>Ga0209751_10004318_pt1 | contig 13640 bp, 11 predicted proteins | sample RifCSP13_1_FD_184019 | JGI IMG/M metagenome (GOLD analysis project Ga0209751, IMG submission 184019) | Soil microbial communities from Rifle, Colorado - Rifle CSP2_sed 13_1 (SPAdes) (version 2) | ecosystem: Environmental > Terrestrial > Deep subsurface > Rock core/Sediment | place: Rifle... | reverse complement strand
GGAGACTTGGAATCCCTCCTCAAACGGGGTCGGCGAGTGATCCGCTTCCACGTTGGGCACGAGACCGAGGCCGGCCTGCGTACGCTTCTCGGTGCGGTGTAGGAAGCACTGAGTAGTGAATAGTGGCTGGTGACGAGTGGCTGGTGGTTAGTGGTTGGTGATTGGTGACTGGTGCGGGTGACGTGATTCTTGCGGGGGATATCGGAGGGACCAAAACGATCGTCGCGCTCTTCGAGGATGCGGGGGGTGGTCTGCGCGTCCTTCGCGAAGAGACTTTTCCCAGCCGGAGCCACGAGGGACTCGCGCAGATCCTTGAGGCGTTTCGTGCCCGGGAGCCGCTCCCGCCGCTTCGGGGCGCCTGTTTCGGGGTAGCGGGCCCTGTGTTCGACGGCCGGTGCGAGGCGACGAACCTCCCCTGGGTCATCGACGCGAAAGCCCTGCGGGGAACGCTGGGACTCGAGCGCGTGGCGGTCATTAACGATCTCGTCGCGACGGCCTACGGCATTCTCGATCTCAAGCCCGACGAGGTCGTTGTCCTCAATGAGGGTCGACCCCATCCCGAGGGAAACAAGGCCCTCATCGCCGCCGGGACGGGGCTGGGGGAGGCCATCTTGTTCTGGGACGGTACGCGGTACCGCCCGGTGGCCTCGGAAGGGGGACACGCGGACTTCGCCCCGCGCAACGTCCTCGAGATCGAGCTCCTCCGGTACCTGCTCACGAAGTATCACCGGGTCAGCTACGAACGGGTGCTCTCGGGTCCAGGGATCCTCAACATCTATTCTTTCCTGAAAGAGACTAAATACGGGGAAGAGCCGGCCTGGCTCGCCGAGCGGTTTCACGGGAAGGACCCCAGTGTGGTCATCACGGACGCCGCCATGCGGGGGGAGAGTGACCTCTGCGTCAAGACGCTCAGCCTCTTTGTCTCGCTGTATGGCGCGGAGGCGGGGAACCTGGCGCTCAAGGCGCTCGCCACCGGGGGGGTGTACGTGGGGGGCGGCATCGCCCCGAAGATCCTCGATCTCCTCATGGACGGCGCCTTCATGACGGCCTTCATCGACAAGGGGCGGCTCTCACCTCTCGTCACGGACATGACGGTGCGTGTCGTGCTCAACCCCCAAACGGCGCTCCGCGGCGCTGCGCGATGTGCCACGGTCCTCACACCATGACAAGGGTCGCCCGCGCTGGCGGCGGCCGGCCCCAGGGGCGCGGGATCCCGGGTCTCCGCGTCTGATGGGGTGTGCGGGATGATCGTCTGGGTCTCGACAGGGCTTTTCCTGCTGGTTGCGGTGATGGTGGCGCTGGACCTCGGGATGTTCCGGCCGAAAGGGCACGCCCTGTCCACGACCGAGGCCATCGTGTGGAGCGCTTTCTGGGTCGTCGTCACATTCGTCTTCAATGCCTCCCTCTCACTGATCGACGAGCCTACGTGGCTCGACATCGGTCGCCTCCTCGGGCAGGAGGTCGGCGGCCCGGGGGCGGCCCTGACCTTCTTGACCGGCTATCTCGCCGAGAAGTGTCTGAGCGTCGCCAACATTGTTGTCATCGCCCTGATCTTCGCGTACCTCCGTCTCCCGCTTATGGCGCAGCAGCGCGTGCTGATCTGGGGTGTCCTCGCCGCGGTCCTCATGCGCGGCGTCATGGTCGCGCTGGGTCTGGTGCTCGTCCCGCGCCTGCCGTGGCTCGCCTACCTCCTCGGTGGGCTGCTGATGCTGACCGCCGCCAAGATCCTCATCGCCCGCCACGACAATCTCGAGCCGAGCAAGAACCCGGCGGTCTGGATGGTGCGCCGATGGTACGGCGTAGCCCCGCATGACGATGCCCGACGGTTCTTCACGCGCCTCGAAGGCCAGCCGGCGGTGACGCCGCTCTTCCTCGCCCTCCTCATGGTTGCCACCACGGACCTCGTCTTCGCGATCGACGCGGTCCCGGCCATCTACGCCGTCACCGGGGATCCCTTTCTGGTCATCACCTGCAACCTCTTTGCCGTCCTCGGCCTGCGGGCATTGTACTTTGCCGTGGCGGGCATCTTGGAGAAATTCCAGTACATGAAAATGAGCCTGGTCTTCGTTCTTGCTTTCCTGGGGGTCCAGATGTTGCTCGTCCGCTCCCATCCGATCCCGACGGCCCCGGTGCTTGCCGTCCTCGCCGGCATCCTGGCCGTCGGCCTGGTGGCGTCGATCGCCGGTGCCTGGCGCGACACGGCCGCCTTGGCCTCTCCGCTGGCCGAAGAGCTGGCCGGCCTGGCAGTGCTGACCTATACCAACGTGCGGCGGGCCCTGATCTTCCTGATCGGTTCCAGCGTCCTCCTGGTCGGTCTCGCGATGGTCGTCCTCCCGGGTCCGGCGATCCTCGTGATCCCGGCCGGCCTGGCGATCCTCGCGACGGAGTTCGCCTGGGCGAGGCGACTCCTCCGGAAGATCAAAGACAAGGCGCGCACCCTCTCCGACGCCGTCCGGATCTTTCCGAAACAATAGAGCGCACCCACCCCGCACCTGAATGGCAGTGGCTTGCCGATGAGAATCCTTTACGCCCGGCCTGCTCCGGGGATAGGATAGGGCGCCAGCCCGGGTATGGTGGCGAGAGGAGCGCCGCAGCGCGATGGAGCAGCTCGCCTTCCTGAGGGATCTCATCGGGGTCTTCGGGGTGTCCATGCTGGTGGTCTTTCTCTTCCACCGGCTGCGGCTGCCGACCATCGTCGGCTTCCTGGTCTCGGGTGTCCTCATGGGGCCGTACGGATTGAGCCTGATCGCCGACGTGCATCAGGTGGAATTGCTGGCGGAGATCGGCGTCGTCCTGCTCCTGTTCACGATCGGTCTCGAGTTCTCGATCTCCACGCTCAACCAGATGCGACAGCTCGTCCTGTGGGGCGGGGGCCTGCAGGTGCTCGGCACCATCCTGCTCGTCGCCGGCGGGGGCTGGCTCATCGGGCTGTCGCCCGCCCGCGGGGTCTTCTTCGGCTCCCTCCTCGCCCTGTCGAGTACCGCCATCGTCCTCAAGATCCTGATGGATCGGGGAGAGATCGACTCGCCGCACGGACGCTTCGCCGTGGGGACCCTGCTCTTCCAGGACCTCTGCGTCGTGCCGCTGATGCTCATCACGCCGCTGCTCAGCGGAAAGGAGACCTTCCATTTCGGCGCGATCTTCTGGGTTCTGGGCAAGGTGGCGTTGACCGTGATCCTGATCGTGCTCCTCTCCCGCGTCCTGGTGCCGCGATTCCTCTTCGAGATCGTGAAGATCCGGAGCCCCGAGGTCTTCACCGCCTCGATCATCCTCATCTGTCTGGGGACCGCCTGGGCGACGGCCCAGATCGGGCTGTCCCTCGCCCTGGGGGCATTCCTGGCCGGCATGGTGATTTCGGAATCGGAATACAGCCACCAGGTCCTTGCCAACATCCTGCCCCTGCGCGACAGCTTCATCAGCCTCTTTTTCATCTCCATCGGCATGTTGATGGATGTGCGGATCATCGCGGACCACCCGCTGCAGGTCGCTGCGACACTTGCGGCCATCCTCATCGGCAAGACCGTGGTGGCCGCCGGGAGCGTCCTGGCGCTCGGGTATCCGCTGCGCGTGGCGGTCCTGGTGGGGTGCGCCCTGGCGCAGGTCGGGGAGTTCTCGTTCGTGCTGTCCAAGGTGGGATGGGAATGGGGGCTCATCACGCCGCAGCTCAACCAGTATTTCCTCACGGCCTCGGTCGGGAGCCTGCTCCTCACCCCCTTCGTGATCCAGATGAGTCCGAAGCTGGCGGAACGCCTCGGCCGTCTGCGGGGAGTCGAGCGGTGGTTTCCGGGGCGCAGCTTTGCGGAGTTCAGGCCGGACCGGGTCGGGCTCCACGACCACGTCATCATCGTGGGGTACGGGTTGACCGGTCGGCATCTCTCGCGTGTCCTGAAGGCGACGCAGATCCCGTACTGTATTCTGGAGCTCAACGGAGAGACGGTGCGACGCATGCGGCAGCTCGGGGAGCCGATTTATTACGGAGACGTGGCGAGCCCCGAGGTCGTGAAGCACCTGGGGATCCGGCAGGCCCGCGCCCTCGTGGTGGCGATCTCCGATCCGGCCGCGATCCGTGGCGCGGTGCGCCTCGCCCGGGAACTCAACCCCCGCCTCCATATCGTCGTCCGGACCCGGTACGAGGTCGAGATCGACGAGCTCTACGGACTCGGGGCCAACGAAGTGATCGCAGAGGAGATCGAGACCTCCATCGAGCTCTTCGTCCGGGTCCTGCGCCGGTATCATCTCCCGAGAGGCGTGGTCGGCGAACAGGTGGATCAGGTGCGGCAGGAGCGGTACGAAATGCTCCGCCAGCTGCAGGCGCCGTCGTTGGCCCAGGCGGATGTCGCCCGGCTGTTTGCCCAGGTCGAGATGGAGACCTATCTGGCCCGGGAGGCGGGTGCGACGACGGGGAAGACCATCGGGGAGCTGCACATCCGGCGACGAACGGGGGCCTCCGTGGTGGCGGTGATTCAGGACGGGAGCGTCACCGCCAATCCCGGGCCGGAGCACTGGATCGCCGCGGGACAGATTCTCGTCCTCGTGGGCAGCCGCGAGCAGGTGGAGCAGGCCCTGGCCCTCCTCGGCGGGGGTGGGCAACCGGCACCGGAAGGGCCTGCCGACCGCGGGAAGCCGCCGGCTTCCTCCTCCTGATCGGCTGGGTGGCCCTGAGCCACTGGAACGAGTGCCGGGTGCTCTTGGTGACCCGCGGGGGACAGTTGGTCGGGTTGGTGACGATGGACAACGTGGGGGAGTTCCTGATGATTCAGGCGACCCTGGCCGAATCCAGGGGCCGGGGGGCGGCCGCAAAGTAAGTGTTGCGCGAGTGAAGGCTGACGCGGTAAAAGACCCGAGGGGGTGCCGATGATTTCAGCCGTGCGGTGTCGACCCGATGGGAGCCTCGAGGAGACGCAGGCCCTCGCCTTCCTCGGTCCCTGGCTCGGGGAACCCGAGGGCAGGCTGTGGGTGGACATCTGCGGGCCGGCCCTGGAGGAGATGGAGGAGGTGGGCCGCTGCTTCAGCTTCCACCCCCTGACAATCGAGGACTGCCTGCACGGCGGGCAGCGCCCGAAGGTCGAGGACTACGACGGCTACCTCTTCGTTGTTCTCCACGCAATCCCGCAGCGCCTTGAGGACCCCTGCGTCATCGACGAGCTGGAAGAGATCTACGTCTTCGTGACACCTCGGGCCCTGGTGACCGTCCATAAGCGGGAGAGCGAGTCGGTCGCCAAGCTGAAGGATCGCATCCGCAAGGACCCTTCCCGTCTCACACAGCCTCCCGGGTTCCTCCTTCACCTGCTGGCCGACAGTGTCGCGGACCCGTTCTTCATGTTCCTCGACCGTGTCGAGGATGAGATCGACGACCTCGAGGCCCGGGTCGTGAGCTCCGGCAGCCCCGAGATCCTCGAGCGCCTCTTCGCCGTGAAACGGTCCCTGATCCACCTCCGGAAGTCCCTGGCCCCTCTCCGCGAGGTCTTCAACGCCCTCAGCCGGCGCGATTATCCTCTGCTGGACCACAAGGTCGCGCTGTACATGCGGGACGTGTACGATCACCTCGTACGGGCCTCCGAAATCGTGGACGCCTGCCGGGACCTGATAGCAACCACGATCGAGGCATATCTGATGGCCACCTCCAACCGCCTGAATGACATCATGCGGCAGCTCACCATCATCGCGACCATCTTCCTGCCCCTAGGCGCCATCACGGGATTTTTCGGGATGAACTTCGCGCACCTCCCGTGGAACAGCCCCCTCTTCTTTGTCCTCACCACCCTGTTCATCCTGGCCGTTCCCGTCGTGATGCTCCGCTATTTTCGTCGGTGGGGATGGCTCGAGCGCGAGCCGAGCTTCGTCGTCACGCGCGAGGAGAACAAAGGTCCGGGCCAGCAGGGTCCGCGCTGATCTCGCCCTCGCCGTCCCCCCGTGTCTTCGGCTTCCGGGGGCGCCGCCAGAACCCGCCCCTCTTCCTTCTTGACGCCTACGTTTCGAGTCCCTATCCTTGCGACCATGCAGAATGAGACGCTGATTTCGACGTTCAGCGTGCTGATCGCGGCCACGGGCATCTCGCTGGTCTTCAAGGACTATCTGGCCAGCCTCCTCGGCGGCTTCATCCTACGCAGTATCCGCCAGGTCAAGGCCGGCGTGCGCGTCAAAGTCCTTATCGCACCCGCCGTCACCATCAAGGGCGACGTGATCGGCGTCGGGGCCATTCGCACCACGCTGCACGAAGTGGGGGATGGCGAGCGTCTTCCCAGCCAAGGACGGTCAGGAGGTCGTCGACGTGGGTCTCTACCAGCGAGAGGACCGGCTGATCATCCACGGCATCTTCAAGGTGCAGACCCACGAGGCCGGTGACGTGCGCGGCCGCATCCTGGTGTCTTTCCTGGAGCGCCGGCAGGCACGCGCCGCAGTGGCCGAACCCGCATCCCCCGTCGGGACCGCGTAGGGGCCGGGGCGGTCCATCCTCCGATCCGTTGGCGAGGCCGGTGGGGAGAAGGGGGGTCTCGGGGGTCAGCAACCGTCAGCGGGGGCGGCGGTGAGGCCCCGTCGGGTGATCTCCGTTGGTGGGAAAGTAGGCGTTTCTCATGTACTGGGTCAGCATGCGATGGGTGTTGAAGAACGAGCCGTTCAACGCGATGGTCGAGCGCATGACCTCGGCGAAGGCGGTCGGGTGCTTGTAAAAGAGGGGAAGAACGACGTGCTCGAGCTTGGCGTAGAGCAACGTGACCTCCCCCGCCGGATCGTCCATGGGCTCCTGCCCGTCGCCGATGGACCAGCCGGTGGCGCCTTCCGCGTGGCCTTCGATCCACCACCCGTCGAGCACGCTGAGACTCGGCACCCCGTTGAGGGCCGCCTTCATGCCGCTCGTCCCCGAGGCCTCGAGCGGTCGCAGGGGAGTGTTCAACCAGAGGTCCACCCCGGCGCAGAGCTGCTGGCCAAGCGCCATGTCGTAGTTCTCCAGGTACACCACCCGCACGACGTCGCGTAATTCCTCGGCTGCTTCGAAGATCCGCCGGATGATGGCCTTGCCTCCCTCATCGGCGGAATGGGCCTTGCCGGCGTAGATCACCTGCAGGGGTCCGACCCGCCGCGCGATCCCCCGGAGGCGATCCGGGTCGGAAAAGAGCAGGTCCGCCCGCTTGTACGCGGTGGCCCGCCGTGCAAAGCCGAGGGTCATCACGGCTTCATTGAGGCGGACGCCGGCCCGCTTCTCGACCTCGCGCAGGAGTTCCCGCTTGGCCTCCGCATGGGCCTCCTGGATCTCGTGGAGGGGGATGCCGATGGCGTAGCGGAGGTAGAGGTTGTCATAGCGCCATTCGGGAATGCGGCGGTCGTACAGGTCCCGCAAAGGCGGCGCCGTCCAGGTGACCGCGTGCACCCCGTTGGTGATGGCGTTCACCGGATACTGGGGAAACATGCCGTTGGAGATCTCCCCGTGCCGCATCGCCACGCCGTTGATGTAGTGGGCAAAGCGTAGCCCGAGGTACGTCATGTTCAGCGCGCCGTTCATGGTGCAGTGGAGGACATCCAGGGCAGAGGCCCGCTCCGGCCCCAGGACCTGCCACGCGAGATCGACCGGGAACTGGTTGTGGCCTGCGGGCACGGGCGTGTGAGTGGTGAAGACACACTGGCGCCGGACGGCCTCGACATCCGCATCCGTGGCGGCATGCAGGCCTCGGCGTTCGGTTTGCCGCTCGAGCAACGCCAGAGCAAGGAGCGCGGAGTGGCCCTCGTTCATGTGGTAGCAAATGTGCACCTCGGGCGCCAACGCCTCGAGCAGCGCCACCCCTCCGAAACCCAGGATCACCCCTTGGCACAGCCGGTAGTGGTCGTCTCCACCATAGAGGAAGTCCGTGAGCGTTTGATCCCACGGGCTGTTCTCGGGCAGGGCGGTGTCCAGGAAATAGATGGGGACCGTCTGGCCAGAGACACCCCGGAGGCGGTAGCGCCACGCGCGCACATGGACGGGCCGCCCTTCGATCTGGACCGTGACGCGGGTGGGGACCGGCTCGAGCACCTCTTCGGGGGCCCAGGTGGCCGGGCTCTCCGATTGGTTCCCGCAGGGGTCGAGGTGCTGGTAGAAGTAGCCCTTGCGGTGGACGAGGGTTACGCCGACCATGGGGATCCCGAGATCGGCGGCGGACCGAAGGGTGTCTCCCGCGAGGACGCCCAGGCCGCCCGCGTAGGTGGGGACGGCGGGATGGAAACCAACCTCCATCGAGAAGTAGACGACGAGATCGGGACGGATGGCGGGCGCGGACATCGAACGCTCCCTGTTCACGCGGAACCTTTCGGTTGGTGCGAGCCTATCCGCCAGGACATTGCCCCTGCGGACGCGGGAACGTCAATGACTCATCAAGTGGCGGCACTCGAAGCGGACCATATATCACGTCCTTCGATGCCCCGCAACTCCTTTCTGGGCCGGATACCGATCCCTCTTCACCCCCGAGTTGCCCTTTATCCCCCAAAATCTCGAGCTCATTTCGCATCCATATACAACATATAGGACATCTGCGCAAGTAAGAACTTATATGGCCCGAAGGTCTTCAGGGCGGGGCAGGGGGCCCCGGTGCACCGTCGCGGAAAAATCGCTTGACACGGTTAAAATAGATGTATATACACATAATAGCGCGCGCGTCCGGCACGAGCAAGGGAAATCGCGCGTCGGGGGTGGGGAGATGGTGAAGCCGGGGGGAGGGTCGGCACGGGAGCGGCTGGGGAAGCTTGCCGAGGAAGGAGCGACGTGTCTCTGCTTCAATCTCCGCAAGGCCGCCCGCGCCGTCACCCAGCTCTACGACGAACGGATGCGGGCCAGCGGGCTCCGCGTGACGCAACTGTCCATTCTGGCGGTCACCATGAAACTGGGGCCGCTGACCGTGAGCCGGCTGGCCAAAGTAACGGTGACGGATCGCACGACACTGACGCGCAACCTGCAGCGGCTCGAGCGGCAGGGATTCATTCGGGTGAGCCGCGGGGGGGACCGGCGCGAACGGGAGGTGGCCGTGACGGGCCGCGGGCGTGCCGCGCTTGCGCAGGCGTACCCGCTCTGGAAGGAGGTCCAGGACCGGGTGTCCAGGGACGTTGGGCGGGAACGCTTGGAAGGGCTGTTGTCGGATCTCGCTACGGTGATCGGAGCAACCCGGTCGGCGTAATTTTGTTGAACACATAGGTATAGTTGCACTCAACCGCGGCCCCGCCCAGGTCATGGAGGAAAGAGGAGTCTGATGGTGCAGGAGGCGGCCGAGGCGCACAGGCTGCTCGAAAGCCGCGGCAGTTACGGGAAGCTGGTCCTGACGGTGTGAGGACTGCCGCGAGGCAGGGGAGGCGGAGATGACGTACACAAACATCCTGGTCGAGGCGGCTGACGGCATCGCCACCATCACGGTCAATCGGCCCAAGGCCCTGAATGCCCTGAATCTCGCCACCATCGCCGAGCTCGAGGCCGCCTTTCGCGCGATGCACGATGACGCCGCGATCCGGGTGGTCATCCTCACCGGCGCCGGCGAGAAGGCCTTCGTGGGTGGGGCCGACGTGAAGGAGCTTCACGAGATCGTCCAGGGAAGTGCCGAGGCGGGTCGGGACGCCTTGTCCCTCGGGGGTCGCCCGCTGATCGCACTCATGCAGAACCTCGGCAAACCGGTCATCGCCGCCGTCAATGGCTATTGCCTGGGGGGCGGCTGTGAGTTGCTCTACGCGTGCACGCTGGCCTACGCGTCGGACGGAGCGAGGTTCGGCCATCCCGAGATCAACCTGGGCATCTATCCCTTGCTGGGCGGCACCCAGCAGTTGCCGCGGCTGGTCGGGACGAAAAAGGCCATGGAGCTTCTCCTCCTCGGAGAGATGATCGACGCAGCCGAAGCTCTCCGGTTGGGGATCATCAACGGGGTCGTGGCGGCTCAGGAGCTGGTGCCAACCGTGCGGAGGGTGGCCGCCGCCCTGGCGGCCAAGCCGCGGCTGGCGGCGAGGCTCATCATGGAGTTCGTCCGGCACGCCGGCGATGTGACCGTGGAACAGGGGATGGATCTGGAGGCCAATGCCTTTGGCCTCGTGTGCGGGACGGCGGAGGCCATCGGGGGGACGAGAGCCTTTCTCGAGAAGCGGCAGGCGCACTCCCCCGGTCGGTAGGCGCCCGCCCCATGGGCGCGCGGGGCGAGGGGGCAGGTCACTCGGACCGGGGTGGTGCGGCGCTTGGCGCTTCGTGACCCAAAACCGTGGAGGGCTCGGGCAACGCAGAGATCAGGCGTCGGCGAGAAGTACGTGGAGATCAGCGTCGTCGGAACGGACGAGACCGCAGACGCGCTCGCTGATTTCCTCTTGAGTGAGGGGGCGCTCGGTCTCGTCACCGAGGACGCGGCCGAGGAGCCGGACGGGATCCGCATCCGGGCGAGCTTTTGTGTCCCTCCGCCCGTGATAGAGATCGTGGCGCGGCTCGCCCGATACCGGGACTCCCTCAAAACGCTCGGCCTCGCCGGCGGGGAGAACCGGATCGCGGTCCGTGAGATCCCGAGCGAGGACTGGGGAAGAGCCTGGAAGGCGCACTTCAGGCCGCTTCCGGTTGGCAGGCGGCTCGTCATCGCGCCTCCGTGGGAAGACAAAGGCTTCCCGACGGATCGGCGCGTGGTCCGGATCGACCCCGGGATGAGTTTCGGGACCGGGCACCACGCCACGACGCGCATGTGCCTGGAAGCCCTCGAAGCGTTTATGGACGAGTGGGATTCGGTTCCCGGGCCACGGGTGCTCGACGTCGGGACGGGGACCGGCATCCTCGGCATCGCGGCAGCCGTCCTCGGCGCGGAATGCGTGGTTGCCTGCGACATCGATCCGGAGGCCTGCGCCGCCGCCGCGAGGAACCTCGACGAAAACAATGTCAGGGACCGCATCCGGCTCCTCCACGGCGGGGTCGAGGTCCTCACCGGAGAGCGGCAGTTCGACCTGGTCGTTGCGAACCTCGACACCACGACCTTCTGTCCTCTCGTAAAGACCCTCCTGAGTCTCCTGGCGCCCCACGGTCGCCTCGTCGTCTCGGGCATCCTGGTCGAGGAGGAAGAGACGCTGACCGGCGCGGCCGCCGCCTCGGGCCTCCGGGTAATCTCGGGCTCGAGCGACGGTGAATGGCTGTGCGTTGTGTTGCTTCCCTCCCGCTCGGGCTGACCCTGCGTGCGGGGGCCAGGGATGTCGTGGTGTGCGGCGACCGCGGCCGGAAAGAGCAGATGCCGCGAAGAATCGATCGAAGAGCTGATCGACCTCGCGGTGCAGCGTGCTGAGGCCCTCAAACGGAGACCATCGACGACGCATCAACATCGCTCATCACCTCCTCTCGCCACCGTTCTCCCGTTTTTTCCGCCTGGAAATATAATCAGAGCGCCGACCTTGTCAAGACCCCCCAAGGAGATTTTCGGGCTGCGCAACTTTCGGGGCTTCCCACGCGATTGCTGATTGCTGCCCTGTCACGGGGCCTCTCCTGACCGGTTCGCGAAAGCGACGGAACCCGGCCGCGCGCCCTCGCGGCATCCACCGGGGCGCGGGTGGGCGTTTTCCGGCTTGACGCAAGCGCGACCGTCGGCTTAAGGTGGAAAGACAGGAGGAAGTGATGGACGTCCTGGGCGTGGTCATGGCCGGGGGACGCGGGGAGCGCATCTACCCGCTGACGAAAGATCGGGCGAAGCCGGCCGTCCCCTTCGGCGGCAAATACCGGATCATCGACTTCGTCCTCTCGAACTTCATCAACTCCGGCATCTACGCGATCTACATCCTCACCCAGTTCAAATCCCAGTCCCTCATCGAGCACGTCCGGGAGGCCTGGGGCTTCTCCAGCGTCCTCGAGGATCACTTCGTCATCCCGGTACCGGCCCAGATGCAGATGGGGGACGACTGGTATCAAGGGACGGCCGATGCCGTCTATCAGAACCTCCACCTGGTCCAACGGACCGATCCCAAAATCGTCGCCGTCTTCGGGGCCGACCATATCTATAAGATGAACATCCACCAGATGGTCGAACACCACCGGGCCGTGGGCGCCGAAGCCACGGTCGCGGTGGTCCCGGTCCGGATCGCGGAGGCGCCGAGCTATGGGGTCCTCGAGGTCGATCCCTCCTGGCGGGTCATCGGTTTCGAGGAAAAACCGAGCCAGCCGCGGCCGATTCCCGATGAGCCGGAGTACGCCCTGGTCTCCATGGGGAACTACCTGTTCGGAACCGAACTGCTGGTGAAGACGTTGCTGGACGACGCGCAGCGGATCACCAGCTCGCACGATTTCGGTCGCGATATCATTCCCGCGCTCGTGCGAGAGGGGCGGCGGGTCTACGCGTATGACTTCAGGAGGAACCGCATCCCGACCCCGCTGAAAGGCGAAGAGCCGAGCTACTGGCGGGATGTCGGGACCATTGATGCCTACTACGAGGCGAGCATGGATCTGCGGGCGATCGATCCGGTCTTCAACCTGTATAATCGGAGCTGGCCGATCCGGACCGTCAGCTACGGCGACCCGCCGGCGAAGTTCGTCTTCGACGAGGAGGGGCGCCGGGGGACCGCTCTGAACTCCATCGTGTCGGAAGGGACGATTATCAGCGGCAGCCTGGTCCGCGGTTCGGTCATCAGCCCCAATGTCCGGATCCACAGCTATTGTCTCATCGAGGATTCCGTCATCATGAACCGGGTTGAGATCGGACGGGGGTGCCGGATCCGGCGGGCGATCGTTGACAAGAACGTCCATGTGCTCCCGGGGACCGAGATCGGCTACAATCGGGAGCGGGATCGGGAGCGGTTCTTCGTGACGGAGAGCGGAATCGCGGTAATCCCCCGGGAGGAGCCGAAGTCCCTCTGGCCCTACCGGACGGGATCCTAACGGTGCCCCGTGCGCTTGTCGGGGCGGGCGGGGGGCGAATAGCTCAGCGGGAGAGCACCTGCCTTACAAGCAGGGGGTCAGAGGTTCAAACCCTCTTTCGCCCACCACTTGGTCGCAATCGACGTATAATCCGATAACGACCAGTGAGGCGATTTTTGCCGGGAAACGCTGAACGGTGGAGGGGTTGCCATGGAGATCGTCACCCTCATTATTGCCCTGACGGCCCTCGTCGTTGCGGTGCTGGCCTACAGGCGCACGGGCGGCATGCCAGATCTGCGTGGGCAGGGGAAGTCTGTGGGATCCGCCGTGGATGTGCTGCGGACGAAGACGGCGGATGCGCTGAATCGACTGGAGAACGTGGTGCGAGGATCGGGCGAGGGTCCGGCGCGGGCCGTCCCCGAGGAATCGCGGGAAGGGAGGCAGGGGCGCGCGGCTGATCGGGCTGGCCCGGAACGCGGCGGATAGCCTGGACACCGGAGGGGGGCACATGAACGGGACCCAAGAACGCACGGGCCTGAAGACGACGGTGCGCAATGTCGCCGTGGGTGCAGTGGTCTTGATGGTCGCGCTGGCGACGGGATTCGGCATCGGGTACTTCCAACGGGAGCACAAGGTCGAAGAGCTCAGGCAGCTCGCGGCGGGCCAGAAAGAGGAATTCACGGCCCGGATCAGGACGCTCGAGAAAGAAGTCCTCGAGGTGCAGAAGTCTCAGCTGGAGCGTGCGCTGGCCCGGGCGAAGTTGAAAGCGGATTTCGACGCCGTCGTGGACTCCCTGGCCGTGGCGGCGGCCGAGGTGGAGCAGAGA
>Ga0209751_10004317_pt1 | contig 13641 bp, 10 predicted proteins | sample RifCSP13_1_FD_184019 | JGI IMG/M metagenome (GOLD analysis project Ga0209751, IMG submission 184019) | Soil microbial communities from Rifle, Colorado - Rifle CSP2_sed 13_1 (SPAdes) (version 2) | ecosystem: Environmental > Terrestrial > Deep subsurface > Rock core/Sediment | place: Rifle... | reverse complement strand
GTTGAAGTTGCCGCGCAACTCCCCATCCACCCAGAGCCGTACCTGTAGATTCTGCGGATCGGCGACCTCATCTTTAGTGACGACCCAGGGCCCGAGGGGCGCGAAGGTCGGGAACGACTTCGCATTTGATATCGGCAGGACGCTATAGTCCCTCCCGCCTCCACCACCTCCGCCGCCGCCACCGAGCCGCGCCGACACGTCTACACCGCACGTGTAGCCGAAAACGTAGTCGAACGCCTCTGCCTCTTTGATATCCCTTCCCGCCCGTCCGAACACCAGCACCAGCTCCGCCTCATGGTGAAAGATATTCGCATCGTCAGGTGGAAGAACCACGGTGCCGCCGGGGCCGATGACAGCCTCGGGCGACTTGAGGAACCCCCACATTGGCCCTGGCTGCCGGGCTCCGAACTCCGTGAAGTTGCCGCCCATGCACAAGATCTTGCCGGGGCGCGGTAGTGGCGCCTGGAGCGTCACGCTTGAGAGGGGCACCGCAGCGCCGCTCCTTTCCAGCCTGCTGAGCTCAGCCCGCAGGCTGTCCATGTTGGCGATGATGGCCTGCATGACCTCCTGGCCCCTGCCAGAGGCCAGGGGGCGGACCGCCTCGCTGATGTCGACCACGCCATCATCCTTAAGGAGACCCGGACGGCCATCGTTGAACAAGAGGAGCTTCATTGAACCCTCCCAGCTGGTCCGAGATGTCCCATCTCGGCTCATCGCAGCCCTTGTCTATCAGGCGAGGGGAGTATACCTGCGCCTCTGGATGCTGAGCAATGCCTGCACCTTCGCGCAGTGTCGCCGCTCGCACGTTCGGGGCTTGGCTCCATAGCCGTTGCACTACGTGGCCTACTATTGTAGATGTTAAGTGGCGTAGCGTCGCCAGAGGTTCCTCCCGCGACGCAGGCCGGCCGATGGCCAGGGCTTGAGAAGGAGAGGCATATGCAGGGCAGAGAAACCATGCAGTGGCAGGTCACGTGCCTATGTGGGTGGCGCGTGAGGGGGACCAAGGAGGATGTCGTCCGCGCCGTGCAGGAGCATGGCCGCAGCGTGCACCAGCTGGAAACGTCGGAGGAGGAGGTCATGGCGCTTGCTGTTCCGGCCGAAGGCACTTAGACGCGCCCAGCCTTGTTTGGCCATCTGATGGGCCGCAGACGCGAGTGAGATGAGCGTGGAAAACGATCGCCCGTCACCGCATATCACCGGCCTGCCTGCCCCGCTGTCGGAACTGCCGTGGTCGGCGGACTTCGTCATGCAAGCTATCGAGGTTCTCCCGGTCACTCTGCGCGACGGGCAACTCCTGTGCCTGCGACCAGAGCACGCCGACTCCTTCATAGTCGGATGGCCTGCGCGCGCTAAACCCGAGGAAGTGGCACTCCGAGCCATTGAACAGGCAGGCCTTGAGCCTATCGTGCTCCACTCAACCTCATGGCGTCAGGCCGGAGAGGAAGTCGTACTCACTTATCTTGCGGTTGTCTCGCCGCCCGCGACCGCGCCGCCTTTCTGGGAGATTGCCCCGGTAACGCGCGCCGAGCTGGCCCGCGGCGACGCGACCGCTCCTCCAGCGGGCATCGGGATCCTGCAAGTCCAGGAGCACGCCCTGCGTCACCTAGCCTGGCTTCTTGGCGACGACCAGGTCATTGCAGCCGCCCTCCCTGAGTGGCCACCGCTTCTGGCGGAGTACGTTCCCGAGCCTTTCCGAGCTTTTGGTGCGCCAGGCTCGGAGTCCTGAAGGCGGGTCACGTTGCTGTCAGAATGCAGATGGCCTGCATTTGCAGGCCATCTCTCCTTTACCTATGGTGTTCTCACACGGAGGCCACGCATCGTTATGTTGGTGGGCCGTGCAGGACAAAAACAAGAACCTTCGTGCTTGAGTTCCCCTTGGTTGCTTAGCCCTCTTGTCATGACACTCTTCGTTTGGCCGCTTCATCGGCGAGTTTTCTTTAGGCCAGCGCCCGGCGCTCTTGGGATTGGCGCAGACGCATCAATTGAGGGCATTCTCTTCACGTCCGCTGAATGAACCGAAGTGGAAGGCGGGGCGTGGGGCGCCCCGCGACTCCTCGCCATGGGTAGCTGTAGAAACGCAGTGGTCCAGAATGGAGGTGCAGGCGAGGTGTCTATTTACCGTGTCGATAACGGCTGTAGGACTGGCTTCGGGGTAATCTCCTGGAGGAACCGCTGCACAGCCTGCGCATCCATCGGTCTCGCGTAGTAGTAACCTTGTCCGTAATCATATCCGAATTCTTGTAGTTGCGTCCATTGTTGCGCCAGTTCGACTCCTTCAGCAACCGTTTGTAGGCCGAGACGTCGCGCTAAATCGGCTATGGTCCGCACGACCTCTGCGTCCTCGCGGCTGGCAAGAAGGGAGTCAACGAAAGGTTTGTCGAGCTTTATGATGTTTACGGGGAGCGTCGCGAGATAGCTCAACGAGGAATAGCCTGAGCCGAAGTCGTCGATCGCCAACTCCACTCCGAGTTCTCGCAACTCGAATAATGCGTGAACCATGTCCTCGCCCTTCAGGATGGCGCTCTCCGTCATCTCCAGAATCAAGGAGTGGGGATCCAGCCCGGAGTCTCTCAGAGCGGTGGCCACGTCCTGCACAAGCCCCGGGTCTCGTAGCTGCCGAGGGGAGATGTTGACGCTGATCCTGAGGGGCGGATCGCTGGGGCAGTATTGCTGCCACCGCCGCGCTTCTCCACACGCCTCCTGAAGGACCCATCGTCCCATGGCCACGATGTCGCCCGTTTGTTCTGCCAAATGGATGAAGGCCGCAGGCGCTAGAAGCCCTCTCTCTGGATGTTGCCAGCGCAGGAGCGCTTCGAAGCCGTGTATCGCTTGCGTCCAGAGCGTGACAATTGGCTGGTAATGGAGCCGAAGCTCTCCGCGCTCAACGCAATGACGGAGCGCTGTCATGAGTTCGTTCTCAGATCTGTCGGTGACTTGTATTGCGGGATCGAACGCCACGTATGTCCCACCGCCACGAGCTTTCGCTCCGTACATGGCCAAGTCAGCGTTGTTGATCAGCTGATCAGCGGCTGCTTCGGGCGATTGGCGACCGACTTTGCTGATGGCGATGCCGATACTCGCGCTCACAGTGATCTCTCTACCCTGGACGCGAAACGGTGATTCCAACCGTTGGATGATCCGTTGTGCGATGGCCTCCGCGTCGCTCTTTCTCTTCATCTCACACAGAATGGCGAATTCGTCACCACCTATTCGGGCCACCGTGTCCGCTGCACGGACACTCTCACGTAGGATCGCTGCAAAAGCTACGAGAACCTCGTCGCCGACTGGGTGCCCAAAGCTGTCGTTGACGGCTTTGAAATCGTCTAAGTCGAGCACAAGCACGCCAACCGAGCGTCTGGTTCGGACCGCACTGGTCAACGCGTGCTGTGCACGATTCGAGAAGAGAACCCGGTTAGCGAGATTGGTGAGCGGGTCGGTTAGCGCCTGCCGCTGAAGCTGCTCTTCAAGAGCCCGTTGGTCGGTGATGTCCCGGGCGTTGACTACGAAGGCTCCCACGGCTTGGTTGTCCATTTGATTGGTCCACGTTGTGTCGAGGTAGAGCCAAGAGCCATCCGCGTGGCGCCACCGAAATTGTATTCTTGTCTGCGCGGACGGCCGATCTCGCAAAGCCCGCCAAAATGAGCGAACGGTGAGTAGATCGTCAGGATGAATGAACTCTATTGCCATCATGCCTACCAACTGCTCCGGCGGCAGCCCCAGGAGGCGCTGGCTGGCGGGAGTGATGAAGCGAATTGTGCTGTCCGCCTGTAGCAGTGCGATAACATCAGACGAATCCTGGACCAGCGCCCTGAAGCGCCGCTCCTGCCCTCGGATCGCCATGGTCTCTGCGCCTAAGATGCGGGCGGTGGCCCTTGAGTGCCACAGACGCCAGATGAGGAAGGTGATGGCGGCGGACGAAGCAACGACGATCACGACGGACCCGAGCGTGGCTAGGGCGAAGGCCTTGCTCGCCTGGTCTTCGTAGGCCGTCTTCATTTCGGTAACCGCTTCATGCAACTGCTCGAACGTTGGGTCAGTCTGCTCTTCGTTTAGCGTAAGCACTTCCGTGACTCGGCCGTCTCCAAGGAGCCGTAGTTCTTCGGATACCAGGCTTCGGTACGAAGTGAATTGTTCGGCGACCCTCTCTATTTTTTCCAGATTGCCAAGGAGGCGTGATTTGGTAATTTGCTCAAGCTGCTGCACCCCTTCACTGAAAGCCTCTTCGGCTGGCACGATGGCACTTTGCCCTGCTCCCGAATAGGCAACGGCCCTATATTCAAGAGCCTCGATCTCATGGAGGAGCTCCTTTAGTTCGCTGAGGCGACCGACGGCTTCGACACGAGTGGCGACGTAGGCGTAGAGGAGCAACAACCCTAGACAGGCGCACGTGACGATGGCGAATGCGAAGCCAATGAGCCGCGCACCTGATTTCCCGCCGTTCTCTCCCGATTCAAGTTCAAGGGTCTTCGTAGGCGCCGGCAGGGGGATACCTCTGCCGGTGTGTTCCCCATCTAAAGTCGCCTGATGGAGCGATGAGCTGGGTTCCTGGGGTGGTGTTGGGGAGAGGTTATCCGCTGGCGCTTTCGTACCATCTGTCATTGATACGGCCTGCATGGTGCTCCTTTGGTGCACCGCCAGGCCACCCAGACGGAAGCGCTGCTCTACCATGCGAGCAGTGAATGTGCTCGCTTCCTGCAGCAACCCGGTAGTCCACGTGGGATCCGCGGCTTTGCACCCCCGCCTCGCGACGGGTTCGCCCTTGTTACAGGGTTCCATCCCATCTTTGACCACCTGAAGACGTGGATCAAGTGAGAATTGGTAAGAGGTCTGTGAAAAACATCACGGAAGACTAGGGAAGCGCTACCCTCTCCAACTGACCGGATGCAGCTGTGAGCTTCGAGGATAACGCGAGGGCCCGTCGGTGCGCGGCGCCGGTCAATGCTTCCTTTCCAATCGCTATCTGCGCTCCAAAGGCTACTGCAAAGGGCTTGACGTGGATACGCTGGGCGACGCCAAGTCTGAGGGCGCGCTGGCCGTCTATCCCGTCATTGCTCGCTACATGCGCCGCTATCAAGCGGCGCTTTCGTATGAGCGAGTTATCAGGCGCGCCCACAATGCCGAGCGCCGTTTTCTTCGGTCAGAAGCGAGAGAGCGTCACGCAAGCCTTGATTATCACGTCGTCAAGGCGGGCGATGGGCATGAGGTCAAGGTGTACGACGGCGCGCACCTTAACCTAGAGCAAAAAGGGCTTTCGCTCGAAGAGTCTGCGATTCTGCATGAGACGTTCGAGGCCGTGTTAGGGCGTGCCGTTGAATGGCCGATGGTGGCCAGGCCACAAGCCGACTGCGGGAGATCCCCGCCCAGGGATGCCACGCCCAACGGGAAACCCTCGCGCGGAAGCCCACGCAGCAGGCCCTCGCCAGGCGGAAACAGGGAGACCAGCCGACCGACGCCCTCAGTGGCGCGAGGGGGAGCGGGAGAGCCCTGGCGCGTCTCAGCGCTGCAAGCTCTGGGGCGGGCGCGTCTGAACCTGGCCTCCGGTCACGGGGAGACCAGGGGACCGAGTGAGAACCTCGAACCGCTGCCGCCGTGAGGGGGTACAGGCTTCGGCCTGCCCTCTCACGGTCGGCGCGGGTGACGCGCCCGCCCTTTGCCTTGTCCGCTTTGTGTCTTGGCCGGAGTGCCAATTGGCAGAACAGAACACAATCGATTGGCGTATTAGGGCCTTTGAGTTGAAGGCAGACCACCCACGATGGGGAGCGCCATCGATCACGCGTGTCCTGAAGGAGGAGCTCGGCGAATACAGCGCACCGCCAGAGAGAACCGTGAGCCGGCATCTCCAGCGCTGGGATCACATGACTCCCGAGCAGCGCGCCTTATACGAATACCTTTTTTGGCCTGAGTCGATGGGCGGCTCTCTGCCGTGGGAAGCTTCCCATGCAGTCTTAGAGCTCCTGAACCAACATGCGGAGCGGTTTGGGGATGATTCTCGACCGCGAATCAGACAGGGGCTGTGGTTTTGGCGCATCAGCTTGGGCGCCCCTCATCTATCGGTGGAAGAACGCTACCTTATCGCTTCCGTTTTGCATGACGCGAGCGACTGGGCTGGCGATATCGGCGATAGAACCAGAAGAAAGGCGGAGACGATCTTGCGACGACGATTGGCAGGCCAACCATGGGGAATCGCCGTCCGCGATCTAAACTAGGAGGAACGCCATGGGAACACGTAGGCGGAATGGAGAGGGCAGCCTCGGCCAGCGCAGCGATGGCCGCTGGGAAGGGCGGCTTGTCATCAACGGGCGACGGCGCTCCTTTTTTGGGAAGAGCGAAAAGGAGGTCCTGGACAAGGTCACGGACGCCAAGACAGCCAGAAAAGCGAACGTGCCCATCCCTTCCGAGAAGCTCACAGTCGCCGCGTTCCTCACCCAGTATCTGGAGGAAGTGGCGCGCCCGGGCCTTCGCCCTCGGAGCTTCGAGCGGTATGAGGGAATCGTGCGGTTGCACATTCTCCCCAGCGTGGGTAAGCTCCGTCTCGCCCGCCTCACGCCTATTGACCTTCAGGCGCTCTACAACGCCAAGCGTAAGGAACTGTCCGAGCGAAGCGCCCAGCACATCCACGCCGTTGTCAGGCACGCGCTCAATGTGGCGCTCAAAATGGGGCTCACGAGCCGCAATGTCGCCCAGCTCGTGCCGGCGCCGCCATCCTACAAGCCACCCAAAATACGGCCGCTCACGACAGCCCAGATGCGGCTCTTCCTGGACGCCGTTAGTGGGGATCGTCTCGAAGCAATGTATCTCGTCGTCATCAGCACCGGCTTACGGATGGGTGAGGTAATAGGCTTGCGCTGGAGTGAGCTCGATTGGGACGCCCGAGCGCTCCGTGTCTCAGCCGCGCTTCAGTGGATCAACGGCAAACTCACCCTTGTTCCACCCAAGAGCGATAGCTCAAACCGGACGGTTGCCCTGCCCGATTCGCTGATCGCCGCGCTCCGTGCCCATAGAGCGCGCCAGGCCCAGGAGCGCCTGCTATTGGGCCATGATAATGAGCTCAATCTCGTGTTCACGTCCACGGTCGGGACGCCGCTCAATCCTCAGAACGTCCGGCGCCGCTTCCAATTGTTGCTCGAAAGGGCCGACCTGCCGCGCCAGCGCTTCCACGATCTCCGTCACTTCCACGCCTCGTATCTCCTCGCACGTTCTGTGCCCGCGCGCGTCGTCATGGACCGCTTGGGTCACTCGCAGATAAAGCTCACGCTCGAAACGTACAGCCACGTGGCCGCAGAACTACAGCGCGAGGCGGCCGATAGCATGGACGCCCTGCTGGTGGGTTAGAGAATTGGCGTCAAAACTGGCGTCAAACGAGCCGAGGCCCGCATACAGCGGGCCTCTTTCCTTGACGTAGCGCTCGATTGACGCCTAGCCATTGGTGTTTATGTTGGTGGGCCGTGCAGGATTCGAACCTGCGACGCTCGGATTAAAAGTCCGACGCTCTGCCTGGCTGAGCTAACGGCCCCACGCGCCTCCAGTGTAGACCATAGCGTCCCTGCTCGCCATGCATCGTCGCCTTTGCGACGCGGTGCGGCCTCGTGCTAGAATGCCTGTGCTACGGTGAGCGTCGTCTAGTGGTCTAAGACGCCAGGCTGTGGCCCTGGAGACCGAGGGTTCGAATCCCTTCGCTCACCCCATCTACTGTCGAGGATGCGCCCATAGCTCAGCGGAAAGAGCATCTGGCTTCGGACCAGAGGGTCGGGGGTTCAAATCCTCCTGGGCGCGCCATCATCATCTTCTCGCATTCTTTGATCGACCACGACCGCATGGCGTCGTTCGCGCCAACCAGCCTATGAGTCGGCCAGGAGAGCGGCCGCGCATCGCGCTCACCGGCCCTGCCGATGGCGACGCGGCCTGGCTGGCGGACTACGCGGCTCCCCTCGAAGAGCGCGGCGCCGAGCCTGTTGTCCTGCTGGCCGGCGACGAAGGCCGGCTGCCGGACCTGCTGCCGGCGCTTCAAGGGCTGCTCCTCTCGGGTGGCGCCGATGTCGATCCTGATCGTTACGCTCACCCTCGCGATCCCACCACGCGCAGCGAGCCCGCGCGCGACGCGCTCGAGTTCGCGCTGCTGCAGGCCGTCCTGGAGCGCGACCTGCCCGTGCTGGGCATCTGCCGCGGCTTCCAACTGCTCAATGTGTACTTCGACGGCACGTTGGTCCAGGACTTGCCCAACCACCGAGCCGATTCTCAGGGCAATTCTGCGACCCATATCATTCATGTCGAGGCTGTGAGCCGTTTCGGAAGCCTGATTGGCGGGGGCGAGGCCCTCGTCAACAGCCGGCACCACCAGGGCGTTGGCCCAGACGACCTGGCTCGGGCGCTGCGTGCCACGGCGGTGATCCCTGACGGCCTGATTGAGGCTTTGGAGCATCCCGGCCACCGTTGGGTCATCGGCGTGCAGTGCCATCCAGAGCGGCAGCATGAGGTGCCGACGGCCTTTGCGGCCCTGTTCGAGGACTTTGTCGCGGAAAGCATGCGAGTGCCAGGGAGGGTGTCCTGATGGCTCAAGAGGAGCGCATCCAGCCGGTCGCTATCGAGGAGGAGCTCAAGAACTCCTACCTCGACTACGCGATGAGCGTGATCGTATCGCGGGCCATCCCCGACGTCCGGGATGGCTTGAAGCCTGTCCAGCGCCGCATCCTCTACTCCATGGCGGAACTCGCACTCCGTGCCGGAACGCCCTTCAAGAAGAGCGCCCGCATCGTCGGTGAGGTGATGGGTAAGTACCATCCGCACGGCGACGACCCCATCTACGAGTCGATGGTGCGCATGGCGCAGAGCTTCTCGATGCGCTATCCGCTGATCGACGGACAGGGCAACTTTGGCAGCGTCGACAACGATCCGCCGGCGGCGATGCGCTACACCGAAGCCCGCCTCGCCCCTATCGCCGAGGAGCTGCTGGCGGACATCGACCGTGACACCGTGGACTTCGCCCCCAACTTCGATGGCTCGCTGCGGGAGCCGATCGTCCTGCCCGGGCGTGCCCCCAACATGCTCGTCAACGGCGCCAGCGGCATCGCGGTCGGCATGGCGACGAACATCCCACCCCACAACCTCGGCGAGATCACGGCAGCGCTCACGGCATTGGCGGATGACCCGGACCTTAGCACGGAGGCGCTGCTGCGTTATGTGCCCGGGCCCGACTTCCCCACGGGGGGCATCATCCAGGGACGCGACGGCATCGGCGCTGCCTTCGCCACCGGCCGCGGCCGCATTGTGCTGCGTGGGCGCGTCGCCCTCGAAGAGCAGGGTCGGAGCGGGCGCTACCAGCTCATCGTGTCGGAGTTGCCGTTCCAGGTGAACAAGGCGGCGTTGGTGGAACGCATCGCCGACCTGGTGCGCGATAAGCGGATCGATGGGATCAGCGACCTGCGCGACGAGTCGGACCGGCACGGCATGCGCATGGTCATCGAGCTCAAGCGGGAGGCCCAGCCGAGGCAGGTCCTGAACGCGCTCTACAAGTTCACGGCCCTCCAGAGCGCCTTCGCCGTCAACATGCTGGCCCTGGTGGACGGCCAGCCGCGCACGCTGCCGCTCAAGCAGTCGCTGCTCCATTATCTCGAGTTCCGGCGGCAGGTGTTGCGGCGCCGAGCGCAGTTCGACCTGACAAAGGCACGCGAGCGCGCCCATATCCTCGAGGGCTATCGCGTTGCCCTCGATAACCTCGACGCCGTCATCCAGACCATCCGCGGGTCTCAGACAGCCGAGACGGCCCGGACCAACCTCATGCGCCAGTTCCGTCTTAGCCAGGCGCAGGCCCAGGCGATCCTGGACTTGACGCTGCGGCGCTTGGCGGCCCTCGAGCGCAAGCGGATCCTCGACGAGTTCGCTGAGATCATCAAGGCCATCGCCGGCCTGGAGGACCTACTGGCCAACCCGCGCAAGATAGATGTGCTCCTCAAGGAGGAGTGGGAGGAGGTCGCGAAGAAGCACAACAACCCTCGCCGCACCTTCATCAGCGAGGAAGAGGCCGTCGAGCTGACCGAGGCCGACATGGTGCAGCACGAGCCGGTGGTGGTCACGTTGAGCCGGGCAGGGTATGTGAAGCGGCTGCCCGCAGAGACCTACCGGCCTCAACTGCGAGGCGGTCGCGGCGTGGTCGGCCTGCGCACCCGCGAGACCGACGACGTGAGCCACCTCTTGGTTACCGACACCCACGACAGCCTGCTGTTCTTCACTCACCGGGGACGGGTCTTCCATCTCCGTTGCTACGAGCTGCACGCCGACTCCACTCGCCAGAGCCGTGGGACCCCGCTTGTGCAGTACCTGGCCATGGAGCCGGGCGAGCGTGTGACTGCTCTGCTGGGGCTTTCGGCGTTCGACAGCGACCGCTATCTGGTGATGGCGACGCGGGAGGGCGAGGTCAAGAAGACGGCGCTCCAGGAGTTCGCCTCCGTCCGCTCCAACGGTCTCATCGCTATGAACCTGGAATCAGGGGATGAGCTAGTGGAGGTGAAGAGCACCGGAGAGGCGGACGATGTCCTGCTGGTGACGGAGCAAGGTCAGTCGGTCCGCTTCGGCGTAAAGGGCCTGCGGGCGGCATCACGCACCAGCGGCGGCGTCCGGGGCATCAAGCTGGCCGCCAACGACAGCGTCATCGCGATGAACGTCCTGGACCCTTCCAGCGACGTGCTGCTCCTATCGGCGCGCGGCGTGGGCAAACGCACGCCCACGAGCGAGTTCCCGACGCAGGCGCGGGGCGGCCTCGGCGTGCGGGCCATGCGGGTGAGTGACCGGACGGGACCCCTGGTGGCGGCTCGTGTCGTCAAAGTCGATCAGGAAGTGATGGCCATAAGCGCCGAGGGCATCGTGATCCGCATGGCGGTCTCCGGCATCTCTCGCCAGGGCCGCGCCGCGCAGGGCGTCGCCATCATGCGCCTCGACGAGGGGGACCAAGTCGTGTCGCTGGCCCTTGTAAGCGAGCGGCTCTCAGACGAAGAAACGCCACCGAGCAGGCGGCGGCGCCGCTGAAGGGGCGTCCACACCGCTGGCGTGGAGCTGGTTCCATCGCGGCGCTCTACCTGGATGATGCGCATGGCGCCCTCTCCGTGTGCTGCCGCAGCTAGATCAGGCTCGCGATAAATCTCCTCTGTCAGCCCCAAGTCTCGAAGAATGCGGTGGAGTATGCGGCGGCTAGCTTCCTGGCTGTCGTGTCGTGGAATCATCACGCGGTACACGGAGGAACCGACTCGCCGCTCCCATCGCTCGTGTCGGGAGCCTTCACCTAGCTTCACCGCGCCAAGGCGCTCACGTCGACGCTTTAGTGCGCCGTACCTCAAGGCATCGTGATGGGCAGCGTTAGGCGAAGCGGCAGTTCCTCGGGCAGAAAGCGGTCTTCCAGGTGATCAGTCTGGAGACACAGACGAATGGCTTCCTGGATGTCGTCGATCACTTGCTCAGTGGTCTCTCCGACCACCCAGCAACCCTGAATGGCGGGCACTTCGGCTATGTAGCCACCTTCGTCCCAGGGGCTCACGATGATTCAATGCGGTAGGTTCTCATGCCACACCCCCTGCTGCGCTTTGTCTCGCCTTGACCCGCGTCCCCTCCGGCGTGTCTTGCACCTCGAAGCCGAGGGAGAGGAGCTCGTCGCGTAGCGCGTCCGAGCGAGGCCAGTCGCGTGCCTTGCGAGCGGCGTCCCGCTCCTCGACGAGGCGCCGCAGGTCGAGGGATAGCTCAGGCAGCGCCTCCGCAGAAACCTCGTCCAACCGCAGGCCAAGGACCTGGTCGAAGTCGAGGGCCAGGGCCAGCTTGTCGGCGGCGGGCAGGTCGGACTTGAGGGCCTCCCAGAGGATGGCTATGGCGCGGGCGGTGTCCAGGTCGTCGCTGATGGTGTCACGGAACTCTTCCCGAAACGCGGCCCCGTCCCCGCTTAGAGAAAGCGTTGGCTCAGCAGCCGCCTTCATCTCGGCGATTCGACCACGCAGGCCTTCCAGCGCGCGCTGAGTTCCGGCGAGGGCGTCCCAGGTGAAGTTGAGCTTTGCCCGGTAGTGGGCCTGGAGGCAGAGGAAGCGGAAAGCAAGCGGGTCGAAGCCGCGCTCCTCCATGTCGCTGAGGATGTAGTAGTTGCGGGCCGATTTGGCCATGCGCCGGTCCTCGGCCAGCAGATGCTCGCCGTACATCCAAAAGCGTGCGGGCACAAGGCCGAAGCAGGCCTCGCTCTGCGCGATCTCGTCCTCATGGTGGGGGAAGACGTTGTCGATGCCGCCGGTATGGATATCGAACTGCGGGCCCAGGTATTTGCTGGACATGGCCGAGCACTCGATATGCCAGCCCGGATAGCCCTTGCCCCAGGGGCTATCCCAGACCATGAGGCGGCCCGGCTCCGCCCCTTTCCAGAGGGCGAAGTCCTCGGGGTTGCGTTTTCGGGGATCTCGCGCCACGCGGTGAAGGCCGGCCTGGAGTTTCTCGAGGCGGTTGCCGGAGAGCTTGCCGTACTCCGGGAAGCTACCGATGTCGAAGTAGATGGTGTCATCGCCGTGATAGGCGTGGCCCGTATCGAGCAGCGTCTGCACCATCGCCTGCATCTCGGCGATGTGGTCGGTGGCGCGCGGGTAGAGGTCCGCGTGAAGCATGTTCATGCGCTCTTTGTCGCGGAGGAAGGCCTCGGTGTAGAAGGCGGCGATCTCCCATGGGGTCTTCCCCTCTTGGCGCGCGGCCATGAGCATCTTGTCCTCGCCGGCGTCGAGCTCCTCCTCGGTCATGTGGCCGACGTCGGTAATGTTCTGGACCTGGAATACTTGAAGGCCGTTGTAGGTTAGGACTCGACGAAGGATGTCGGCCATCAAGAAGGTGCGCATATTGCCGATATGGGCGAAACGGTAGACGGTGGGCCCACACGAGTAGATGCGGACCTGGGGAGGATCCAGCGGGACGAACTCATCTTTGCGGCGCGTCAGGGTGTTGTACAGGAGCACGGGCATTTGAGCACCTCAGTTCTCATACAATCGAAGTTATCATACCGCAACGCAGCGAGCCCACGCGCGCACGGCGACAGCCTTTTCCGCTGCGTGCTAGTATGCTAAACAGCACGCGGCGGCCCAGTTGTTCCGGGAGGGAGACATGGCGGTCAAGCAGCTCGTCGTGACGCCGGAGCGGTTCCGTACAGGCCTGCTCTGGCCAGACTACGTCGAGACGATGAAGGTCAACAAAGAAGCGCATATCAAGAACTATCAGGAGTTCGAAGTATCGGCGGAGGACAAGGCATTCTTCGAGCGCGCCGCCGACAAGGCCGGCGGGCTCAAGGTGGTGCTCCTCACAGAGGACTGGTGTCCTGACTGCTACCGCAACGCCCCCATCGTGGCCAAGCTGGCGGACTCGGTAGAGGGCGTCGAGATGCGCGTGTTCCCGCGCGACGCCAACCTCGACGTCATGGACCGCTACTTGAAGAACGGCGAGTTCCGCTCGATCCCCACGGCCGTGTGGACCGATGGAGAGATGGGGTACCTCGCGCACTGGATCGAGCGGTCCGACAAAGCGAACGCGGACATGGAGATCATTCGCGAGAGGGTGGCAGCCTTGCCCGAGGATGAGCGTCGGCCAGCCAACCGTCAGATGAGCGATGAGCTCTATCGGACCTCCTGGCGACATGAG
>Ga0209751_10004315_pt1 | contig 13642 bp, 11 predicted proteins | sample RifCSP13_1_FD_184019 | JGI IMG/M metagenome (GOLD analysis project Ga0209751, IMG submission 184019) | Soil microbial communities from Rifle, Colorado - Rifle CSP2_sed 13_1 (SPAdes) (version 2) | ecosystem: Environmental > Terrestrial > Deep subsurface > Rock core/Sediment | place: Rifle... | reverse complement strand
CCGCCGATCACGGCCGCCTTGACCAGCGCAGTTTGTCGCACGCGCGGGCAGGGCAGGACTCCTCGCGGCTGTTCAGGTGGACGTACATGAGCGGGCGTGTGCCGGGACTCCTCTCGATCGAGAGTCCGTTCCCGGAGGAACACAGCATGCTGCGCCTCTTGGAGGCGCCGGAGAGTTGCCGGGACTCGCTCTGGAAGCGGATCTTCGATGGGTCCTACGACAAGCCGTTCATCGTTGACAGCGGGCTCAGGCGCTTTCTGCATTTCGATCTCGACTGCGTGCAGAGTGCGATGTATCTGCGGGATCCGTACAAACTGAGCCTCGCCTACACGCGCAAGATGATGGCGTTCCTGCTTTTCAACAGCGCCCCGCAACGCATTCTGCTGCTCGGACTCGGCGGGGGGTCGCTTGCGAAATTCTGCCACCGCTGCCTGCCCTCGGCCGCCGTCACCGCCGTCGAAGTCAACCCGGATGTGATCGCACTCCGCGGGGAATTCTGCATCCCGACGGACGATGATCGCTTTCGGGTGGTTCGCGCGGACGGGGCAGCCTATGTCGCTTGCCTGCAGCATCACAAGGACGTGATCCTTGCAGACGCCTGTGATCGCGCAGGCATCGCGCCGCAACTCGACGCGCTCGAGTTTTACCGCAACGCCCGGCGTTGGCTGTCGGCAGAGGGCGTGTTTGTCGCCAACCTGTGCGGCGAGACGCACAGCCGCGCCGCGCACCTGGCGAAGATTCGAGCTGTATTCGGAGAGGGCATCGTGACGTTGCAGGTGAGACCGCAGGGCAATGTCATCGTGTTCGCGTTCAAGGAACGCGGTCCCGAGATCAGCTGGGAGCGCCTCAATGGCGCTGCGGTCGATCTCAAGCGGCGATTCGGCCTGGACTTCCCCAGATACGTCCGGCGGATCGCGCTCGAGTGGAAGCTGCGACGATGGCAGCCCGTATCCCGATGAGAGCGCCCGCGACGAATCGTCTCGTCTGAATCGGAGTCTGGAGAGTATCAGCCATGTCCAATCGTCAAACGATCCGCATGCCGGCCCCGGCCCACGTCGAACACGAGCGCCTGCGGCAGTGGGTCGCCGAGATCGCCGCACTCACGCAACCCGATCGAATTCACTGGGCTGACGGCTCGCAGGAGGAGTGCGACCGCCTGTGCGCGGAGATGGTCGCCTCCGGCATGCTCATCCGGCTCAGCCCGCAGAAGCGTCGCAATTCCTACCTGGCGCGCTCCGATCCTTCCGATGTGGCGCGCGTGGAAGAACGCACGTTTATCTGTTCCGCACATCAGGCAGACGCCGGTCCAACGAATAACTGGGAAGACCCGGCGATCATGCGCAAGACCCTCACAGCGCTGTTCACAGGCTGCATGAAGGGCCGCACCATGTACGTCATTCCCTTTTCGATGGGACCCATCGGCAGCCCCATTGCGCACATCGGCGTCGAAATTACCGACAGCCCCTACGTCACCGTCAATATGCGCGCCATGACACGCGTGGGACGTGACGTGCTGAACGCCCTCGGCCGCGACGGCGAGTTCGTGCCCTGCGTGCATTCTGTGGGCGCACCGCTCAGGCCGCGCCAGAAGGACGACCGCTGGCCGTGCAACCCAAAGAAGTACATCGTGCACTTCCCGGAGACGCGCGGGATCTGGTCGTATGGATCGGGTTATGGCGGCAATGCGCTGCTTGGCAAGAAATGCTTTGCGCTGCGCATTGCCTCGAATATGGCGCGCGAGCAGGGCTGGCTCGCCGAGCACATGCTGATTCTCGGCGTAGAGAGTCCGGCGGGTGAGAAGACCTACGTCGCGGCGGCCTTTCCCTCCGCGTGCGGTAAGACGAATTTCGCGATGCTGATACCTCCGCCTTCGTTCGAAGGCTGGAAGATCTCCACGGTGGGCGATGACATCGCCTGGATCAAACCCGGCCGCGATGGCCGCCTCCATGCCATCAACCCGGAGGCGGGCTTCTTTGGCGTGGCACCCGGGACCTCCGAGCGGACGAATCCCAATGCCATGGCGACGCTCCGCGAAAACGTGATTTTCACCAATGTGGCGCTGACCGATGACGGGGATGTGTGGTGGGAAGGGATGTCGGAGGAACCTCCGGCACACCTGATCGACTGGATGGGGCAGGACTGGACGCCGGAGATCGCTGCGGAGACGGGCCGCACGGCGGCGCACCCGAACTCGCGCTTCACCGTCCCCGCTGGCCAGTGTCCGTCGATCGACCCCAAGTGGGAGGATCCGCAGGGCGTCCCCATCTCGGCCTTCATCTTTGGCGGCCGCCGCCGCACCGTCGTGCCGCTCGTATATGAGGCATTCAACTGGAACTCGGGGGTTTATCTGGCCGCCACGCTCGGCTCGGAGACGACCGCGGCTGCCGTGGGCGAGAAGGGGGTGGTGCGACGGGATCCCTTCGCCATGCTGCCCTTCTGCGGCTATCACATGGGCGACTATTTCGCCCACTGGATCCGGATCGGGCCCGCCATCTCGGACAAGCCACGCATCTTCTGCGTCAACTGGTTCCGCAGAGACGAGCAAGGTGAATTCCTGTGGCCGGGCTTTGGCGAAAACATGCGCGTTCTGAAGTGGATTGTCGAACGGGTTCGTGGCCGCGCAGGAGCCACCGAAACCGCCCTCGGGTGGATGCCCAGATTCCAAGACATCGACTGGACGGGCCTCGCAATGAGCGAAGACGATTTCGCAGCGCTGACGCAGATCGACGTCACGGCCTGGCAGAGTGAGCTCGAGCTGCACGACGAATGGTTCGAAAAGCTGAAGACTCGTCTGCCGAAGCCGCTGCAACTCAAACTCGAACTGTTGAGGCTGCGCTTGTCGCGAAACGCAGCGTAGTGATGGCGTGTCGCACCAACGACGTGCTTACGTCGTTCCAAGCACCTGGCCGAGTCCTTGGAGCGTGACCGATGTCGGGCGGCGCGGTCTCACGGTTTCTTGACGCGTGAGGCAACGTGCGCGCCGAGACGACTGAAGTGCCTGCCATTCCAGGTGTAAATGACCCGCGCGTTCGCCTTCAAGGCACACTGCGCGATGATCGCATCATACGTGGTGCCGCCGGAGATACCGGCTGCGGCGGCAGCCTCCAGCACCTTGAAGTATTCGCCTTCATTGAGCGTAACCATGGTCAGTCGCTCACGAACGTCGCGCAGGAAAAGCAGCGCTTCGTCGGCGCTAGCCCGATCCTTGCCCGGCATTCCGGTCACCACAGAATAGGCCTCGGCCAAGCAGTGCGCCGCCGTGCAACCAGTCGACTTTTTCTGCTGCAGAAAGAGACTGATGCTCGGCTCGTGATGCTCGTGTTCACCATAAAAGGTGGCAACGAGCACCGAAGTGTCCAGGAAAACCTTCACCCTGACGAACCACGTCCTGCGCGATCACGCTCTTGCCGCAGACTCTCAAGCACGCCATCCGTGTCAGCAGCCGAGAGTTTTCTGCCGCTGCGGAAGACCCAAATTCCATGTTCCTTGCGCAACGCAGATGCGGAGCGCACCGGACGAAGCATCACGCGTTCGCCGTCGGATTCCAGGGCAAGCGTGTCCCCTGGCGCGAGCCGTAGCTCGTCACGAAGTGTCTTCGGGATGACTACGCGGCCGGCCTTATCGAGCGTAACTGTGGCATTCATGAATGGCATTATGAGGTGGTAGAACCCATTTATCCACTGGCATCAACCGCGCGACCTTGGAGAAATGGAGCGTGAGGTCGAGGCGACGCAAAGGCGATCGGCAGTTTACGGCTTAAGCTAAGCCACTGAATTGTCGATTGATTTTCAGGGTGTCGAGATGAAGGCCGGGAAAACCGGCAACGTGCACAGGGTCTCGGTTTCTGCCATTACCGAAGCGCGCACACGATCCTGGCTGTCACAACAGCGCTTTGCAGACCTGCCATGTGTCGGCACGCACGCTGCAGGTATGGGAACAAGGCCGTCGACAGCCATCAGGGGCCGCCCGCTCGCTGCTTGCCGTTGCAGCGCGGCGCCCAGAGGTTCTGCGTGAGGCCGCTGCTCCATGCAACCGAAACGCTGCGTAGCAGCGGACGGGCCGCAAATCTTCTCGTATAAGTCGCGCATGGCCAGTGTCTACCTCAACAAAGCGCCGACGCAAACGGACCTCGCGCACCTTCGAGACCGGTTATCGTATCGGGCACGTCGCGTTCGTCTCCCGGCACCAGGATTGGACCATGCTGGCTGCACGCATCTGCGAGGCTCGACCCGGGAGACGCAGACATGGCCAAGCACGACACCGACCAACTGTTCAGCGGCTCGATTCCGCTGCTGTACGAAACGCATCTGGTGCCGCTGATCTTCGAGCCGTACGGACGCGACCTCGCCACGAGGCTGGCCGCGCGGTCGCTGACGCATGTGCTCGAGGTCGCGGCGGGCACTGGTGTGGTCACCCGCGCGCTCGATGCGACGTTGCCGGATCACGTCGCCATCACCGCGACCGACCTGAATCAAGCCATGCTCGACCAGGCGGCGACGGTGGGAACGAAGCGCAAAGTGCAATGGCGGCAAGCGGACGCGATGCAGCTGCCGTTCGAGGACGCGACGTTCGACGCCGTGGTTTGCCAGTTTGGCGTCATGTTCTTTTCCGATCGACCGCGAGCGTATGCCGAAGCGCGCCGCGTCCTGTGCTCGGGCGGAATCTTCATCTTCAACGTGTGGGATCGGATCGAAGAAAACGAGTTTGCCCACATCGTGACCAAGGCGCTGGAGCAAGTGTTCCCTGCGAACCCGCCGCGCTTCCTTGCGCGCACGCCGCACGGCTACCACGACCGGCGAATCATCGGGCAGGAGCTCGTTCAGGCCGGCTTCAGTTCAACGCCCGACACGATCACGATGCAAGCCCGCAGTCGCGCTGCATCAGCGCGAATCCCCGCAGTCGCGTACTGCCAGGGAACGCCGTTGCGGAATGAGATCGAGGCACGCGATGCGGCGCGTCTTGGTGAAGCAACCGACACTGCCTCCGAAGCGATCGCCCGCCGGTTCGGGCACGGCGCCGTCGACGGCAGGATTCAAGCCCACGTGATCGCCGTCACGAAGTGACGCTCACCTGGGCCGCTTGCCCGTGCCTGAAGGCTAATCGCCGCACCACCCATGTCGTTCATGCGACTCGAGCTGCGCAAGGAACGCTCGACGGCATCCCCGCCGATAGTTTAGTATTCAATAGACTACTTGACTGGATGGATGCGGAGCATGCGCGATCGTGACATGAAGGACGGCGTCTACGGCCAGTTCGCCCGGATCGGCAAGGCGGTTTCTGCGCCGAAACGCATCGAGCTGCTGGAGCTGCTCTGCCAGGGGCCACGCACGGTGGAGTCGCTCGCGGGACAGGCGGCCATCAGCATCGCGAACGCGTCGCAGCACCTGCAGATATTGCGTGGCGCCCGGCTCGTGGAGGCGCAAAAGAAAGGACTATTCGTCGAATACCGTCTCGCCGATGAGGGAGTGCTGCAATTCCTGCACGCCATGCGGCAGCTCGCGCAGGCACGCCTCACCGAGATCCGGGAAATCACGACTGCGTACCTGAAGAAGCGCGGTGCCCTCGAGCGGGTCTCCGGCAGGGAGCTGATGCAGCGCGTACGGGGCGGAGAGGTCACCGTCCTCGACGTGCGTCCCGCGGAGGAGTATCGCGCTGGACACATCCCGGGCGCCCGTTCGGTGCCGGTCAATGAGCTCCGAAGGCGCCTCTCCGAGCTGCCCAAGAACCGCGAGATCGTGGCGTACTGCCGAGGTCCACACTGCGTGATGGCAATCGAGGCGGTCGAGCTGCTGCGAAAGGAAGGATTCCGCGCGCACCGCATGGAACAAGGTGTCATGGAATGGCGAGCGCACGGTTGGCGGATCGAGAAATCACGACCTGAGGCGTAGCTCATGATCTTCAAGCCGTACTACTACTTCGAGACCGGATGCGCCGCGTACGTTTTCGGATGCGGCACGCTCGGAAAATGCGCCGTCGTCGATCCGCAGGAGCACGACGTCGACGCCTACGCAGACTTTGCGGCCTCCAGGGACATGCGCATCACGCATGTCATCGACACGCACGTGCACGCGGACCATCGCTCGGGCGGCCCTGCCCTTGCGCACAAGGTCGGAGCACTCTATTGCCTGCACGAGGCGGCGGACGTAGAGCTTTCCTTCACGCCCCTCCTGGACGGCGAGGAGATCGAGCTCGGCAACACGCGAGTGAAGGTGCTGCACACCCCCGGACACACCCCCGAGAGCATCTGTCTGGTGGTGACCGACCTGCGGCGGGGGACCGAACCGTGGTTCGTGTTCACCGGCGATACGCTCTTTGTCGGTGCCGTGGGCCGACCTGATCTGCCAGGCTGCGCTCGCGAGAACGCACAGCAGCTCTACGCGAGCATCCACGGGAAGCTTCTGACGCTTCCGGGAGAGCTCGAAGTGTTTCCCGGCCACTTCGCGGGCTCTGCGTGTGGCGCCGGGCTGAGCGGCAAGCCTTCGAGCACCATCGCCTTCGAGAAGCGCTGGAATGCTCTCCTGTCGCGCTCGACGACGGAGTTCGTCGAGTCTCTCGTCGATGTGCCTCCACAGCCACCCGGAATGCAGCAGATCCTGCGAGCCAATCAGGGGCGAGAGCAGCGCATGCCATGAGCGAGGCCCGTCTCGGCCTGCGCGAAAATTGGCCTCAGTTCGCGCTCCTGGTCATCGTCAACGCGTTCGTCGGCGCGATGGTCGGCATGGAGCGCTCGATCCTGCCGCAGATCGCCGAGCAGGACTTTCATCTCGCGGCGAAGACCGCGGTGCTCTCGTTCATCGTCGTGTTCGGCCTCACCAAGGCGCTCACGAACTATCTGGCCGGACGGCTCTCGGATCGCTTCGGCCGCAAGCACGTGCTCGTCTTCGGATGGTTCGTCGCGACGCCCGTACCGTTCCTGCTCATGTGGGCTCCCGAATGGAGCTGGATTCTCGCTGCGAACGCGCTGCTCGGCGTAAGCCAGGGGCTCACGTGGTCGACGACGGTCATCATGAAGATCGACCTCGCAGGACCCGCGAGACGCGGCCTCGCAATGGGGCTCAATGAGTTCGCGGGCTACTGCGCAGTGGCGGGCAGCGCGCTCGCGACCGGAATCCTCGCAGGGCGGTACGGGCTGCGACCCGAGCCGTTCTATCTCGGCGTCGGATTCGTCGCATTCGGGCTTCTGCTGTCCGTGCTCCTCGTACGGGAAACACAGCACCACGTGGCAGCCGAATCGAAGCTGCGCGGCCCGCCAGAGGGCGTCGCGACTCAACGCGAGATCTTCTGGCGCACGACCCTTTTCGACAAAGATCTCTCGAGCGTCACGCAGGCCGGTCTCGTCAATAACCTCAATGACGGCATGGCGTGGGGGCTCTTCCCGCTTTTCTTCGCGGCGGCGCGCATGGATCTCGAGCAGATCGGCACGCTCGCCGCAATCTATCCCGCCACGTGGGGCGTCGCGCAGCTCGTCACGGGTGCGTGGTCCGATCGCGTCGGCCGCAAGTGGCTCATCGCATGCGGCATGTGGGTACAGGCAGCCGGCATCGCGATCGTCGTGCTCGCGAGCGGTTTCGCAGGATTCGCGACGGGCGCGGCGTTGCTCGGCCTTGGCACTGCGATGGTTTACCCGACGCTCCTCGCGGCGATCGGCGACGTAGCCCACCCTGCGTGGCGGGCCTCTGCGGTAGGCGTGTACCGCTGGTGGCGCGACCTCGGTTACGCCATCGGCGCATTGGTTGCCGGCGTGACAGCCGATGCGCTCGGCCTTCCTGCCGCAATGTGGCTCGTGGCGACACTGACCGCTGCGTCCGGCCTCGTGGTGGCGCTACGGATGCGGGAGACGCTGGTCGGGATTCATGCGGAGCGGCGCGACACGCTGATCGCACACCAAGCATCATCGGGCCGATGAGTCATGAACCGGATCTATCTCGACTACAACGCGAGCACTCCGATCGATCCGCGCGTCGCAGAGACGATGTGCGCGGCATTGAACGACGGCTATGGCAACCCATCGAGCTCGCACTGGGCGGGGACATCCGCGAGGAAGATCGTGGAAGAGAGCCGCCGGCAAGTGGCTGCCCTGCTCGGCGCCGCCCCTGAAGAAGTCGTGTTCACGAGTGGCGGGAGCGAGGCAAACAACTTCGCACTCAAGGGCGTGTTCTTTGCGCGACGTGCCCGCGGCGCGCACCTCATCACGACGCAGATCGAGCATCCGTCGATCCTCGCGCCCTGTCGCTTCCTCGAACGGCAGGGCGCCCGAGTCACGTACCTGCCGGTCGACGGCACTGGTCTCGTCGACCCGGATGACGTGCGGCGCGCGCTGACGCCGGACACGATTCTCGTGAGCATCATGCACGCCAACAACGAAGTCGGCACGATTCAGCCGATCGAACGGTGCGCGCGCATCGCCCGCGAGCACGGTGTGCTCTTTCACACGGACGCTGCGCAGTCCGTCGGCAAGATTCCGACGCTCGTCGATGAGCTCGGCATCGATCTGCTCACGATCGCCGGTCACAAGCTCTACGCACCGAAGGGCGTCGGTGCGCTCTACGTGCGTGCGGGAACGAAGCTGGAGTCGCTGATTCATGGGGCGGGACACGAGGGCGGGAGAAGAGCCGGCACCGAGAGCGCGATGCTTGCGGCGGGACTCGCAGCCGCGTGTGCGCTGGCCAGCGATCTCGGGCCGATGGAAGGTGTCCGTCAGCTGCGTGACCGATTCTGGAACCTGCTCCGCGCGCGTTTCGGCGATCGCATCGTCCTGAACGGCCACCCGGAGCAGCGCCTGCCGAATACGCTCAATGTGTCCTTTGTCGGGTGCGTCGGTGCGGACATCCTCGCCGCGATGCAAAACGTTGCGGCGTCGACCGGCTCCGCGTGCCACTCCGGCCGCATCGAACTGTCGCCCGTTCTCGCCGCGATGGGCGTAGCGCCTGAAGTCGGGATGGGCGCGATCCGCTTCAGTCTGGGTCGAGCGACGAGCGCCGGGGAAGTCCTCGAGGTCATCGGACGCCTCTCGAGTGTTCTGTCTCGGCCCGTGTGAGACGGATGAATCGCGCATCAGTGAGTTCCGCCCGGCGCACGTGGATACACGGCGCGAGCGTGGTGCGATGCATACGTACTATTAGGTCCGCGGCTTCGGCAACCCGCGCTAGACGCCCGGCGCAAGGCGGCACACGCTTCAATGGAAGGTCGCGCCCCTGGAGCGAGCAATGAGTTATCACGGTGGCTGGATGGGTCTTTGGCTGGTAGTTGTTCTGGCCGTGTGGCTGGTTCCGCTCGTGTTGTCCTATTTCGTTCTCAACCGGCGCCACTCACCGCAGGACGACGCACGACGGTCGGCACGTGATGTGCTCGACGAAGCGTACGCTCGAGGCGCGATCTCGCGCGAGGAATACCTCCAGAAGCGAACCGATCTCGGCTCCCGGTAATGGCCCGGTCTCTTTTCGTTTTGCGGTCGAAAGCGGCTAGCCCTCGGGTGTCTTCTGCCCGCTTCGCGCGGCAACGACCGCGTCCGCCATCAGAAACAGCGACACAAGGCAGCCGCCGAATCCCACGCAGGTGCGCCCTCCTTCGGGCGGTTTGCAGGGATGGCATCGTTCGGCTGGTGATCGCCACTCGGCATAGTCCGACCCCCTATAGCGTGTTGAGGAAGTTCAGCAACCGGTCATCGGGGCGGAAGCGGCCCAGCCTGACGTTCGGCGGCGTCGCTTTGGGGAGCGCCGCCTCCTTCAGAGCGATGTGGGCATGCAAGTAGATCTGCGTCGTGTTCACCGACTCGTGACCGAGCCAGAGCGCAATGACCGAGGAGTCGACGTCGGCGGTGACCAGGAGGTCGACCCTCGGCGTCTAGAAGAACCACTGAAACTGCGCGTAGTACGTGTCATGGAGCTGCGCGAATTCGCTTCCGGTGCCACCCTGCAGCCATTGCGCACCGATCGTAAGATCGACGTTCGGCGCGAGTGAATAGCTCAAGCTCGGTGAGAAGAAGCTGCTGCGGTCATCCAGGTTCAAGACGAGATAGGTCGCCCAGTCGACGAGCGGTGAGACTTCATAACGTGCATAGGCGCCGGCGTATCGCCGCGCGACGCTGTGAATCCGGCCGGCGAACAGCGATGGGAAGTCGTATGCGCTGCGGTCCGAGCTCCCGGCACCATTGAAATAGAGCTCGCCCCCCAAGGTGAGGGTATTGGCGAAGGCGTAATCGGTCCCGAGCAACGCGCGCTCGTAATGCGTGCCATCCTCGCGTCGTGCGTGCGTCAGTTCGGCGCGCAGGCCCGCCGTACCGAGCTGCGTCGCGATGTCGAGTCCTGCGATTCGCTCACGCGCGAATCGCCCAGCCATGAGCGAATAATCCACACCGGCGCGATTGTCGTGCCAGAACAGTGCCGCGCTCGAATCATCGCTCATATGCTGAGGTGCATAGACCGCAGCCAAGCGCGAGAGCGCGCCGAGCTTGTGTTCGATGAGAACGGCGTCCACGCCGATGCGCTCCTCGCGCTCGAGCTGGATCGGGCTGAACGGGTTGAGAATGTCGAGCGGGCTCCAGAAGCGGCCGGTGCCCCAGGCGATGCGTTGCCGCCCGATGCGCAAGTCGGTCGCATCCGCGGTGAAAGTTACCGAGGCACGATACAGGCGATGCCGGGCGTAAAGGGAATCCTCATCCACATACGTACGCTCCAGGTGCCAGTACTGCGGTGAGGGCTGGCGCTTTTGCAGCCCGAATTGCGCCGTGTCCAGATAGCTTCCGAACAAGAGCTCGTTGTCGTACTGCAGATCCAACGCGACGGGCTCGGCCAATTGGCCTTTCAGCTCGAGGCGCAGCCGGTTGAGATCCAACGCGTACCGCTCGGCGGCGGGGATCACCGTTCGCGAACCGGTGAGCAGATTCTTGTAGTACCCGGATAACTCCAGCCCGGGCTGCCCGTATGCGACCGCCGAGGCGGCCATCGCTGCTGCGAGCAGCGCCCCGGCGCCGCTAGACATGCCGGATGGCGGTGGCAGGGTCGAGGCGTGCTGCGCGCGCCGCCGGATAAAGCGACACCGCGACACCCAGGAAGAGTAGCGCGAGGCCCGGCGGGATGATGTTTCCGAGAACGACTCTAGGGTAGACGATCCCTGTGAGGCCCGGCACGGTCGAGTAGCCGCCGAAGAAGCCCGAGAGATCGAGCCCGGCGCGCCCGGCGTATTCCACCGATGCGATCCCGGCTCCATAACCGACCACCGAGGCCAGAACGAGGATGACAACCGTCTCGTACACGACCATGCGACGAATCGCGCCGGATGCCGTGCCGAGGGCCATCATGACGCCGAACTCCCGTGTGCGCTCGGCCACCGCCATGAAGACCGTATTCATGATGGCGGCTGCGACGACGAGAAGCAGGATGGCGAGGACAATGTTGGTGATGGTGCGGTTCAGCCCGACCATGTCCGCCACTTGTGGAAGTAGCTCCTGCCACGGTGAAAACACGAGCCGGGGAGCGCTCACGCTGCGACGCAGTTCCTCCAGCGCCTCCGCGAGGTGTTCGCGGTCCTCGAGCCTTAGGTTGATGGTCGAGACTCGCGTCCCGAGCTCGAGCAGCGACTGTGCCGCCGGAAGGGTGACGAATCCGAAGGCGCCGTCGAACGAACTGCTTTCCGTCGCGAAAATGCCACTCACGCGATACGCGGCGGTCGCCAGGTCGCCAGTTGCCGCCTGCGCCATGACCACGACCTTCTCCCCCAGTCGAACGCCCAGTCTTTCGCTGAGCCGGCGGCCGATCATGATCTCTCGATCAGCTCCGGGCTCGAGCGCGCGGCCTTCGACGATGGTCCGATGTATGAACGTGACACCACGCTCGGCGGCGGGATCGATGCCCATGAGGACGATGCCTTCGGATTTCGCGGCGGTGCTGGCGAGCGCCTGGACCTGCACGCGCGGCGCGGCGGCCTCCACTCCCGGCGCGCGGCGCACGTTCTGCAGAATCACCTGGGCGTCATTCAGCGCCAGCTCGGGCGCGAGATCCTTGCGGAAGCCCGCGCGTTCCACCTGCACGTGTCCGGTGACGTAGCGGGTCGAGTTCTCGATGAGGTGCTCGGTAAAGCCATCGAAGAAGCCGAACAGGAATACGAACGAGAGAATGCAGAATGCGGCGCCGCCGCCGGTGATCGCCGTGCGCCGCCGGTTGCGCCAGATGTTGCGTGCTGCGATCAGCGCGAACACGGGCAAGCGCGTACGCGCGCCTGTGGCAGGGTGCCCGCCGTGTCCGTGCCCCCGAGTCAGACCGCGGATCGCCTCGACCGGTTCGAGGAGCGCCGCCTTGGCGGCGGGATAGAGCGCCGTCACGCAGGCCGTTGCGAAAACGAGAGCCGACACCGCGAGGCTGCGCTCGAGGCGTACGGCCGGATAGATGATGTCCGCGAGACCCGGCATGATCCGCAGCCCCTCGCCGAAGGCGCTGAGGTTGATGCCGGCACGTTCGAAGAACGCGGTCGTCGCAAGTCCAAGCGCATTACCGACTATGAGACCGAAGAGACCGAGCAGCATCGACTCGAGCAGCACGAGCCGCAGGAGCCGCCCGCGGCCGGCGCCGACCGCAAGCATGATGCCGAATTCCCGCGTGCGTTCGAGCACGGCCATCAGGATCGGATTTGCGACCGCCGCGGCAACCACCACGAAGAAGACGAGGAGAACCACATAGCCGACGACCTCATGGAAGCGCACGCTCACGGTCACCATCGGCAGAAGGCGCGGCCAGCCGAGCACCTCGTAGCGCTCCCCGAGCGTGGCGGCGAGGTTCGCACGCACCGGCTCGAGCGCATTACGGTCCTTCAGCCGCAGCGTGACTGCGGTTGCTCCGAGGGGTGCGGCGAAGAAATCTCGCGCGGTATCGAGGGCAATCACCGCAAGGTAAGCGTCGAGCTCATCGATTTTCGTGCGGAAGACGCCGCGCACCCGATAGCGATCGCTCGCGACCGACCCGTCGTAGGCCTGACCGATCAGGACGAGCTCGCTTCCCGCCCTGACGGCGAGCGCCTCGGCCAGCTTCTCGCCGATGAGCACGCCCGAGCCATCCGCGCCAAGCGGCGCTCCCTCCACGACGGCGTCGAAGATCACGCTGACCTTCGCCTCCTCGCTCGGCTCGACCCCTGTCAGCAGAACGCCGCGCGACTTCTCGCCATGGCTCGCAAGCGCCTTGCCTTCCAGGCGCACGCTCGCCGCGGCGACCTCGGGCTCCCGGCGCGCGGCCTCCAGCACGGGCGCCGCCTGCGTCATGGTCAGATCGAGCGTCGGATCGTCGTGGTAACCCTCGAGGTGCAGCTGGATGTCGCCTGAGAAGTAGCGTGTCGTGTTTTCGATCATCTGCCGGTTCATGCCGTCGATGAAACCCCAGAGAAAGGTCATCGCGGCAAGCCCGATCGCAATCGACACCACGGTGATCGCCGAGCGGCGGCGATTTCGTAAGACGTTGCGCCATGCGAGCTGTAGCAACATCAGGCGCCTCTTCGCTCGTCGGCTTCGACTGCACCGTCCCGAAGGCGAATCACCCGGCGAGCCCGCTCCACGACCATCAGATCGTGCGTCGAGAACACGAAGGTCACGCCCTTTTCCTCGTTCATCCGGCGCATCATGTCCATGAGCGCGCCGCCCGCCTTGGAGTCCAGATTC
>Ga0209751_10004313_pt1 | contig 13644 bp, 7 predicted proteins | sample RifCSP13_1_FD_184019 | JGI IMG/M metagenome (GOLD analysis project Ga0209751, IMG submission 184019) | Soil microbial communities from Rifle, Colorado - Rifle CSP2_sed 13_1 (SPAdes) (version 2) | ecosystem: Environmental > Terrestrial > Deep subsurface > Rock core/Sediment | place: Rifle... | reverse complement strand
GTCATCGAGCTGACGCTCCGCTTCCGCGACCCGGACGGCACGATCCAGACCGATGCACCCGGCTCGTTCGTGGAGCTGCCCCTGCAATCGATCGTCGAGGAGCTGATCAGGGGCGGGGGTCTGCTCGGCTTTTGAGGGCCTCCGCCGGAGGCGGCGGCCGGCGGATCCGGCGCCGCCCGGCGGGTCCGGCGGCGGCCGGCGGATCCGGCGCCGCCCGGTGGATCGAGCCCCTGCTACCGCGCGCTGCCCGGCGGTGGGACGTCCCCGGCGAGCCCGAGCCGATGGGCCACCGCGGCGGCCTCGGTCCGATGCTCCAGGCCGAGCTTGGCCAGGATGTTCGAGACGTGGACGCTGGCCGTCTTGCGAGTGATGAAGAGGGCGTCGCCGATCCGCTGGTTGGTCCAGCCGGCCGCGACGAGCTGGAGCACCTCCGCCTCGCGCCGGGTGAGCCCGAGGGCGGCCGCTGTCGCGCTGGCCGGATCCGCGTCGGCCGTGGCACCGGCTCCATCACCCGGCGCCTCGATCTCGATCCGGGCCTGGCGGGCGAGTCGCTCCACGAGACCGAGGAGCGGGGCCGCGCGAAGGGCCCGCGCCGCAGTGGCCGCCTCGGCCAGCGCGGCCGCCGCGTCCCGACGTGCGCCGCCGCCGGCGAGGATCGCGGAGCCGGCGCGGAAGGAGGCGTAGGCAGCCGGATAGGGCCGCCCGGCAGCGCTCCATCCGGTGGCGACGTCCGACCACGAGCCGGGGTCGTCTGAGCCCGTGAGGCGCGCCCGCTCCGCCCGGATGAGCCCCAGGAGCGCCCCGCCGCGGAGAGAACCGGACAACAGCTCGCGGGCCGTCGACGCGGCCAGCTCCGCCGCCCGCTCGATCCTGGCGACGACCTCGGCCAGGGCTGCCCGGTCGGCGTCCGTGGCCCCCGCCCCGAGCGCCGGGGCCGCGTCCGCCTCGGCCCGAAGGACCGTGGCCGCGAGCCACGCGAGCGACGGGTCCGGCGGGCCCGGCTTCGCCGCCAGCTCGATTCCCTCGGCCGCGATCGCCCGGACGTCGGCGAGGCGACCCTCCCAGGTGGCGAGCTCTGCCTCGGCCGTCAGGAGCGGGCTTCGGAACTCCGTGCCACCCAGCCGGTCATCGATCTCGCGCGCCCGGCGCAGGAGCCGGCCGGCCTCCGCGAAATCGCCCCGCGCCGTCAGCAGGCGGGCCCGGTTCGTCGCCAGCCAGAGCTCGGCCCGATCCGTGGCACCCCGACGGAGGCCCAGCGCGCTCGAGGCGTCGGCGTCGTCCCAGTGCCCGAGGTTGTACTCAGCCTTGGCCCGGAACCCGAGGAGGAGCCCGCCGTACGTCCGGGCGACCCCCAGGCGCTCGGTCGTGGCGTAGCCCGCCGCGGCGGCGGCCCGCGACGCTTCCGACTGGCCGATCCGGTCGAGGAGCGAGGCGAGGTTGAAGGCCGCGAGGGCCATCCCCTCGACCGAGCCGATTCGCTCGGCGATCGCCTCGCCTTCGCGGAACCGATCGAGGCCGGCGGCGGGATCCCCGAGCACGGCAAGCGACCAGCCGAGCACGCCGAGGGCGAGGGCTTCCTCTCCGGGACCGCCCGCCGCGCGAGCGACGTCGATGGCCGCCCGGGCATCGGCGGCCGCCCCCTCGTAGTCGCCAGCGTAGAGGCGGATCCCGGCATGCTGGGCGAGGGCCCGGGCCCGCCCGATGCTCGGCACGTCACGCGGGAAGAGACCCAGGGCCAGCTCGACCGCGGCGGCCGCCGCCCGGCGGTCGCCGGATTCCCAGAGGTACCAGCGCAGCCGATCGTGGAGGTGAGCGGCGCGTTCGGGGTCGGCCTGCGGGTCCACGAGGGCGACGGCGGCCTGCCCGAGCTCGATGGCGTCGCCGTAGGCGCCCGCCAGCACCGCAGCGTCCGCTGCGTGCTCCAGGAGGACGTCGCGCGAAATGCCGAGCTCGGCTGCCGCCGCGGGTGCGGCCGTCGCGAGCTCGCCGGCCCGGGCCCACAGCCGCGTTGCCTCCGGGAAGGCGTAGACGTGCTCGGCCGCGGCGGCGGCGCGGAGCGTGGGCTCCAGTGCCCGATCCGGGCGGCGTGCCGCGTCCCAGTGGCGGGCGATCTCGACCGGCGGCACGTCGTGCGCGGCGCCGGTTGCCGGATCCGCGAGGCGTGCCTCGAGGGCGGCGGCGAAACCGGCGTGGAGGGCCGTCCTCTCGGCCGGCATCAGCTCGTCGCGGACGACCTCCTGGAGCAACCCGTGGCGAAACTCGATGGCCGCACCGTCCCGGTCGTCGCGGCCACCATCGAGCCGGCGATTCCCACTCTCGCCGCCGCCTCGGCGCACGAGGATGCCGCTGGCGACGGCTTCCCGAAGCGCATCGGCGAGGTCGCGGACCGGCATCGCCAGGACGCCGGCGAGCAGCTCGTCGTCGATCCGGCGGCCCGCGGCCGCGGCCGCCCTGAGGACGCCGCGGGCCGGCGCCGACAGCGCGGCCACGCGGGCGACGAGGACGTCACGCAGGACCGGTGGCAGGTCGCCATCGAGGTCGCCGTGGCGCCCCCGGCCTGGCCCGTCGCCGCCGTCGGCCCCCACCAGCACGAGCTCCTCGACGTAAAACGGGTTGCCGTCGGAGCGGGCGAGCAGCCGGTCCACCAGGGCGGGATCCGGCGGCGTCTCGAGGATCGCGGCAACCTGGGCTTCGACCTCGTCGCGGCCGAACGGCTCGAGATCCATCCGATCGACGTGCTCCTCGCGCTCGAGCTCGGCGATGAAGGCGAGGTTGCCGACGGCCGCGCCCTGGGCATCCGTGCGCAGGGCGAGGGCGATGAGGACCGCATCCCCGCGGAGATTCCGGACCAGGAAGCCGAGCAGCTCGCGCGTCGACCGGTCGGCCCACTGGACATCCTCGATCTCGATGACGAGCGGGCGGGACGCGGCGAGCCGTTCGAAGACGCCAAGGACGAGCTCGAAGAGGCGGGCCTGGGCAGCACGGTCGAGCTCAGCCGGGGCGGGCATGTCGGCGGCCCGCAGGGCGAGCTCCGGGATGAGCCTCGTGAGCTCGGCGCGGCCCGGGCCCAGGAGGGCCGGCAAACGCTCGGCCGAGGTCGCTCGGACGAGCTCACGGAGGATCTCGACGAACGGCGCGTACGGGACGGCGCCGTCGGCGGTCTCGAGGCAGGCCCCCTGGACGACGAGGGCACCGTCGGGGGCGGCGAGCTCCGCGAATCGATCGAGGAGCCGGCTCTTGCCGATCCCAGCCTCGCCCGCGATCACGATCGCCCGGCCGTGGCCCGTCGCGACGCCGCCCAGCATCGCGCCGAGGCGCGCGAGCTCGATCCCCCGCCCGACGAACGATCGACGCCCCAGGGCCTCCACCACGGCGGGCGCATGATACGCGCGGCCGCAGTGCCGACGAGGGTCCAACCGGGTCAGACGCGGCCGGATCCCGGCCGCCCTCGGGCGCGCCGTCGCCCCGACAGCGGCTTCGTGGCCCGGTGGCCGGTCAGGCGGGGGTGAAACCCGCCAGCTCAAGACGGCCGCGGACGTTGCTCCGGGCTCGACAGAGCAGGGTCCGCGTGGCCCCGGGCGTCCGGCCGATGGATGCCGCGATCTCCGGCCCGCGGTAGCCCTGGGCGGCAAGCAGGAGGGCGCCGCGGTCGTCCGGCGAGAGCTGGTCGAGCACGGCGTGCAGGGCGTCGAAGAGCTCGGCCTCGACCACGATCGTCTCGGGGCTCTCGGGCGCGTCCGGCGTCGGAAGGTCGGCGGCCCGACGGTCGACGACGGTCAGGTGCCGGCCCCGGCTCGCAACGAGGTTGCCGGCGACGCGATGCAGCCACGCCGCCAGGTCGTCGGGGGTCCGGCCGGCCTCGACCTCGCGGGCCAGCCTGAAGAAGGCTTCCTGCACCAGGTCCTCGGCGACGTCGGGATCGCGGGTGAGGACGGTCAGGCGCCGGACGAGCGGGCCATGATGGAGCTCCCAGGCGGTCTGGACGACGAGGCCATTGGTGGGCTGCATGCCGTGGTTCCTCCCTCGCGCCGGGATGTCCGGCTCGAGGACCACGGTCTGGCTAAGGCGATCGGGAAGGGATTGGGCGGCAGCCCAATCTTCCGTCGCACGGCGGCACAGTTCGAGGGACCTGGAAAGGCCGACGGCCGATCCGCGCTGCCCCACCTCGCCGCGCCCTCCCGGGACGCCGCTCGCCCGCGCGGGGGCCATCGTCGCGCCACCGACGGCGACGTCGCCTCCGCTCGCTTCCTCGCCCCGCGGTGGAGTGGAGCGTACGCGGCCGCGTGGCCCGCGCCAGAGCCGATTGGCCTGCCCGAGTATGCCAACGACCCCTCCACATGCCGGGGAGGGGTCGTGGTCGGACGAATCGGGTGGTGAGCCCGGAAGGACTTGAACCTTCAACCCGCTGATTAAGAGTCAGCTGCTCTGCCATTGAGCTACGGGCCCGCGAGCCGGGAGGATACCGCAACAGGCCGATCGACGGCGCTTACCGAGCCCGCCCGTGGCGGCAGCGACCGAGGACGCGCGGCCGGTCCGCTGGAAGCTCGGGACGCCTGGCGCCGAGGTGAGACCTGGGCTGGCGCTGGACGTCACCGGGGTTCGGCGGGCTCGGTCTGCCCATACGTATCGGGGCTCACCTCGTAGGCATGCGCCTCGAGCATCAGGGCCTCCGCCCGGATGGCTGCCAGCTCGTCCGGCGGCAGGGCTCGCCGCTCCACCAGCTGGAGGACCTCCTGGCTCTGCTCGAGCGCGCCGGCCCAGCCGACCCGGACGACGCCGACCCCGCCCGCGTAGTACTTGAGCTGGTGCGCGTCCGGCTCGTTCGGGTTGTATTCGTTCATGACGAGGATGCCGTCATAGCACCGGAGCGGGACGCAGGTTCGCGAGTCGGTCTCGAAGACGCGCGCCCGATCGTAGAAGTCCACCGCGGGCCCGAACCCCTGCGAAAGGCTCGGGTCGGTGATCTTCGGGTCCGAGGTGATCATGATCCCCGCGGCAGCGCCCTGAACCCCGGACAGCCACGTCGGAGCGTCCACCAGCACGCCTTCCTCGTACTCCTCCGGGTACTCGCCCAAGAGCCAGACCGTGCCGTCGTCGTCCTGGGCGAAGAATGCGATCTCGGCTTCTGTCACCTCGCCGGCGGCAGCGTCCACCTCGTAGACGACGACCGCTTCGATCCCGTCGATCACCTTCACGAGATCGGTGACCGTGGACGTGATGGAGTGCGCGATCCGGACGCCGTCGATCGTCACCTCGCCGTCGAACACCGTCCGTGTCCCCGGCACGAGGGGCAGCCACGGGTTGTCGATGACCGACGGATTGCCGAACCTCTCCCGGGGCAACGTCTCCGAGATCGCCTCGCCGCCCCCCGTGGCCGGCGGGGCGGTAGGTCGCGCCGTCTCCGCGGCAACCTGGCCGGAGGGCGAGGGTTGTGGCCGGCTTGGCAGGGGCGTGCCAAGCGCCTGCGGCTGGGGCGGCACGCAGCCGACAGCGACAAGGGTGGCGGCCGCCACGAGGCACCAGAGGCGCCGCCGCGGGCGCGCGTCGCGGGCCGAAGGCGCCGGCGAGGCTACCGCGTTCCCGCTCACCGTCACACCGCCACCGGTTGTGGGCCGGCGCCACGCCCCGGCGTCATCGTCGAGGGTCGTGCGAAGCGCAGGTAGAGCGAAGGCACGATGAACAGGTTAAGGAGGGTCGATGTCAGGAGGCCGCCGAGCACCACGATCGCGAGGGGGTGTTCGATCTCATGGCCGGGCAGATCGCCCGCGATCGCCAGTGGGACGAGCGCGAGGCCCGTCGCCAGGGCCGTCATCAGGATCGGCGACAGCCGCTCGCGGGCGCCGCGGATCACGAGTCGAGGGCCGAACGGCTCACCCTCCTCGCGCTCGAGATGCTGGAAGTGGTTGATCATCATGATCCCGTTCCGGGCCGCGATCCCGACGATCGTGAAGAACCCGACCAGGGACCCCAGGGACACGACAGCGCCTGTCAGCCAGATGGCAAGCACCCCGCCCACGAGAGCCGAGGGCAGCGTGAGGAACGCGAGCAGCGCGAGGCGCGTGCTGCCGAACGAGGCCTGGAGCAGCAGGAGGATGCCGGCCAGGGCGAAGATCGCAAAGAGGGCCAGCCGACCCTGGGCAGACTCGCGCTCGGCGAACTCGCCGAGAAGCTCGGGATGGTAGCCGGCGGGGAAGTCGATCGTGGCCAGGGCCGCCTCGACGTCCCGGACCACCGAACCAAGGTCGCGGCCGGCGACATTGGCGTCGACGTTCGTCCGGCGCGCCAGGTTCTCGTGGCTGATGATGTTCGGGGCCGGGGCGAGCCTGACGCTCGCCAGCTCGCCGAGTGGCACCGGGCCCGCGATCGGCGTGTCGATCAGGAGCGCCTCGATGTCGGAGACGCTGCGGCGGTACTCGGGCGTGGTCCAGACATGCACGTCGTAGGCCTTGCCGGCGACGAATAGGTCGCCGACCTCCTCGCTGGCCAGCATCACCGACGCGGCTCGCCGGACATCGCCGGGCTTGATCCCGTACGCCCGCGCCTTGGCCAGGTCAACCTCGACCTGGATCTGCGGGATCTCGATCTGGAGCTCGCGATGGAGGTCGATGATCCCGGGGATCGTCGACAGGGCTGCCTCGACCTCGATGGCCTTGGCCCGCAGCACGTCGAGCTCGGGCCCGAAGATCCGGACGACGATGGCATCGCTCGAGCCGGTGAGCACCTCCCGGATCCTCTCCTTCAGGTAGGTCTGCACGTCGCGCCGGAGTCCGGGGTAGCCGTCCACGACATCCTGGACGGCCGCCCGGGCCTCGTCGTAGTCGACGTCCGGGTCGATGCTGATCCAGTTCTCGCCGAAATCGATCCCCACGACCTCGTCCGCGAGCATCGCCTGCCCGATGTGCGAGCCACAGTTGCGAACTCCCGGGATCGTCCGCAACTCCACGCAGGCGGCGGTCGAGATCCTGACCTCCTCCGGGTGGGAGGTCCCGGGCGCCGTGACCCAGTGCATCAGGAAGTCCCGCTCCTTGAAGTCGGGCAGGAGCGACTGGCCCAGCTGTGGCCAGACAACGATTCCGGCGAGGCTGATCGCGCCGACGAGGAGGAAGGCCGGGCGGGCAGAGCGGACGACCCCCGATAGCCCGCGCTCATAGGCGTCCTGAAGGGCGTGGGCGATCGGCGACCGACGGCGCTCGACCGGCACGTTGCGGAGCAGCAGCAGCGCCATCGCCGGCGTGACCGTGAGGGCGACCAGCAACGAGGCCAGGACGGCGAGGCCGTAGGAGATGGCGAGCGGCTGGAAGAACGCGCCGGACAGGCCCTCGATGAAGAAGACCGGCACGATGGCGACGACGTCGATCAACGTCGCGTAGATGATCGCGCTCCGGACCTCGAGCGACGACTCCAGGATGATCGAGGCGGTCGACCGGTCGCTGCCCGCCAGCCGGTGCTGGCGGAGGCGGCGCGTGATGTTCTCGATATCGATGATCGCGTCGTCGACCACGACACCGATTGCGATGACGAATCCGGCCAGGACCAGGGTGTTGATCGTCGCCCCACGCAACTCCAGAACCAGGGCTCCGGCCATCAACGAGAGGGGGATCGCCACGAGCGAGATCAGCGCCGTGCGCCACTCGAAGAGGAAGACCATGAGCACGAGGAGGACGAGAAGCGAGCCGATGAGAAGCGCTCGGGCGAGGTTCTCGAGGGCAACGTCGATGAACGTCGCCGGGCGGAAGATCGTCGTGTCGAAGTCGATCCCCTGGAGCCCCGGCTTGAGCTCATCGATCGCGGCCTCGACACCACGCGTGACGTCCAGGGTGTTGGCCCACGGGAACTTCTCGACGATCAGCATGATCCCGGGGCCGTCGTTGATGACGGCGTCGCCGAAGAGCGGCTGGTGATCCCAGACGACGTTGGCCAAGTCGGAGAGCTCGACGGGCTCCTTTGCGGCGTTGATGAGGGTGACATGCTCAAGGCTCTCGGCGGAGACCACCGCGGGCACGTGCTCGATCGTCAGGCGCTGGTTGGCCGTGTCGATGAAGCCGCCCGTCCCGATGACGTTTCCGTCGGTGTACCGGAGGATTCCCTCGTCGAGCGCTCCTGCAGTCGCCTCCATGACCTGGTTGAGGGTGATCCGGTTCCTGGCCATCTCGTCCGGCAGGACCTGGACCTGGACCTGCTTGAGGCGCTCACCCCAGATCGCGATGTTGGCGACCCCGGGGACGCTGAGCAGCCGCGATCGGATGGTCCAGTAGGTGATCAGGCTCATGTCCATGACGGACACGCTCTCCGAGGTCATCCCGATCTTCATGACCCGGCTCGTCGCCGACAGGGGCTGGAGCATGAACGGCGGCGACGCCCAGGTCGGCAGGCTGGGCGTCACGATCTGGACCCGCTCCGCCACCTGCTGGCGCGCCCTGAGGAGGTCGGTCCCGCGATCGAAGATCATCTCGATCGAGGAAAGCTGCGGGACCGACTTCGAGCGCAGGATCGCGAGGCCCTCGATGCCGGCGAGCGTCTGCTCGAGCGGCACCGTGACGAGGGACTCGACCTCCGACGTCGACATCCCGATCGAGATCGTCTGGATCTCGACCCGCGGTGGGGCGAACTCGGGGAAGACGTCAACGGGCGTCGACTGGATCCGCACCAGCCCGATCGCCATCATCGCGATCGCGGCCCCGAGCACGAGGAAGCGGTAGCGCAGGCTCAGGCGGACGACGAGGCGCATCACGGCCGGCCGCTCCGGATCACGGTCGCCGAGCGATCACGGGTCCGCACCGCGGGTCAGTGACCGCCGCCGACGCCGGTTTCGACACCCCACAGCTCGGCGACGCCGACCGTGACGACGAGGGCGCCGATCGAGGGGCCCTCGATGAGATGGGCGCGATCCCCGATGATCCGGTCGACGACGATGGCGTGGCGCTCGAACGCCCGACCGTCCGGGTTGACGTACACCCAGGGGCCGCCCTGCGCGTCGTAGATCACGGCCGAATACGGGACCACGAGGGGGCTGGCGCCGTCGACCGGCTCCTCGCTGACGGGCGCGGTCTCGACGCCGAGTCGCCTGGCCGCCGCCTCGGACAGGATGATCCTCTTCAGGTCCGTGCCCTCGATGGCCTCGACCGTCACCGCCGGTTCATTCGCAGCATCGGCCGGAGTACCTCCGCATCCGCCAGTCATGAGCCCGACGAGGGCAACGCCCACGAGCAGGAGGATTCGTTCGCGCCGCATGTGAGTCGCCTTTCGGTTCGTGCCTGTGGGGTTCATCAGGCAGGGCTCAGACCCGGGAGGTCAACGAGCTGTGCTGCAGGATCTGGCTCGCGATTGGGTCCCGCCAGCAGGTATGCGGCCGGGACGACGACGAGGCAGCAGAGACTCGCGGTGAGCAGTCCCGCGAGCGTTACGAGACCGAGCGTACGGACGATCTCGAGGCCCGCCCGGTCGCCGAGGGCCAGGGCTGCCAGGAACACGAGGCCGGTCGCCGACGCGCTCGCGAGCACGGCAGGCAGCCGGTCGGCCGTGGCATGCAGGATGGATTCCAGGTCGAAGGCCCCGCCCGGCGCGGCCTCGCTCCGCTGGAGATGGTCGAACAGGGCGATGCCGGTGCGCGTTGAGAAGGCCGCGACAGCGAGGAACCCGGCGACGGCACCGATCGACGTGACCGACCCGCTGAGCAAGGCCGCGATGACCGCGCCGGCGAGGGCCGAAGGCAGGACGAGCATGAGGAACAGTGCCCGTCGCCAGCTCCCGAAGGCCGCCTGGAGGACCAGGAATACGGCAGCGACAACACCGAGGATGACGGCGATCAGGCGCGCCTGGACGTCCTGGCGTTCCTGACCGACCTGGAGGAGCTCGGCGCGGTACTCGAGCGGGAATTCGACATCGGCAAGGCGGTCACGCAACTCCGTCGTCACGGCATCCAGCCCTCTGCCGTCCACCCGGGCGGCGACGTCGAGGTAGCGGAACACGCCCTCCCGATTGATGACCGTGGGCGCCGGGCCGATCCGCACGTCGGCAACCTCGCCGAGCGTGATGAAGACGCCGCTCGGCGTCAGGATCGGCAGCTCCTGGATGCTCGTCAGGCTCGTCCGCAGGTCGGGCTTGCCCCAGACCACGACGTCGAAGACCTTCTGGTCCTCGAAGAGCGAACCGACGACGATGCCGGAGAGGAGCGCCGCCGATTCACGGCGGATGTCGCCCGGGCGGAGACCGAACTCGTCGGCCTTCGCGAGATCGACCTCGACCTGGATCGTCGGTTCGATCGCGGACTCCTGGATGCTCACGTCCGCGACGCCGTCGATACCATCGAGTGCCCGGCCGATCTCCCGGGCCTTGTCGCCTAGGACGCCGAGGTCCACTCCGTAGACCCGTACGACCAGGTCGGCATCGGTTCGATCGGTCACGACGCCGACGCGATCGGCCGAGTAGGTCCCGAGGACATGCTCGATGCCCGGGTAGCCGGCGAGAACCTCATCCACGGCGTCGAGCGTCGCGCCGTAATCGCCGCCGGGATCGACGCCGAGCCAGACTTCGCCAGCGTTGGCGGCGACGACCTCGTCCGCATTGACGGCGCGGCCCACGTGGGCGCCGACGCTGCGGACTCCGGGAACGGTCCGCAGCTCAGTCGTGGCACGCGCCACGATCCGCTCCATCTCGGGCTGGGACGTGCCGGGGGCAGCCGCCACGCGGATCAGGACATCGCGCTCCCTGAACGCGGGCAGGAAGTCCGTTCGCGGCCCGCCGAGGGCCAGCGTCCCTGCCGCGCCGATCGTGATCGCGGCGACGACCGCCGCGCCACCGACGACGAGCCGATGGCGCGCCAGCAGCCGTTCCATGAGGGATCGGTGAATGTCACCGAGCCGACGTCCGCTCACAGATCGGCGCGGCTCGGAGTGACCAGGCCGCAGGAGCACCGAGGCGAGCGCGGGCGCAACCGTCAGCGCCACGATCAGCGACACGACCGCGGCAACGAGATACGCGCCGAGCAGGCGCGGCACGAACACCCCTGGCTGGCCCGGGAGCAGGAAGACCGGTACCGCGGTCAGGGCGAGAATCGACAGCGCCGGAACGGCGGGCCTCGCTGCGCCCAGCACGGCATCCCGGATGACGATCGGGAGGGTGCCCTTGATCACCTCCGACGGAGGCTCGCGGAGCCGGCGGGCGACGGCATCCGTCCCGACGATCGCGTCGTCGACGACGACGGCGAGCGCGAGGACGAGCCCGGCGACCAGGATGGAGTTCACGGTTTCACCGCTCAGGACGAGCGCGAGCCCCGCGGCCAGCAGCGAGAGCGGGATGGTGGCCAGCGCGACGACCGCGGCGCGCCAACCCCTGAGCAGGAGGAGCAACACCCCGGCCATGAGCGCGAGCCCGATGAGGGCCACGAGGCTGATGTTGGCGGCCGCCTCTTCGAGGAAGGTGGCTGGCCGGAAGACGGTCGTGTCAACGGCCGCACCGCCGAGACCGGGCTGCAGCGCCGTGAGGGCGTCCTCGACGCCACGGGTGACGGCAAGCGTGTCCGTTCCGGGGAACTTCTCGATGACGAGGAGGAGCCCCGGGCCGTCCGAGACCACCGCATCGCCGATGAGCGGCTGATGGTCCTCGACGATGTCCGCGACGTCGCCAAGCCGGATGATCCGGCCGCCGGTGTCCTCCGGGGGGATCGGAACCTGCGCGAGATCCTGCGGGGTCCTGATGGGGAAGACGTGCTGGACGCCGAGGCGCTGGTTGGGAGTGTCGATGAACCCGCCGGTACCGGGTGTCGAGGCATCGAGGAAGGTCAGGGGCGACACCCACAGGGCATTGCCGGTCGTCTCGATCACGTGCTGGAGGAGAACATGCTGATCGCGCAGGCGCTCGGGGTCGACGAGGACCTGGAGCTGGCGCTCGCGCATGCCCCAGACCGAGACATTCGCGACGCCAGCGACGCTCATGAGCCGTGGTCGAACGGTCCACTTGGCCAGGACCGACAGCTCGATCGCGGACAGGTCGGATGAGGCGAGCGACACGATCAGCACCCGGCTCGCCGACGACAGGGGCTGGAGCATCGTCGGCGGCCGGGACACGTTGGGGAGTGCGTGCGCCTGGGTCAACCGCTCAGCGACGACCTGACGAGCCTCGAAGACGTCGGTCCCGGGCTCGAAGATGAGGACGATCGAGGAAAGGCCCGCGATCGACCGCGAGAGGATCTGATCGAGGAAGGCGACGCCGTGGAGGAGGTCGGCTTCGAGCGGGACTGTGATCAGCTGCTCGACTTCGTCCGCCGACAGGCCCAGCGCTTCGGTCTGGATCTCGACGTACGGCGGCGTGAAGTCGGGGACGACCTCACGCGGCGCTGCCGCCAGCTGGATGGAGCCGAGCACCACCACCGCAGCGGCGATCCCGAGCACCAGGAATCGGAAGCGAACGCTCCACCCGATGAGCGCACGGAGTACCACGACCCTCCCCCAAGCACAGCCGTCGGGCGCAGGCGAGGTGGCAGCGATCGCCCGTGGGTTGGGCACACGGGTCGCCACAAGTCCTCGCTCTGATCAACGGCCGCCCGATCTTGCACCAAGACGGCCCCGGAGTCTACTGGACCGCACTGCCCGTGGTGCGTCCATGCACCACCTGGCCGCTCCGCCAGGCGGAACTGCTCGCCTCTCGTGGCCGGTGTCATCCCGAACCGACTGGGGCTCGGCGCCTCCTGCGGCGCTCAGGCGCGGCCGACGACCGGGATCCGTTGACCGCTGACGGCGCCCGCTTCGGGCGAGGCCAGCCAGACGAGCGCGGCCGCGATCTCCTCGGGTCGGGTATGGGTTGGCTTCGCGTCGCCGATCGTCCGGACGAGGGCCACGTTCGCGGTCGCGGTCGTTCCCGCCAGCTCCATGGCGAGGGTCAGGGTCAGCGTCTCGACGGCGCCCTTGGAGGCCGCATACGGCCCGATGCTGGCGACCGGCGAGCCGGCGAGGGGCGTCGAGATGGTCACGATCCGGCCCTGCTCGGCCGTCCGGATGTCGGGCAGGAACGCCCGGAGGGTGTGGAACGTCGACCAGAAGTTGAGCTCGAAGAGGTCGCGCCAGAGGGTCTCGTCAGCATCTTCGATCGAGGTCCCGCCGGCGTAGCCGCCGACGAGGTGCAGCAGGACCTGCGGCACCCCGAGGCGCCGGCGCACGGCCGCGGCCGCGTGGGTCGCCCCGCCCTCGGACGAGAGGTCGGCGGCGATCCCGGCGTGGCGGCCCGCGCCACCGGGCAGCGTCGCGACGAGGGCCTCGACCGCATCGCGGTCGCGGGCGAGGAGGGCGAGTCGGTCGCCCGCCGCGGCGAACCTTGCCGCGACCGTTGGCCCGAGCTTGCCCGTGGCCCCGGTGACGACGACGACGCGATCGGCCATGCCGCGAAGGCTAGCGCAGCTCCCCCCAGGACATCGGCGTGGCGCGGTCGGGAGCCGTCAAGCCGGGTCCTGGTTGTCGAGACCTCGGGCTGAAGCGTTTGCGGAGCTCCCCTTCAGGCCTCGGTGGGCTGCGGATCGGTTCACTGGTTGTCGATCTGGGCTCGTTGAAGCGTGCCCGAGAAGTCGACGTAGATCGACTTCCATTCGGTGTACGTGTCGAGGGCGGCGTGGCCGGCCTCGCGGTGGCCGTTGCCGGTCTCCTTCCAGCCGCC
>Ga0209751_10004312_pt1 | contig 13644 bp, 11 predicted proteins | sample RifCSP13_1_FD_184019 | JGI IMG/M metagenome (GOLD analysis project Ga0209751, IMG submission 184019) | Soil microbial communities from Rifle, Colorado - Rifle CSP2_sed 13_1 (SPAdes) (version 2) | ecosystem: Environmental > Terrestrial > Deep subsurface > Rock core/Sediment | place: Rifle... | reverse complement strand
CTTATTATCAAATTAATGAAATTATTCACATTGTCAAGATTCTGGTGGGCGAATTTGGGAAAAAAGGTAACACCCCCTATTTCATTGGATCATTGGATGAATCCAGCATAAAATGGTATTGAAATTTGACATCATCAGTCCACCAAGCCTGTGTATACCAGCGCAGATACTGCTCCAGATGCGCTTTCCAGTATTCCTCTGCATGGTAGCCCGATTGAAGACGCCACTCATGCGGAATATCGTAGAGATTGAGCAAATCCTCAAACCACAGTGTCGAACGCATAATTTCAGGCCTGTCTTTATCTCCGATGTCAACGTAAATCCGGGGATATTGGTCTTCGGGGATCTGGCTCAACCAGCTGCGCATGCGTTGCGCATCGGTGTGGAAGACTGCCGCGCTGTGCACACCCAGTGCGCCAAACAGCCGCCACTCAGCTATGGCAAAATGCACCGCCCAGCCGGCGCCACGCGACATCCCTCCTACCGCACGATGGAGGCGATTGGGTAGCGTGCGATAAGTTTTATCGATATGCGGGAGCAAGACTTCGGTGATTGCCTGGCTGAAATTCGTCTCAGTCGGCTGTCCACCCAATCGATCGAATGGCATCACGATGATCAACGGCGGTATCTGGCCATCTGCGATCAGCCGGTCGGCAACCTCATCCACTCCCATACGATCCCACTGATCGTCGGTGTAGCTTTGCCCATGGAAAAGATAGAGCACAGGATAGCGCTGCTTTTCATGCAGATCGTAGCATGGAGGGATATAGACCCGAAAAATAAGCGGCATTCGTAACAGCTTTGTATCCAGGCTGCCCTTTTCGATTTGCCCACCCTGGGTGAGGCAGTCGACCGGGGTGGGTGTCGCTTTGCGCCGGGCGGCGGTCTGAGTGGGGGACTGGGACCTGTTGACGCTTGTGGTGGTCTCCCGCGGTGGCTGTGAGGTCACAGAGGATACAATTGGGGGCGAGCGGACCGTGGAGGTCGCTACACCGGGGATCGGGGGCGTTCCAACTTCACGAGTTACCGAGGTTTGGAGAAATGCAGACTGAGATCGGTCTATGCCAGCACTGGCAGGCGCCGTACAAGCGGGCAGCAAGAAATATAAGAGAAGCGCCATTCCCAGCAATTTTTGTGATTTGGACAAAATACCACCTCGATCGATAATCGAACTTTTATTATACTCAAGACAGGACGAAAAACCGCGCCGCAAGACGTAAGACGCTTGCGGCGCAATATTATCTTGCCTGGCCGGCTTGATCTGCCAGCCACGCCAATCCATCCGATCCAATCAGCTTTTAGCGAAGTTCGACGACGAATTTGATCGCTGTGCGAATTTTATCGTCGATTTCTACATCCACAAACTCCGGGATGAAGACGATGTCGTAACCATCTTCCTTCAGGTAGTTTTTAGCCAGAGCCAGGGCCTTGATAGCCTGGTTCACTGCGATCGCGCCAATTGCCTGGACTTCTGCGCGCTTGTTCTCTCGGAAGACTCCAGCGATGGCGCCTGCCACGGCGGAGGTCCGTGAGGTTCCGGAGACCTTGATGATATTCATAATGTTTCCCCTCCCCTGGCAAGAAGTGTACGATAGGTCTGAAGGTCGATCGATAAAAGTTGTGAAATTGGTAAAAAGCGTATTATGATTGTACAAGATTTTCTTGTGCAAATCAAGCAGTAGATTCACCTATATTTTCACTGGCTCGGGAAGTAAGCTAAAAAAACCAATCCAGGATATACTATATCCAGGAGGCCAGCATGGAGTTTGCACCCTATACTGATCTGAACACATCCTCGCGTATATTACTGGGGCCCGGACCCAGCATGGTTTCGCCGCGTGTGCTGCGCGCCATGGCTACTCCGTTGCTGGGGCATCTCGATCCAGAGTTTTTAAAGATCATGGAGGAGGAGCAGAAGTTACTGCGCCAGGTTTTCCAAACACACAATGAGCTGACCCTGGCCATCCCAGGCACCGGAAGCGCTGGGATGGAGGCTGCCTTATGCAATTTTATCGAGCCGGGCGATGCCGTACTGTTGTGTGTGATGGGTTTCTTTGGCGAGAGACTCTGCGAGATAGCCAAGCGGTACCAGGCACAGGTTGATCGCCTGGATTGCCCGTGGGGGGAGGTGTTCGACCCCGCGCAGATCGAAGCAACGCTCAAAGGAAAAGCCTACAAGCTGGTCGCATTGGTGCATGCGGAGACTTCCACAGGCGCCTTGCAGCCCGGCATACCGGAGATAGCCGCCGCAGCCCATCGGAACGGCGCGCTGTTGGTCCTGGATACGGTCACATCGCTGGGCGGCATCCCCGTCGAGATCGACAACTGGGGGGTGGATGTGGCCTATAGCGGGGCGCAAAAGAGCCTGTCGTGCCCACCGGGGCTGGCGCCGCTCACCGTCAGCGAGCGCGGCCGAGAGGTGATCAAAAACCGCCAGACCCCGGTTGCTAACTGGTACCTGGATTTGAACGGTCTCGAGAAGTACTGGGGACAACCCCATGCTTACCATCACACCGCTCCGATCAGCCTGCATTATGCGCTGCGCGAAGGTCTGCGCATGGTGATCGAAGAAGGTCTGGAGGCGCGCTTCGCCCGCCACCGCGCCAATGCGGAGCTTTTCTGGGAAGGTCTGGATTCTATAGATCTGCCGCCATTGGTGCCCCTCTCCTATCGGTTGGCCACGCTCACCACACCGCAAATCCCCCCTGGTGTGGACGACCTGTCGGTACGCAGCCGGTTGCTCGATGAATACAACATCGAAATCGCGGGTGGATTTGGCCCGCTGAGAGGCAAGGTCTGGCGAGTTGGCTTGATGGGCTACAGCAGCCGAAAAGAGAATATTACCTTGCTGCTGGCCGCTCTGGAATCGATCTTGCACTAAAACAGGAAACAAGGTTCAAGAATTTCTCAAAATGCCATCACCGGATGGCGGAATCAGACAAGCATGGCTCGCTGGATCGGGTTCATCATAGCAATTCTGGTCGGAGTATCACTGGGACTCGGCTATGGCTGGATCGTCAGCCCGGTGCATTATATTGACACCTCGCCGGATACGCTGCGCATCGATTTCAGGACCGATTATGTCCTGATGGTGGCGGAAGCGTATCAAAATGAAAAAGACCTGGGTCTGGCCGTACGCCGCCTGGCGTTGTTGGGCAATCTGCCGCCGTCGGAGATGGTCTCTCAGGCCATCCAGTTTGCACAGAAATATGGCTACGCCGAGGCTGACATAACCCAGATGCAGTCCTTGTGGAATGAGCTGCATGCCCTTGAAACGCGCCTGAAGACAGCCGTTCCATGAATGGCGAAAAACGCGGCCCCTGGTATTTGTTGACCGGCCTGGTGCTTGGGATCGCTCTCGGGCTGGTGTATGCCTGGATTTTCCAGCCGGTGCAGTATGTCGACACCTCCCCCGCCTCCTTACGCTCTGATTTTAAGGATCAATACCGTGCACTGATTGCAGCAGCCTATTTGAGCAATGGCGACTTGCTCCGTGCCCGCGCTCGACTGGAGCTGCTCAAAGACGAGGACATGTTCCGGACAATTTCGGAACAGGCACAACGCACCCTGGCCCAGCAGGGATCAGATGTTGACGCCCGCGCCCTTGGATTGTTGGCCATCGCCTTGGGCCAGGCGCCTCCCGGTCCGGCGATCGCCATTACACAACAGCGACTCACCCCACAGGCACAACCCACCTGGACGGAGGAGGTCCTCCAGGTGAGTGAAACCACGCTGCCCGGCGCCGTCCAGCTCACGGCGGCCGGCATCGAGCTAACGATAGGGAGTCCGACTCAACCCGCAAATGCTGAGCCTACGATTGCTTCGTCTGCCGATCTATCGACCGCGAATTCTCAGGCGATCGTCACACCCAGCGTAGCCGGAACCTTGACCTCCCGCCAGACAGACACGCCACTCCCGTCGCCTGCTTTTACCGCAACACCCGGCGGCCCATTTGTATTATTGAGCCAGGAAAAGCTGTGCGATCAACAGCTAGATGTGCCACAGTTACAAATCGAGGCGCTAGACCGTTTCAATCGTCCTATGCCGGGGGTGCTGGTGATCATCGCCTGGCCAGGCGGAGAGGAACGATTTTTTACCGGTCTCAAGCCCGAGAAAGGCCAGGGTTACGCCGACTTCACCCTATCACCCGGTACGCTGTATAATTTACGTCTGGGTGAGAATGGAGAGCGCGTGACGGATCTCGCCGGGCTGATGTGCACTCCAACCAGCGGCGCTCCGTATTGGGGAGCCTGGTTGTTGAAATTTGTGCAACCTTAACGGACATTGGATGTAGTTTAGAGATACGGAGGTTACGATGAAGATTATCCTGGATCGACGAGGCTGTAATTGCTGGGACGCTCCCTGCGAAACGCATTTTGGCTGGCATTTTCTGCGCGACGAGATTACACCGATAGACTGCACCGCAGAAATGGTGGAGGATGGCAAAAGCGAGATTACATTTTACATCCTCGACCGGGACGGTGTTGACAAGATTCTAATCGTGGATGAAAGCAACCGGGATGAAGCCTACGACTCCTGGCGCACAGCCTGGGAGAAACAACACGCCGCCGGTAAGGAATAACCAGGCGCGATCATTCATTCCACGATAATTCGTCCGAATTGTATGATGTACTCAGGGCAATGATTCGGATCTTTTCAATCCGGGAGAGAAAAGTGTCTAACCACGCCTCGAATATTGCTTCCTTCAATCGAACGCTACGCACGATAAGCATCGTCCTCGTTCCACTGGCATTGGCTGCATTGGCATGTAATTTTGGATCGGGAGAGGATCCGTCGTTAAGAGAGACCGACATCGCAATCGGCATCCAACAAACGCTTCTCGCCCAGACCTCGTCCGCCATGCAGGCCGGGTTAACCGCGGCGACCTCCACCCTCCCGGCAGTTCAGGCAACTGCAAGCCCACCTCAGCCCACCATCCCACCATCGCCGACAACGATCGAGGTAGCCACCCAGCCGATTATTTCCACCAGTCCAGCTGAACCATCGAGCACGCCCACCTCCCTCGCGCCACAGAGCATCCAGCTTACCGATTGGGAATACATTGCCTTCAGACCGATTAATTCAGGCTGCAAGCTGGACGATGCGCCGTGTTGGCTGCTCAGAATGAGCGGTTCGGGCATGTGGAAGAGCACTGCGCCTACCGAAGGCACGATGACCACCCAATCACCCATATTCATTGACCCGGCATGGGGCAATCCAGCCTTAGTTTTTTGGCACAATTTTCAGACCAAAGGCTTCGGCTACCGGGTTAACCTGCAGATCGACAGACAGTGGTCCGAGGTCCGAAGAGGCGATGCACCAACTACCGGCTGGGTACAGGAAGTCATCAATCTCAAAGATTACAAAGGGGAAAATTTAAGTTTTAACTTCACTTCCACGGTTGTGGTTAGATTTCTCACACCCAACATTAGCGTGAACTGGTATATCCAGGATGTGCAAATCGTTCCGGATTACAAACCAAGCCCATAATTCCGGCTCAGACGCCAATCCAGTGCAGTAAAGCGGTGCGCGACGCGATTGTTGCGCACCGCGATGGCGATAGCGCGGCGGCTGCCGACCAGCACGCAAAGCTTGCGAGCGCGGGTGATGGCGGTGTAGAGCAAATTGCGCTGCAGCATAAGATAATGCTGGGTTAGCAACGGCATCACCACCGCGGGGAACTCGGCGCCCTGCGCTTTGTGGACCGAGACGGCATAAGCCAAGGTCAATTGGTCGGCCTCGGACCATTCGAACGTCGCAAGATGACCTTCGAAATCTACCGTCAGAGATTGCTCGATAAAATCGATCTGGCTCAGCACCCCGATATCACCGTTATACACATCCTTGTCATAATTATTGTGTGTTTGCATGAGCTTATCGCCGGTGCGAAAGGTCTGGCCGAAGAGCTTCTTTTCGGGCGTCAACGCGCCTGGCGGGTTCAGGCGTTCCTGGAGGCGCTCATTCAGCGCGCTTACTCCTGCCGGTCCACGGTACATCGGCGAAAGCACCTGAATATCCCGGTTGGGATGCAGACTGAACTTCTGCGGGATGCGGTTGCTAACCAGGTCCAGGATCCAATCGGCAGCCTGCTCTGGCGTTTCTGCCGGGAATAGAAAGAAATCCTTGCCATCCTGCGTGTCTTTTGGAAAAACGGGCATCTGGCCCTGGTTTATGCGGTGGGCATTGGTGATAATGTGCGATTGGACCGCCTGGCGGAAGATAAGATTCAAGCGTGTAACCGGCGCGATCCCGCTGTGGATAATATCACGCAGAACATTTCCTGCCCCAACCGATGGCAGCTGGTCAATATCTCCTACCAGCAGCAGGTGAGTGCCCGGCAGCAAGGCTTTCAGCAGGCTAAATGCCAGCTGCTGATCCAGCATTGAGGCTTCGTCCACCACCAAAATGTCGACCGGGAGCGGGTTCTCCGGATTGTGCTTGAAACCTTCACCAGGCAAAAAACCCAATAAGCGATGGATAGTACTGGCAGGACGTTCCGTGGCTTGCGCAAGACGCTTGGCAGCCCGACCGGTCGGCGAGGCCAGGGCATAGCGTTTGCCCGCCGCCTCGACAACCGCAATGAGCGCCTTCAATGTAGTTGTTTTACCGGTGCCTGGCCCTCCGGTCAACAAGCTTACCGGATGGCTCATGGCCATGTGCACAGCGGATTGTTGTTCGGTAGATAACTGAGGATCCAGCGGTGTGAACGCCGGAGGGATATCCATCAACCGGGAGGGTAAGGCCTCCGCCAGAGCGCGTAGCCTGACTGCAATCCCCTGTTCCGAATGGTAGAGGGGTGTGAGATAGACTGCCTCATTGCTATATGCGGCGCCAGCCTCGCCGATTGAGCGAGGCGCGGTGTTCGTTGACCCCTGTGGTTCGGCGCCATCAACAGCTACGGGGAGCAGGTCTGGGTGCACAAATTCGCTTTGCGCCAGCCGCTCGATGGCTGGCAGGATCTGCTCCGGAGGCACTCCCAGCATTTGTGCGGCTTGTTCGACCAGTTTCTGGCGGGGTAGAAATGCATGCCCATCCTCAGTCGCCTGGTTCAAAGCATAGATCACCCCGGCCTCGAGGCGCGTTGGATGATCCATCGGCAAGCCCAGCGATTGGGCAATCTGGTCGGCAGTTTTAAACCCGATCCCATAAATATCGCGTGCTAACTGGTACGGATTGGAGCGCACCACCTGCAAGGCCTGATCCCCATAACGCTTGTAGATTTTTGTCGCCAGATTCGTGTTAACCCCATGACTGTGCAAGAAGAGCATGATTTCTTTGACCTGTTTCTGCTCCTCCCAGGCGGCGGCGATTCTGGCTGCCCGTTTGGGACCGATATCGGGAACTGCTTCGAGTCTCTCCGGGTGCTGCTCGATGATTTCCAGGGTTTGGTCGGCAAAATGAGCCACGATACGTTCCGCCAAGCGCGGGCCGATCCCCTTGACCAGGCCAGAGCCCAGGTAGCGACGGATGCCGGCCAGTGTGGCAGGCAGGGTTTGCTCGCAAAACTCGACCTGGAATTGTAAGCCGTGCTTCGGGTGATTCACCCAATTGCCGCTGAGCCGAACATGCTCCCCAGGTGATAATTCAGGCAGGTTGCCGGTAACCGTCGCCAGCCCATCTCGGGCTAAACCGGGCAGGCGACCACCTTCCGGACGCAGGCGTAGAACGCTATAGCCATTATCGGGATTGTAGTAGGTGACGCGCTCTACCGAGCCGACGAGCGTGTCCATACGCATCTAAGGGTTGACAACAAACTTATCACCTGGGATGGACTTGACGTCATAAACGCGCGCCAGCTCGATATCGTCAAACCAAACCCGGCGTTCCGGCTCGAGCCCCGCCAGCCAGGGGAACAGGCCACCCGGAATCTGGCGTTGCCATTGGTTGGCATAGATCACCAGATAATCCATTTGCTGGAGCCTGGCGATCAGGTGAGAATCCCATTTTTTTGAACCATACAACGGGATGCTTTCCCCATCGAAATAATATGAAAAAGGCCCAATCCCGTACCAGGACATGGCTTTCATTTGTCTTGCGTTTGGTTTTTGGTTCAAGTGCTCCGCCGCAAGGTCCAGTCCCTCACCGGAGCCAATCGTCAGGACTTGGTTGGCTCGGCGATTGCCGCCCAACATGGGGTTAAAGTAGGTTACGTAATACGGGAAAGTTCGCATGTCCAGCCAGGCCTGAATCAAGACCACGCTGGCCAGTACGATGTATGGAAAGACCAGGCGCAACCGGGCCGGTACAAACTTCTTCGACCAGTCGGCAAGCATATACCAGCCGATCCCTGCGATCAAGTCGAAGATTGCGTACACCGGTAGATAGTATTTTTCCGACGTCTTGGGAGGGATCGTCATTAAAATCGTGTACATCGTAACGAAAAGCAATAAACCCAAAATAACTTTCCAGGTCTTTGCCTCTGACAAGAGACCGATTTTGAATATGAAGGAGAGGAAGGACAGCACCAGACCCGCCAGGATCACAGGTGAAATTCGCCACACATATTTATAAGGGTAGCGAAGCAGGTAATCGACAGGGTGATCAGTGATCTTTGCAGGAATCTCGAATTGCTCATCGCTTTGCTCGCTATCAAGTCTTGATGGCTTACTCACCAAATTATCGGCTTGTCTGAACGGCGTTAAGGTCAGCCTTCTCAATGCACCCATCGGGTTGGCCCATATGGCGGGAAAAAAAATAAAAACCGTAATCAAAACAACCAAAGCCCACAGAGCCAAAGGCTTAATCAACGCCTCGAACCATGCTCGGGACCGCGAGCTGGAAAGCGCGGTAATCTCTTGTCGTCGGTCCCGAAAATCCCACAGAGCGATCAATCCAATGGTTGGCACGAGGATAAAACCAGGGATTTTGGCCAGGATCGCTAAGCCACCAGCGGCGGCTGAGATCAGCAGGTCCCGGGTTCGCCTGCCAGCGTGGATATAACCGAGAAAAGCCAGCAATGATAAGAACGCAAAACTTCCCATGGGTCCGTCCATGTGCGCCATACGGGTGATCCCGCTGTGGAAGGGATCAAAGGCTATCAGCATGAAACCCATCAAGGCAGGAAGATCCCCAAAAAACTTCCTGGCATAGAGAAAACATCCTGCTAATATAAAAGTGTTCAGGAGCACCGTCAGTCTGCGACTGGTCACCAGGATATCGTGCGGGTCTACCCCTTTTGATTCTAACAAAGCCTCAAATAAGGCATATTTGTTCAACAAACCCTGACCAAACCCACGATATTCGGGGAACTCCAGTAAAAAAGCAGCCGTCTCCACCCACATGTTGACCACGCCAGGATGGGTTGTGATGTAAGTAGCAGCGAAATCACGCTGGCCCAGCGCGTAGTAAAAATTTGCCGAGCGCCAGAGCCAGACGACTTCATCCGTTGCCACAAACCTGTCCAATGCAAACGCGCGTGGCAGCCAGATGGCCAAGGCCACAATCCCCAACAAAGCGATTGAGAACCAGAGGCGGCGTAGGGATCGAGGCGGAGCAGTCATCAATCGAATTCAGGAACTACAAAGGTGGTCTCTGGCAAGATCGCTGGCCTCAAAACGCTCCGATTTGCCCACTGACTGGCATCATGCTGGAAAGGGCCTCAAATGGTTATGGCATCGAATTAGAGACAGCCCAATCATCTCCGACGGTGATCACGATGTCCGCCGGATTGTTTGGATCAAAGAAGTGACGGATATGAAACTGGTTGATCTTCATTAAATCCACCAGATATTTGAGCGTATAGGGCTTACCTGTGTAGAAAGTGATCTGGGTGTTGGTTGAATACTGGTCTGCATTACCGGTTTCGACCACATTGATCCCCTGGGATTTGAGGTAATCCGACGTCTGCGCTGCCAGACCCGCGGCGGAGCTGCCATTCAGTACCTGTACTCGGGCGTTTTCTTGCCTGACGAGTTCCGCGATATCGAGGCTGGCTGCAATCGGGCTGGCAGGGTTAGCCTGGCTGAAGACTTCATCTCGCAAGGCGCGGATTTTCTCGGTGATTGGCTTGAGCACATCCTGCGTTCCATCGGGCGACTTGGCGAAAGACACATGTTGAGCATCGATTGCGCCACGCCGGATGTCTTCTTCCGGGATTTGGGATGCCAGCCATGTCAACCGGATCGCTTCATCGAGACTCAGGTTCGTTCGAATGCCTGTAGAAAGCTCGTTATAAAGCACGGGCGCCTTCGAGATCAGCGACGGCAGAAGCTTGTGGTTCAAGATCTGTTTCCGTATCCCCATGATGACTTGTTGCTGGCGCAGAGCGCGGTCGAAATCGCCGCCTTCGGTTTTACGCAAGCGCGCATAGGCTAAAGCCAGGTCTCCGGGCAAGGTATAAACCCCAGGCTTGAAGCGCTTGGTGTTTCCGTCGCCCAGCGGATCAAGCTTGGTTGTTTCGGTAAATTCTACTTTAATGCCGCCAATCTCATCGATGAAGCGCACAAAGGTACCAAAGTCGACCTGGGCGTAGTAATCCACCGGGACGCCCAACAACTCCTCCACGGTCTGGGCTGCCAACGCCGGTCCACCACCAGGGATCTGATAGGCCTCGCCAAGCTGGTAGGCCGTGTTAATCCGTCCGTACTCAAAGCCGGGGATGTTCACCCACAGGTCGCGCGGGATCGATAGAACACCGGCGGTACGATGGATCGGATCGACCGTGAACAAGATCATCGTATCGGTGCGTGGCGGACCTTCTCCTGCTTGCCAGTCGCGGTAGTCCAATCCCATCACCAGTAAGGACACCCGGTTTGAGCCGTCCCAGGGTGGTGGGGTTGGTCCTATCCCGGGATCGAGTGGCACACTCAAGCTGTTAACCGGCTCGGCGCCTTCCGGGCTGGGTGTTGGGGTGGCGTCAACAACGCTGACACCGGGTAGATTGGTCAACTGCCAATGAGCAACAAAGTCGCGCACCGCTACGAAAGTTAGATAACCGATCAGAAGTGCAGCAATGGCAAATCCCGTCAATAAGGCTATGCGCAGAATGGCTTCTTGCTGAGACAGGCCAGATTTTCGTCTTTTTTTTTCATTCATTCCAGTCATTCAGTAACCTTTTAGATGTGCGATTTTGGATAATCGCAGACCGCAGCGATTATAACACGGTATAATTGCGCCGCAACGTGTACCGCATTGCTGCCGGTAGAGGCGAGACCCATATCATAAGCCTTTACCTGGTGTAACCCTTTCGTTCGTAAGCAAAAATATGTCGCTGATCACCGCCACCGACCTGGCCAAATCTTACGGTCCTGTCGATATATTCAAAGGAGTCTCGCTCAGCATACCATATGGGTCACGGATTGCCGTCGTTGGCCCGAATGGGATTGGCAAGACCACCCTGTTACGCATTCTGATGGGCTTCGAGGAGCCTTCAGCCGGCAGCCTGCATCGAGCGCGCAATTTGAGCCTGGGTTACTTGCCGCAAGAAGCCATGCTGGCAGGCACGCATACCCTAAGGCAGGAATGCCTGTCTGTGCTGGCGGATTTGCGAGAGCTGGAAGCCGAGCTCGCCAGCCTGGAAGACGCCATGAGCGATCCCGACCAGGCAGATTCTGCTTTGGAACGCTACGGCACGTTGCAGCAGGAGTTCGAGCGGCGTGGCGGTTATACTTATGAGACGCGCATCCGGCAAACCCTCACCGGCCTTGGTTTTGACCCCACTGACTTCAATCGTCCACTGCCACAGCTCTCGGGCGGTCAGCGGACCCGCGCAGTGCTGGCGCGCTTGCTCCTCTCGGATCCCGATTTGCTGATCATGGACGAGCCAACCAACCATCTGGATATCCACGCCGTGGAATGGCTGGAGGGCTATTTGAGCCAGTGGAACGGAGCCACGCTCATCGTCTCCCATGACCGTTATTTCCTGGACCGTGTGGTGGACCACATCTGGGAGATGCGATCCAACGGCATAGAAGTCTACCGGGGCAATTACAGCGCATACCTCCAGCAACGCCAGGAGCGCTGGGAGTTGCGGCAGCAAGTCTATAAAACCGAGATGGCCCGCCTGCTGAAAGAGCTGGATTACGTCAAGCGTAATATCTCTGGTCAGCGCGTCCAGCAAGCCAAGGGCAAGCTGCGACGGCTCAGCCGGGAAGTCCAGGCGATCGAGGCGCTTGGTTCCGAAGCGGTCCAGAGTAAAAGCTGGCTGGAGATCAGCGACCAGGTCGAGATTTCCAGCCATCCCATGGGCGTAGAGGAGCTCGAGCGCCGCATCAAGAGCTTGCCCCCTCCCGCACGCCGTCCGCTGCGCCTGCACCTGAACCTCAAAGCCAACCTGCGCTCCGGGGATTTGGTGTTGCGCACCCGCGACCTGGCAATTGGTTACCCGGATGAAGGGCAGCCTCTCTTCCGCACACCCGATTTGCTGCTTAAGCGCGGCGAATGCGCAGCAGTGATCGGGCCAAATGGCGCCGGCAAGACGACTTTCCTGAAGACCATCCTGGAGCAGATGCCACCCCTGGCGGGGGAGGTCGTGCTGGGCGCCAGCCTGCAGATCGGCTATTTTGCCCAGGCGCATGAAGGGCTGGACCCACAGCGGACCCTGGTAGAGGAGATCGACTCAGTAGCTCCGAACATGTTGCTGGCCGAGATTCGCTCTTACCTGGCGCGCTTCCTGTTCAGCGGGGATGAGGTATTCAAGAAAGTCAGCACGCTATCGGGCGGCGAACGCGGCCGCCTGGCGCTGGCCAAGCTCTCTCTCACGCAGGCCAACCTGCTGCTCCTGGACGAGCCAACCAACCACCTGGATATCCCCTCTCAAGAGATCCTGGAGGAGGTCCTGGCGAACTACCAGGGCACCATTCTGCTCGTATCGCACGACCGCTACCTGATTGATGGGTTGGGCACCCAAATTTGGGAGATCCAGCCAGGACAGGCGATGCTCGAGGTGTTTAATGGCACCTATACGCAGTATCACGAATACCTCGAAAGCCAACAAGCCAGGCAGGCTGCCAGGGTCACCTTAATCCAGGAAGCTGTTCCAAAGAAGTCTCGAGCTAGGCCCACCTCGCCGGAGGAAAAGCAAAGGCGCCTCCGTTTGAAAGCGGTTGAGGAGCGGATCGCCTTCCTGGAAGGCGAGATCTCCATCCTGACCCGTAAGCTCGAGACCCCGCCGGCCGACCTGGTAAAAGTTCAGCGCATAGGGCAGGAGTACACGGACTATCAGAATGAGCTCGACCGGTTAATGCTGGAATGGGAGCAACTGCATCTGGAGGCCAGCCAGGTAAGCGACTGAGCTTCACGCTCACCTCAATCGGCTATTGCACCTGCACGGATTGGCTCGTCTCCATTATAACGGGCGATCTGCGGCCACCGGCGGGCGATCCACACTACCGCCAAAATACAACCCACACCACCGCTGATTACTGCGATGGGTGCCCCGAAGATCTGAGCCGCCACCCCGGCTTCCACTTCTCCAAGCTGCGGACCGCCCATGAAAAATATTTGATTGACACTGGTCATGCGGCCGCGAAGGTAGTCGGGTGTCTGCAACTGGCGGATGGTATTGCGGATGATCGTGCTGACCGAATCGGCTGCACCGACAAAAATCAGCGCCAGCATCGCAAGCCAAAATGACTTGGCCAGGCCAAAGAAGATCGTGGCAACCCCAAAAACGACCACCGATATCAGGAATGTGGGCCCTTGTCG
>Ga0209751_10004310_pt1 | contig 13647 bp, 13 predicted proteins | sample RifCSP13_1_FD_184019 | JGI IMG/M metagenome (GOLD analysis project Ga0209751, IMG submission 184019) | Soil microbial communities from Rifle, Colorado - Rifle CSP2_sed 13_1 (SPAdes) (version 2) | ecosystem: Environmental > Terrestrial > Deep subsurface > Rock core/Sediment | place: Rifle... | reverse complement strand
CTTTATTATCCGGACAATGGGACGTTGACGACTGTCACTGTCCCAGGCACCGATGCAAATGGAAATTATTCGTTTTCTTCGGTTCCTTTTGGCGCACGGGCGGTCAAGGCAAACCCCCCCGGCCTTCTTTTGGTCCCGAACAGCGTCAGTGTCGGCGGCGCGGGCAATGCCTTCGTTACTTTCAATGTTGCAAACTATTCTGGCAGCTCAATAACGATTGATAACCTAGTGGTCAACTGTGCGGGGACCGGCGCCACAAGATATGACGACATAACGGTCGATGGTGGTGGCGACATAACGAGTGCAAACAACATTGTGTGCAACCCCGCTCCCGCCCCCCCGGGGACAGATGTAACCGATCAAGTGGTGACAGCTAACTCAACCCCGCCGTCAGCGATGCGGGTTGTGGTTGACTCTGTCGATACTCAACTCCCAGATCTGGTTCTTAGAGGTGGAACTATTAAGACATTTGTTATCGGACGTTTCGAGACTGCAGCTGCTGCTGTTGATATGAGGGGCGGCAAAACCTTCACTGTGGCCTTTTATAATACTGCCGCAGTTTTGATTTCGACTGTTACCGTTGTGACACCCTAGCTGGCAGGCCTGACAATTTTAGCCAAAACATGACAGGCGTTCCCTTTCACTGTTATATTTGACCCCCGTCTGGCCCAATCGGCTATCAAGTTCACATCGTAGTTTCACGATGACAGGCCGGGCCCTCCATAAGTAAATTTTTCACCTCGTAAAAAGCGAAAATTCGACCTTGGAATTTTCTTGATAGAGCTTGAGCGGCCTTAGTATAAGACCTCATTTGCCACCGCTGATTGTCTGGTAAGTAGGTGAGCATATTAGAGGCGCGATGAAGGCTCCGGTCTGTATTTTAACCCTATTTCTGCTCGTTTTTGCTCACTCCCAAGCAGCCTCCAGTTCGGTCGTTTTCACTCATCCCAACCCTCAAGCGGGAGCGGAATTTGGCTCTTCGATGGCGTTCGTGGGAGACGTCAATGGAGATGGAGTCCCGGACCTTCTCGTTGGTGCGCCGAAGCAGGATGTCGGCGCGAACTTGGAACAGGGACAGGCCTATCTCATCAGCGGCGCCACAGGCGCCCTGATCCTGACGCTGGACAACCCATTTCCGCAGGCGGAGGCAAAGTTTGGCGCTTCTGTGGCGTCTGCAGGCGATGTCGACGGCGACGGGATCAATGATCTGCTAATCGGCGCTCCCGGCCAGCGTATTGGCACCAGCGGCTGTAGCGTGGGCCGGGCTTTCGTTTTCAGCGGGAAGATTGGTGACAATGGGCTGTTGCTTCATGTCCTGGACCACCCGAGCCCCGCAGCAGGCGCGTTCTTTGGCTGGGCTGTTGCGTCAGGAGGAGGTAAGCTGATCGTGGGTGCCCCGGGTCAGAACGTTACGCTGCATGTGCCTGGCAAATTTTTGTTTTTAGCGGCGCCAGCGCTAGCCTGTTTTTTTCTTTGAATGATCCTGACGGAGTTGACGTTGACACTGAGGTTGGGTTCAATTTTGGCTCGGTCATTGCTTCGGTAGGAGCAAACATTCTTGTCGGGAATGCTCAGAAGGACGTGGGTGCAAACGTAGATCAGGGTCGAGTGTACATCTATAGCGGCCCCGAGCAGAGCGAGTTTAAAGATTCGGTTCTATCTATCTAATGATGCAACTCTGGGTAGCGGCGATACGCTGGTCTTTACGAAGACACTGAAGGATACGGATAGTGAGGGCAGAATCAAGCCGGGGAACACCGCCAATGTTTCCGGAAGCGCGACCATCTCCAGCCCCACGCAGGGCAAGTACCTCATTGCTCACATCGACTCCGATAACAACATTTGCGAGTCCAACGAGGCGAACAACATCGTTACCCGCCAGATCCCTTAGGGAACTGCTGGAAGTCAACGAGTTGTTTTCAAGCTTTCTAATACTTCACTGGATCGGATATTCCCTTTAACTCCCATTTCCGCTAGGAGATCTAGGGTTTCAGAAGGAACAAGTTTTAGGAGTCTGGCAGCCTCCCGTAGGGTTAGCTTCCCGTGTTGGTAGGCTTTCGCCACGTAGCACTCGAACCCGATGCGAGTCAGCTTTCGGAGCGATTGGCTCTTTTCGATTTTCTCGGACCTGGCTACGTACTCGACGGCCCTTTCAATATCCTCTGGGATTCTTAGAGACTTTACATTCATGACTTTTCCTCCATCAATAACCTTACCGTGCTATATTCCTCGTCGCTGATGCAATCGGCTAACTGGTCCAGGCTTCTGAGCGCAGTCTCACGGTTGATGATCTCCCTTTGTTGGAGAGAGTAAAGGATAAGACCGGGCAAAATAAAGGATATATCGGTTGCCTTAAGGATCCGTGTCAGTTTCCTATCGTCTGTTGCCACAGCGTCGTATCTTCCACCCTCAAAGGTTTTTATCAAGGCCTCGTCGCCTGTGCTGTGAGAAGGAGCCCCCTTGGCTATTTGAATCCTTTTGGCGGCAACGTTTTTCTCGACCAGGGTAGCATCCAGGCATCCCCTTTCCTTGCCGGCATCAACAACCTCTTTTCGGACCATTTCCGGGATGACAATCGTGTCATGGCTCACAACCAGTTCTTTGAGCCCGGCCTTGGTCAGTTTAATCAAGCAATCAGCATCCATCAGAAACCTCATGTGATGCATTGTAATCTACGAGTGACTAAAGTCAAGCCCCATCCATATAAACTAGCCGCCTCCTTTTCCCTTGACGCCAAGAGATATAAAGATCGGTCAATCCCGACATTTTCCTGAAATCAGTGCGGAGTCCTGCGCGCAGGTGGGTGGGCCTGGCCGTGTTAGTGGCGGGAGCAGTCGGGACGGTTGGCTGGATGAGTTTTAAGTCCGCCTCTCTTAGCCCTCCCGGAGCGGCATCGCTTGCTGCAAACAGCACCAAGCCTTTGTTGCTCCGTCAGTCCAACTGTCTCGCCTCTGGGAGGGTCGGGTAAGCCCTCGCCTTTAGGCGACCCCTTGAGGTTGATAAATGTGCTCCCGAGCTAAAAGGGTGGGGTCGTGCTATAGCTGCTTATATAGGGCGGGAGGTGGGAGGGATAACTCTGACGGAGACAGCAAGATATCTTGGGCGAGACCTGGCGACTCTTTCGCTGGGAGTAAAGAGACTTGAAGAAGGGTTGGAAAAAGATGCCAGGCTTCGGCAACGTATAAGGCATCTATGTAAAGGGCTGAGAGGAGGCCGGAAAAGACAATATAAAACGGAAATAATCAAAGCCTTCTGACACAAAATGAATCACCAGTACCTCATTGCCCATATCGACTCGGAGAACAACAACTGTGAGTCCAACGAGGGGAACAACATTGCTATCCGACAGATCCCTTAGGTCTAGCGCCCGACTTTTGCCTCTAGGGCGGCAAGCCTCTCACGGATTTCCAAGGCCTCGTCCAAGCGTTTGTTGGTAAAGGTGAGCTTTTCATCAAGGTGGGCCACCTGCGCGGTGAGCTTTTCATCAAGGTGGGCGATTCTCTCCTCTAAACGAGCCATACCGGTATCAATCTTGTTGTCGAGTCGAGCCATACCGGTATCAATCTTGTTGTCGAGTCGAGCCATGCCGGTATCAATCTTGTTTTCCAGCCGGGCTAGCCCGTTGTCGATCTTATCGTCAATTCTCTTTATTTCGCTCCGGAGGCTTTTGATCTCGCCCTCTATAGAGGCGAGCCTGTCCTTGACAGCCTGCATCTCAGGGAGGATCATCCCTTGAAGGATCTTCTGGACAGTAGCAATAGTGGCACCGGCCATAAAAAAGTTTATAGCACGGGGAGGCGTCCGACAGCAACAAGAAAAAGGCTCCCGAATTTCGCAAAAGATGAGAGAAAGACTATTTCATCTATTGTTGATTGCGTGTTTCGCATTTCTCTTCTATAGCAACAGTTTCGGTAATTTCTTCGTCTGGAACGACTGGACTCTAATTATCGAGAATTATCTAGTTAAAGACTGGAGCAACCTGCCGGAGATCTTTACCAGTGCTTTTTGGAAGCCTCTCTTGGGAGAGCCTCCTCAAATCTACCGGCCTCTCGTCTTGCTGAGCTTTACGGCAGACTTTTTGCTCTGGGGCCTGAATCCCTGGGGCTACCATCTCAGCAATCTTTTGCTCCATGTCTTGAACTCCCTCCTCGTCTACTCCCTGATGGGGTTCTATACCTCCCCGCTTACCGCATGCGTCGGGTCTCTTCTCTTCGCTGTCCATCCCATTCATACGGAGGCCGTCACCTATATTTCTGGAAGGGTAGAGCTTCTTATGTCGCTCTTCCTTCTGGGCGGAACAGTTGTTTTTCTCGCCACACTCTCGGTTGGGATAAAAAGGCTTGAACAGAGGATGCAACAAGATACAAGACTTCGGCAACGCGTAAGGCATCTATGTATGATTCTGAAAAAAGGTAGAAAGAGACAATATAAAATAACCAAAGCCTGACACCTTACCATGAGGGGCACGCCGTTCACGGTTACATTTACCGATACGGGCGGGGTGACGTCCATTGTCAAGTTCACGCCGTAACCCTGGTGACGTAACGCCCGCTATTTTCTACCGGGGATTCTCAGTGGAAAATTTCAAGTCAATTTCTGTTCCGACTTTCCGGACGGCTCCCCCAAAACCTGCTCAATACTCTTAATAAGCTCATCCGCGGTGATGGGTTTGGAAAGAAAGATGTGGCCGCCGATTGTGCCGGAGGCGGTCGCGACTTCCTTGTTTTTTACCAGGGCTGTCAGGAAGAGTACTGGAGTGTTTCGCGTGACGGGATCGTTCTTTAAGCAGTTGGCTACTTCGGAGCCGTCCATGTCCGGCATGATGATATCCAGCAGGATGAGGTCAGGTTCAAAAGACCGCGCGGCGTTGACGGTTTGAGATCCTTTGGTCTCGGTTTGGACCTCGAATTTTCCGGTCCCTTCAAGATTCAGCTTGAGCAAGCGAGCAAAACCCGCTTCGTCGTCAACCACCAGGATTTTTTTTGCTGCCATGGTCCCCCCTTACGCGTGGAACTGAAGGGTGACGATAACCCCTCCATGCTCCCGGTTGCGAATCCTAATTCTGGCATTATGCATGTCCAGGATATTTTTGACAATAGATAAGCCCAAGCCCGTGCCGCCGATGTTCCGCTTGGTGGTAAAAAAGGGATCAAAAACCCGCGCTAAGTTCTGTTCGGGAATAACTTTCCCGTCATTTTCGACTTCAGCGACGACAACTCCATTTTCCCCCGAGGTCTTTTCCCTGTATGTTCGTACCCTAAGTCGGCCCCCAGTAGGTTGGGCTTCGACCGCGTTCATAAAGAGATTGACGAAAACCTGCTCCAACCGGGGCCGGTCCCCTCGAACCTGGGGCAGGTCCTTTCCGAGATCTTTGATTACCTCGACATGCGCGCGATCGAACTGGTTCTTGAGAAGCAACAAGGATCTCTCAATGATTACATTGAGATCTTCCGGAACTATATCCAACTGCGCAATGCTGGCAAAATCCATCATTCCCCGGATTACGGTATCCGCCCTATGGACGGCCTCTTCCATCTCCTTGACCACCAGAGCGAGATCGGGGTTCTCGCCATCCGCCTTCTTAGAAAGATATTCCACTCCCTGAAGGAGTATGGCCAGCGGATTTTTGACCTCGTGGGCCACACCCGCGGCCAGATTGGCCACTGTTTTCCACCTTTCACCTTCAGCTTGCTCCCGCATGACTTTTCCGGTTCGCACCACCTGGGCGAAATAACCGTAGAAGAGCGACGCCACAAACAGGAAGGGAAACCGGATGTAAACGCTCCAATCATAGATTTCAGTGGTCTTAAAAAACACGTATCCGTAAAGAATGCTGACAAACAGGGCGGCGAGGATGGACCAGCGAAGGTCTTGCCACAGGCTGCAAAGGATAATGATGAGGAAGTAGGCGAGATAAAAATCTGTTCCGGCTCGTTGGGTGAGGATCAACGAGGTGGTCAGGAAAAGCGTGTCGAACAGGACTAGCGGAATGTAAAAATAGGAGGAGTCGAATAGTCGCTCGTCGAGCCGATGAAGAACGGCGTTAGATAGGACGTAAAGAAGTAAAAGGAAATGCGACGTCGTGGGGCTGAGCCACGGGCTCGGGGAGTAAAGCAGCAGGTACGCGCAGACGATGACCACGGGCCAGCGAAGCCCGATGACCGTGGATTTTCTGGAGACCTCGAAGATCCCCTCGGGCCGGGGAAGAGCGACAGGGGCTTCGAGCGTTCGTGCCTTTTCCATGGTGCGGTTCGACTCAACCAACTCATTTTATCACCCCGGTAGGAAAATGAGAAGCTCCAATTTACTGGGCCTCGCCTGCGTGAGCGTTCGTCCAGGGTCGGGAAAGCTCGCCTTGCTATCACTCCCGGCGGAGTGGGGTCACGCCAAGCGCTAAAAGGGATTCGCGGGCTTGGACGTCGGCGGGATCGAGGGCGAGGGCAGCTTGGAAGTGCTGAATGGCCTTTTTCTTTTCCCCCTCCCGGGCGTAAATAGTCGCTAGGTTCCTGTGCGCTTCGATGTGGCGCGGCCATATTCTGAGTGAGGTTTGAAAGGCCTGGATCGCCTTGGGGATATTCCCTGCCGACGCGTAGGCCACGCCTAAATTGTTCAGAGCGTTGATGTTGTATGGATTGAGTGTAAGGGAGTGCAGGGTCGATTCCGCAGCTTTTTCGTAATCTCCTTTTCTGATTTGCAGCAGCCCAAGTAAAAAATGATAGCGGTAATTGAGCGGGCTTATCTGAGCGGCTTTGGTGAGGTTCCTTTCTGCCTCGTCTGCGCGGCCCTGGTAGGTTTCTCTGGCGCCGCGGCTGTAATAAAACTCTCCGCGCAGAGAGGAGAGGGTGAGAACGGAAAAAAGGGTGGAAAGGATCGTCACGAGAGCTATGGTTGTGTAGGAGAGGACCTTTACCGTTTTGTGAGGTTCGTCGGGCGGATCGGTTTGGGTCAGTTTCCAAAGGATGCCCGAGTAGATCCAGAAAAAGGCTACGGGAACCGGAAGGTTGAACGGAAAGTCCCAAAACGCCTCCGCTAAAATGGCAACCAGAGCGAAAGCGAACACAAGCAGTTTCGGATCGAAGCGCTGCTTCAGCCCTCGCCAAAATCTTAACGCTAGTAAAGCCAAGATCAGTAGGAAGGATGCCGCGCCTAATAATCCGGTCTCTGCGAGAAGCTGGACGTAATCGTTATGGGCGTCGGCAGCTCGTGACTGCGGAGTGAAAGCTGGGTCCTCGACGACCCTCCGCGCGTATACCGGATAGATAAAGCGAAAGTTCCCTTTCCCGGCTCCCAAAATCGGACGATCGGCAAAGATCGCCAGGCTGTTGGCCCAGATGGCGAAGCGGTCTTGCCCCTCTGTTTCCACCTCCAACATGCTTTCTACACGCGGAAGTACAGGAAGGCCACCGAAATTAGGCAAAATCTGTGGCGGGACTGTGTTCATTATTATGACAAAGCCAGTTATCCCTCCTAGGAAAGCCCATTTATGCTTCGGAAGATCAAATAGCCTTCTTGGGTCAAAACCCGTCCACAACAGGTAGCCTGAGAGCGTGACCGCGGCAAACATGGCTCCACCCCATGCTGCGCGGGTACGGGTGTAGACGAAATAGGTGCCAATCAGGCCTGCCAGAACGGCGTAGAGCCATTCCCGAGAGGACTCGGAGGAACAAAGCAGCAAATAGAATGCCGCGGGGAGCACAAAGAGAAGATACTGCGCGGCCATGTTTTTGTTGCCGAAGGTCGCGCCCGGACCTCCAGTTGGAATGAGCGTGAGGATATCCGCCCCCCAAACCTGGGCTATTCCTAGAATCGAGACGATGGCTGCGGCGATGACCGACCAATGAAAAAGGCGGGTGAGCCCTTGGGGCTCGATGGCGTTTGCCGTTACCCAAAAAAGAGCGATGCCGAGAATAAATAGAAACAGGAAATTGGAGCCTTCGTAGGGATTGATCGAGCCGAGAAGTGACAACGCGCCGATGAGTAGATGAAGGGTGATTGGGATCAGAAGGGGTAGGGTAAAGCTTTGCCTATCTTGCAGCCGGAGATGGTTGGTGAGCCAGAGCCAGCAGAGCACGGAGGTAAAAAAGGCCAAGAACGCGGTCTTCGGGAGGCGGTAGAGGCTTATAAGACCGGGAAAGAAGGCGAGCGGAAGGAAGAAGCAGAGAAGAATGATTCCCTGGGTAATCTGCTCAGAGGCAGACGACGATCTTTGCACGTAACCGTTACCCCATAAAGAAAAGGTGCCGGGAGGCACCTTTTCTTTGTCACGTTGTCAGAGGCGCTTGCCCCTACTGAGTTACGAAGATAAAGCCTCGGTCGTCGCCTTGTAAGGACGAATGTGATGGACAGGTATCGAAGAGGCCATCTTCCCCTGCCGAGAGTATCCAGCCTCTACCAATCGTACTTACCCTGGTTCCACCTTTTTCCATCGCACCCACATGAATGATGTAGCGGTTTCCCCAAGGGTCCACTCCCGACTTTGACAAGTAGGGTCCCTTCCAGCCGCTGTAGTCACCAGTGGCAGCCGCGGTGTCTGCCTCGCTGGCGTCCCCGTTGGGATTGTTGATTATGAGATGGTTAAAGGCATTGTTTCTAGCCGGCGTAGCGGACAAAGTGGCGGCGTTCCATGCCACGTCGCCAGCGGGGCACGCTGCGGCATTCGCAGCGATGTCCGCGGCCGCAACCGCAGTTGTATCTGATTTGACAACCAGGATTCTAAGGTCGTTAACGGAGCCGGTCATCGGGTCGCAATCCGCAGCGTCGCAAGCCGGAAGGTGTTTGATATCAGTAAAGATTGCGGCTAACGAGTTCGCAAGTGTGTTGAGGTCCAAATCCGCCTTGCCCCGACTGGCTTGCCCGAGCTTATCCAGGGCTAGTGGCACAAAGATGCTAGCCAAAACCACGATGATGGCGATGACAAAAATGAGCTCAATCAGTGTAAAACCGCTGTCTCGTCCCTTTCTTAGATTCATTTTCTTCTCCTCCTGAATGTGGAAAGTCTTAAAAAGGTTCATAAGTGACTCTTCTCATTTTATTCTTATTCCTACATCGTCTCCGGAGAGCGCAGTATCTGTGGTGGCCGTCTGGAATGTCCCGTCTGGTCCTGCAGAGATCACCCACGTGGGACTCGTGTTTCCTCCTACCAAGGTGGAGGCATTAACTTGATAGGCATTCCCCCATGAATCTTCGTTTATTTCCTGGAGATAGGGTCCCTTCCACCTGAATTTCCCCGTGGAAGGATAATTGTCTGTGCCGCCAGTCACACCAGGGTCATTGGTAAAAAGATGATTGCTCAGGCTCTCACAAGTACCGGTGGCCCCCCAAACTACCCCTCCAGCAAGAGTACCTGGGCCGCACAGGAAAGTATTTGCCGTAGCTGTTTGGTCAAGCATGCTCCCGGGATATTTGCCGGTATCTTTTATAAGATCATTGGTAGTAGCATTAATGACCCGCACATCTTCAATGGCCCTATTCAGTCTGGCATCTTCGATATACTTTAAAACGGTTGGCGTTAGGATCGCTGCCAATATTGCAATGACACCCAAGATCACAATTATCTCTATCAGGGTGAAGCCATGAGGTGTAAGGCGCAAGGGGTGAGGGGTCGAATGGGAATCGTTATTTGTCAATCGTCTTGGGATCATTTTGGTCTCCTCTCAAAATTCGTGAATCGTCAATGGTCAACTGTCAATAGTTTAAGGAAGCAAGTACTGTGCCAATTAAGGAAAAGAATGGCAAATGGCAAGTAGCGAATAGGGAAAAAGTTTTTAAAAACAATTGGTTCTGTATCACTTCCGGCAAAACGTGATGCTATTTCACCAGAAAGAGAGTCTAATATTATTGGATTTTTTACGTTCAATCTAAGATTTCTAGAGAAATTGTCAGGCTCCTTGGGATTGGCGGACTCTGGAAAATCAGACGGGGAAGAAGGCTCTGAGAATGAGCGCTACGATGCCGCCCAGCACCAGGCCGATCATCCACTTAAGAAGCAAGCGATCTGACTTAATGGGTGTCAGTTCGATCTGCAGGTCTTTTTTGGTGACAAGATCAGCTTCACCTTGCGCTTCCTTAAAAGTGTCAGCAATGGTCTCTGCCTGCTGGGTGGAGAGACTCGCAGCTTCCAGCTTGCGAACGAACTTGTGAGTATCGAACGTAATTGTCGCCACAGTCAGGATCTAGCACTGTAATAAAGGTTTTGCAACAGAGAGCACATCGGCTCATAAAGCTTCGGTGTCAATTTTATGCTTTCTTATCTTATGCCAGAGGTTTTTATGATTTAACCCCAATAGCTTTGCCGCTTCAACCTGGACACCACTGCTCTTTTTTAAGGCCTGGATAATGAGCTCCTTCTCAACTGCCTCCAAGGTCTCGTTTAAAGAGGCGTGCTTTGCGTCTGTTGAGTCTTTTGCGTTCATTGCGTCGGTGGGTACTACTCGATGGACACTACGGACGCTATTGACGTTAGGCGAGATGGGGAGGTCTTCGGGCTGGATAACCGGGCCGTGAGAAAGGAGAAAAGCCCTTTCGATAGCATTTTCTAATTCCCGGACGTTGCCTGGCCAGGGATAAGCCAAGAGTGAATCCAGGGCGCTGCGTGAGAAAGATTTATTTTCATTATTGCTTCTTTTGGCTACTTCTTCTAGAAAGTGATCCGCCAATAAAGGGATGTCTGATTTTCTTTCCCGCAGAGGGGGCATGTTAAAGGTGATCACATTCAACCGGTAAAATAGATCCTCGCGGAATCTTCCCTGCTGAACTTCCAGGAGCAGATCCTTATTGGTCGCGGCTATGATCCTGACGTCCACCTTTTTTATCTGATTCCCGCCTACCGCTGTAAACTCTCCTTCCTGGAGAACTCGGAGAACCTTGGCCTGAGTGGATGCGCTCATATCTCCGATCTCGTCAAGGAAGATAGTACCGCCGTTTGCCAGCTCAAATTTACCCGGTTTTTTGCTGACGGCGCCAGTGAAGGCTCCCTTCTCGTGACCGAAGAGTTCGCTTTCTAGGAGTCCCTCTGGAATGGCAGCGCAGTTGAGTTTAATGAGGGGTTTTTCTCTTCTTGGGCTCAGGCGATGAATAGCGTTGACAATCAGCTCTTTTCCCGTGCCGCTTTCCCCCGTGATAAGGACTCTGGAGTCCGTAGGAGCTACCTTAGCCACTAGATCCAAGACCTCCGTGAATTGTGGACTCTTGCCTACGATCTCGGGTAGCTCTCCGGATCTGTACGGCTGTTCCTTGAAAGCAATAATGGCTCCGAGCAGCTCCTGCGGATCACTTTTGAGTTTCAAGGGGGAGACTTTTAATGAGAGTAGGGTCTCTTTTCCCGACGGAGGGCAAAGGGGAACACGGTTGTGAACCCTCTCTTCTTGTTCTTTAAGCACATTCTGTGCGATCGTTAGCAGTATTCCATTTGCTGGCATCGGGCCCAGGAGATCTCTGAGGCTTTTGTGGCGCGCCTCAGCCAGAGGAATCTCCAGTATTTCTTGTGCCCGCATGTTCATGCCAGCAACTCTTCCCTCTTTATCGAGAGCCACGATCCCTTCATTGACACTATCGAGCATCTCTCTGGCTTGAACGAGCTCGATGAATGAGACAAAGGCCTGGTCAAACAGGGCAGAAAGGGCTCGCACTTCATTGGCGGCCTCGATTGGATGAGGCTCAGCCTCTGTATAGCGAATCATCTTCTGGGCTTCAAAAATGGCCCTTCTCACGGGTTTCGTGATCCCATAGGCCAGGACGGCACCCAAAAGTCCGGCAAAAAGAGACGATCCTACAATGGACAGGCGTAAAATAAGCAGCTCTTTAAAAGAAGGGGAAGCTGGGTGGAGGGAGAATTGGGTTAGGGTCATTGCCAAGAGGCCTACACCGAGGGAGATGAGAATAAAAATCGCCGGGATGATTATGATAAGGCGCAGGTTAAGATGCTCCCTTGATGGATCGCTGGTGAGGGTTTTTTGCTTTTCGGCCACTGTGAAATTTATAAGACAGCCAAGGATTATTCAAACGGTTAAAGGCTCAATAAAAGCTCTTGTTCTTCTTTGGGAGAGGCAAAAGTTAAAACAACATTTACAAATTTAGAATGATTGCCCGTTTATCCTGGTATAACTCTTTTATAATTGCATTTTCTAAGCAGTAACAGTATAATTCGTAAGCTATCGTTGTGTCAAATAAACTAAGCTAAGAGAGAACAGGTAGCTGATGGAGACAAAGAAAGATTTGTTCAAGATTGCTCCCGCCGGCGAAGAGAGCCAGGTGGCTAAGAGGGCCAAGAAGAAAGGTGTGGGAAGGCTGGCAGTTGAGGCGGGTCTGATTACGGATCAGCAGTTGGCGTTGGCTATCTATGAACAGGAAAAGACTGGGAAGCTTCTCCACGATCTCCTTCAGGAGCTTTATGGTCTTGGGGCAGAAACTGTTCAATGCCTACAAGCCGAAGATGCGGGTATTGAAAGGGTGGATCTGGCCCTTGTCAGGGTAGATCCAGAGGCGTTAAAGAAAGTCTCTACTCAGTTTGCTCTGGAGCACAAGCTCTTGCCCATCTCCCTCTCGCAAAATCGACTCGCCGTGGCTATGGCTAATCCCTTTGATCTTGCAGCCCTGGACCAACTCCAATTTATGACCCGGCTCTATATTGATGCTCGTTATGCCGCAGAATCCAAGATCATGGAAGCCATTGAGAAATACTACGGGGGAGCGACCAATGGGTCTGCCTCGCCGGAGAAAAAGGAGGAAAAAGAGAGCTATGCCGGGATTCAGGAAGGAGAAGAGACCGTAGGGCCCCAGGTGATCCGGTTGGTTGATGCGCTGATTGGCCGTGCCATTCGAGAAGAAGCGACCGACATTCATATTGAGCCTGAAGAAAAAAGCGTAAAGACCCGATTTAGGGTTGACGGCATCCTGCATAGCCGTCCGAGCATCAGTAAGGTTCTTCAGCCAGCGGTGATTACGCGCATCAAGATTATGGCCAATATAGATATTTCTGAGAGCCGGCTGCCGCAAGACGGCCGGATCAGTTTTCCGTGGGAGGGGAGGAACTATGACCTCCGGGTTTCCACTTTCCCTACAATCTATGGCGAAAAAATCGTGCTGCGTATTCTGGATAAAGAGCGGGTAGTTGTGGGTTTGGAGCAGCTCGGTTTTTCTTCTTCGGCTCTGGTCATCTTCAAAAAAAGCATCCAGAGACCAAACGGTATAATATTAGTTACCGGGCCTACGGGATCGGGGAAAACTACCACCCTTTATTCCACGCTGGCCTTCGTGAATTCCGCTGAAAAAAATATTATGACTCTGGAGGATCCGGTAGAGTACGAGATCCCCGATATCCATCAATCGCAGATTAATCCGAAGGCCGGCTTGACCTTCGCCTCCGGCCTGCGGGCGATCTTACGTCAAGACCCTGATATCCTCTTAGTGGGGGAGATGCGAGACGCGGAAACCATTGATGTCGCTATTCGGGCCGCGTTGACGGGTCATCTTGTTTTTAGCACCCTCCATACGAATGACGCGGTCGGTTCGATACCTCGGTTGTTGGACATGGATGTGAATCCCTCGTTAATGGCTTCCACCTTTGTTGCCATCATCGGGCAAAGACTGGTGCGAAAGGTTTGTCCGCACTGCAAGGAGGTAACCATGCCGGATGAGTCTCTGTTGCAG
>Ga0209751_10004308_pt1 | contig 13651 bp, 16 predicted proteins | sample RifCSP13_1_FD_184019 | JGI IMG/M metagenome (GOLD analysis project Ga0209751, IMG submission 184019) | Soil microbial communities from Rifle, Colorado - Rifle CSP2_sed 13_1 (SPAdes) (version 2) | ecosystem: Environmental > Terrestrial > Deep subsurface > Rock core/Sediment | place: Rifle... | reverse complement strand
ATGAGCTTCGAAGGGGCAAGCTTCATCGAGCCAACGGCATGCTGCATAAGAGCTTTGAACAGATACGGCGTAAAAAGAAATGATAATGTCATTATAATAGGCGCAGGCCCCATAGGGCTAACATTCATACAGCTTCTGAAAATTATCGGAGCAAAGACCTATGCAAGCGACCTGAGCAATTTTAGATCAAAGGCAGCAAAGAAATTCGGAGCTATCAAAACTTTCAACCCTAGCGAAGTTGACGTTGCAAAAGAGATCAAAGAACTGACAGAAGGTAGAGGAGCAGATATTGCTATAGTAGCGTCTTCATCATCAAAGGCCATTGTTCAGGGCTTCAACTGCATCAGGATAGGAGGTAGAGTAGGATTATTCGGAGTCCCATCAAAAGGCTCCATACTCGACTATGACTTCAGCGATTTATTCAATGCTGAGAAGTCCATAATTTCCAGCAATGCGGCAACCGAGGAAGAGACCAAGACCGCGTTAAATTACATACACAAAAAGAAGATTGATGTCAATTCGCTGATAACGCACAAGTTCAAGTTGCAGGATTTTGAAAAGGCTGTTGAAGTAGCCTCGAAAGCCGAAAGCATCAAGGTGCTCATAACTTCTGAGTAAATCACTAGCATACTACGGTACTATAGTACTCTACTCCTCAGAACAACTCTATTACACAATTAGATGAAAGCTAGAGTTAACGCAAAATTAACACCACTTCATCATCAACAACATTAACAGCTTGCTCCACGCAGCGATCCCCCCGTCATAGTTCTGCACGCAGGGGCGTATTTGTTAGTAACTTTCTATAGTATAGGATACACGGAATAGATAATTCTAGTACACTTTAGCCGTTTTGAACCTCTACAGTCCGTGGAACTGGACTCGGAATGGTTTCGGTGATTGATTGGCGCTTTATTTGTGGAATCTGGTTAAAATCAATCCAATAAATAGGCTTCCCACTCTTGTCAAATAGCGATGTTTTCGTCACATGATAAACTGACGACTTGATCCTAATACGCCCTCCATCATTAACAGAGTATTCATTCGGTTCTTCTGAAATAGTTTGATGTTGAATCTCTTTTACCGTAGCTGCTCGTATCTCATCTTGAGAATAGCTTTTGGAACTTGGCGGGCCACGCTCACCAGTAAGAACCACTGCGATATTTTGAAAATCGAAACTATAAGCATTCACTCGTATATCTTGTTCATCCTTTGTTACCTTCGTTAGGACAAGTTTAGTCTTTAACCTTGAACCATCGGCAAGCTCATACCTATTCCAAGGTTCTTTAACCACTTCAAAATCCAAATAGTTTGGCAACGACATATCTACTCGACCTTGATACTTATGCGCTGAACCTTTTCTTGGCTACTTTGTTCGACAACGATAACACCTATGGTGTTTTGCAACTCTGTACTTATGGATGTTCCTTCCTTGAAAGTGGCCACTCTCATATCAACACAATCCTGTTTATAATAGGTTCTTTTTGTACTAATTTGTGTATCATATCGCCAATATAGATCTCTAATCCATTTATATCTTTTATAGACCTCAGATCCGGACCTGAGAGCTGTCAGAATAGCCTCTTTTCACTAAGTGTTCAACCGATTCAGAATTCTTGCGTGAAACCGAAGAACCCCAGGTCGGTAAGGTTATTTGTATCTATCCATAATATAGATCTGAAATTTGGCAAGTTGTGCACTCTGTAGTAAAAAGCTAGGCTGGGCGGATTTCACAGGCGAATTAGAAGGTAAAATCTATTGCAAAAAACACTTTAATGAACTAATGGAAATCAGAAAACCAATAGAAAAAAGAAGAATGAAGTATGCACCTTCTCTGATACAAGGTGAAGTGGAGCTGTGGAAAGGCATCTATTCTGGAAAGATGTGGACTCCTTATGTTCCCTCTAATGTTGAGATAGTTCTTACAAATTTTCGAGTTTGGGCTCACTTTCAGGATACTTTAGAGACCGAAACTATTAGGCTTACAGATGTGGATGATGTTATGGTTAGGGATGTTGGCAATGATTTGTGGCCTCTTTATGTAGATACTTATGCAGGTTCAGTGGCTGGAAGTTATGGGGAACATTCTGTCGATTCTAGTCAGAAGGTCGGTTCAGTCGCTCTGATTAGAAAAGCAAAACCTGTTATTGAAATTCCAAGGGTTATCGACCCTCAGGGATTCAAGCTGCTAATTAATTCGGTCAAGAAACAAACAAAACCCTCTTACGATCAAGGATTAGAAATGGCCCGACAGGAAGTTAGATTCGTCGAGTTGAAAGCCCTGCTTAATCGTATAACACCTGAACGGTTTCAGCAGTATCAAGAAGATGCTACAGAATACATTGCAGAGCTTGAACGCAAGAAAATTTCGAAAGTGAAAATAGAGGAGCGAAAGCGCACCGAAGCAAAGCTTGCGTTGATCCGCATAGTGAATGACCTCCTCGCTATTGGAATTGGAGAAAAAGCCTACCTAGAAGCGCTGAGAGCAGAAGCAGAAGCGGGAAGGTTACCGTTGGAGGAGGAAATGAGACCTCTGCAAGAATGGACGGCGCAGATGAATAGAATAAGAGACATGGGAAAAGAAATGGTAATAACTCAAGTTAAGAAAAAGCAACAAGAGACCAAGGAGGATGCCTTAGAGCAGTTGAAGAAACTTGCAGACTTGCGCAATTCGGGGGTTATTACTAATGAGGAGTTTGAGGGAAAAAAGAAGGAGATTCTCTCTAGGCTTTAATGCTCTCCAAAGTATGACCAATAGTTGTAAAAATAAAGTAAAAACTCTAACTGATCGTATGAAAATAAAGTTCACCACGCATAGTCATTGCGCCTCTGCTGAGATTCTCCCAACGCCTTGAGCGATTGGGAGTGGCAGGCTGAACTGGTCGCCCGAAGGCTTCCAGCGTACACCTCCACCCCATCAACGCGATCTTCTATCGCAACTCTCGTCGATCCGCCCTCCTTGCGGAGAGCTAAGATCGATGGCTGTCTCTTCTCGGGAGTGGCTTCGAGCTTAGATGCTTTCAGCTCTTATCCACAACGGCTTAGCTGCCCGGCAATTGCCCTATCGGACAACCGGTACGCCAGAGGCCGCGTTGCCCTGTTCCTCTCGTACTGGGGGCAACTTCCCCTCAGACAACCTCCGCTTCCATCAGGTAGAGACCGACCTGTCTCACGACGGTCTAAACCCAGCTCACGTTCCCCTTTAATGGGCGAGCAGCCCCACCCTTGGCCCCTGCTGCAGGACCAGGATGGGAAGAGCCGACATCGAGGTACCAAACCGCGGGGTCGATTGGAGCTCTCGCCCGCGACGAGCCTGTTACCCCTGGGGTAACTTTTCTGTCACATCCAGCCCCCAACAGTGGGGACATGAATGATCGCTAGGCCAGGCTTTCGCCTCTGAATTCTGTGCTTTTGAGAATCCAGTCAGGCTGGCTTTTGGCCTTGCCCTCAACGGTGGATTTCTGACCCACCTGAGCCAACCTTTGGGCCCTCTCGATATCTTTTCAAGAGGGTGCCGCCCCAGCCGAACTGCCCACCTGCCGGTGTCCCTCTTTCGAGGTTAGCGGCACAGCTGCAAAAGGCTGGTGTTACACTTTCGCCTATCACGTACCCGGAAGCACGTGCATAACGGCTCCCAGCTACACTCTGCAGTCACAACCGCACCGCAACGACAAGCTGCAGTAAAGCTCCACAGGGACTTCTCTCCCCGATGGAAGTTCGTGGACTGTTCGTCCACGTTATGTGGGTTCGCCGGGTTGTAGATGGGGACAGCGGGGCCCTCGTTGGTCCATTCATGCACGTCGGAACTTACCCGACAAGGCATTTGGCTACCTTAAGAGAGTCAGAGTTACTCCCGGCGTTAAGCGGCCCTTAGCCCAGTTGGACCCAGGTTTTAGGTACCGCCACTGGCCAGGATTCATAAACTGTACTCACCCTTTCGGGCTAGCAGTTTACTGTGTTTTTAGTAAACAGTCGGGACCCCCTTGTTACTGAGACCTGCTGCTCCTGCTCTTCGCAAGAGCTGCAGGCACCCCTTATACCTAAGATACGGGGCTAATTTGCCGAGTTCCCTCACCTACGGTACACCCGATACACCTGAGGCTTCTAACCTAGGGACACCTGTGTCGGATCTCGGTACGGTCTTCGCATTACCTCTCCAGCGCAGTTTTCATTGTCTCCTAGAGTCAGGCGAACCAACCCAATGGTTGGCTATTCTCGTCTCGGACGAGTTCTCGTCATTACGACACTCCCTCATCCTTGAGCGATTAAACAGGGCGATAACCCTGCTCGCCGTATCTGGAAGAATCTACGCTGGATGTGCCTTGCGGCACGGCAATGCCAAGGCACTGGAATGTTAACCAGTTTCCCTGGTTCGTGCAAAACTGTTGAGATTGCACTTAGGACCGGCTTACTCCTGGCCGACGACGCGTTGCCAGGAAAACCTTGCCCTTCCGGTGATCGGGATTCTCACCCGACTACGCTGCTACTACCACCAGGATCTACAATGGATGGCGGTCCACAGGACCTCACGGCCCTACTTCTACCCACCCTCCACGCCCACCTACCGCACACAACTTTCGTTGTGGCCTAAAGTATCGGCAACCAGCTTGAGCCCCGTCCATTTTCGGGGCCCCCAAGCTCGGAAGGTGAGCTGTTACGCACTCTTTAAAGGATGGCTGCTTCTAAGCCTACCTCCCTGCTGTCTTCGCTCGGAGACGCCCTTTTGTTTGACACTTAGCTGGTATTTGGGGGCCTTAACTTTAGTCTGGGTTGCTCCCCTCTTGGTTATGAGGCTTACCCCACATAAACCCGCATCCGGGCTTCTGCCGTACCAACACATTCGGAGTTTGAAACGGTGGTGGGCCCTTTCGAACCCTTGCCACCAGATCAGTGCTCTACAGCGTTGGCAACGTCTGCCCAGGCTAGACTCAGATCTATTTCGGTGGGAACTAGCTATCACCAGACTAGATTGGCTTTTGGCCCCTTGGCCCGAGTCTGGGGACTGAATTGCACGTCAAGACCCTTTCGGACCTCCACGGAGCTTTCGCCCCGCTTCATCCTGCTCGGGCCACGATCGTCTGGTTTCTAGTCTTTCCGCCATGACTGTAGGCCCTTTCAGACCCCTTCCCTAGCCGCTCGAAGCGGTTGCGGAAAGTCGGTTTCCCTTCGCCTCCGGGCTTCAAACCCTTAGGCTCGCCATGACAGCAAACTCCCTGGCCCGTGTTTCTAGACGGACTGTGCCACCCTGCGACTGCGCCAACCGCCAGCCACCTTGCGGCGACTATTGGTTGGCAAATTGTCCCTTTCAGGCAACACACTTCTGTAACCATTTGGTTTCAGGCTCTTTTCACACCCCTTTCGGGGTACTTTTCGGCTTTCCCTCACGGTACTAATGCGCTATCGGTCTTGAGAGGTGTTTAGCCTTGGAGGCTGCTTTCCCCCGTCTTCCCTAGCCACTGTCAAGGCCAGGTACTCGGCTCTAGGCGCTAACCCCTCTTCCCAATCGCTTACGGGAATTTCACCCTCTATATTGGGCCGTTCCAGGCCACTTCAGCTATAAGAAAAAGGGTTGCATATGCCTAAAGCGCACATCACATCTCCTGCATATTGCTGTGCAGGATTTGATTTGGGCTCTCCCCACTTCGCTCTCTGCTACTAAGGGGATCTCAATTGATTTCTCTTCTCCCTCCTACTCAGATGTTTCCTTCCGGAGGATTTGCGCTCCTCTCGGAGCATCGGGAAGCCTTGCGACCTCCCGATAAGAAGTCTCATTCGGGAATCCTCGGATCAACGGTTGCATGCACCTACCCGAGGCTTATCGCAGCTTGCCGCGCCCTTCTTCGCCCCTCAAGCCTAGCCATTCACCAAATGGCGGCCGCGCGTCGGGTATTCCCAGCAGATGCTTGCGCGACTATGCATGGCGATCATTATGGCAAAGCCACTACGCCCTTCACTCTGCACTCATCATGCAGAGCTGCATTTAGACTAGATCGTATACTCCTATCGCTTCTTAACCGTACTCTCTTTCTAAGGAGGTGATCCGGCCGCAGGTTCCCCTACGGCCACCTTGTTACGACTTCTCCCTCCTTGCCGAGTTCTGGTTCGATAGCGCCAACTTGACGCCGCCTCGCCAAAACCCAACTCGGATGAAGCGACGGGCGGTGTGTGCAAGGAGCAGGGACGTATTCACCGCGCGGTGTTGACACGCGGTTACTAGGGATTCCAGATTCGTGAGGGCGAGTTGCAGCCCTCAGTCACAACTGGGGTAAGGTTTCGGGATTACCTACCCCTTTCGAGGTCGGAGCCCATTGTCCTTACCATTGCAGCCCGCGTGTGGCCCAGGAGTTTCGGGGCATACTGACCTGCCGTGGCCCCTTCCTTCCTCCGTCTTAGCGACGGCAGTCTCACTAACTAGCCTCGCCACATCACTGTGATGAAAGCAATTAGTGACAGGGGTCTCGCTCGTTGCCTGACTTAACAGGACGCCTCACGGCACGAGCTGGCGACGGCCATGCACCTCCTCTCAGCTTGTCTGGTAAGGTCTTCGACCTGACCTTCACTCTGCTGTCGCTCCTGGTAAGGTTCCCGGCGTTGACTCCAATTGAACCGCAGGCTTCACCCCTTGTGGTGCTCCCCCGCCAATTCCTTTAAGTTTCAGTCTTGCGACCGTACTTCCCAGGCGGCGAGCTTAACGGCTTCCCTGCGGCACTGGGGTGGCGCGTAGCCACCCCATTACCTAGCTCGCATCGTTTACGGCTGGGACTACCCGGGTATCTAATCCGGTTCGCTCCCCCAGCTTTCATCCCTCACCGTCGAGCGCGTTCTGGCGGACCGCCTTCGCCACTGGTGGTCCTCCCTGGATCAAAGGATTTTACCCCTACCCAAGGAATACCGTCCGCCTCTCCCGCCTCCTAGCCCAGCGGTATCTCATGCAGACCAACGGTTGAGCCGGTGGATTTAACATGAGACCTACTGGGCCGGCTACGGATGCTTTAGGCCCAATAATCGTCCTGACCACTCGGGGAGCTGGTATTACCGCGGCGGCTGACACCAGACTTGCCCTCCCCTTATTCCCCACGCTATTTAGACTTGAGAAAAGCCTCCCTCAGCGGAAGGCACTCGGAATAACCTCATCGGGCTTTCGCCCATTGCGAAGTTTTCGCGCCTGCTGCGCCCCGTAGGACCTGGACCCTTTTCTCAGTGTCCATCTCCGGGCCCCATCTCTCAACGCCCGCACCGGTTATAGGCTTGGTGGGCCATTACCCCACCAACAACCTGATCGGCCGCAGCCCCATCCTGCAGCAACTGTGATTGCTCACAGCCATTTAGGCCAAGATTCATTCCAGAAATTATGGCCTATCGCGAATTAGTCCCAGTTTCCCGGGGTTATGCGCGTCTGCAGGGTAGGTTAGCTACGTGTTACTGAGCCGTACGCCACGTATTGCTACGTGCGACTTGCATGGCTTAATCTCCATCCGATAGCAGTCAGGTCCGGCAGGATCAACCGGAGTTATAGAAGTACGGTTAAGATCTTGCGAGAGTACACGACCCATGTCAGATCCAATGAATCTACATCGAATCTCCATATTGAATATGCGCGTATCTGGAGGTCAGAAATCTCATCGCGTCGGGAAACTTCCCTTTGCTTGAAGTTGACGCCGCCTTGCTATACGCAAAGATGGACTATGTATAGAGGGTGCATATAAGATTTGTGCGACTGATTACTGATCTGTTGTTCGAAATATAGATTGCTTGTACTTATTTTGCCATCATAATGGTTATTTTTCCGAAAGTTTCGGTATGAATAAGGTGTAAGTATGGCAGAGGTTCACGTAGCTAGCGTTTCCGCATCGTTGTTACTATCGATCATGCTTATAGCGGGCTCGCTATGGATTCACTCTATGATGATCGCCAATGGCTATATAGAATGGTGGCAGTGGGTAATTCCCATATCTGTTGTTGGGTTAATTTTTGTAGGCGCCATGAAGGCCATCTGGTCATAGTATTTGCTGTTAATGCCCCTGCATGTGTTCATACTCCCCCGAGGATAGTTGAACATTTGTTGTATTTTCAATGGGCTGTACATTGTTACACTGAGCGAGTGTTGTTTTGTAATAATAAAGCACTCTAGTCATGGTTCTTGTACGTCCTAGGCACGCCCGCCCGCCTGCACGACTCCCCGTCTAGGGGGAGCATATATGAACAAGGGTGAGAGAGGAGTTGCTTTGCGTAGTTGCGAGATGGGTTATGTGTGCCGATGTTGCACAACCTCAAAATAAAACAAATATTTCTACGTGCCAATAGCCTTGCTCTAGGTGTCATTATGTGGATGAGAACGAGATATCGGGAACCTACTGGCGATTGTTCTGAGCGTAGAGCGTCTTGTTGAAGCGGGATGAGGTCGTGCTCATGGCTGCAATGCTAGCCTTTCCAACTCGCCTTTGACATAGGGATTACCATTATTGACCCTTATTTTCATTATGGTTCCTCCTCGTCCCCGCTGGCCCGGAAACCACCGACTCTCTACTAGGCCTCGCCTTAGGAGCTCGACTAGAGCTGAGCCAGGATCTCCATTTCTGCCATAGACCTTGGAGGTTGGAATGTTGGCTCCCTCAGCAATCTCTAAAGCGGTTCGCCAGCCCGATGCATCAATGGAGAGTCGCTGAAATGTATAATCTTGAAGGAATTCTCGGGCTACGAATCGGAAAGCTTTGGCAGCGTCTTCGTGCTCAAACGTCAGGGTATGAAGTGTTTCCTGAGTAGGCATATTGGCCCGAACTGTCTCATCATGCTGTCCAAAGGTTTCCTTCCTTATCCTCGCAACAACATCGACTACGGCCTGCCATTTTGAAGGCTTCCCGATAAAATCGAATCCTGCGACATCTTGGAGTTTCTGCAGCATCTTGGCAGCGTCCTGGAGTTTCCTTACCGGCTTGATTACAGACCTTGAAACTCCCACGGAAAGAATCGTGCCTATCATGATTTCGGTGCCAAGTATTGTGATCAGGATTATCCTCGCTTGGGCGGTAGCTGCTTCCGTCTTCTGAATAGATAGTGCTACCAAATCTTGGCTGTCTTTCCTTATGGAAAATTCTGCCAAGAGGAAATTCCCGTAATGCACTGTGAGAAACTTTTGGTTCAGCTCCTGCAAGGTAGCTTGTCCTGCATTTACTTTCTTTCTTAGCTCTATGACCGGGTTGGCTACCTGCTCATGCCATCGCTGCTCATCTGCTTGGAATTTGGCTAATGCGTCTTGTATGCCCTGATCTTTGGTTAACGATTTAGCTTCCTGTACGGTCTTTTGAAATAGTTTCGCGTTGCCATCAAGTTCGTTCAGGAAACTCTGGTCGCCGCTAATAATATAGCCTCGAAGGTTGGTGCTCTGCTCGAAGAATAAGCTGGAGAGCTGGTTTGTTGAGCCTTTAATATTAGCCCAATCATTGCTTTCTTGTAGAAGAGTTGCACCGACATAAATGGCCAAGACTGTGAGCGCTATCATCGTTCCAGACAATAATGCGAGTTTCCTCCCCATCGTAAGATTGTCGATTAGTCTCATTGGCGACCTCTCTGACAGCTTTCAAATCTAAAGTCCTTCCCTGCACGAAATAGGTAACTTAGAATAGAATCGCATCCATCCAAGAATTATAACGAAAATAAATTGGTTCCGTACGATTTATAGGTTCCGAAGATTTGTCGCTTGCCTCAGTGGTACCAGCTCCAGCCTTCCCTTCGCCTTGCTTTCTTCGTACTCTCTTATTGCCATCTTTTCAGCGTCGGAGGGTTCCTCCTGGCCCAAAAGCCTCTCTTGAATAACGTTTTCAAGCTTTTCTACCCTCAATCTGATGTTTTTAACCTCCTTTAGAAGCTCTCTCAGCTTCACGCTCAAGTATTACCGAAGTATTGTATGACCATGACGCCATGTGAATGTTTTATGGGAGGTTAGTGGTTAGCGCGGTAACAAATAATTGGAACATAAGCAAGGAGCTAAGTATCGTCCCTGCTGACATCGATATGATTTAGAAATGCTGTTAATGCTAGATTCTTACCCTAATCAGAGATCTCTGGCCTCACCAAGTCTTTAGGTCAAGATTCTTTACCAATTGGAAGTGTTCATCTCTGGACACTAGAGTGTCATTGTTATAGACAACTATTCCAGCGATTAGAATATCAAATTCACCTATCATCGTACCAGTCATCTGCAGAGTCTGGTAGATCCTTGAAGCTTCTTCACATGCATAATCATTCAAGGGATATGTTCGCATGTTTGAGAGCAGATTCTTAACAGTTAGAGTATTTTGTTCAGGTTTGGAGGAAATTGAGGCCCCTTTAAGAAGTTCATATGTTGTTATCGCCGTTGTTCTTAGTGTTCTCTCCTCTTTTTCAATTTCTTCTATAACCCTTTCAGCAGCTTTGTCTCCTCTAAGCAGGCTGACTAGTATATCCGTGTCTAGGCAGACCAACCGAATTTGTGCTCCCTATCTCTAACTTTTTCTCTTTCTTGGCTGATTTGCCGAGCGACCTTATCCACATCTCCTCCTACCCATCTCCCAGCAAGCTCCAAGATGGATCTGGTCTCTTTGTCCCCAGCGATTTTGAGCACTACATCTGAGAAGGACTCTCCCTTACCCTTGCGTCTCTTAAGTACCTTGTAAGCCTCCTCTGATAGGGATATGACCTTAGTCATGTATGTGCATGCATATGTGCATGCAATTAAGCTTTCTCCCTAGATATTGTAATTATGTAGGCGACAAATTACGTGAAGTTTAGCAAGGAATCGGGTATTATTCCAGCCGAATTTATCCGAAGGTCGAAGATGCCGTCGATATCAAGTTCTTGCCCTAGCCGGGGACATAGTATTCCCAGCTGTAGAGCCGCATTGTGTTGGTATAAGCTTAAATCATATTCGCTGTAATTAGTTTGTCAACGGGATGACCTCAAGAACCTTTACGGTTACCATTGAGAAAGACAAGAAGACCGGATACTATACGGCCCAATGTGTAGAACTTCCTGCAGCTATAAGTCAAGGTAAAAGCGAAGAAGAAGCTAAGGAAAATGTGAAGGAAGCGATTGAACTGGTACTAGAATATCTTGAAGACAAGGCGGAATTGAGGAAACGCGGAAAGAAGCTGGTCGAAGTCGCTGTCTAATGTCTGACCACAAACTTCCTGTCTTGAGTTTTAATGAAATTCTGAAGGCTCTCAAAAAGCAGGAAGAAAGAATGACTCAGGTTAGAACCTATCTTTTTAAGCTCCACAAACCATTTCTCAGGTTGGAATCGAATGGCTACACGCTCTGAACGCATCTCCAAATATCATAGGTTGAACGGTAGATATCTGAAGGATGCCGACGAGTTGTTTAAGAAGAAGGATTATTCTCAGGCATCAGAAAAATACTGGGGAGCCGCTACAGAAATAACGAAGGCGTATGCCTTATCCACGGGCAAACAATTGAAAACCCCTGCAGATTTATGGGATTTCGTAATTGAGCTACATAGTAAATCACCGAGACTCAATCTCCTTCACTTTTTCGCTGATGCCAATTATTTGCACTCGAACTTTTACGAGGACGAGTTGAGGCCAGAAGTTGTAGAAGAACTTGCCCGATCTGTCAAGAAATACATTATGGCAATCAAAAATCTGGTTCGGTAATTCGGTTACCATTTACGAATGTAACTATTATGCACGCCTTCTGCAAGCACGGCTATTGGTACGCTTCCTGCCGATGTCATTTCAAGATTGAAGAGGCTGTTGATGTCAGTTTCTTGCGTTAGTCTTCGAGGTTTCCATGCGCAGGACACCTGAGGACGCTAGTCTTGAATTTCGATTACGAGCTTCCTAGTTTCAGCGGGGTAGATGACAATTGGCATGTCGCGCTCGATCTTAAGAGACTTCGCCATCTCCCTCGGGATGCGGATGACTAACGAGTTTCCTGAGGCAACCACACGTGCCCTCCTCTCCAACCCGAAGAGCCCTCTTCTCTTAACTTCGCCTTCGATTTCTTCCATCAATTCTTGGGAGAGGTATTCGGAACCACATTCGACGCAGACCTCAGCTTTCTTTAGCCCGAAATCGATTCCAAAGAACTCCACCTCGGTTACACTGCTCTTGAGTCTGCCACCACATTTGCACTTGATATCTAAAAGAGTCTCCGAGCTCAAAGCACCTTCACCGTGACAGGAAAGACCTTTCTTAAACTCAGTCCACGATAAACCCTCTCGTCGTACACTACAACGTAACGTTTGAACACCGATTGGATGAGTTTCGTCTCCTTTTGCACGACCTTCTTACCCTTCAATATGGCTTCCTTTACCTCTTTTACGGAGATCCCTCGCAACCACATCCGCTCTATCGCATGCTTTACGCGTTTGTGCTCCCAGTTAATCTTAAGATCCACGCTACATTTGTAATACATGTATTATTAAGGATTATCGGAATCGCTTATCTACCCAGCCTACCGTCTGGTCAAAAATAATGGGTTCAGATCGCCTCTGGCGATGAAGTCGGTCTGTCGATATTGGGTTCTTACTCTAGATTATCACTAACATGGAACTGATTATATCTTGGCGTTGATCAGCCTATTCCTTAACACCAGACTAGAGCTAGAATCATCAGTTTTCTCGTTTTCTGATTTACGTAGTAGACGACCAAGGGGTCTTTTGTAATCTCTGCACATCCACCAAGTATACTATATAATGGACTAATTAGCAAGATGTAATACATGGAAACGTCACAGCACACCGAAGTCTGGAAAGAGCTCAGGCAGATACGTAAGCGGCTTGAAATATTGGAGGACGCTATACTCTCACCCGACGACAGAGAGACATTGAAGGAGGCTCGAAGGGAACTCAAAGAAGGCAAAACGTTCAGTCATGATAAGGTCGCAAAGAAATTCCTTTGACTTTTAGAATAGAATACTCAAGCCATGCTCAAAGGTCGCTTGCTTCCTTTAGCCAGAGTGTACGGCGAAGGGTCAGAGAAAAAAGCTGAACTTGGCGAGGACCCTTTTCCCAGAGGTGTCGTAAAGATCCACGGTGAGGATAATACTTACAGATCAAGAGTCGGAGACTACAGAGTGCTTTACGAGGTCTATCACCGACAGCATACCATATTAGTTGTCAAGATTGAGCATCGGAGTACGGTGTACGGTTACTAACTTTCTCCGTGACCCGCTTAAGAAAATGATAAAATTGCCTGCAAGTGCTAGAAAACAAGGCGGTTCGATAGAAATTCCGAGTTTAGATGTAAGAATCGACGATGCTAGGTTCCTAGCCGAACTGAAGAATTGCTAAAACCTGAACCCATAAGATAGTCACAGATTTCGGAGCGAGATTAACTCTACCGTTGCATTCACTGCGTGGTTTTTCGTCGTTAATGATTTTACAGTTTTGTGGAGCGGGGTGCTTTGGTACAAGATATGCTCTAAGCACGTTAGAGTCTATTCCCAGATACTCTTGATTTCCTTCGCTGTTGGCCAATATCGAACCTCGCCAGTCCTCTCGTTTAATGCACCATAGAATTCTGCTACCTTACGCTTGCCCTTCTTCCTCAGAACCACTGTATCATCTTCCAAATCAATGACGAGTTCATCACCGCGGCGAAGGGATAGCGCGTTAGCAACCTCTTTTGGGATGGTTGCTCTCAGGCTGTTGCCT
>Ga0209751_10004306_pt1 | contig 13655 bp, 13 predicted proteins | sample RifCSP13_1_FD_184019 | JGI IMG/M metagenome (GOLD analysis project Ga0209751, IMG submission 184019) | Soil microbial communities from Rifle, Colorado - Rifle CSP2_sed 13_1 (SPAdes) (version 2) | ecosystem: Environmental > Terrestrial > Deep subsurface > Rock core/Sediment | place: Rifle... | reverse complement strand
CCTGGCGGATGAGGTCGCCCCGCGCGAGCTCGCAGTGCGCACCCCCGTCTCGATCCGCCCCCTGGTGGCGGAGCTGCCCCGCCGGATGCTCAGCCAACCGGGCGGCGGGGCGCTGGCGGTAGTCGGTCCGGTGGACCGCCTGTGGGGCTATTCGTTCCAGTGGAACAGTAGCGACTATCAAACCGCGGCCTTCGAAAGCTGCCTGTTCCGCCTCTTCGACGGAGAGCCACTCGGCCTGGCTTTCGAACCCATCAGCCAGCGCTATGCAGAGCTTGCTAACACTTTGACCGCCGAAATGGAGAATATCCGGAACGGCAAACAGGTCGCTCCCCATGGTCTGACCGGATTGTGGACTGTATCGAACGACCTGCGCAGCTACGCCATCCTGGGCGACCCGGCGGTACGCCTTCCGGCTGCTGTGGACACCCGGCAGGCCGAGCAGGCAATGAATCCCCAGTCGAGGGGATTGCCCCAACCATAAGCGTGTAATCAACCATCAAGGAGGATCTTAATAATGCCCACTAATCAGGTTCTTGGAAACCAACCCCCGGACGATATCCAACTCAAGGAAGCCCCGCCCGGTATGGAAGCGGAAAGCAACCCGGACGTGCTTCGGCGGCTGCACGAGCTACGCGCCGAAGTGCAGGATCTGCAAGCCGTCCTAGCCAGCGTGCGCTCCGGCCAGGCCTCGCTCAAAATCTACGCCAGCGTGATCCAGAAGACCCGCGACGATGTCCGCCCCATCCTGGACGAGCTTGACGACCCGGCTTACCCCGATCTGATCCGCCACATTCTGAACGCCTGGGAGCGCGTCTCGGCCTGTCCCTTGATGACCGACCCGGCGGAAAAATATGAGCCACAGGAGCAGATGGGTTACCTGGAGATGCTCGACGAGCAATTCAACAAGATCGTCTTCCTGGTCGGACAACGCACCATCCCAGTAAGGGTCAACGACTGGCTGCATCGCTCGCGCCCCGGTTACTACCTGCCGTTCAACCTGGTTTTCGAAAGCGAGCTTCCTTCGCCCGAAGACCGCCAGAAGGTGCTCAACTACCTGGCCTGGGCACCACAAGCCGTCAAGAACGGGATCGTTGACCCGAACCAGGGGCTGATCTACCGTTACAACCGGGAGCGCAGGGCGCGCCTGAACAGCATGTGGCTGGTCATCTTTATGTTGGCCTTGTTTACCGGGCTGGTTGTCGCCGCCTGCTACCTGGGTAGCCTGTTGCCGGCCGGGAGCTGGCCCCTGACCGCTGCCAACCTGGGCCTGATGATCGCCGGCTGGGCTACCGTGCTGGTTGGGGTAGTTGTTCACCTGGCAGTTGGCTCGGTCAAGCGCAGCCGGCAAAATGGCGGTCTACCTGCCGTCATGGCGATCGACGATTTGCCCCTGGTGGTCGACGCCCGCAAGGGACAGATCATCTTGAAGATGTTCCTGGCGTTTTTGGGCCTGTTCTTCCTGGTGTTCGCCACCGGTGTGGCAAAAATGAGCCTCTTGACCGCCTTCCTGGTAGGTTACAGCCTGGATAGCTTCATCGAGCTGTTTGGCGCCAGCCTGGAGCAGCAGTCGCAGGCCCTGGCCGGCAACATCAAGCAGCAGTTGGGTTTATGACCGAGGCCAAGCCATCGGAGCTGGGCTTTGTTCATAAGGAGGTGATTGCCCCATCAATAGCCGTAGGCGGGCAGGATGGAAAGTTCTGGTTGATTTGTTCATGCCAAAGGAGGCTGACATGTACCGTGCTTTATTGGTGGGCATTAATGCCTACCCTGCGGCCCCATTGCGGGGCTGCCTAAACGACTGTCTTCAGATGCAGCAGTTGTTGAAAGAATACTATGGCTTCACTGACGACTGCTTTCGAGTGCTGTTCGACGCCGAGGCCAACACGGCCAACATCCAGGCAGGCCTGGAGTGGCTGGCGGCTGGCGGCGACGACCCTGCCGCCGTGCGGGTATTTCATTATTCCGGCCACGGCAGCTACCTTGCCGACCAATCCGGGGACGAGCCGGATGGCCGGGATGAATGCCTGGTGCCCTATGATTACAAGACCGCCGGGATGCTCACCGATGACACCCTCAAAACGTTCTACGATCGTTTCCCCGCCACCGGCAACCTGACCCTGATCATGGATTCGTGCCACTCCGGCTCGGTCAACAAAGGCCTCGACGATGAGGTGTTCTTCCGCTTTTTACCGGTGAGTTATGATGAGCAGTTGCGCATCGACGCCGCCAAGGCCAAGTTCGAAAAGGACCAGCGTGCCTACGTGCGTAAGGAGATGCGTAAGCTCCGCACCGCCAAGCTGACCGATGCGGAAATCGATGCCCGCATCGACCGGCTCTTCACCCGCTTCGAGAAGAAGCGTTTTGGCGACATCCGTACCCGTGAAGCCAACATTCTGTTGGCCGGCTGCCGCCCCGACCAGCAATCGGCCGATGCCCGCATTGGCGGGGAGTTCCACGGCGCCTTCACCTTCTACCTGGCCAAGGCCATCACCGACGCCAACGGCCAATTGACCTACCGCCAAATGATCGATCGCACCGGCAAGGCGCTGGGGGCCAACCGCTTCGAGCAGATCCCCCAGCTCGAGTACCGCAGCAAGCGCGACAGGTTGCAAGCCTTCCGGCCATTCGCTTAGCCGGTCATCCGGCCATTTGCCTGGCAAGCCATGAGGCGCTATGCTTAGCAATCCTTCCAGGCATTCGCTTAATTGGAGCGGGGTACCCAAAACACCGGGTGCCCCGCTCCTCCCACCGATCCCCAGACCGCGATAGCCGCGACCGCCGGTCCCGGCCTCACGCAAGTTCGTAGGGTGGCCTCGTCAGAACCCACCACTTCTCGCCTTACCCGTCCTGTACCTTAACTGCGATTACCGCCACCAGCACCACCACATTCATCGCCAGCGCAGCGATTGTGTTGAACGCCGGCCAGTTGCCGAAGAACAGCAGCAGCCCGAGTAGCGAGATGCACGCCGAGACCAACGCTACCGTGCTCCACCAGGCTTCCGGCAGCAGGATACCCAGATAACTCAGGCTCGCCCCAATAAAGCCCACCATCGATAGCACCCAAAAAACGCTGCTCATCCTGCGCAGCATCTTCTCATTCGCTCCAGGCAGCAGCCAGCAGCGCACAGGCATCCAGAAACCGAGCAAATGGCCCACCCCATGCACGAATAGCGCCCCGCCGATCAACCAGGGCAAAACATCGTTGGACATGCGAATCTCCTTACCGCCCTCAGTATACATCGGAATCCGGCAGGTAGTCGCCCACACCCGCTAAAAACTCCGGCGTGAAATCCTCGCCACCCGGCTACCGGCCTCCCACCCCGTTCCCATCCTCGAAAACCGCCAGAGGATGACCCGCACAGACGAACGCCTCCACTCGACTCCCGATCGGAAGAATTTCCGTATGCCCCTTGAAGGCATGCAACGCCTGGCCCGAATCCAGTCGTAGCCGATACAGGTTGAACGCCCCCAGGAAGAGCCTCTCGACGATCATACCATTGCCGGCAGCAGCCAGCACAAAATCCACGTCATCCGCGCGAAGAGCCACCTGCACACGATCGGACATACCTTTGGGAGCAGGTTGCGGTAATGTGCCGATTTCTGTCCGGATCTGTTCGGCCACAGCCCTGCCCTCTAAAAAGTCACTCGCCCCCATAAACTCAGCCACGAAAGGTGTCTCTGGCGAATGAAAAATCTGCTCCGGCGTACCCATCTGCTCCAGCATTCCTTGATGGAAAACTGCCAGGAGATCTCCCATATAGAGCGCCTCCTCCTGGTCGTGCGTGACAAAAATCACTGTTGCCTGTAGCATCTTTAAAATACTGCGCACCTGTTGGCGGACTTCCCGCCGCAGATCCGCGTCCAGGCTGCTGAACGGCTCGTCCATCAGCAGCAGCACCGGCCTGGGAGCTAATGCCCGCACCAGCGCTGCGCGCTGGCGCTCACCGCCAGACAACGCATGCGGGTAACGCCCGGCCATCCTCTCCAGCCCCACCAGTCCTAACATTTCGTTTACCGTGGTCCGGATTTCGGCATTTTTCCGTCCGCGCAGGCCAAAGGCGATATTTTCGTAAACCGTCAGGTGGGGAAATAACGCATGATCTTGAAAGACCATCCCCACACCGCGCCGTTCCGGCGGCACGAAAACGCCCTCCGCGGCCACCACCTTCCCATTCAACCGGATCACCCCTGCATCCGGGCGTTCCAGACCGGCGATCAGCCGCAGTGTGGTGGTTTTTCCGCTCCCACTCGGCCCGACCAGCGCCAGGATTTTCCCATCTCCCAGACCAAAGGATACGTCATTCACCGCGGAAACTTCGGCCGTGGCAAAATGCTTGTTAAGATTCTGAATATCAACCCTGCTCATTAATGATCGGCTCCCGATGCAAGAGAAAAGCTAACGCCAGCGCCGCCGCCATAACCAAAACCAGCGCCGCAGGCGCAGCCTGGATATAAAAACCATCCGTCGCCCATACCCACACCCGCACAGCCAGGGTGTCGAACCCCGGCGGACGCAGCAGCAAAGTCGCCGGTAGCTCCTTCAGTGAAGTCAAAAATACCAAACTGCCGCCCGCCAGCAGGCCTGGCAGTATCAACGGTAACGTCACCTGGATCAGCGTCTGCTGCGGGGTGCGCCCCAGGCTGCGCGCCGCCTCTTCAAACGTAGGCGAAAGCTGGTACAGCGCCGCCTCGCTTGAGCGCGTCGCCTGCGGCATGTGCCGCAGTACATAAGCCATCACCACCACCAATGGCGTGGCGTAGAGAAATGGCAGGAGCCGGTTGACCAACAGCACCAGGCTCAGGGCGATCACCACACCGGGGATGGCATAGCCAACCTGGCAAAAACGCGATACGAACCGGGACACCCGGCTCGGTGATCGGATTGAGAACAACGCCACTGGTACGGATAAAGTCACCGCCAGCGCCGCCGCCAGCAAGGATGTCCATAGACTGTTCCATACAAAACTCCCAAGACCCTGCGAACCTGTGCGGAAAACCGCCTCCAAGACCTGGCCATCGGTAAATGCCTGGAAGCTCCAAACCACCAGAACCCCCAATGGCGCAGCCAGGCTGAAGAATGCCACTCCTGCAACGAAAAAAATCGCAGGTAGGCGCCACCTGCCCAGAGCAACCCGCCTTGCCGGCCGCCAGTTGCTCTCCATCTGTGTGAAGCGCCGCGGCCCCCTGATCCAAAGCTCTGCCCACAGGAGGATCATCGCCAACCCCACCAACACGCTGCTCAGGACCGCAGCCGATGAGCGGTCATACCGCCCGGCAAGCTGAACGAAAATTGCCGACGAAAAGGTCTCGTATCTCAACAGCGCTACCGTCCCGTACTCTGCCAGGATATCCAGCGCTACCAACAGCGCGCCTGCCATCACCCCTGGAAAAATCGAAGGCAGGGTTACCTGCCAGAAAGTTCCCCAGGCTGTTCGCCCGAGGGTGCGCGCCGCCTCTTCCATCGACGCATGCAAAGAGCGCAAAGCCGCCCCGCTCAACAGGTAGACATAAGGATAAGTGAACAGAGTCAGGATGAACGCCGCCCCCCAAAAACCCAACGGGCTGGGAGTGGCCACTTGCTGACCGAAAAGATCCTCCAGCGCCTGGGGGATCAGCCCGCCTCGCGGCCGCAACAGCGTCAGATACACCATTCCACCGATATATGCAGGGATTGCCAGCGGCAGAGCCAGCAACCATCGCAGAGCCCTGCGCCCCGGCAGGTCGGTTCGTTCGGTCAGCCAGGCCAAACCGACCCCAATCACACATGCCCCGCCGGTTACCGCAGCCACAAGCGCCAGCGTGTTACCCAGCAGCCGCCAAATGCGGGTTTGCAGCAACCTTTGCCAGGCCGTTTCATCCGCACCCACTGCCCGTAGAAAGATATACAGCAGTGGAATCGCCACAAAAACCGCCACGGCCCCTGCAGTCAGAGCTAACCAGGGCGCTTTGAATTCAAACACCCGTCTGACTGCGCCAGAACGGTAAACCTGGATCTTTTGCATCAGCATCGCACATATCCAAAACGGTGGGAGCCACCGCACAGCCTCAACATCATCGGACAATCATCCTATGGCAGACCAATCCGTTCCATCAATTGGAAAGTAGCCTCGAAATCCAGCGCCGCCTTTGAGACATCCACATCCGCCAGGCGGAAACCTTCCAGCGGCTCCACCCCCTGCCGCACCGCCACCCCCTGCAATAGTGGATATTCATAGTTCAGTTCTGCGAACAGCTTCTGCCCTTCTTCAGAGACTAAAAAATCGATGAATGCCTGCGCCGCCGGCAGGTCTGGCGCTCCCCGCACGACGCCAGCAGCCGTTGAATTGGTGATCAAACCGATCTCGCCTTCCGCCTGGTCCGGATAAATGATGCCAACCGGGCTGCCTTCCGCTTTTTGCAGGTAGAAGTAATAGTGATTGACCAGCCCGATCTTGAACTCGCCCGCACCGACCGCCTTGCGCACATCCGTATGCCCGCCAAAGAAAGTGACCTCATTGTCCAACAAGCCCTCCAACCAGGCTTCGGTGGCCTGCTCGCCGATTAATCCGCGCATGGCCGCAATTTGCGCCTGCATCGAGCCATTCGTCGACCCGGCAGCCGCAACCTGTCCCTCCCACTTTGGATCGGTGAGCTCGAAGATGGACTTCGGCGCCTCCTCCATCGAGACCAATTCGGTGTTATACATGATCACCCGCCCTCGCCGGGTCAGCCCGATCCATTGGTACTCCGGCCCGATGAATTCGGCTGGCAGGCGGTCTGCGTTTGACGGCCTGTAGGATTGGAATACCCGCTGCGCCGCCAATGATTGGACCGTGAAAAGCTCCGTGGTGACAAAAACATCCGCAACCGGGTTGTCTGCCTCTTCCAGCAGTGCATTGGCCAGTTCGCTATTGCTGCCGGCTTTCAATTGGATCTCCAGGTTCGGGTGTTTTTTGCTGAAACCATCGATTACGGGCTGGATCAACGGCTCTGAGCGTCCAGAATAGATTACCAGCTTACCCTGAAGCTCACCCGCCACCACCTGGCTGGCTGGTGCTTCGCTCGCCTCCGTGCTGGCGTCCTGGGTCGTAACTACCGGCAGGGCCGGTGCACAGCTCGCCAACCCCAAACTCAGTAAAATTACGATCGATAAGAGATGTTTCTTCGACATGTGGGCTTCACCTCTAAGGAGTTGTTGTATTAACCGGAGTGCTCACGGTCTGCTTGACAGTCCACTTAACTATGATAGAATGATCTTAGCACGCTGGAATTACAGTCATTAGTATATACTAATATTATTAATTAGTCCAGACAATTTAATTCCGTTTCTGATTTCGAGTTATGCCGCGACATTTGCATAACGCTCCATCTCTCGATCAGCGCCCGACCCACACCGTAGAAGATTACCTCATGACCATGCAGGTCATGGAGCGCGATTACGGGGAAATTGTCGCTGCACGCCTGGCGGAGATGATGGACGTCGCTCCAGCCACAGTTGCCATGACCCTCAAGCGCATGGAGCGCGACAACTGGATCACAGGCACAGGGCGTAAAGCTGTTCACCTGACCGCAACTGGGCGTCAAGCCGCCTATTCGGTCACACGCCGTCACATGCTCACTGAATGGCTGCTGCTGCGGGTTCTCAAGGTCCCGCTACCCCAGATCCACGATGAAGCCCATGGAATCGAGCATGTGATTTCCCCGAGCCTGGAGGAGCGCCTGATCGAAATCCTCGACAACCCGCCGGTCTGCCCTCATGGCAACCCCCTACCTGGCTTTGAGCACGTCGTTAGAGATTGGGTGCCGCTCACGGAGTTTACCGGGGGCGAAACGGCGATCATCCGGCGCATCCATGAATTTGCTGAAGAAAATCATGATCTGCTGATTTTTCTCATCGAAAATGGCGCCTTACCTGGGGCTAAAATGGAGGTGCTGGATATCCTCCCCTTCAACCACACCCTGACCATCGAGATAGAAAATAAGCCCGTCACCCTGGGCTTCGCCGTAGCCCGTTACATCTTTGCCGAGCGACTCGCTCCTCAGGCATAGGCCCGGATAGATATCAGCACCACGCTGCCAACCTTAATAATCCGCACAATTTGTTCTCTCTCCTCCCGGGTCACACCCCCAATTCCCTTTTCCTCCCCACGAATTCCCCAAGTTTGATATCATTGAGAAGATTAATCATCCGAGGCGGACACTCAAAGGAGGCAAACCAGATGGAATACGATCTTGTCTTTGAAGGCGGCGGCGCCAAAGGCCTGGCATTTGTCGGCGCCTTAAAAGAATTCGAGCGCCGCGGACATCGACCGCGCCGCTTGATCGGCACCTCCGCCGGCTCGATCACCGCTTGCTTGATCGCCGCCGGGTATAGCTCGGAGGAGAACCTGGCCGCAATCGCAGAAAAAACGCCTGATGGGCGGGCACGCTTTGCCACCTTCATGGACACGCCCACGCTCTACGATGACACCATCGTGCGCGACCAGATGGGCTATTGGCTGCGGACCGAGCTGGATAACCCGGACATTCCGAACCTGATCGAGCCCGTTGTCGATAATTTAATTGAAAGCCTGGTCAAGCTGCCCCTGTTCCGCCACCTGACCTCCCTGTTTTTGTACGGCGGCTGGTACGCCGGAGATGCCTTCATAGCCTGGTTGCAGGAAAAGCTGGATGCGGGCGGACGAAATCTATCCACAACTACTCTGACCGAATTCCATGAAAAGACCGGGCGGGATCTTTCTGTCGTGGCTTCCGATCTGACCGGCAAAGAGATGCTGGTGCTCAACCACCGCACGGCGCCAGTACTGCCGACCATGTGGGCCGTGCGCATGTCGATGGGTTGCCCCTTCGCCTGGCAGGAGGTAGTCTGGAAATCAGAGTGGGGCGCATATCGCAGTCGAGACCTGAGCGGCCACCGGGTGGTCGATGGTGGGCTTCTGTCTAATTTCCCCATCGGCCTGTTCGTCACCAGCGACGAAAACATTGATGAGATCATGGGCGAAAACGTCAATTCGGAAAACGTCATTGGTTTGCTGATCGATGAGACCCTGGAGGTGCCAGGGGCAGGGCAGGCTTCGACCCAAACCTTATCTGCGCCTAGCTTGCTGAACCGGGTCGATCTGCTGGAAGCCATGATCGTGCGCATCCACGGCCTGGCGGAGACCGTGCTCTCGGCGCATGACAAATTTACCCTCTCCAAGTACAAGCATCTGGTCTGCCGCCTGCCGGCGCAGGGCATTGGCACGATGGAATTTGATATGGCCCAGCCCCGCCAGGAGGCGGTGATCCGGGCCGGCGAAGCCGCCATGGCAACCTTTTTCAGTTAGCCAATCGGTAGGGTGGGTTGTGGGAACCCACCACCTTTTTCACTACGTTTTCCTCCTCTTCCCCCGAGGCTGCATAGCAGCGCCGAAGTTCGCCGCTGTGAATGTGGTCCTCAAGTGCCCTTGTAGCCGGATCCGCTGGTCTCAACCAGTCACCACCACGGCACTTCCAGCCCTGGCTCGATAAACTTCTTCCGCATCGGAGCGTTCAGGGTACTGGGGCACGTTTTGGCTTTTTATGCGATTATGGCGAACAAGATAATATCCGAACAACCCGGTTTGCCGTTATCTATACAACTCGAAGTGAGTCAACCATGTCCAGTTCTCCAAAATCATCCGTTCGTCGAAGAGCATGTGGCTGTATTTTGATCGTGATCGCCATCCCCTTGGTGTATTATCTTCTTCAAATCGCCTTACGCACACCCCCGCTGTCGCCTCCCCAGGTGATCGCCCACCGGGGCGGGCTGGCCTATGCCCCGGAAAACACCCTGGCCGCCTTTGAGAACGCTATCGCCCAGGGTGTAGAGTGGCTGGAGTTCGATGTGCAGATGACACAGGATGGTGAGCTGGTCCTCATCCACGACGAGACGGTGGATCGCACCACCAACGGCACTGGAGCAGTCGCTGACCTGACCCGGAAACAAATTCTCCTCCTGGACGCCGGGCAGGGTCAAAAGGTCCCGACATTCCAGGAGGTGGTGGAGCTGGCAAAGGCGAGCGGGGTTAAGATCTTCCCGGAGACCAAATCGGCGCACCTGTACCCAGGCGTGGAAGAAAAAATGCTGGGAGTACTGGAAGAGACCGGCTACCAGGACCAGGCTGCCATCCAATCGTTCGAGACTGGGTCACTCGAGACGCTCCAGGGTCTCGATCCGAACCTGCGGCGCTGCGCCCTCTCCGGGCTGTGGAAGCTCAGCCTGAGGAATCCGCCCGGTGAAGCGCAGCTGGTCTGCCCCATGGCGGAGATGGTGCTGCTAAACCCCTTTATGATCCGCCAGGCGCACGCCGAAGGGCGGCAAGTATTCGTCTACTTCGGGGTGTTCGAAAATCCGTTAATGTTCAAAGCCATGCGCTTCTTCGGCGTAGATGGTCTGATGAGCGACGATCCACTGGCATTGAAAGAGGCTCTAGAATAGGTTTAGCCGATTCTGAATCACAGATCGGATCATGATAGAAGAGTAATACTCCTTTGAGCTTCGCCAGTTGCTTTAGTTTCACATCTGGCGTTAAGTAGCTTTAACGATAACTGAAGTGTTAACCATGATAGTTATCCATCGAAAAAGGCAATTGGAATGGACATTTATTATAGTGGAATTAAATTGATATTAAGAATATACCAACGGATATACTCTCAAGGTTCCCAAATCAGCGGGGACATTCCTGTGGACCCAGGGCCAAAAATTATCGCTGCTAATCACGCTAATGTCACCGATGGTTTTTACCTCCCTTTTGTATTCCGGGAAAAGCTGCATTTTTTCATCCAGGGTGATATATTTTCAGTTCCATTTTTTGGATGGATCTTAGCCAAGGGCGGGCAAATCCCAGTCTGGCCTGATCAGAAAAAAGCGGCTCTGGAAAAGGCTTGTGAGCTGTTGGCAGTTGGCAAGACGGTGGTGATCTTTCCGGAGGGGAAATTGAATCCGGGCAGCCAGCCAATGAAGGCATTCACTGGGACAGTCAGGTTATCGCTGATGACTGGTGCGGCAATTATTCCTGTCGGCTTTCATGTCCCCAGAATTCATCTCCGCGATAGGACGATACAGAAAAATGGTCAGTCCACCCTGGGTTTCTGGCAGACTGGTGGGCGTTGTTATATCCGGATCGGCAGCCCCTGGCTTCCAGGAGAGGAGATGCGTGGAAAGGTAGACGAAACCGGGCTAAGTGAACTGACCATTCACTTGATGGAAAAGATCAATTCCTTGGTCGAACTGGCTACTCTTGATTGCGATACTGAATACAAGTAAATTCTTCCCAAAGCTTATTCTTCTAGAACCGCCACTTTTCCCGTTGCGTCCACATGATCGCAAACCGCATATAATCCTTTCGTGAAGTCTATAACATCCGTGCAATCCGTTTTACAACCTCATTGAGAATACTGCTGTATAATTCATCGCATGTGAGAGATCAAGAAGGAGCAAACATGAAAACCGAACTAACCCCGACCGAAAAAAAAGAACAGCAAATTAAATTCCAGGGTGGTTCATCTGATACCGTTTACGGACTGGGTCTCATCGGCGCGTGGGTTTTCTACATCGGCCGCGCCACAACCTTCCAGGAAGGTGTTGTGGGATTTCTGAAAGGCCTTGTATGGCCGGCGTTATTAGTCTACAATTTACTTAAATTCCTGGATAAAGAGTAATCAAGAAAATTAAAAACCCGGAAAAATTAACCGCCAGCTAACAAGCATAATTCTTACTTGTCCTACACGGCGCAAGCACGATGCGGTATCCGCAGGGTGTCCACCGCAATCCGTATCTCCCTATACCCGGTAGCCGGGACCGCTGGTCCCGGTTTCCTTGGATCCGCCCTTTGCTTTCTTGCCGGCGTCATTGGTCCCAGGCTCGTATCCCCCGACTTCAGTACTATTTAAATCCATCTGCCCCATACTTAATATTTACATAATAATAATTTAACAGGAATTGTCGTAACAAGACCTCGTATCGGCTGTCTTACCTTATGTTGGATTATCTTTCGGTTTACTCAACTCGAAAGGAGGCGTTCATAAGGAAAATACGATAACCAGGTTGCGGTTTTTTCGGAGGCTTAGATCCAAAGACTTTGATTGGTCGCTGTTCAGGAGTAGAATCCTGATCTGTCTTTGGGGAGCCAATAGCGAAACCGGCCTTGACAACCGGATCAAACACTTCTGAATCAGGGAAAGGTAGAAAAATCAAGCCGATGGCTCACACCATCTAGAAAGGAAGAATCATGAATACCAGATCCAAGTTACTACACATGTTTACTATGTTGGTCCTGCTCCTGGCGGCATTTCCGGTCATGAGCGTAGCAGCCAAACCAAAAGTACCCAAGACCGATAAAAAGGTCGTCTTCTGTCACCGGAAAGGCAAGGGCAAGAGCCGCTTTGTGAGGATCAACGTCAGTAAAAAGTCTACCAAAGCCCATCTCAAACACGGCGATGGGTATCCCGGTCAAGCCGTCCCGGGCATGGAGGGAAAGTGGTTCGACGAAGCTTGTAAGGTCGTCGAAGCGACCCGAGTGACCAGTGAACCAATTACCCTGGAGTTCGAGCAGTGGGGCACTGTTTCTTGCCCTGCAGGATACTCGGTGGTTGGAGGCGGATATGAGGGTGCCACATCCAGTGTACTCTACTCCCAGCCAGCAGAGGAGGGGATAGCGCCATATCCCACCTATACCTTTTACATTTTTACTCCCCCTGAAGAGGGTTGGGCAGTACAAAACGGTCCTGATACTCAGACCCTAACCATCTACGCCGACTGCTTGCCTACGGCACCGTAAATTTGCGTACCAACAGTCGTTTTAGTTAGGGAGACAACAGACCCCTACCGTGTTAATACCTTTCCCACTAACTTTTAACAGACAATGCCTTATGAAGGCCCCACAACACCAGCTTGTGTATCCGATAGCGGCGAGAGCCATTTCCAGTCGGCGTAGAACAGGAATGCCACCAACAGGATCGGAAACACGAAAAGTAGCAAGTTAGGCAGAGCGTAAATGTCCCGCACAAAGAAGATCGTGAACAGCGCCGCCACGACAATGAAGGCTGCAAACCCCACCGCTGGCCGCTTCCAGGCGAAGACCAGCAGCACGATCATAATAATCGACGGGATGTTGTGCATGATGAACCCGCCTAGCAGCTGGAGCGGAGACGCCTCCATCTCGAACACATCCAGGGAGAACAGGCTGGTGAAGAAAATTATCATTATTGCCGCCAGGCGTGGCGCCCAGTGGATGATCTTCGCCAGCCGCGGGCTCACCTTTCCCTGCCTGGAGTGCTCGCGCCAGGCCACCACCAGCACATAGATCGACCCGTACAGCAGCACCAGCGGGATCGACACGATCAGGGCGTTGAGCAGCGTCATCCACCATGGTGGAGAGGATGGATCGGCGGCCAACACCCCAAAGCTGAAGGCGAGCAGCGTACCCACGTACAGCATCGCCAGGACAACCAACAAGATTCGGTTAAACGTTGATTTTTGGGTTTCCATCCTCAAGCCCTCCTTTTCGAGTGGCCGCTTACCTTCGGGAGTTAGCCCGGTATAATCAAAACAACTTAATAACGCTGAATCAGCAGGACGGAGTTATGACGATCTTAATCATTATAAACCCAATAGCCTCAATCTGTTATCGGGTAACGCTCATAGAGCGTGATTG
>Ga0209751_10004304_pt1 | contig 13663 bp, 13 predicted proteins | sample RifCSP13_1_FD_184019 | JGI IMG/M metagenome (GOLD analysis project Ga0209751, IMG submission 184019) | Soil microbial communities from Rifle, Colorado - Rifle CSP2_sed 13_1 (SPAdes) (version 2) | ecosystem: Environmental > Terrestrial > Deep subsurface > Rock core/Sediment | place: Rifle... | reverse complement strand
GCCCCATCGCGATGGGGCCGGCGGCGGACAGGCCGAATACCAAGGCGCGCCCGCCGAGCCGGAAGGCGCGGTGGATGACGAAATCCCCTTTTAAGTTTGACATTGCGAGCGAGCGAAGCAATCTCTTCCACCTAACTGGGAGATTGCTTCGTCAGCCCGCTCTGCGGGCAGCGCGCCTGCAATGACCAAAGAGGTAAACAGGAGAAATCTATGGCTGATCCAAAACAAACCCCAAAGGGGGAGGAGGCTGGCAAAGCTGCCGGCCGACCGCGGCCGCGCTTGGTCCTGTTACCCGGCCAGGAAGCGGTTTACAGCAATGTGGTGCGCATCGCCCACTCGCCTTCTGAGCTGGTCTTCGATTTCGGGCGGCTGCTGCCCGGTGAGACAGATGTGCACATCAAAGCCCGCGTGCTGATGTCCCCGTTGAGCGCCAAGTTGCTGCAGCGCGCTCTGGCCGATAACCTGGCCAAGTATGAAGCGACTTTCGGCGAGGTCAAAATGCCACAGGGAAAATCGCTGGCAGATGACCTGTTCCACTCGTTGCAGCCACCCGAACCACCGCCTCCGCCGAAGCCAGAAGGAAGCGCATGAGCCGCCTGGAGCAGATTGCCGAAAGCATCCGCGCCGATTTCGACGCGCAGACCGCGGCGCGCGACGCGGCCCTGGCGCAAACGCGCCAACTCACCCGACATTGCGCCCAGGCGATCCGCGCCATCCATCGCGATGAGGCCGACAACGCCGCGGCCGAACTGGACGCGGCCCGCCAACTGGCTGTGTCACTGGTGGTGGGTCTCAAGGATTTCCCCGATCTGTACTTTGCAGGGTACACGCAGGATGCGCTCAAAGAATATGCCGAGGCCAGCCTGGTGACCGCGTTGGTGCAGGGCAGCCAACTGCCCGGTCCGGAAGACCTCAAGGTGGAATCGGCCACGTATCTGCAGGGTTTGGCGGAGGCGGCCGGGGAATTGCGCCGGCGCTGCCTGGATATCCTGAGGCATGGCCATTCAGATGAAGGCGAGCGTTTGCTGGGAGAGATGGATGACATTTATGCGGTGCTGGTGACCATGGATTACCCCGATGCGGTGACCCGCGGCCTGCGCCGCCTCACCGACATTTGCCGCAGCTTAGTGGAACGCACACGCGGCGATATGACCATTAGTCTGCGCCAGAAAGGGCTGGAGACCAGCCTGCGCCGGCTGGAAGACCGCCTCGGCAAAGGCGACCAGGCTTAGCCGGATGAACAGGCGATGGATCAGGGCCTCTGACCTTGGCGAGTACCTGTATTGCCAGCGCGCCTGGTGGTACCGGCTGCAAGACGCCCAAAGCGCCAACGCCGCGGAGTTGGCGCTGGGAACGCGGCAGCATGCTCGCCACGGCTGCGCCCTGCGGTTGGTGGCCTGGCAGCGGCTGATTGCCGTCGCGCTCATCGTGGTGGCGGTGGTGCTGTTCTGGATGGATGTAAGTGGTAATTAGCAACATCCCATTGCAAATAACCAATTACTAGTTACCAAGTATGATCCCCATGCTCCCTTCCCTCCTCCTTCTGGCCCTGGCTTTCCTCCTACTATGGCTCTCGACGCGGCAGCGGCGCGGCTTGGGGCTGCCGGAGGGGCGCCTGCTATATGAGGACAGTGGTGACCAGCGCCGGCTGGAACAGCCGCTGTTCGCCAAAGACTTGAACCTGGTGGGAAAGCCGGACTATATGATTCAAAACAAGCAGGGATTGATCCCGGTGGAAGTCAAGACCGGGCGAACCCCGCAACGCCCCTTCGAGTCGCATGTGTTCCAGTTGGCCGCCTATTGCGCCCTGATAGAGCGCAATTTCGAGCAGAGGCCGCCCTATGGCATCATCAGGTACCCCGAGCGCAACTTTACGGTGGAATTCACTGAAACCTTGGAGCGACAGCTGATTAACTTGCTGGCCGAGATACAAAGCGCCTTGCGCTTAGGCGAACTGCATCGCTCCCACGAGGTGGCGGCGCGCTGCCGGGCTTGCGGCTACGTACAGTTGTGCGCAGAACGCCTGAGACCCCAAGCAGCGGTAAGATAACGCCATGGCCACCGCGCCCAAACCAGCCTTCAAGCACATCGTAGTGCTCTCCCGCAGCGGGTATGGCGACCCGATGGAGCAGGCCACCAAGGTGACGTCCTTCCTGAACGCGCAGAAGCTCAAAGCTAGCGCCCTCTACATGCACGATGATTCCGTTCAAGGACGGGTGGAGGCTGGCGAGTTCGACCTGGTGATCGCCGTGGGCGGTGATGGCACCGTGTTGCGCGCCGGCCATTGGTGCGCGCCTCTGGGCATCCCCCTGCTTGGCATCAATGAAGGCCACTTCGGTTTCCTCGTTGAGCTGGAGCGCGGGGTCTGGCCCCAGATGCTACCGCGCCTGGCCAGCCGCGAATACCGCCTGGAGGAGCGCATGCTGCTGCATGTGGAATTGTGGCGCGGCGGCAAGCAGTCCGGCGCCTGGGAGGCGATCAACGAGGCCTTGGTGGGTCGCGGCCGCATTGCGCGTCCTATCCATTTGGCCGCTCACCTAGATGGCAGCCTGCTTACCACATACGTTGCGGATGGCTTGATCATCGCCACCGCCACCGGCTCCACCGCCTACGCCCTGGCTGCTGGCGGGCCGGTGTTGCCGCCCACGCTGCGCAACCTGGTCCTGGTCCCCGTGGCAGCTCACCTGAGCATGGACCGCGCCATCGTGCTAGCGGAAGGCGCCAACATCCGCGTGGAACTGCGGCGCGGCGAAGACGCGGTGCTAAGCGTGGATGGCCAACAGCCGGTGGATGTGCAGCTGGGGGATTGGGTGGACTTGCGCGCCAGTGATTTCAGCCTGCGCTTCCTCCGTTTTCAAGGTCCGGGCCATTTCTATGCGCGCTTATTGCGCATTATGGACAACAACCCGTCGGTACGCTTGTTAGACCCATGAGCGAAACGGTACTCACTTATTGCGCCAATCATCCCGCGGTCGAGACCGGCCTGCGCTGCAACAACTGCGGCAAATATATCTGCGCCAAATGCGCGGTGCGCACACCCACCGGCTACCGCTGCCAGGAGTGCGTGCGCGGCCAGCAGAAGGTTTTCGAAACCGCCCAGCCGGCCGATTATTTCACCGGCTTTATCGTCGCGCTGCTACTCTCCTCCATTGGAGCTCTAATCGCCGCATCCATCGGGTTCTTCACCATCCTGCTGGCTCCGGCGGCGGGGGGCATTATTGCCGAAGCGGTCAGGGCGGTCACCGGAAGACGGCGCTCGCCGCGCTTATTCATGTTGGTGGCGGCCGGGGTGGCGTTGGGCGGCGCCATCTTCGTCATCCAACCGCTGCTGCTCGCTCTGGCGGGTAACGTCCAGTTCTTACTGCGCGCCCTGTGGCCGCTGCTTTATGTGGTGATGGCCACATCGGCTGTGTATTACCGCTTTTCGGGAATTGAGATCGGGCGGCGTTGATGCTGACTGAACTGCGCATCCAGAACTTCGCCATTATCGAAGACCTTTCGCTCGATCTGGGCGCCGGTCTTATCACCTTGAGCGGTGAGACCGGGGCCGGAAAATCCATTCTGGTGGATGCCGTGGAAACCCTGCTGGGAGTGCGTGCGGATGTCAACTTGATCCGCGGTGGCCAGGAACGCGCCTCGGTGGAGGGCACCTTCAAAATCCCAGCAGCGATCAAAAGTGCAGTGCATGCCATCCTGCAGCGCGAAGACTTGTTGGACGACCCGAACTACCTGAATATGCAGCGCGAGTTTCGCCGCGAAGGGCGCAACGTGGCGCGCATCAACGGCCGCCCGGCCACCCTGGCCCTGGTGAAGGAACTGGGAGAATTGCTGATCGACCTGCATGGCCAATCGGAACACCTTTCGTTGCTGCGCGTCCCGGCCCACCGCGGCCTGCTGGACCGCTACGCCACCGCGGAAGCGGAGCTAGGCGCCTACCAGGCCTCCTATGCCCAGCTGCAGGAGCTGCGCCGCGAGCTGGCCAGCCTGCGCGCCGCCGAGCAGGATGCCGCCCGGCGAGTGGAGTTGCTTTCCTTCCAGGTGCAGGAGATCGAGGCGGCCAAGCTGCAGCCCGAGGAAGAACGGGCGATAAAGGAAGAACGCACCCGCCTGGCCAATGCCGAATCACTGGCGGCCAACGCCAACTTGGCGCTGTCCGCGCTGGACGAGAGCGACCCGGATGCGCCCTCGTCCTCAGACCGTATGGGCGCGGCTTTGGCTGCCCTGGGGCAGCTGGCCAAAGTCGACCCCAGCCAGGCTACCCTTGAGGGCCGGGGCCAGGAACTATCCGACAGCATGGCCGACTTAGCCAGAGACCTGCGCGCTTATTTAGAAGAGATCGAGTTCAACCCCAAACGGCTGGATGAAGTGGAAGAGCGTCTGGCGCTGCTGGTCAGCCTGAAGCGCAAATATGGCGAAACCATTTCCACCATTTTGGCCTTTGCCGGGCGGGCGCGCCAGGACTTGGAGAATATCAACCATGCCGAAGAGCGGCTGGCCGAATTGGAAACCGGCGAAGCAAAACTGCTAGCGCAGCTAGGTGTTGAAGCCTCGGCTCTATCAGCAAAAAGGCACCAGGCCGCGGAGGACTTGAGCCAGGCCATTGAAACCGAACTGGATGACTTGAAGATGGGGGATGCCCGCTTCGGTGTGGATTTCAAGACTCACGGAGACCCTGAGGGATTATCGATAAATGACAAGCGCGCCGCCTTTGATTCTTATGGGCACGAATCGATCGAATTCCTGGTGGCGCCGAATCCGGGCGAAGGCTTGAAGCCGTTGGTAAAGATCGCTTCCGGCGGTGAGACCGCCCGCCTGATGCTGGCGCTGAAGAACGTTTTGGCCCGTGCGGATCAAACCCCCACGCTGATCTTCGACGAGATCGACCAGGGCATCGGCGGGCGGGTGGGCGCGGTGGTTGGCCAGAAACTGTGGCGCCTGGCACGCCAGCACCAGGTCTTGTGTGTCACACACTTGCCGCAACTGGCCGCGTATGGCGATCAGCATTTCAAAGTGGAGAAGACACTGCAGGCTGGCCGCACACTCACTCATGTGGTGATCTTGGAAGGCCAACCCCGCGTGCAGGAGTTGGCCAACATGCTGGGCGAAGTAAGTGAAGGCACCTTGCAATCCGCCCACGAGATTTTGGACCTGGTGCGCGCCACCACTTCCACCCCCTGACCGTGTTATAAATGGGCAGCAGCAACCCATATGCTGACGTTATTATTCGCTCCAGACCCCGACGAAGCTGCGATCCTCACGTTGATTTTAGAGCGAGCGGGTTTCGAAGTGCGCCTCATCTCTGAGGCGGACCGCGTGGCGCAGGCCTGGCAAGATCGTCCGGTAGAATTATTTTTATTCGCCTTCGTAGATGATAAAGCCCTCACCCCCGAATACATCAGCCAGCTGCGTTTGGAAAACCAGGCGCCGATCGTGTTGCTTTTGGAACGCAGCGACGAACGCCGCCAGCTCACGCTCATCGAAGCGGGCGCCGACTTAATCTTCATCCGCCCTTACAGCCCGCGGCTGTTGGTGGCCCAATTGCGGGCGTTGATGCGCCGCAGTTCCGGGCTGCCCTACTTCAGCTTGCCGGCGCTCAGCCAAGCGGGCGTCACCCTGGATCCATCCAAGCGTAGCGTGCAGGTGGGCGACCGTTCCGCCGCCCGGCTGACCCAGCTGGAATTTCGCTTGCTGTACGCGTTGATGACCCACCCGGGACGAGTGGTGCCATCCGAGAACCTGGTGGAATATGTATGGGGTTACGGAGGTGAGGGAAACCAAAGCCTGGTGCGCGGGCTGATCAGCCGCCTGCGCAGCAAGCTGGAACCAGACCCTTCCAGCCCGCGCTACATCCTTACCGAGGCCGGCATAGGCTATTTCTTCGAACCGGAACCAGACCAGCAACGGTTGTTCCCCAAAACTGAGACACAATTTACATAGCAATTCGACGCACTTTGATGCTTTTATCTGTATAGTCCCGCCTACGGACAGCCACCCCCGCTGAAAGGAACTCGAACACCATGAACGAATCCGTATGCCCCTCATGCGGCGCCCAGGTCACCATAAAAGGGACTCCAAAGATCGGCGCGCATGTTACTTGCAAATCTTGCGATACGGAAATAGAGGTCGTTTGGCTGGACCCACTGGAACTCGATTTTCCAATGGATGAATTTGAGGATGAGATGGAAGAGGAACTGGACAGCGCTTTTGAAGAGGAGGAGGAAAGCGGGGATTAGAAATGAGATTGAGGGGGCTAAAGCCTCACGGTGTCATTGTGGGGCGGCCAGGTCCGTGAGCGTCCCGAATGGGTTGGCCAGCCAAATCTCGTAGCCACTTGGAAGTTGCGCAGCTAACTGCCGCCCAAGTACTCGCGCAGCTGGTGGCTGCGCGTGGGGTGGCGCAATTTGCGCAAGGCTTTGGCCTCGATCTGGCGGATGCGTTCGCGGGTCACGTTGAAATACTGGCCTACTTCTTCCAGCGTATGGTCCTTGCCATCCACTAAACCATAGCGCAGTTCCAGCACCTCACGCTCGCGGTCGGTGAGGGCGGCCAGCGCGTTTTGTACCTGCTCGCGCAGCATCTCGCGAGCTGCGGCGTCCATGGGGGCCAGCGCATCCTCATCTTGAATAAAGTCCGCCAGCTCGCTGCCGTCCCCGGCGCCCACCGGGCTCTCCAGCGACATGGGCTCCTCGGCGCTGCGCAAGGTCTGTTCCACTTTGCTCGTGGCCCGCGCCCAGCGCCGCCGCAGATCGGGTGGCAGGCTCTCGTCCTTCTTAAGGCAGTCTTTGATCGCCGCCATATCGGTCTCATCCAGGAAGCCACTTTCCAGCGCCAGCTCCTCCAGGTTGGGATCGCGTCCCAGGGTTTGGGTCAGCTCGCGTTGCAGGCGCATCAGGCGCTGGATGGACTCCAGGAGGTGCACCGGGATGCGGATCGTGCGCGCCTGGTCGGCGATCGAACGGGTGATAGCCTGGCGGATCCACCAGGTGGCATAGGTGCTGAACTTGAAACCGCGCGTGGGGTCGAACTTGTTCACCGCTCGCAGCAGGCCAATGTTGCCCTCCTGGATCAGGTCCTCAAAAGAGGAGCCACGGCCCACATAGCGTTTTGCGATGCTCACTACCAGGCGCAGATTGGCGTTGATGATGGCGATCTGGGCTTCCATGGAGCGCGTCTCCACGCCGGCCATCGCCACCCTGAGCTCCTCGTTGGATGGCAGCAACGCTGAGAAGCTGCGCGGCGAGACCAGGTCTCCACGGATTTCCAGATGCTTCTGCAGTTTTTCGAGGAGTTCGATGGGCAGCACATAGAAGCCGGCAAAGATGATAAAAGCGCCCTTCGCTACGGTGTTCCAACGCTCGTCTTTGCCCCATAGGCCGTTGTCCAAATAGCTGCGCATATAAGACGGGACTTCGATATCCCAGGTGCGCTGCAGGCGCATGGCTTCCTGCAGGATGGGGAGCAGTTGGGGCGGCTTATAGCCCCGAGCCTTGCTTTCGGTGTTCACGCGCTCGCGCGCCCGGATCAGTTCCAGGTAAATGCCGCGGTACACCGCCCGTGGTTCACCATTGCCGCGCAGCGCCAGGGGGTGCTTCTTCTGGATGGTATGCAGCCGCTTGGCGGCGTCCACACGGGTAGCCAGCCAATGCTCGCGGTCTGTGTTGAGCAGGCTGACCAGGCCGATCTCTTTGAGATAAAGGCGAACGGGGTCGTCGCCCATTTCGCCCGGAACTTCCCGCCCGCGGATGCTCTGTTCCAGCTTGCGCAGGTCGTCGCGCAGGGCGTCTAGTGTTTCCTCATCATCGGGCAGTTCGGCGCTGATCTCGGCGTCTTCCGCGCCAAGGTCAACTTCGAGGGCTTCTTCCTCGATCTCCGGCTGCTCAGCAGGTTCTTTGGGCGGCTTTTTCATCTTATTGGGCGGTGGGGAGGTTGCGCCCGAAGGCCAGGGCCTTATCCAAGCGTTGCAAAGTTAGCGTGTTTTGCACCATACCCTGTGCGTACTCGCTGGCCTTAAGGTCGCCTTCGTCTTGGGCGGTTTCCTGCAGGAAGCGCATTTGCTCATTGGTCTTGTGCAGAATGCGGCGCCGCAGGATCAAAATGCTGCGCAGCAGATCCTCAAAGACACGGTCGGTGTTGGGGTCCAATTCTTTGCTATTCACCAAGAGTTCATCGGCGCGGTCCAGGAGGGGCAGCGGCATGTTCTGCAAGGTGTAGCTGGAGGGCTCGAGCAGATCCTGTTCGAGCGCCTCCAGGGAAAGGCGGAACATTTCCTGGAGTTCGGTGTGTTCAAAGTCCTGTGAGGAGAGGCGCGGCAAGTTGGCCTCTTGCAGAGCGCGGTTGACTCGGTAGAGGAGATCGGGAGTGCGGATAATGATGCTGAGGCAATGGGCTTCCAGCTTGAAAGTGTTGTCTTCGGCGATCGGGAAGATACGCGTCTCCTTCGCCGGCAAAGAGCCACCCTCGCGGCTGCGGGGCTGCCGGCGGCGGGCGGGCTGTTCGTTGAGCAAGCTGCGCTCGTCCACTTGCAACAGGCGCGCCAGTTTTTGTGTGTAGCTGTCGCGCGCGATGGCGCTGGGCAGGTCGGCGATCAGCGGTAACACCTGCTGGGCCAGCTCGCGCTTGATCTTGGGGTCGTCCAGATCGCGACCGGTTGCCAAGGTGTGCATAACGTGCTCTACGATGGGTTGCGCCGACTGCAGCAGACGCGGCCATTCTTGGAGGTCGCGTTGCACGATCTCATCGGGGTCGAGGCCGTCGGGCAGGGCGATCACGCGGATATCGGCCTGCAGACGGCCTTCGTGGCGCAGCAGGCCGCGAGCGTCGAAGACCGGGTCGGCTTCGCGATCCAGGCTTTGGCGGGCAATTTGCAGGCCGCGCAACGTGGCCTGGCTGCCGGCCGCATCCGCGTCCAGGGCTAGCACGATACCCTTTGCAAGCCGCTTGAGCTGGCGAACATGCTGCTCATTGAGCGCGGTACCCATGGGGGAAACGGTGTTGGCAAAGCCGGCCTGATGCAGCCCGATCACGTCCATATAGCCTTCGACCACGGCAGCTTCATCTTGGCTGCGTATGGCTTTGCGCGCGCGGTTCAAACCGTATAGCAAGCTGCTCTTGTCGAACAGAGGGTTTTGAGGGGAATTCAGATATTTGGGCTGGTCTGTATCTTTTAATGCGCGGGCCCCGAAGCCGGCCATGCGGCCGCCTCCATCGCGGATGGGGAACATGAGGCGGTTGCGGAAGCGGTCAAAACGTTTTCCAGCTTCGTTTTCCGAAAGCAGGCCGGCCTCAAACATCTCGTCGGAGGTGTAGGCGGCGGACAGCAAGTGAACGGAGAGTGCGTCGTACGAATCTGGCGCATAGCCGACACCAAAGGTTTCAATGCTGGCGTCGCTGAGGCCGCGCTTGCGCACATAGGCCAAGGCAGGCCCGCCGGCTTCCGTATTCAATAGCTGGTGACGGAAAAAGGTACCCGCGCCTTCCAGCACTTCGCGCAGGCGGGCGTGCTGCTCTTTGGCAGCTTGCTCCATGGGGCTGGGGGGGCGTAATTGCACGCCAGCGCGTTCAGCCAGGCGGCGCAGCGCTTCAGGGAAATCCCAACCTTCTTTTTTCATGACAAAGCGGAAGATGTCGCCGCCCTCGCTGCACTGCCCGAAGCAGCGCCAGGTTCCGGTTTCAGGGAAGACGACGAACGAAGGTGTGCGCGTGTTGCTATGAAAGGGGCAGAAGCCGGTGTAGTTCTTCCCCGTGCGGCGCAATTGTACTGTCTCGGAGACGAGGTCTACGATTTCGAGGCGGGCCTTGATTTCCTCTACGTTGCTCATTGGGCTCCAACCTGCCCGTCACCTGAGTGGGACGCGAACTTATTCAGGGTGCCAGAAGTCGCATTATAACCCAGGCGCCCGGCGGCCCGGGCGCGGCACATGGTAACATTCGAAGCCAATCTGGCTACGGCATAAGGATCATGCAAGAATTTCGCGCCAAGCAACCCAACCATTTCGATCTGCCTGAACGCATCAAACGGCTCGGGGAGTTGGCTTATAACTTGTGGTGGACCTGGCAATTCAGTGCCCAGGACCTATTTGCGCGCATCGAGCCTACTTATTGGGATCAGGTGGTGCACAACCCGATCTTGTTCTTGCGGGACGTGCCCCGCGAACGTTTGGAAGCGGCTGTGAAAAACGAGGATTATGTTGATCTTTATGACCACATCGTGGCCGAATTTGACAAATATATGGAAGCCAAGACCACCTGGTTCGGGCGGACTTATCCAGCCCACGAACAACAACCTATCGTTTACTTTTCAACCGAGTTTGGTTTGCACGAAACCCTGCCCATGTACGCAGGCGGCCTGGGGATTCTTGCCGGTGACCACCTGAAAGAGGCCAGCGACCTGGGCTTGCCTTTGGTCGCCATTGGGTTCATTTACACCCAGGGTTATTTCTTTCAGCATATCAGCGAGGACGGTTGGCAGGAATCGCGGCGGGTCACGTTGCGTTTCGAAGATCTGCCGGTAATGCCAATCTCGGATGAAGATGGGCAGCCCATGATGGTGACGGTAGATCTGCCTGACCGGACCCTGTATGCCCGGCTGTGGGAGATCCACGTGGGCCGCGTCCCCCTGTATCTGCTGGACAGCAATGTGGACAAAAACAGCGAGGCCGACCGATCCCTGACAGCGCGGCTGTACAGCAGCGACCCTGACTTGCGTATTTCGCAGGAGATCCTGCTGGGCATGGGCGGGGTACGGGCGTTGCGCATGCTGGGCTACAACCCGGCAGTGTGGCACATGAACGAGGGCCATTCAGCCTTTCTTGGCTTGGAGCAAGCCAGAGAACTGGTGCAGTCCGGCAAGACGTTGGATGCGGCCATCGCAGCAGTTCGAACCCACAATATCTTCACCACCCACACACCGGTGGCCGCCGGTAACGACGAGTTTCCTTTGTGGCTGGTTGACAAGTATTTCGCTCAGTATTGGCCCGGTTTGGGCGTGGATCAAGAAGGCTTCATTGACCTGGCTGGCCGTCAGGACGGCAACCGGGCTACATTCAGTATGCCGGTGCTTGCCTTGCGCTTTTCCGCCCAGCATAATGCTGTTTCGGAAATGCACGGAAGGGTGGCGCGGCGCATGTGGAACTTCCTCTGGCCTAACGTAAAGGAGGATGAGGTCAAGATCGGCTACATTACCAACGGAGTGCACACGGGCACCTGGCTGGCCCGCCGCATGGGCGGCCTATATACCAAGTATCTGGGCAGGGACTGGCGTGACCGCTTGGATGACCCGGAGTTGTGGGATAAGGTCCTCCAGATCCCTGATGAGGATCTGTGGAAAGTGCGCCGCCACCTGAAGCGCAAAATGGTGGCCTTCATCCGCGAGCGAGCGCGCAAACATTGGATGTTCGACGGGGTTCACCCCGTCCAGGTGATCGCTTCTGGCGTTCTGCTGGATCCGTACGCGCTTACCATTGGTTTTGCGCGCCGCTTTGCCACCTACAAGCGGGCAAACTTGCTACTAACGGACCTCGATCGATTGCTGGACCTGCTTAACCGTCCCAACAGGCCAGTGCAGATCATTTTCGCCGGCAAGGCCCACCCCGCCGACGAACCCGGGAAATTGCTGATCCAGCAAGTGTACCGAGCCGTAAAAAAGGCCGAAAATGGCGGCCGGCTGGTATTCCTGGACGATTATGATATTAACCTGGCGCGCTACCTGGTGCAAGGCGTGGATGTTTGGCTGAACTCGCCGCGCCGCCCATTGGAGGCATCGGGAACCTCGGGAGAAAAGGCGGCGTTAAACGGGGCGCTCAATTTTTCGATTCTGGACGGCTGGTGGCGAGAGGGCTATAACGGGAAAAACGGCTGGGTAATCGGTGAGGACGGGGATGTCCTAGACCCGCACGAACAGGACGAACGGGATGCCGACAGCTTCTACGAAGTCCTGGAGCATAGGATCATCCCGCTCTACTATGAGGATCGCGTACCCAACCAGGCTTCGGCGGCCTGGCTGGCAATGGTCAAAGAATCGATCCGCAGCCTGGCGCCGCGTTTCAGCGCCCGGCGCATGCTGAAAGAGTATGTACAAACCATGTACCTGCCGGCCATGGAGCAGACCGAGGAAGAGGCTAGGTTGAAGACCTGATGGAATTCATCCTGACCCCCGAAACACTATTGGTGGCCCTGGGCATCTTCATTGCCCGCCTGATCAACCAAACCATCGACACGGTGCGCTTCATGATGACCATCCGTGGGCGTAAGTTGGTGGCCTGGGCGCTGGCCTTTACCGAATCGGTTATTTTTGTGGTCACACTCAGCGCGGTATTCAGTAACTTGACTAATATTCTCTTTGTTGCAGCTTACGCCGGCGGTTTCGCCTTTGGTAATACCGTGGGCATCCTGGTGGAGGAGCGCCTCGCAGTCGGCCACATCCAGGTGAGCATCATCAGTCCGAAAAGGGGCAGTGCCATCGCCGAGAAGCTGCGCGCAGAAGGGTACGCGGTGACCGAGATCCCAGCCCGCGGCAAAGACGGCATGGTGACCCTGCTGCATGTGAGTGTGCGCAGGAAGAGGGTGAAGCAGGTGCACCAGATCGCCCAGAAAATAGACAGCTCGGCCTTTATCAGCGGGGAAGAGATGCGCCCGCTGTGGCGCGGGTTTTGGGGCGCATAACGGTAGGTAGACGCACTTTTTGTGGGGGTTGGGATGAAAATGATAGAATGCTGCGAATTAGTTAAAAAATAATTCCATGAAGCAATTAGTCCAAGACCTGCGAGCTAAAAAAACCCAATTAGTTGAGGTGCCCATCCCTACGCCGCAACCCGGCATGGTTCTGGTGCGCAACGCGGCCTCCCTGGTTTCGGCTGGTACGGAACGCGCCTTGGTGGAGTTTGCGGGAAAGTCTCTGCTGGGCAAGGCGCGTTCGCGGCCGGATCTGTTGCACCAGGTGCTGGAGAAGGCGCGCCGCGAAGGATTGCTGAATGCCACCCAGGCTGCCTTTGGCCGGCTGGGCGAGGCCTTGCCGTTGGGATATTCTTCGGCGGGCACCGTTGCCGAATTGGGGGAAGGCGTCCAAGCTTTCCGCGTGGGGCAACGCGTGGCCTGCGCGGGGGGCGGCTACGCAGTTCACGCCGAGTACGTGGTGGTGCCGCAGAATCTGTTGGCAGCGCTGCCGGAAAATGTCGAATTTGAGCAAGCCGCTTTCGCGACCTTAGGAGCGATCGCCTTGCATGGTTTCCGGCTGGCGGCGGCGCAGCTCGGTGAACGCGTGGCGGTGATCGGGTTGGGCCTGCTCGGGCAACTGGCGACCAGCCTAGCCGCGGCGGCCGGCTGCCAGGTCCTAGGCATTGATTTAGACCAACGCCGGGTAGACCTGGCGAAAAGACGGGGACTGCATGCCCTGCCGCGTTCGGGCGCCGAGCAGGCCGCCTTAGGGCACAGTCGCGGCCAGGGGTTTGACGCCGTGCTTATTTGCGCCGATACGGAGTCGCATGACCCCATCGAACTGGCGGGCGAGATCGCCCGCGACCGCGCCCGGGTAATCGTGGTGGGCGCGGTGGGCCTGCAGGTGCCACGCCGCAGCTACTACGCCAAAGAACTTACCGTGACCGTGTCGCGGTCCTATGGACCGGGGCGTTACGACCCTGGCTATGAAGAAGCCGGCCTGGATTACCCC
>Ga0209751_10004303_pt1 | contig 13664 bp, 6 predicted proteins | sample RifCSP13_1_FD_184019 | JGI IMG/M metagenome (GOLD analysis project Ga0209751, IMG submission 184019) | Soil microbial communities from Rifle, Colorado - Rifle CSP2_sed 13_1 (SPAdes) (version 2) | ecosystem: Environmental > Terrestrial > Deep subsurface > Rock core/Sediment | place: Rifle... | reverse complement strand
GTCTAGAGTAAACCTTGGAAGCGGCGTTCACGAGGCCATCCCTGTTTGTCCGGTATGCAGCTAAGGTGGGGCAGTTCGGCCAAACGTGAACCACAAGCTTCGGCCGGCGCCGTCAGCGGCAACGCCCGCTATTGGCACTTAGGCGACGTGCACGCGCGCGGCTTAACGTCCGCTTTCGGACCACTTTCGGACATCGGCCTGACTGCGGTCGCGGGCGACCCGTTGGAAGCAGGACCTATGCTCTTGGCAGCTGCGCGGGTAGACTCTCGCCCACGCCGGTCGCTACGTCGGACTGGAGCAATCATGCCAGTGAAGTATGGCCTTAGCGGATGGGCCTGGATTTTGGCAGCGGTGGTCGTGGTCGGTTTCGTGGCCCTAGGCTCCTACCTAATTCAGACACAACAGCGACTAAAGGCAGTGGAAATTGAACTTGGCAGGGCCAAGGAGGAGACAGGTCGAGCGAGGGCTGGGGCTGCGGAACTCGCGAAGGTAGTTGAGAATGTACGACTGGAAGTTAAAGCGGCGAACGCGGCACTTAACGATTATCAGGCCAAGTTGGACAAGGCGAATGCCGCAATCGCGGAATTGAGCAAGGAGCTGAACACGGCTCTAGCGGACCTTGGAAAAAGGGATTCTCAGCTGCAAGCCATCGAGGCTGACCTTAAGGATGCCAAGCAGACGGCGGATCGGGCCAAGGCAGAGGCGGCGGAAAACGAGAAGCAGATCGTCAGGTTGAACGAGGAAGTGGCTTTGCAGCAGCAGGCTGAAGAGCAAGCGAAAGCGGAAACGGCTGAACGTGAGAAGCAGATCGCCAAGCTCCGGCAGGGGATCGCGAGTTGCGAGGAATTCTTCAACGAATGGGAGGTGCGAGGCGCACCGGCCAGCATCTCAGCAATCGCCGCCCTTGGCCGTGAGGCCGCGGCAGCAAAGGATTGCATTGACAAGGGCGATGTCGCCACGGCTTGCAAGCACTGGCAAGGCCTGCTCGTCGAAATCGAAAAGATGGGACCACCGCTCAGTGAAAGTCGTGGGGACATCGAAGAGTTGATGCGCCAGAACCGGTGCGAAGCAGAGCGCAATGCCACATCAAATTAGAACATTCAGCTCCCGCAACATGTAGGACAGTCCGGCGCGCCGGAGAGATTCCAGCATCTTGGCACTTAGCGGACCAGCCGGATCAGCTTTTGACCCAGAGCGGACACGGGCTTCAAGGGCTTATCGAACTGACTTGGTCGGCTGTTATTGCGCTGTTCTCAGAGACGGCTCACCGTTATTGCCCGTTAAAAACCGGTCCGCCTGTATTATCAACGCCTGCAGTCGGGCAGCTTGGCCGAGGTTTGGCTGACGCCGTCTACGGCCAGCCTTTCAGTGAGGTACGGTGAGGTTGCGAATAGGGGATAGACGTATGGGTGAAACATGATGTCTTCGCCCTCATTCTCCTACGGGGAGTCGGTGCTCTCGCACCTCGAGAAAGTTCAGGAGCTTCCAGCTGAAGTCCAGGCGGATATTGCGAGGCGCGTGGACATCTACATCACAATAGCCAGGGCTGCGAAGGATGAGGCTCTCCTGGAACAGCTCGCTTCCAGCGCGATGGAAGAGCAGGCCAAGGCCATCGGACAGGGGGTCAATACGATGGACCCGCGATGGGCTGCACCGGCAATTGCCGAGGCATGGTGCTATGCCAAGATCAGTCTGTCGAAGGGCTATCTAGATCGATTGCACGCGGAAGCGATCATCGGAGCAATTGAGGCGTTCTTATCGAGCCATCCAGGTCGCTAGAAAGAGCCTTGGCACGCCCAAACTAAAAGAACAGTGATACCGAGGAGAACCCCCATAGCGACTATATAGTTGGCGAGTGATGAACCCCTGTCAGATGGAGTATATTCCTCTCCTTCTTCCCGATCGTTTAATCGCATGAGTATCACTAACCCGATTGCGACGAATATCACAATTGCGATTGTGCTCATCGCTCCGCGTCCATCTCCTTGGAGAGGTTAGCATGGGGAACTTCCCCGCTCGATCTCCGAATGGGTCGCCCGTCGGCTTAGTGCAGGAACCGGAGGATGGATCGGCGAACAAGCTCGCGGTTATCCTTGACGCCGCTCGCTACCAATCGAGCGATCTGCAGGGCGAGATCGCACCGGAGCCGGTCTCTTTCTTCCCGATCGAACGCATAGACGCCACGCCCGACAACGACCCAGGCAGCCTCGAAGACGGCCATCAGCGAACTAACGTCAAGTTCAGTTTGCCTAGCTTGTCCAGCCATGGGGGCCCTCATGATGGCCCGCCCCACAGCGTAACGCCGAGAACGCCATCAGGTTCAAGGTGGGCCAAGCCAAAGTACGGGTGGGGGGAGACCGGGAGTTAGCTTTGGCAGGCGCAATCAGGACGCAGTCGGCGAAAAATGCTGCACTGTGATAACCCCGCCACTCAATCCGGCGAGCGAATGAGGTAAGCTCTTGCCGCGAGGCTTTCACCACAAATAATCGCGCGGCGCTCCGATTAGCCTCTGCACCCCAGTTTTGGTTCGCATGCGACCGCCTGCGCAAACCAGGGATGCCCCATGCGTCTCTTCGCTTGCTTTCAGGCCCCAAAGTCTGTTTGCGGGCTGCTGAGCGCTTCTTTCCTGGTGGCAATGCTCAACTCCCCGGCCGCCGCACAGACCGCGCCTGCGTCGAGTACTCAAGCCGATCCCACTACGCTAATTCCAGAGTGGGGTGTAACTGGCTCGGCGCCGCAGACAGGCTCAAGCGCTTACACGAGCGGCAAAGCGTTTAGCGCTCCAAACGGCCAGCCGGGAATGACTGCTCCGGCTACTCCGACACACGCAAGCCCGCCGAGCACGCCGCCAGCCCAGACCCCAATAGCTGTCGAGCCGCCCGCATCCAAGATCCTCATTACGATCGATAAGCCGATGCAGGCGATGAAGGTCTTTGTCGACAACGTGGAGCGCTATACCTGGAAAGTATCGACCGGTCTGCGCAGCTATGACACGCCTTCCGGAACCTACAAGGCCCGTTCCATGAATGAAATTTGGTACAGCAAACAGTGGGACGATGCGCCGATGCCGCACGCGATTTTCTTCACAAAGAAAGGACACGCCATTCACGGCACTGACGAGACGAAAAAGCTCGGCAGCCCGGCCTCGCATGGCTGCGTGCGGCTTGCGCTCGAGCACGCCCGCACTTTGTTTACGCTGGTCGAGGCGAACGGTCTCGAGAACACCGAGATCGTGCTAAGCGGAGATATCCCGGCCGACGAGGTGAGAGCGGTGAGTCATGGATCACGCAAGCAGCAGATCAAGCCGGGTAAGAACGCCGGGACGATAGGGAAAAGAGCTACGCCGAGCGGCAAATCGCGAGTGGCGACTTCCGGGCCACGCAAGCCGCAGATCAACACTTCAAAGCTGAAAGAAGGTGCCGTGAGCGCCGGCGCGAAAGTGACGAGTTCCGGATTGCGTAAGCAGGAGATTAAGCCGCCCAAGAAGGTAGCCTATCCCCACTTCGATCCGCGCGAGCTGGAGAAGCCACGCCGGTTAAGCCGCAAAGAATGGATGCGGCTTTACTATAGTGGGCCGGCTCAGATATTGCCGCCCCAGGACGAGCATGGGCCCCCTCTCCGTCGGCGACGTGTTCTCCGACACTATTAGCGACATTTGCCCGGGGCAGTGCGACCAGGGAATTTACTTGGAGCGCCGTGCGCGTCGGCTGGTAAAACGGGCCCAAGGACCTGTTTCCCATATACATCTACATCCCAAACGCGCCATGTTACGATCCGTTTGGAAAGGCAAAGCGTCCGTTCCTGGCACTAAGCGGACATCGCCAAGGCGCTTGACCCCGAACGGCCGATTAGAGAAGCGGACATCGGAAGCCATGGCGAAGGAGCTTGCTCGAAGGTGGTAGCGCCTTTATCTAGATTTTGATTTGAGCAGAGATAGCTCCGGCCCGGGATCAGCGACTTGGCTTTCTTAGTCGGTTCTTTTGTACGATGGCGACGATAATTAGTCCGAATGTCACGAGCCTCGCCATGTAAAAGAAGGGCTCCTGTTCAGCGCTTACATCGCTAAGTCCAAGCAGCAGGCGCATGGCCGCATCCACGCCAAACGCAATAGCGAACAAAAGAAAAAGTCCGTCACGCGTCTGCCGCCAGAGGTCCCGGTCGGTCGGTCGGTTCAATCTCGACCAGCCGCTCGGCGTACACCGCCCCATCCTCCACGAGGGCGGACAGACGCTTGGGTGGCGCGAGGACGTCAAGTTATATGGTACGACCCGCATGGCCGCGAGGCGGTTTCGACGCTCTGTCAGAGCGGATGGATTAACCTGACCCATTAACGGCAGCAAGGTCCAATTGACACCACTCATTCGCCACGCCTTCGCGCACGCGCCCTCGATGTCACCCTGGAACAGTCAAGAACCTCTTCGCGAAGAACTCTTCAGCGTCGAACGTTTAGAGGAGCACGCACGGAGCCTCGCGGTCGCGCAGCCCGTCACACCGAAGCCGGCTAAGGTCCATCCGCTGGCGGGGCGACTCGTCGACAACGGAGCGGTGCTGCTCGACGCCTATCGCACAATCGCCAAGGCAATTAGCGAGGGACACGCGATCACCCCGGCGGCCCAATGGCTGATCGACAACTACCATGTCGTCGAGAGGCAGATCCGCGACATTCGCACCGACCTGCCGCCGGGCTATTACCGGCAGCTGCCCAAGCTCGCCCAGGGACCGTTCGTGGGATATCCGCGCGTGCTCGGCGTGGCCTGGGCCTTCGTCGCCCACACGGACAGCCGCTTCGATCCGGAAATGCTGGCTCGCTACGTGCGTGCCTACCAGGAGGTCCAGCCGCTAACGATCGGTGAACTCTGGGCGGTGGCCATCACGCTGCGGATCGTCCTGGTCGAGAATCTTAGGCGGCTGGCGGAGCGGATCGTGCAAAGTCGCGCCGCACGGCAGGAGGCAGACAATCTCGCCGACCGTCTGCTGGGCGCTGGCGGACACGCGGCCGAACCGGTGCCGGTGGTGCTCACGGGTTACGAGCGCGCCCGGCTCCCGGACGCGCTCGCGGTCCAACTCGTGCACAGACTGCGCGACCAGGATCCACGGATCACGCCTGCCCTAAAATGGCTCGACCAGCGTCTGGCGGCGCAGGGAACCACTGCCGACGCGGTCGTGCGCGACGAACACCACAGGCAGGGCGCCGCGAACGTGACGGTACGCAACATCATCACCAGTATGCGCATGATCTCCGACGTCGATTGGACTGAGTTGTTCGAGCGCATCAGCTTTGTCGACGACGTGCTCGCCGCCGACAGCCGCTTTCCCGAGATGGATTTCCCGACGCGCAATCTCTACCGCAGCGCCATCGAGGAACTGGCGCGCGGCTCGGATCGCACCGAGATCGATATCGCTCGCCGCGCCGTCTTGGCCACGGAGCAAGCCACATATGCAGGCGCGGGCGTGGTGGAAGGCCGCCGGGGCGATCCTGGCTATCATCTCCTCGCCGGAGGTCGCGGTGCGTTCGAAGCGGGGATCGGCTTCCGGCCGCCGCCTTACACTTGGCTCGGACGCTCGAGCCGGGCGCTCGGCATCGGCGGCTATGTCAGCGCTGTCGCTGTCGTCGCCGCGATCCTCCTCGCCTCGCCGCTGTTAGCGCTCGCCGCAGCGGGACTCCATGGGGCATGGCTGAGCCTGCTCGGCGCCCTGGGTGCGATCCCCGCTATCGACGCGGCCGTCGCGCTGGTGAACCGCGGCGTGACACGGGTCTTTGGCGCGACACTCCTGCCCGCCTTAGCTCTCCGCGACGGCGTGCCCACGCATCTGCGCACGCTGGTCGCGGTGCCGACGCTGCTGACGACACGAGAGGTGATCGAGGAGCAGATCGAGCGGCTGGAGATCCATCATCTCGCCAGCCCGGAAGGCGACCTTCATTTCGCACTGCTCTCCGACTGGGTCGATGCCGCGACCGAGCACGTGGATGGCGACGCGGCTCTCCTCGCATTTGCAGTGGAGGGCGTCGCCCAGCTCAACCGGCGCCACGGCCCGGCGCCCGGCGGCGACCGCTTCCTGCTGCTCCATCGCCGGCGGGTCTGGAACGAAGGCGAAGGACGGTGGATCGGCTGGGAGCGCAAGCGCGGCAAGCTGCACGAGCTGAACCGGCTCCTGCGCGGCGCGACCGACACAACTTTCGTCTCGACGGCCCAGCAGTCTTGCGCCGTGCCCGCTGATGTTCGCTACGTCGTCACGCTCGACTCCGACACGAGACTTCCGCGCGACACGGTTCGTCGCCTGATCGGCAAGATGGCGCACCCGCTCAACCGACCGCGCTTCGACGCCGACGCCGGCAGGGTCGTCGAGGGCTACGCGGTGCTGCAGCCGCGAGTCACGCCGTCACTGCCGATCGGCCGTGAGGGCTCGCTGTTCCAGCGCGTCTTCTCCGGCATGGGCGGCATCAACCCTTATGCCTCCGCCGTGTCCGACGTGTACCAGGATCTGTTCGGCGAAGGCTCCTATGCCGGCAAGGGCATCTACGAGGTCGATGCCTTTGAAGCCGCGCTCGCCGGCCGTGTTCCGGACTCGACGTTGCTCAGCCACGATTTGTTCGAGGGCGTGTTCGCGCGCGCCGGTCTCGCCTCCGACATCGAGGTGGTCGAGGAGTTCCCCGCCCGCTACGATGTGGCCGCCCTGCGCCACCACCGCTGGGCGCGCGGCGATTGGCAATTGCTGCCCTGGATCTTGGGTCGCGGCCCGATCGCCGACAGGGATCAGAAGCGCGGCGCCATCCCGGCCATCGGCCGCTGGAAGATGCTCGACAATCTGCGGCGCACGCTGTCGGCACCGGCGGCCATCCTCGCCTTATTGGCGGGATGGGCCTTGCCGTTCGAGGCCGCGGCGGTTTGGACCTTCTTCGTGCTCGCGACGATCGTGCTACCGACCCTGATCCCCGTCGTCGCTGCAGTCGTCCCGGGCCGGACCGGAATCACGGTGCGCAGCCACCTCGGCGCGCTCGGCGCCGATCTCCGCCGCGCTCTCGCCCAGTCGGCGCTCATGATCATCTCCCTTGCGCATCAGACGTGGCTGATGGGCGACGCGATCGCACGAACCGTGACCCGGCTGTTCGTCACCCGTCGGCATCTCCTCGAATGGGTTACCGCGGCGCAGGCGACGATCGGTCCCCGGCTCGACCTTCTCGGCTTCTATCGCCGGATGGCCGGCGCGGTCATCATCGCCGTTGTGGCAGTGATCGTCGCTTCGGCGTGGGGGCACGGGACTTGGCCGCTCGTGCTGCCATTCGCGGCGCTCTGGATCGCCTCGCCGGCGATCGCGCGCTGGACGAGCCGATCTCCTGTCGTGGCGGGCAGGCTCTCAATGTCCGACGGCGATGCCCGCGCCCTGCGGCTGATCGCACGGCGGACCTGGCGGTTCTTCGAAACCTTCGTGACGCCGGCTGATCAGATGCTGCCACCGGACAATTTCCAGGAAGATCCGGCGCCGGTGCTGGCGCATCGGACTTCGCCGACCAATCTCGGCCTCTATCTCCTGTCGGTGGTGAGCGCCCGCGACTTCGGATGGACGGGAACGATCGATGCAGTCGAGCGGCTGGAGGCGACCCTCTCCACCATGAACCGGCTCGCGCGCTTCCGCGACCATTTCTACAACTGGTACGACACGCGGACTCTGCGGCCGCTCGATCCCCGATACATATCGTCCGTCGACAGCGGCAATCTGGCAGGACATCTCATCGCCCTCGCCAATGCGTGCCGGGAATGGGCCGGTCACCAGCTCACGGACGAGCGGCGTCTTGCCGGTGTCGCAGACGCGCTCGAGCTCATGCGCGAAGAGGCGGGCGGGTTGCGCGAAGGTCGCCGAACGCAAACGGTGACGTGGCGTCAGCTGGACGAGGCGCTCGCCGTGCTGGCGGCCAACCTGCGACGGGCACTCGTCGACGGAGAGGGGATCGCTAAACGCCTCTCGACGCTCGCGGTCGACGCCGAGACCCTGGCGGACATCGCGCTTGCGCTCGCGACCGAACGAAGCGACGACACCAGCGCCGACATGCTGTTTTGGGCGGAGGCGACCAGAAGCGCGATCGAGAGCCACCGCCGTGATATCGATGGGTCGGCGGAGGCAGCCGCTTCTTTGGCGGCGCGCCTCTCGGCCCTGGAGGAGGCCGCGCGGGCGACAGCGCTCGCGATGGAGTTCGGCTTTCTGCTCGACCACGACCGGAAACTGCTCTCGATCGGCTATCTCGTGGCCGAGGGCACGCTCGACCCGAGCTGGTATGATCTCCTTGGCTCGGAGGCACGGCTGGCGAGCTTCATGGCGATCGCTAAGGGAGACGTCCCCGCCCGCCATTGGTTTCGCCTCAGCCGTGCCGTCACGCCGGTCGCGTACGGCGCGGCGCTGATCTCCTGGTCGGGGTCGATGTTCGAATATCTGATGCCATCGCTCGTCATGCGGGCGCCGGAGGGCAGCCTCGTCGAGCGGACGAGCCGGCTGATCGTGCGGCGCCAGATCGCCTACGGGGCCAAGCTCGGGGTGCCTTGGGGCGCTTCGGAATCCGCCTACAACGCCCGCGACCTGGAGTTCACCTACCAGTATTCGAACTTCGGCGTGCCCGGCCTCGGGCTGAAGCGCGGGCTGGGCGAGAACGTCGTCGTTGCCCCTTACGCGACCGCGCTCGCGAGCATGGTCGATCCGCAGGCTGCGGCGCGCAACTTCGACCGCCTTGCCGGAGCTGGCGCGGGCGGCCGCTATGGCTTCTACGAGGCCCTGGACTACACTCCGGCCCGCGTGCCGGAAGGCAAGACCGTCGCGATCGTGCGGGCCTTTATGGCGCATCATCAGGGCATGACGATCGTGGCCATCGCCGACGCGCTTCTCGACGGCGTGATGCGGGCGCGGTTCCACGCCGAGCCCATCGTGCAGGCGACGGAGCTGTTGCTGCAGGAGCGCGCGCCGCGTGGCGTGGCGGTGGCGCGTCCCTGGGCGGCGGCGGAGTCAGCCGCCAAAATCTGGGACGTGGAGCCGCCCGGCGGCCGGCGGCTCGCCACAGCGCATGGCGCGACTCCCGTCACCCAGCTGCTCTCGAACAGCCGCTATGCGGTGATGCTCACGGCCGCCGGCTCGGGTTACAGCCGCTGGCGCGATCTGGCCGTGACCCGTTGGCGCGAGGACGCCACCTGCGACGAATGGGGCTCCTATGTCTTTTTGCGCGACGTGGACCGCGGCAACGTATGGTCGGCTGGATTTCAGCCGAGCGGCACCGAGCCTGACGACTACGATGTCGCTTTCAACGAGGATCGCGCCGAGTTCACGCGCCGCGACGGAACGCTCACGACGACCATGGAGGTGCTCGTCTCGGTCGAAGACGATGCCGAGGTCCGTCGCGTCTCCATATCGAACTCCGGCACCCGCGTGCGGGAGATCGAAGTCACGTCCTATGCTGAGCTCGTGCTGGCGCCCCAGGCTGCCGACGTCATGCATCCAGCCTTTTCCAAGCTGTTCGTCGAAACCGAATATCGGGCTGAAGTCGGCGCCATTTTGGCAACGCGGCGGCGGCGTGCGCCGAGTGAGCCGGAAATCTGGGCTGCACACCTCGCTGTCGTCGACGGCGGCGCCGTGGGAAAGCCAGAGGTGGAAACCGATAGGGCCCGGTTCCTCGGCCGCGGTGGCGGCGTCCGAACGGCAATCGCGGTGATCGACGGTCGGCCGCTCTCGAACACGGTCGGTACCGTGCTCGATGCGGTCTTCGCCCTGCGCCGGCGCGTGCGGATCGCACCCGGCGCGATCGTGCACGTCGCCTTTTGGACCGTGGTCGCATCCTCTCGCAAAGCGCTGCTTAACCTTATCGACAAGCATCGCGACACCACCGCCTTCGAGCGGGCGGCGACGCTCGCCTGGACCCAGGCCCAGGTGCAACTCCACCATCTCGGCATCGATTCGGGCGAGGCAGGCCTGTTCCAGCGTCTCGCGGGACACCTCATCTACTCAGCTCCGACACTGAGACCTTCCTCTGACGTCATCCTTCGAGGCGCCGGCGCGCAGTCGGGGCTTTGGCCGCTGGGCGTTTCCGGCGACCTGCCGATCTTGCTTCTGCGCATCGCCGACACAGAGCACCTCAACGTCGCCCGCCAATTGCTTCATGCGCACGAATACTTGCGGATGAAGCAGTTCGCCTTCGATCTCGTGATCCTCAACGAGCACGGGTCTTCCTATGTCCAGGACCTTCAGATCGCGCTCGAGACGCTGGTGCGGACGAGCCAGTCACGGCCGCGGGTCGGCGTGGAGGGACCTCCGGGCCGCGTGTTCGTGCTGAGAGCCGACCTGATCTCGGCGGAGACATGCGCCCTTCTCATGTCAGTGGCGCGGGCGGTGTTCGTCGGACAGCGCGGGCGCCTTTCCGATCAGCTTGACCGTGTCTCGGGGCGCGCAATGCCTGCCCAAACCCTTTCGAAGCGGGCCGTCCTCGCTTCGGAGGCGAAGGTGCCGCCGTCTCTGCCGAGCCTGGAGTTCTTCAACGGTCTCGGCGGTTTCGCCGAGGACGGAAGGGAATATGTAACGATCCTCGGCCCTGATCAGTCGACGCCGGCCCCCTGGATCAATGTCGTCGCCAATCCCGGCTTCGGCTTTCAGGTGGCGACCGAAGGCGGCGGTACCACCTGGTCCGTCAATAGCCGGGAGAACCAGCTCACTCCCTGGTCGAACGATCCGGTTACCGATCGTCCGGGCGAGGCGTTCTATGTTCACGACGACGAGACTGGTACCCTGTGGGGCCCTACGGCCTTGCCAATACGCGACGAGGCGGGCAGCTACGTCGCCCGCCACGGGAGGGGATACAGCCGGTTCGAGCATACGGCGCACGGGATTGCGCTCGATCTCCTGCAATTCGTGCCGCTCGACGATCCGATCAAGATCTCGCGTCTGAAGCTACACAACATGTCGAGCCGCACCCGGTATCTATCGGTGACTGCCTATGCCGAATGGGTTCTCGGTCCGTCACGGACAGTCTCGGCACCGTTCGTAATGACGGAAATTGATCCGGTGACCGGCGCGATGTTCGCGCGCAACGCGTGGAACGCGGCCTTCGGCTCTCGGGTCGCCTTCGCCGATCTGGACGGATGTCAAAGGGACTGGACGGGCGACCGGCGGGAGTTCATTGGCCGCAACGGTACGCTCTCGAGCCCGGCGGCGCTCGCCGGCGCGACCGCGCTCTCCAAAACCGTAGGGGCCGGCCTAGATCCCTGTGGCGCGCTGCGCACCAACATCAAACTCCCACCGTACGGCACCGTCGAGGTCGTGTTCTTTCTCGGGCAGGCTGCGAGCGCGGAAGACGCGCGGAGCTTGATCGCGCGCTATCGCGCGGCCAATCTTGACACCGTCCTGTCCGAGGTCAGCAAGTACTGGGACGATGTCCTCGGCGCGGTCCAGGTGAAGACGCCCGACAGGCCCATGGACATCATGCTGAACGGCTGGCTCCTCTACCAGACGCTCGCCTGCCGTATCTGGGCCCGCTCTGCCTTCTATCAGGCGAGTGGCGCCTACGGCTTCCGCGATCAGCTCCAGGACGGCACGGCGCTCGCCGCCTCCCGACCGGAGATTACGCGCGAGCACTTGCTGCGAGCAGCGGCACGGCAGTTCGTCGAAGGCGACGTTCAGCACTGGTGGCTGCCGCATTCCGGGCAGGGGGTGCGCACGCGGATCTCCGACGACCGCGCGTGGCTCGCCTACGCTACCGCCCATTATATCAACGCGACCGGCGACGGCGCCGTCCTGGATGAGGTGGTTCCCTTCCTGGAAGGCCCGAGGCTCGCGGTGGGCGAGCACGACAGCTTCTTCCAGCCCACCGTTTCCGACGAAGTCGCCACGCTGTTCGAGCACTGCGCGCGCGGTCTGGACCAAAGCCTCACGTTCGGCGTCCACGGCCTGCCGCTTATCGGTACCGGCGACTGGAACGACGGCATGAACCGCGTCGGCGAACGTGGCGAGGGCGAGAGCGTCTGGCTCGGGTGGCTCCTGCACTCAACGCTCACCGCATTCGCTCTGCTCGCCGACGCACGTCACGAAAAGAGCCGCGGCGCCATGTGGCGAACTCAAGCCGCCGCCCTACTGGGCTCGCTCGAGCGTGAGGCGTGGGACGGAGACTGGTACCGGCGCGGCTGGTACGACGACGGTACGCCGCTCGGCTCGGCGGCGAGCAAGGTGTGCCGTATCGATTCGACCGCGCAAACCTGGGCAGTGATTTCGGGGGCCGCGGACAGCGGGCGCACTGCGCGCGCCATGGCGGCGGTCGAGCGCGAACTGATCCGACCGCAGGACGGACTGGCGCTCCTGTTCACGCCACCGTTCGACCAGACGCGGTTAGATCCAGGCTACATAAAGGGTTATCCTCCAGGCATTCGGGAGAACGGAGGCCAATATACGCACGCCGCTCTGTGGGCGGTGGTGGCCTTTGCGCGACTCGGCCAAGGCGACAAGGCGGCGCGGCTGTTTTCGCTCCTCAATCCCATCAATCACGCCCGGACCCGGGCGGGCGTGCAGCGCTACAAGGTGGAGCCTTACGTGGTTGCCGCCGACGTGTATGCAAATCCGCGCCACGTCGGGCGCGGAGGCTGGACCTGGTACACGGGCTCCGCGGGATGGATGCAGCGCGCGGGCATTGAGAGCATCCTCGGGCTGCGCCTGCAGGGCGAGGTTCTGCATCTGGACCCGTGCATTCCGAAGGCCTGGCCGAGCTTCGAGATGATGGTCCGGTACCGCTCCGCACGATACGAGGTGCTGGTCGAAAACCCCGGCGGCGCTGGCCGAGGCATTGCCTCGGCCCAGCTAGACGACACAGTGATCGTGGAACGGCCGTTGCGTGTGCCACTGGCCGACGACGGCATCACACATCGTCTGTGGGTTCGGCTGGGGTGATCGGTGCGAGGCATCGAAGACACTTGCCGGGGGCGCTCTGCCGCGCCCCCCTCGGGCACGCTCCCTAAATTTTAGCGCTCCTAAATCTTTCCCAGCAAGACCAATATGAGTACGACGACGAGCACGACACCGATTAATCCCGAAGGACCATAGCCCCAGCCGCGACCCCATCTAGGCATGGCGCCGATCAGGATAAGAATCAATATGATGATAAGGATTGTGCCGAGTGACATGAGCTAACCCCCTTTCCCTGATACCTTAGATGTCGTGGGCTTTAATAGACTTTGTCCACAGCAGCATAATCGTCGCATCCTATGGGAACTCGTGGACCTCGTCGACGTTAGGGAAATTCCACGCATTTCTCCCCGCTCCGAAGTGTGAGGGAAATCACATGCGTCCCCTCGTTGAACCTCCGCCCTCGTTGCGTTGCGTGTGCGGTGGCGAGTTGCAGCTCAAGCTAATTAAGCCGGCTGACCGCACCTTTGGAAAACAAAGAGAAGTGTTCGTCTGCACAAAGTGTAGCCGAGAGCTAACATTCCTGGCGGACCGGAACCCGTATGTGGCTACCACTGCATGTGGATTTCGATAGAGTCGGCGGACGCAGCCAACACCGCAATCCTTTGTCGAATTTGGCTCGTCACCCAAACGACCGCTATTGGCACTTGGCGGACGAGCCGCCAAATTGCCGAGACGTCCGCTTCTGACCCAAAGATGGGGTAATCGGCCGGCCGACTTGTGGATAGCTGAAGATTTGGGGT
>Ga0209751_10004302_pt1 | contig 13665 bp, 18 predicted proteins | sample RifCSP13_1_FD_184019 | JGI IMG/M metagenome (GOLD analysis project Ga0209751, IMG submission 184019) | Soil microbial communities from Rifle, Colorado - Rifle CSP2_sed 13_1 (SPAdes) (version 2) | ecosystem: Environmental > Terrestrial > Deep subsurface > Rock core/Sediment | place: Rifle... | reverse complement strand
ACGTCCTGTCAAACCTCTTTACAACCATTTACAACAACGAGTCTAGAAGAAAGAGGGAATGCGTCGTCGTACCTGCAAGCAAGTTCTCCAGCGAAGTTCTGCGCGTGCTGCAAAAGCACCGCTACATTGGAGAATTTGAGCAAGTCGATGACGGCAGAGTAGGCAAGTTCCGGATTCAGCTAATGGCCAAGATAAACAAGTGCGGCATCATCACGCCGCGCTTTTCAGTCAAAAAAGACGCCTACTTTGGATGGGAGCGGCAATTCCTGCCGGCTTATAGCATGGGCATACTGCTCGTGTCAACAAGCAAGGGGGTAATGTCTCACCACGAAGCGGTTTCAGAAAGACTTGGAGGAGTTTTAGTTGGCTACGTCTACTGATCAGGCTATTGTGGCAGAAGTGGAAGCGCCGGCCAGCGTCAAGGTTGCAAAGGAAGGCAACACGCTTTCCGTAAGGGGCAAGCTTGGCACGGTGAAGAAGGACTTTACAAGACTTCCTGCCACTATAACAGTTGATGGTAACAAGATAACGATCAAGCCCTACGGCAAGCGCAAGCGCGATCTTGCTGTGACGCACACAGCGCGCAGCATAATCGAGAGCATGGTAAAAGGCGTCGAAAAAGGCTACACGTACAAGCTCAAGATTATATTTGCGCATTTTCCGATTTCTGTCAAGATAAAGGGCAAAGAGATCCAGGTGGAGAACTTTTTTGGTGAAAGGTCCCCGAGGGTTTCCCGGATAGTTGGCGACGCCACCAAGGTCAACGTGGTGGGAGAGGACGTCGTGGTTCAGGGCCCGAGCCTTGAAGACGTTTCGCAGACTGCTGCCAACGTAGAATTGTCTACTCGGATAAAGGACAAGGACCAGCGCGTGTTTCTGGACGGGTTGTACGTCTACTCTCGCGAAGAAGGCGCCCAGTAGGCCCAAAGATTTATTTTGTGCTCGGATTTGCTGTAACAATGCGCCGCTGTAGCTCAGCATGGTAGAGCAAATTCCTAGCGCGACATTGTGCTTTGAAGCTCAACTGGCTGTTAACCAGTGGGTCACCAGTTCGAGTCTGGTCAGCGGCGCCACAATATTTATGGAGAGAAATTGCAATATGTTTTATAGTAAAATTGCATATTGGTGACCAGCTGAATTGACCCGGGACATCGAGACGCCTTCAGACGACAGCAAGAAGCCGCCTATTGAAGACCAGCTGAAGGGCAAGACCCTGCAGGTGTACATGCACATGGTGAGAAAGAAGGAGCCCATGGGCGTTAGGGAAGTGCAGCGCGACCTTGGATTTTCAAGCCCGAGCGTGGCGAACTACCACATCGAGAAGCTGGTCGAGCTGGCCCTCGTCAGCCAGGACGAGTACGGCCGCTATTACGTGGTGCAAAAGGTGCAAGTGGGCGTGCTCCAGGCCTTTGTCAACATCGGTGGCCTGACGGTGCCGCGTCTGTCGTTTTTTGCGGCGTTTTTCACCACGATGCTCATTGCTTATCTCGTTTTGAATTTTGCAGATCTCAACGTCTACGCTCTCGGCTTTGCGCTTGCAGGAACTGCCGCGTTCTGGTTCGAAACGATAAGGGTGTGGATCAAAAGACCTGTCATGTGATATTTCAGTAATCGAGTTTTGGGCACATTAAATCATAATGATGTCAAGCGCAATCGCGTCGGCAAGCAGGTCCAGGTGATGGCTTGCAACCACGTAGCCGTTCTTGATGTCGCTTGACGAAAGCCACCGGTTCGTTGAGCTGAAGAGCCGCTCTTTCTTTATCCTCTTTTCAATTTCTTCTACGTCGAGCTCCCTTTCCTCCACCTCTTCAGTTTCGGTGTGCTTGATGGTCAGGAGCACCTTCTTGACAAGCACCCTCCTTCCAAATCGCTGGGAAAAGTCGCGGGCATTTTCGTCAATTTCAAGCAGTTTTATCTTGATCTGCAGTCTGTTGAGCGCGTCGCGGCTTGTGAGGAGCCTCTCGTCGATGAACCTGTCGTAGCTCATGTTGATTACTCTTACTCCGCAGTATATTAATGTCAATCCCCGGCCGGCGCAAAAGCGTAAAAGGCGGTGCCGTCAGGCCTGACCCCGCATTTTGTCATTCTCACTTTCATTCCTTCTTTCAGCTGGTCGCTGACAAACGACCCGATAAGCCTGATTCCCGACATTTCAATCACGCCGAAGACCCCTTCCTTGCCTTTTACGTGGGAGCTTGTAAACTCTAGCAAGGTCCCGGTCGTTTCCACTTTTTTCAACGACGTTTTTGACAGGCATTGCGGGCAGAGCTGAGACGGCGGCCATGCCCTCCTGCCGCATGATGCGCATACCGGTGCCCAGAATTCGCCTTTCTTCAAATGCTTTATGAATTCCTGCAAGCGATCAAGCACCCATTATGATTATGGTGGCGGAAGAGCCTGCCGCTGCAAGGTTGTGGACCAGGCCCGTCCTGCACCCCTTTACCTGCCTTTTTCCCGCCTTTCCTGCAAGTTGAGACGCGACCTCGGCCACCTGCGCGACTCCAGTCGTTCCGACGGGGTGGCCGCAGCCTATTATCCCGCCCCTTGGATTTATCGCGATTTCCTGCTGGTCGACAAACTTGCCGCCTTCGCCTTTCTTTACAAACCCCAAGTCTTCATACGCCAGTATTTCAAGGATCGTGAACGCGTCGTGAAGCTCGGCCACTTCTACCTGCAATGGCTTTGTCTGTGACATTTCAAAGGCAACTCGCGCCGCGCGCCTTGCGGCTTCAATAGCTGTAAGATCGCCAGCCGCCTTTGCAAAGCTGGCCGAGTTCGTCTGCTGCCCTATCCCCTTTATCCAGACGGGTTTGTCCATCTTTTTTGCCTTTTCCTCAGAAACCAGAAGCACTGCCGACGCGCCATCGCATGGCGCAGAGCAGTCAAGCAGCTTGACAGGGTCTGCGATCTTTTTTGAGTTCATCACTTCGTTCAGGCTTACTTGCTTTCTGAAAAGCGCCAGTGGGTTTTTTGCCGCGTTTTTGTGGTTCTTGACAGACACCTTGGCCATCTGCGCTTCCGTGGTCCCATACTTTCTCATGTGCGCCTTTGCAAATATGGCGGCCCAGTGCACCGGAAACATGAACGAACCGCGCGTAATATCCCACAGCAATCTGTTTCCAGGGCTATTTGCCTTTTCTGCTCCAACCACTAGCGCCATGTCGCACAACCCTGACGCAATCATTGAAAATGCCGAAGCTACCGCGTTCGTGCCAGAGTTGCAGAGGCTGTCTATCCTGTGAGAAACCTTCGGGCGTATGCCCAGCATTTCCGATATTATTGTCGAGCTGTACTGCTCGGTTGCGCAGCTGGAAAACAAAACAGCATCAATTTCATTTCTGGAAATGCCGCTCTTCAGCATATCTGCGCAGGGCTCGCATGCCAGCTCCAGCAGCGGCACCTTCGAATCCTTGGAGAATTTTGATGTTGCCCACGAAGAGATAGCTACCCTGCGCACTTCAAAAGGTTGACAACATCTCCCTAAATGAACCTTCTGAGTCGCCCACAGGATTCAGCTGGATTATTGGAAGCGTAATACCGGCAGACACGAATCTTGCAAGCGATTTTCTACACTCTTCTCCGCTGCCGCAGATGGCAAGGGAGTCAAGCATCCTGTCTGGAACAAATTTTGCAGCAGCGTCTGCGCCGCCCTTGCCGTATGCAGAAATAATGTCCTCAACTTCGCTTTTGAACCCGTTTTCTGACAGGAACTTGCTGTAATATTTCCCGACTGCAATGTAGAACGCAAGGGTTTTGGCGGCGCGCTCGCGGGCTTTCTCCGGCTCTTTGTTTGATAGCGCGCAGATAAATGATGAGGCGATCTCGAAATTCCTACCCTTTGTGCTCCGCTTTAATTCAGTTATAGTATTTCTTAATTCATCGAGAGGTCGCAGATACAGAAGAATGCCGTCTGCAAGCCCAGCCGCAAGTGAAACCATTTTTTTGTTGACGGCGGCCACAAAGATCGGGATCTGCTTTCTCTGTGGCTGGTGCAGGATCTTGAAGTTGTTCACCCTGAAAAACTTGCCATTGTAATTCACTTTTTCGCCACCTGTCATCAGCTTCAAGCATTCTACGTATTCCCTCATCCGGCTGACCGGCTTGTCAAACTTTAGCCCGTGCCAGTTCTCTACGATGGCAGCCGTGCTTGTACCCAAGCCGATGACCGTCCTGTTGTCCGAGAGCGAATCAAGCGTGGTTGCTGCCATTGCCACGGTACCGGGCGTTCTTGCATAAATGCTGATAATCGACGTTCCAAGCCTGACTCTTCTTGTCACTTGGGACATTGCGCCAAGCGTGGCAACAGATTCGCGCCCCCACGACTCGGGCACCCACAGAGAATCAACATTCTGTCGCAAGTCGGCCATCCTGGCGCAGGCAAGAACTTCGCTCGCCGACAGCAACGGGCCTAGGCTGTAGCCTATTTTTCCGGCAGTCATGACAGCTTTGCGGCTTGTAATTCTTTGGCTGCTTCCTCAATGTCCTTGTGTGAGTCAATCGATCTCCAGAAAACGTTCTGGTACTTCACTGCTTGGAGCTTACCTTCCTTTGCCAGCGCGGGCAGGACAGTTACCTCGATGTTGCCGTTCTCGGGCAGGTGCCTGAACACCTCCTGCGTAAAGTGGTACACACCGGCGTTGATCCACCTGTCAGAAATTTCCGGCTTTTCAACAAACCCGAGAACTCTGGAATTCCTGTCCAGCTCGACCACGCCAAACGGGCTGCGGAGCGGCACAAGCGCTATTGTGTGCGAGCCGGCAACGTGCAACTTGTTTGGGTCAAGCTCTGTGAGGACATCACCGTTTAGCATGAAAAACGAGTCCTCGCCAGCAAGAAGGGTTTTGGCATTTTTCAGCGCGCCGCCGGTCCCAAGCGGCTCTTCTTCAACAGAATACTCTACTCTGGTACCAAACTTACTGCCGTTGCCAATGTGGTCAAATATCTGTTCCCTCATGTAACCGACGCACAGCACGAAATCCTTGACGCCAAACTTACTGAGCCACCTTACCTGCCACTCTACAATCGGGACGTTGAGGACCTCTATCATTGGCTTGGGCCTTTGGTCAGTCATTGGCTTTAACCTCTTGCCAAAGCCGCCTGCCAGAATGACTGCTTTCATAATAACCAACAGTCGCCCGGTTCGTATAAAATGTTATCCTGCCAGTGATTAGTACGCATTTTTCGATTCGTTGTCTGAAAGGAGCCAGTGGATCTCCTGGTAGCATTCCTTGCACATGTCGTTGCCCTCGGTATGCTCGCACTGGCAGACTTCGTCAGCGTCAATGCGGCACCGGTGACATTTCATTTCTGAGCCGGCTCTTTGCCTTTCGCAACAACTGTTCTTCTGTCTATTGCTACTTTCCACGCGCCCAGGCCAATCAAGACGGCTCCCATAGCAATTGTTGACCCAATTGTACGCATTGCTCGTGACGAGTCTTCAGACGCGAGTGCGCCCTGGGCAATTAGGGCAAGCATTCCTGCAATAATGAGGCCTCCGTTCACGAACAAGAGCGCTGAAACCATGGGCGCGTACTTCTTACGCGCGATTACAAACCCGATTATCGACATAACTACCGCGCCTCCGCCAAACGCGCTCCCTCGTATTGCTTCGTCAAACGGCAGAAATCCTCTCCTGTCTGGTGACGATGCCGCCGCTGTAACGTCTGTGCCATAGATTATTAAAAGTACCAGCGAGGCGATAAGAAGACCTGTGGCAATTTCCTTGGCCATATGAGTAATAAATCATAATCAGATTTAATAAACGTACGCTGCTTGAAGCTCACATGCCTGCGGACATCAAGGATGTGCTGTATTCTGCCATAAACGAGATAGGCAAAGATAGGATCCGGATGGATATTGCTGCGGACTTCAAAATGTCTGAAGGATACTGCACACAGATTATGGCAAAGTGCAGAAGTAAGCTGGGTCATAAAGCGGACGACGAAATGCTTGCGACCTTATGCGAAGCGTTGCTTCATTTTATGCTTGCCGCGTCGCTCTTGCCATCCGAGAGAAAGGTCGTCACGCATGGTGTAGACCTGGACATAGTGATCCCCTCGATGAGGGTGCTGGGCAAGAATCCGGAAAAGTCACTTGTAATACAGATGGTAAGAGGCGACCTTACCACAAAGGCAGGGCAGGCAGAGTCTGTGCAGCTGCACCGCGAAAACATCTGGCTAGTTTCCACAAGACAGTTGCAAACAGATCACAGGAATTACCATCTTGGCTCGGGAGGCTATTCATACCCCAGCATCATTTTAGACATCAATGCGTTCCTGTCAGAAAAGGGAGGCCGCGGACTGAAACTACTACACTGACAGCAAGCTGTCGAGGTTTGTTGTTTTTTCAAGTGTTTTTCCAATAGTAGTATGATTTGCGCCTTTCAAGAATGGCACCGTGCCCAAGACTTTAATGCCTGTCAACCTTTCTATCACTTCCGGGGCCTTTTGCTCTACAACGCTTGGTTTTTTTGGCATTTTGTTGACAGTTATACCCCTGACGTTGATGCCAAATTCCTTGCAGGCCATTACCGTAAGCAGAGTATGGTTGAGTGTGCCAAGCATGGACGACGAGACAATGACGACAGGCAGGCAGGCCCTTTTTGCAAAATCTGCAACAGACTCGTTTTCTGTCAGCGGAACCATTATTCCGCCGATGCCTTCAACGATCATGAAATCATGTTTTCTTGCAAGAGCCTGCAGCACCTGCAGTGCTTTTTCGATACTGGCCTGAGGCTCGCGCTTTAGCTGCGAAGCCACAAGAGGCGAAGCGGCCAGCGAGTAAAAGTAAGGGTTCAGATCGCTGTCAGGGTCGTCTACCCCGGCGGCCCTGGCGAGCATGGCAGTATCTTGCGATCTGTATTTTTTTGAAAACGCCCTATTTGCTGTGGCAAACGGCTTCATCACTCCCACATTGACTTTTCGCTTTCTCAGCGCCCACGCAAGACCGGCGGCTACTGCAGTCTTACCAACTCCTGTGCTTGTACCGGTAATGAATAGCCCGCGCATGGAAATATTATTAGAGCCATAGATGGAACCTGCATTTAACTGATATGAGCCTGAGAGACACCGACAAAGAGTACGTCTGGCACCCCTATACCCAGATGAGCGACTGGGACAAGTGGAACAACAGGGTAATCGTTAGAGGCGAAGGGTATTACCTCGTTGACAGCGAGGGCAGGAAATACCTTGACGGCGTTGCCAGCATGTGGTGCAACGTGTGGGGCCACGGCCAGAACAAGGTAGTTGAGGCAATGGTGGAGCAGCTGAAAAAACTGCAGCATTCCACATTGTTCGGGCTTGCCAGCGGCCCGTCGACGCAGCTTGCTGAGAGACTTGTAGGACTGGCAAGGGGCATGGACAGGGTATTTTACACTGAAAACGGCTCTTCCGCTATTGAGGTGGCGATGAAGATGGCGCTGCAGTACTGGCGCAATAAGGGAAGGAGCGCAAAAAAGGAATTCATCTCGCTAGAGCACGGATACCACGGCGACACGATCGGCGCGATGTCGGTCGGATACATCAAGAACTTTTTTGACGCCTACAAGCCCTTGCTGATAAAGGTGCACAGGGCCCCAAGCCCGCTTCTATATGGAACTAGATTTGAGAATGAAAGCGACCTTGTAGAGTGGTGCCTTGAGAAAACAGAAAGACTTCTCAAAAAGCGCGGAGACAAATGCGCCGCACTCGTCATGGAAAGCGGCGCCCAGATCGCAGGAGGCGCGATCATTTACCCGGCCGGCTACCAGAGAAAGATTGCCAAGCTGTGCCGGGACTATGACATGTTGCTGGTGCTGGACGAAATTGCGACGGGGTTTGGCCGGCTTGGCAATACCATTGAATACCTCGCCCAGAGGTCACAGCCAGATATCGTCTGTTTCGGAAAGGCGTTGACTGCAGGATATTTCCCGCTTGCAGTCACGATGACCACCGATCGCATTTTCAACGCGTTCCTCGGGAAATACTCTGACAACAAGCATCTTTGTCATGGGCACACATTTACCGGTCACCCAGTTGGTTGCGCGGCCGCGCTGGCAAACATTGACCTTTACGAAAAATGTAACTTGATGCAACAGATCAGCGCGAAGACCAAATACATCGCGTCAAGGTTGCGCGAATATGTAAGATCACCGATAGTGGCAGACATCCGGCACAAGGGCCTGCTGGCAGGGATAGAGTTGGCAAGAAATAACAAGCCGATTGTTACTTTGAAAAATAGAGAGAGGATAAACTACTTCATAGTGCAAGAGTCCTTGAAGATGGGCGTGCACCTGCGGCCCCTCGGCAACATCATGATGGTGATCCCTCCACTTGCAATTGAGAAAAGAGACCTGGAGAAGCTGCTCGACGCGCAGTTCGAAATATTGAGAAAAGTTGAGAGGCTATCTTAGTTGTCTCAATTCTTTGTATAATGTAACCTTCGAGACGCCGAGACTTTTTGCTATTTTTACCTTTGAGCGATTCTCTGCAAGCAGTGTAATGAGCTGGTTCTTGTCTATCAGTTTTTGAGGCCGTCCTATGCCCTTGCCGACGGCTCGTGCCCTCTCAATGCCGTCTTTTGTTCTCTGGACAAGCATATCACGCTCCCTTTCTGCAACCCACGTGAGGATGCCAATCATTAGTTTCCTGACACTAGGTTCAGTTGTTTGAAGGAATGATTCTCTCGGTGAGCAAGATACCAGCGGGGTATATTGTTCTATCACCTTAATTGCATCAAGAGTATCCCAAAAGGTTCTGCCGACGCGCGATAGCTCATAGACCAAGACCGCGTCGACTCCTGACGTTTTGACAAGCTCGAGCATTTCTTGGAAACCGAGTCGTTGCGTTGCCGGAACCTTGCCGCTGACGGCAGAATCCTCGAAAAAGTCAAGAATCTGGTAATTGTTTTCCCGGGCCCATCTTTCAAGAGCCAGCTTTTGGTTCTGCACCGTCTGCTCTTCGGTACTCACACGGAGGTATGCAAACGCGTATTTCATGGGTCTGTCTGTCTGACATACTTTAACTGTAGGCTTGTCAAGAAAATTGTTCAAAAAGGGTAGTGTCATTAACTGAACATCTGACACACAAACAGTTCAACAAACGACCCCTTTTTGAACTGCTTTACAGTATTGACAAAACAGCGGTTTCCGCCATTTTTGTCGGTAAAAATGATCTAGCATTATTTTAGCCTGTTTGCGCGCAAAACTTGGGCCCCGGACACCGTTTTCAAGCCAGTTGTTAGTAGATGGTTTTACGCGCGATTTCCTGTAGATATTTCTAAATTCGAGTTTAGAAATATCGAGCTCGGAATGACAATTGTGAACCAAAGTTTTAATTACCAGTTTACAACTCGACTGACCTGATGGCCGATCCAGCGTTTATCCAAGGTTGCATGCAGAAAGTCCTTGCAGGTGGCTCGATCATCTTTGAAGAAGCGGAGCAATTGCTTGCAACCGATGACGTCATGGCGCTGGCTGACTGCGCCAACACCATAACCCGCAAATTTAACGGCGATACAGTGGATGTCGAAGCTCTAATAAACGCAAAATCCGGCAGGTGCCCGGAGGACTGCTCGTTTTGCGCGCAGTCGTCTTTCTATGACACTGGTATTACAAAGTATCCATTATTGCCAAAAGAAGTGCTGGTTGAAAATGCGAGAAAGGCCAAGGAGGCAGGAGCTACAAGTTTCTGCCTTGTATGCGCTTATAGAGACCCTCCGGAAAAAGACTTTCAGCAGATCTGTGAAACTATCACAGAGATAAGATCCAGCGTTGATATCGAGGTCAACGTTTCCCTTGGCTTTATGACGCCGGCGAGGGCGCGAATGCTGCGAGAGCTCGGGGTAAAGCGCTACAACCACAATCTGGAAGCCGCAGAGAGCTACTTTGCCAAAATATGCAAGACTCACGACTTTGCCGACAGGGTCAACACCGCAAAAATCGTCAAGGAGGCGGGCCTTGAGTTATGTTCCGGAGGCATAATGGGAATGGGGGAGAGCAAAAAGGAGAGGCTAGAGCTGGCATTCTCTCTTTCGTCGCTGGATCCCGAGGAGGTCCCAATCAACATACTCATTGGCATGGAGGGAACTCCCATGGCAGGCTTTGGACTAATTGAGCCACTCGAGGCGATCAAGACGATCGCGGTATGGCGCTTTATCATGCCTAGAACGATTCTCAAGATAGCAGGCGGGCGCGAAGTACACCTCAAGGAAAAGGACAAGCTGGCTCTCAAGGCAGGTGCAAACGGCATAATCACCGGCGGCTACCTCACGACTGGAGGAAACGCGCCCAACAAGGACATTGCGATGATAAAAGAGATTGGCCTCAAAGTATAATTTTATCGAGGAACGCCTTGCATCTCTTAAGAAGAATGATCTTTACCGTCACCTGAGAACAGTGGTGGTCACGGGTCCTACCGCAATAGTTGACGGCAAAGAGGTCATCCACCTCTGCTCAAACGACTATCTCGGATTATCACAAAACAGGCAGGTAATCAAGAAAACCATTGAAGCGCTGCAGGTAGTGTCCCAGTGCAGCTCCCGGCTTATCGCGGGCAACCACCCAAAAATGCTGGAGCTGGAAGACATGCTGGCAGCCCACCGCAGGACAGAATCCGCGCTGGTCTACCCAACAGGCTATAGCGCAAATCTGGGCGCAGTCACGGCTGTTGCAGAAAAGGGCGCGACGATATTCAGCGATGAACTGAACCATGCAAGCATCATAGACGCGTGCAGGTTGAGCGGCACCACTATCAAGGTATTTCGGCACAACGACGCCAGCCACCTGCATGAATTGATGCACCAAACAAAGGGCAGCAAGATCGTAATAACCGAAGGCATCTTTAGCATGGACGGCGACACGGCAAGGCTGCCCGAGATATGCGCCATGGCAAAGGATCATGATGCCATGACGATCGTTGACGATGCGCATGGCGACTTTATCTCTGGGCCGGGATTTTCAGGCGTTCCAGCCAAATTCAAAGTAGATGTCGACATACACATAAGCAGCATGAGCAAGGGCCTTGGCTGCTTTGGAGGCTACGTGGCAACCACAGGAGCTGCGAGAGAATTGCTTATCAATAGTTCAAGGCATTTCATCTATACCTCGGCATTGCCTAGCCACCTGTGCTCCGCGGCTATAGCCGCCATCCCGCTGGCTAAGAAAGGCGGCCTCCAGAAAAGGCTCCTGAAGAACATCAGCTATTTTACAAATGCAATGAAAATGCTAGGGTTTGTTCTAGGTGATTCGTCAAGCCAAATAATTCCGGTCATGATAGGTCCGGAGAAGTTGGCAGTGGAATTTTCAAAAGAGCTGCTGAAGGCAGGTGTTTTTGCCCAGGCAATACGATTCCCAACAGTGAAAAAAGGCTCTGCACGCCTTAGGATTTCGCTTACTGCAATGCATGTGCAAAGGCACCTGGACGCTGCAATTGACGCGTTTGAAAAAGCAGGCAGAAAAACAGGCATCACCTGAAGATGTTTCTAAACTCGAGTTTAGAAATAACGTTAATTAACGTGTTTTTTGCACTGTTGGCGTGACCAAAAGGGAATTCACGTTCACGCTAAAGCTTTCAGATGAGCAGAGCAGGGAACTTGCAATGTACCTTAACTCGCTTTCGCCTTCAGACTTACTCTTTGGCCTGCGCTTTGCATATAACCGGCACGCGGCTGCAAGCGGCGGGTACCTGATGCCGGGACGCAAGAGCATGGTGAAAAGAGAAACGCACCTCCTGAGCCAAGACCAGGCGAAGTGGCGCCTCAATAATTGGAAGGCCATGATCAAGACGTACAGGGAGAAAGGGTACAGCTATCCGACGATATCAAGGATAAAAAAGCAGGTTCAAAAAATAGCAGGTCAAAAATAAAGAAGAGAGGAGCAGGCTAGTAGCCTGTTGCTTCCAGATTCTTTGCTGGCGTGCTTGACGTTGTCGACGGCAGGTCCGGGAACTTGTTCTTCATGTTCATTTCTACTACGGCGCCTGCTTCTTCCATTATCCGCGCCGTATCTTCGTTGAATCCGGTGACGGTTCCAATTTCGTTGTTCGGTATCTGACCTGAATCTGTAATGATGTTTCCAAGCAATTCCGATATCTGCCCAAATGACTGGTCCGCCTCCGGCATCATTCCTGCCAGTCCACCCTGCAGCCCCTTTATCACAGACATTGCCGGGCTCAGCGTAACCACCACGTCTCCAAGCTCTGTTATCGTGTTCAACCTTAGCTGTATCTGTTCTAGGGCTAACTTTGCAGAAGTCACCATCTTGTTCATTTTCCGGATCTGCGACAGCTCTCCTGACAGCACTTTTGCGTGCGAAGCGTCGTGGCTCTGCATCGCAAGCACTACTCGCTTGAAAATTACTTGATCTTTTTCTTGCATCCTTGACGATATTGAATCCAGTTTTGCGATTTGCATTTGCAGCTTTTTCTGTGCTTCTTCTATTCTTGGCTTCAGCGGCGCTTGTGGCTTGATGCCCTCGAGCAACCTGTGACCAACACTTTCACCCTGTGGCTTTACCCACTTGCTATCAAACGGCATACTTACTATTATGGCACCTAGTCATCATGACGCCGAAGAACTAAAAGTCGCGTTGTACTGCAGCCGCCTGTAACCGCGGTAACACGGGTCCGTGGTTACATGCGTTATAGAACAATCTCACAAGCACCACAAACCTTATCCTTTAGACAAGTTTTTTAAAGGCTACAGCCCGGGGTTACACTGCAGAAATGATAAAGGAGAAGATAAAGGTCAACAACCGCAATTACAACGTGACCATCAACGAGCAGACGCAAATGTACGCGATGCGATTGCGCAGGCTTTATCAGCAGAGCTACAGCGACATGGACAGCTTTGACGAAGTGAGCTCTGAAATTTCTAGCACGGTGAGCAATCTGCTCAAGCACGCCGTTTCTCCAGAAGTCAAGGAAGACGACATGGACGGCGTCATACAACAGTTGCTAAAGATGTACGAAAAGGCAGCCAAAAAGTAGGATTTTATCATCTAGAAAACATCTAAATAACAACCGCAAGCGTCGCTCCATATGGAGGCAAATGTCATCAAAAAGTGCATCAACCCTTCGTGCGGTTTGACTTTTGAAATCGACAACGACATTTACAGGTGTTCCTGCGGCTCGCTCCTTGATATAAAATATAGCAAAAAGCCAGGCCGGGACCTTGTCGAAACGTTCTACCAGCGGAGGAATCACGGCGGCAACATCTACAACGAAAGCGGTGTATGGCGCTTCCGCGACCTTATCAATTTCGCCGGCATTGACACTGAAAACTTTGAAGAGTGCGCTCGCGTCCTGGTATCGCTTGACGGCTCTGAAGGGCGCCTCTCAAAGCCCTACAAGATGAGCAAGGCGGCAGACTATGCCGAAATGGACCACGACTCGTTCCTGCTCCAGCCCGAAGGATACAACCCCTCCGGCTCGTTCAAGGACAACGGTATGTCGACTGCGGTGACGCACGCAAAGATGCTCGGTGTGAAAAAGATAATCTGCGCATCCACCGGCAACACTTCGGCTTCTGCTGCAATGTACGCTGCCAATGAAAGCGTGGAGTGCGACGTATACATTCCAAGGGGCGAAATTGCGCCCGGCAAGCTAGGGCAGGCTTTCCAGTTCGGCGCGCAGGTGATACAGGTGGACGGCAACTTTGACGACGCCCTTGCGGCATCACTCAAAAAAGCAA
>Ga0209751_10004300_pt1 | contig 13667 bp, 12 predicted proteins | sample RifCSP13_1_FD_184019 | JGI IMG/M metagenome (GOLD analysis project Ga0209751, IMG submission 184019) | Soil microbial communities from Rifle, Colorado - Rifle CSP2_sed 13_1 (SPAdes) (version 2) | ecosystem: Environmental > Terrestrial > Deep subsurface > Rock core/Sediment | place: Rifle... | reverse complement strand
TTCAGCCGGGTCTCCGCAAGTTGATTATTTTTTCAACAGGTCCCTTATTTCAGTCAATAACTTTTCTTCCTTAGAGGGTTCAGGCGGTGCAGCCTGTATGACTTCTTCCTTTTTCTTCAGGTTATTAATGGCTTTTATTAAAATAAATATCGCAAAAGCTACGATCAGAAAGTCAAAAGTTGTCTGTACAAAGTTTCCCCAGTTAAGTGTAACTGCATTGATTACATTTCCTGCCTGATCAACACTGGCTTCCTTCAGGGTCAGCGTAAGCTCGGTAAAATCAACCCCGCCGATGAGCAATCCAAGTGGAGGCATGATGACATCATTCACAATGGAGGAAACGATCTTTCCGAATGCAGCGCCGATGATGATACCAACGGCCATGTCGGCCACGTTGCCCTTCATGGCGAAATCCCTGAATTCTTTTACAATACTCATGATAATAGGTTTAAGGGTTTAGAATATGAAAGAAAAGCCAATGGCAAGTACCTCCTTGAACTGGATCCTGGGGCCTGTTTCATCTGTTATGCCATCATCATTATTATCGATCTCAATATCAATATCATCGTCGTACAACAGGTGTGTAGACAAGGTAGCGGAAATGTATTTGTTCACCTTCATGGAAAGTAATGTTTTCCATCACTGTCTTTTTAAGGAATATACGCAGGTAGCCGCCAAACTCACTTTTAAAGTTTTCGCCGGGGTCTACCCCTGATTGTATGTTCATTTATAATGAATTGTAGTAAATATATGAAAAAACAACACAGCTATAAATCTGAATATTTATTATACCCCATGAACCTTCCGGTACTAAAATATACCATACATCAACCTGCCGATACCCAGGTAAATGGACAGTCCGATAATATCATTGGTGGTGGTGATAAAAGGTCCGGTCGCCAGTGCAGGGTCGATATCGAACCGTTGCAGCACAAGGGGTACGAAGGTGCCGAAAACCGAGGCAAACAGGATCACTGAAAAGAGGGCCAGGCTCACGGTAATTGTCAGCGCAAAAGAGTCGGTAAAAAGAAGGTTGTACAGAAATATCAGTCCCGACAGAATAATCCCGTTGATCAATGCCACGGATAACTCCTTCATCAGCTTTCCGGCTATGCCCTGCAGATCGATTGTACCTGCAGCTATACCTTGCACAACGATGGAGGATGATTGTACGCCTGCGTTACCTCCCATGGCACCGATGAGCGGAAAGAAGAGGGCTATTTCGGGAGAAATTTTCAGATCGCTTTCATGCATGCTGATCACCCTTGAGCCGAGAATTCCACCGGTGAGTCCGATAATCAGCCAGGGAAGTCGTGCCCGGGTTAGCAGGAAAACATTATCGGAATGCTCAACATCCTCCGTTATACCGGAAATTAACTGGTAGTCTTTTTCCGCTTCTTCCTTGATCACATCCACCACGTCGTCGATGGTTATCCTGCCAAGGAGCCGGCCAATAGTATCAATTACGGGAAGGGATACCAGGTCGTATTTTTTCATGATATTGGCTACCTCTTCCGATTTGGTGTCTGTTTTCACCGAAATGATATCGGTATGCATAATATTTCTGATCCGGGTGGAGGATCGGGAGATCAGCAGCTTTTTCAGGGACACTGTGCCTTTAAGCATTTCATCCTCATCCACCACATACACATAGTAGAACTCATTCACTTCACCGGCCTGCCTGCGGATCTCACGTATACAGCGGGCAATATCCCAGTCCATATTTACCGTGATCAGCTCGGTAGCCATAAGTCCGCCGGCGGTATTCTCATCGTAACTGAGCAGGTCAACGATATCGCCGGCCTGTTCAATATCTTCGATGCTTTGAAGAATCTCTTCCTGTTTTTCCTCCGAAAGTTCACCCAGCAGGTCGGCGGCATCGTCCGATTCCATGTTGTCGATTACATTGCGGGCAATCAACTCGCCTGACATTTCCTGGATGAACTTCTCCCGTTCGTCCTCTTCAAGTTCAACAAGTACATCTGCTGATTTCTCGCTGTCGAGGAGATTATACAGGTATCTCGATTCTTCCGGCTCGATCTCCGTGAAGATTTCCGCGATATCGGCAGGGTGCAGTTTATTGATCATCTTCAGCACCAGACCGTCATTTTTTGCTGCAATCAATAATTGAAGCTCTTCTACAAACTCACGTGTAAGTTCGAAATGCATGGGTTATCAGATTTAAGGTCCTTCAGTTGGGTGATTATTCCGCAATCCGGCTGCATTCTCAGCAAGCCGGGTGAGTCTGACAAAATCATCAATGCCCAGTTGCTCAGGACGTTTCTGAAATATGTCATCGGTCGTGTCCAAATTTAATAAAATGTTTTTTAATGAGTTACGCAAAGTTTTACGGCGCTGGTTAAACGCTGTTTTTACAACCTTTGCAAACAGTACCTCATCACATTCAAGACTTGTCCGGTTGTTGCGGGTAAGCCTGATAACGGCCGACTGCACCCTGGGAGGCGGATTGAATACCTGGGGAGGAACGGTGAATAAATAGCTGATTTGATAATAGGCCTGCAGAAATACGCTCAGGATCCCGTAATCCTTTGGTCCGGGAGGAGAGGCTATGCGAACGGCTACTTCTTTCTGGATCATGCAAACTACCTCGGTCACCAGATTCCGGTGTTCCAGTATCCTGAAAAAAAGCTGGCTCGAAATGTTGTAGGGAAAATTTCCGATCACTGCAAAGGGTTTATTGAATAGTTCGCCGAAGTTGACATCGAGGATATCGGAAGAGACTATTTTATCCTTAATACCCGGGAACCTTTTTACCAGGTAGCTTACCGAGGCATTATCGATCTCTACAAATTTCAGGTCTGTATCCGGTAAGGCCAGCAGGAACTCCGTGAGTACACCCATGCCCGGACCTATTTCAAGCACTCTGGTGTAATCGTTAAGCGACAGGCTGTTCACAATCTTACGCGCAATATTTTTATCTGTCAGAAAGTGTTGACCCAGGCTTTTCTTAGGTTTTACAGGGATCACAAATGCAATGATTTTTGACAAAAATACCTATTTTCGAAGTCCCAATTCTACCGCCATGCATTATAATTTTGATGAGGTTGTCAACCGCGAAAATTCCCAGTCTTACAAGTATGATCTCAGAAACGAGGTTTTCGGATCCCCTGATGTAATTCCGATGTGGGTTGCAGATATGGATTTCAGGACTCCTCCGTTTGTGATCGAGGCGCTTCAGAAAAGGATAGAACATGAGATCATGGGGTACACCTTTGTTGCTCCTTCGTGCAATGACACTATTGCCGGCTGGATACAGCGACGGTATAACTGGGAGATCAGCACCGGATGGATCAGCTTTTCCCCGGGGGTTGTCCCTGCGATCAACCTGTTGATTATGGCATTTACACATCCCGGAGATAGGATTATCATCCAGCCTCCTGTTTATTTTCCATTTTTTAAGGCAGTTGAAAACCACCACCGGTTGCTGGTGACGAATCCGCTCCGGTTTGAGAACGGAACCTATTCCATGGATTTTGATGACCTGGAAAGTAAGATCGATGACAAAACCAAAATGCTTATTTTATGCAGCCCGCATAATCCTACCGGGAATGTATGGTCGCGCGACGATTTAAAAAGGATTGGGGATATTTGCCTGAAGAACAACATGCTGTTGATTTCCGATGAGATTCATGCCGACCTGGTGTTTCCCGGGCAGAAGCATATTCCAACAGCCTCAGTTTCGGAAGATATTGCCGGTATTACCATTACTTGTATGGCACCCAGCAAGACCTTCAACCTGGCCGGGCTCTCCACGGCTTTTCTGGTAATACCTGAAGGCAGGTTGAAAGCGCAATATGAGAGGATACTCGACCAGGTTCATGTGGGAGCAGGGAATATATTCGGATTTGTTGCCATGGAAGCGGCGTATGCGCATGGTGATGAATGGCTGGATCAGCTGATGGAGTACCTTGCAGGGAATCTCAAATTCCTGGAGGATTTTATTAAAAAACATATTTCCAGGATACGGGTAATTGCCCCGCAGGCTACTTACCTGGTATGGCTCGACTGCTCCGGGTTGAACATGTCGACGCGGGAGTTGCGGTCGTTCATGATCCACCAGGCAGGTGTTGGTTTTAACGATGGTCCGCAGTTTGGAAGGGAAGGGAAGGGATTTCAGCGCATAAATATTGGCTGTCCCCGGTCGGTACTTCATGAGGCATTGGTAAAAATGCAGGTTGCCATCGACAAGTATTTTGAAAAATAGAGAACTTTTTTGAAAAAATGCAGTAAGAATAGATAATCATTTTACTGTAAAATTTAATTAATTTAGTTTTCAGTATTTTCAGGTATTTAATCAGTATTTGCCATGAGACTTAAAATAGCTGCTAAAATTGGATTGGGATTTGGTATCTTAACCATTGCTGTGATTATCAACGCCTGGGTAACCAGTATTGCACTTGAACGGAGCCGCAACATCAATGAAAAGATCACAAGTGTATATACTCCTTCTCAGGCTTTCATTTCCGATTTGTATACTACAATCAGCGATTCCCGCATGCTTATTAAATCCTGGGTTTTTATTGATAAAATATCCGACACACCCGATAAGGTAACCTTGCAGGACCTCCACGCAAAAGACTACAAGATGGTTATGGATACGTTGAAACAGCTGAGCCTGCTCTGGGACAGTGTCAGTTTCCGTTCCAGCCTTAATTATATTGATTCGGTGATTGTGGATTCCCTGTTCCCCAAACACCAGTACATCATGGAACAGTTGAATTCGTTCGAAAATTATGATGATCCCTTCGTGGTTTTCGAGGTTACACCCATGGTGGAAGATGGTGGCGATGTGATGATGCTTACCCGCAGGATATTGTTCCGGATCGATGAACTGAATATGAAACAGGAGGCAGTGGTTGAACAGGGTCAGCAGCAGATGATCGCCACCTTCAACCGTTTCCAGAGCTGGATCTTCATCATGGGATTGATCCTGGTAACCGGTGCCATTGTAATTGGGATTATAACCATCAATTCCCTGGCAAAGCCGGTGAATCACACCAAGAATGTTCTGCTGTCGATGGGCAAGGGTGTACTTCCCAAAGAAAAGCTTACCGAAGGAAGCGATGAGCTTGGACAGATGTCACAGGCACTGAATATGCTGGTGAAGGGGTTAACGAATATTTTCGGTTTTTCCGTTGAAATCGGGAAGGGAAATTTCGATACCCGTTTTGAGCCGCTTAGCGATGAAGATGTGCTTGGACATTCGCTGCTGGATATGCGTAATGAGCTGAAGAAGGCGGCTGAGGATGAAAAAAGGCGTAAACAGGAAGATGAACAGCGCAACTGGGCTGCCCAGGGGGTTGCCAAATTCAGTGATATTCTCCGCAAAAGTACAAGTGAACTCGATGAGCTTTCCTATGATATTATCAGCAACCTGGTAAAGTATACCAATTCCAACCAGGGTGGCATTTACATTGTGAATGACAACGACCGGGATAATATTTTCATAGAAATGAAAGCCAGCTATGCATATGACCGCCGCAAGTTCATCACCAAGCGGATTGAGATCGGGGAAGGTCTTGTTGGCAGGTGTTACCAGGAAAAGGAAAAAATATATCTTACCGAAATACCGCATGACTATATTAAAATAACATCGGGACTGGGTGAGGACAATCCCCGGGCACTGCTGATCGTGCCGTTAATTTACAACGATGTGATATACGGACTGGTGGAAATAGCCTCATTTATTGAATATCCGGACTATGTTGTAGAATTCATCGAGCGCATCGGCGAGAGTATAGCCGCTACCATATCCTCCAGCAAGGCACATATTCAGACCGCCCTCCTGCTTGAGCAATCGCAGCAACAGGCTGAGGAGATGTCGTCGCAGGAAGAAGAAATGCGGCAGAATATGGAGGAACTCAGGGCTACACAGGAACAATCGGCGCGACGCGAAGAGGAACTGCAGCGTCAGGTGAATGAATTGCGTAAACGTTTAAAAGAAATCACACAGTAACAACAGGAGATGCAACCTACATTATTGATCCTGGCGGCCGGAATGGGAAGCCGTTATGGCAGCCTTAAACAGATTGACCGTTTTGGTCCTTCCGGTGAAACCATTGTTGAATACTCGATATATGATGCGTTAAGAGCAGGTTTTGGTAAGATAGTCATGGTTGTCCGGAAAGGCTTTGTGGACGATTTCCGTGAAATTGTGCTTACGCGTGCCATGAAAAAAGCTGACATTACTTTTGTTTTCCAGGAACTCGACAGCCTGCCGAAAGGATTCACCCTTCCTGCTGAGCGCGTTAAGCCCTGGGGTACAGGTCACGCAGTTCTCATGGCTGCCGGTGAGATCAACGCACCCTTCGCCGTTGTTAATGCAGATGATTTTTACGGAGCAACCTCATACAGCATTATGGCCGGCTTTCTGTCGACGCCGCGGTCAGGGGGATTGGAGGAATATTGCCTGGTTGATTACCAGCTCGAAAAAACAATGTCGGAGACAGGTTCGGTCTCCAGGGGCATTTGTCATGTGGATGATGACGGATATCTCACAGATATTACCGAACATACCAAAATCAGCCGGAACGGCAATGTCATAATCAGTGAGTTTGCGGGCAAAGATCCGGTTATTTTTACCGGCCGGGAACGAGTTTCCATGAACCTGATGGGCTTCATGCCTTCGATGTTCGATCACCTTCATCAGCAATTCATTGATTTTCTTCATCAGCATCCAAACAGCCATGCGGCAGAATTTTACATTCCCTTTGCTATGAACGAGGTTATCCGTACCGGCAAAGCCAGGGTAAAAGTTTTACCCACGCAGGAACGGTGGTTTGGCGTTACTTACCGTGAAGAAAGGGATATCGTCGCTAATAACCTGAAAACCCTTGTTCAGCAAGGTGTTTACCCTGCTGACCTGTGGTCTTAGCCTTATTGATCTTTTAAACCTATTAAGCTATGAGTGTAGTAAGATTTGGCGTATCCCTGGATAAGGAGATCATGGAGGAGCTTGACAATTATGTGACTGTAAACAGTTTCCCTAACCGTTCACAGGCTATACGCAACCTGATCGAAAAATATGCCGTGGAACAGAAATGGCAGTGCGACAACCAGGTTGCCGGTGCCATTGTTATTGTTTACGATCATCACAAGCGCAATATCGACAATGAAATCAATGAGGTGCAGCACCAGTTTCATCATTTGATCCTTTCGAGCCAGCATGTGCACCTCGATCATGAAACCTGTCTCGAAACCATAGTTGTAAAAGGCAAAGCCAGTGAATTAACTGCACTGGCCGATCATATCATCTCCCTGAAAGGTGTGTATCATGGTAAGCTTGTTATGTCAAGAACATAAGAGTGAAAAGTGAAAAGTGAAAAGTTAAGGTCGCAAATCTTTGATCTTTGTTCTTTGATCTTTGATCTTTTCAGATACTCATAGCCTTATAAATCTTTGATTGCTTCAGCGGAACCAGTTTCCCGTAATAATTCGTTTTTCCGCGGGTGGTGCCGCTAATGCTTGCATCGGCATAACCACTTGGGGAGATGTTAAAGAATATATCGTAGCTGCCTATCCGGGTCATGGTATATAGCCGTATCGAATACCCGTTCTTAGTCTTTCCGGTTTTCTGAATGTCGAACCGGGAAATAGTACCCTCCGCGGTTATGCCTCCCATGCCGTTATATCCTCCAATGCCGGAAACCGAAGCAAGCTGAATGGTAATATGGGATGAATCAACAGCTATAAAATTTATCCGGCTGTTTACCACAATCCGGTTACCCGTTTGATTTCCCACCGTATTCGCTTCAAGTACAAATTGCCGTTGCCGGACCATCTGGTGAACCAGTTTTGCGGTAGCTTCTTCATCAATGCGCCGTTGTTCAATTTTTTGCTGCCGGGTGAGGTTCTTGGTTGTTTTACTGTCAACAGATCCTTCCTCCTGGGCAAAAGCGGATAATGCCGAAAATACCGTTACGATTAACAATAGGATTGTTTTCATGTCAGTAACATTTTAAGTGATAAATATCGCTGTAAAATAATACAAAATATATGCCAGTGAATGAAAGGATGCCTTGACAAATTTACTATTATCTTTACCTTTGATGCCTCCGATTTATGAGAAACCGAACCGATGCCTGATATCATTCAACTTCTCCCTGATTCCGTTGCCAACCAGATTGCTGCAGGAGAGGTAATCCAACGGCCTGCGTCGGTTGTCAAAGAGCTGGTGGAAAATGCCATAGATGCCGGTTCCACTTCCGTAAAGGTTATTGCCCGTGAAGGTGGTAAGACGCTGATCCAGGTTATTGATAACGGTTGCGGGATGTCCGAAACGGATGCCCGGATGAGTTTTGAACGGCATGCCACCTCAAAGATCCGTGAAGCGAATGATCTTTTTGCCATCCGTACGCTGGGCTTCCGTGGTGAAGCACTTGCCTCGGTGGCCTCGGTGGCACAGGTTACCCTGAGAACCCGAAAACATGAGAATGAACTGGGATCGGAACTTGTTATTTCAGGATCGGCCGTGCAATCTCAGGAGCCGGTCAGTTGTGCAGCAGGCACCAGTTTTACGATAAAAAACCTGTTCTTTAATGTGCCGGCACGGCGTAAATTCCTTAAGACCAATAATGCCGAACTAAAGCATATTATCTATGAATTCCAGCGGATTGCACTGGCAAACCCGGAGGTGGAATTCCTCCTTGAACATAATGATACCGAAGTATACAACCTGCCACGAAGCAATTACAAGCAACGGATTGTGCATTTGTTCGGAAAGGCCATTAATCAAAATCTGACCAATATCGATACCGATACAAGTCTGGTGCGCATAAGCGGATTTATCGGAAAGCCCGAATTTGCACGCAGAACGCCCGGGGAGCAGTTTTTCTTCATCAACAACCGGTTCATGAAGCATCCCTATTTCCACAAGGCTGTGCTGTCGGCTTATGAAAAGATCCTTCCTCCGGAAACCATACCATCCTATTTTATATACCTGGAGGCTGATCCCGATACCATCGATATAAATATCCATCCGACAAAAACCGAGATAAAGTTCGAGAATGAACTGGCAATATTCCAAATCATTATAGCTGCAACACGCGAAGCCCTGGGGAAGTTTAATCTTATGCCCTCCATCGATTTCAACACCGAAAGTGCCATGGAATTTCCCCTGTATAACCGTGATGAGCCAATTCGTACACCGCAGATTTCATATAACAAAGACTACAATCCGTTTGACGAGGAGCTGAAGCATGGGGGTAGACGTGATCCTGCGGGCGGAGAAAATCTGAAACACTGGGAGAAGTTATACAGCAACGAAGGTCTGCCGATGCGGGAAACCGGATCCGGATCGGTTGAAACCGGACAACATGACCTGAGTTTTGATCAGCATAACCAGAAGGACTCTTTTATCCAGTTAAAGAACAGGTATATTCTTACGCCGGTAAAATCGGGGCTCATGGTTATCGATCAGCACAGGGCTCATGAAAGGATCCTTTTTGAACATTTTATCCGTTCTCTGGCCATGAATTATCCGGTAGCACAACGAACCTTATTTCCAGAGACCATTGAGCTTGATCCTGCAGACTACATGATGCTCCTTGAGATCATGGACGATCTCCACGCGATAGGATTTGACCTGCGTGATTTCGGAAGCAATACCGTGGTTCTGGGCGGTTACCCTGCTGACAGCCGCAATGAACATCCACGGGAGCTGCTGGAGGCATTTCTCGACCACTATAAAAGTACGGAGGGAGATATTAAGATCAGTGTGCGTGAAAAAATTGCCCGGTCCCTGGCGACGGCAGGTGCCATCGGTTATGGGGTAGCGCTTTCCGCCGAATCGATGCAGGAACTGGTGGACAATTTGTTTGCCTGTGAAAGTCCGGGATATTCGCCATCGGGAAAACCGGTTGTGGTGATATTGGGAAGCGAGGAGTTGGAGAAGAGATTCAGGTAAGGGCAGGTGAATGGTGCGGGATCAAAATCGAAATTGTACACCTGCATACAGGTGCCTGGGTAAGCCGGGATAGTAGTACCGGGGTTCGGTATTTCCGAGTCCCAGGGCATTAACCACCACCATTGAAGCGTAATGTGTGCTGGTAATATTGTTTATGCCGGCGTAAAGATTGATTGTTCCTTTTTTCTTCAATTGGAACTGAGAAGTCGCTTTGATATTGCTTAGAAAATACCCGGGATTTACCAGTATGTTCCCGTCGTCGAGGTATTGTTCTCCCGCATACTGCACATCGGTTACAATTTCGAGCAACTCCATGGGTTTCCAGGTAAGTCGCAGATATAGCGATTGATCGGGTATGCCTGGCAGCTGGTTTCCATTGTACGTATTGCTGTCATCGATGAAGTGGATAAAGCGGTTTAACGATTGTGTATAACTCAGGGAGAAAGAAAGCTCTCCGGGAAACCTGTTATACCCGAACAAGCGATGATGAAGCTGTAGTTCAATTCCCTGGTGACGTGTTTTACCGGCGTTTATGCCGGTGAAAATGTCTTCTGTTACCCTCTTGGTTACCAATAAGTTGTTGAGTTCAATCCAGTAAAGGGTCCCATCAAATCCGAATGTTTTGTCAAACAGGCTCAGGCGTGTTCCAATTTCATATTGAAATCCTTGTTCGGGCTTGATACCCGGGTTAATATCGCCTTCGGGCAGCAATGTCTCCTCCGGCGATGGGAGCGAATATCCGTGGCCTGCGGAAGCATAAACCGTCCAGAGATCATTGGGAGCAAAGTTAACTCCCAAACGGGGTGAAAGTATAATTGGAAATTTACGTCTGCCCGATTGATCACCATTGGGCAGAAACAAATCAGTAAGCTGATAGCGGATATGATTAACCGCACCTGCAAGTGATATGTTCAGTTTTGGGGCAGGCCGGTAGTACATTATTGCGAATATGTTGAACTGATAACGATTTTCCCGGTTTTCATTCAGGAGGATACCATCCCTGTCGAGTATCCATCTGTATTGTTCGGCGATCCATTCGGTACCCAGGACCAGGTCGGTTTTTTGTGCGTGAAAGGACAGTTTGTTGCGGAATCCGGCACTGAGGGACTGGTCGTCGAGGTTGTTAAAAGGACGTCTTTCATAGCTGTCATTCCATTTACCAAAAATAGTAAGCCGGTTGGTGAGTTGATCCGACAGATTTGAAGTAAGGGTTACCCCTGAAATTGCCTTAAAGTATTTTTTGTAACCCCCGATGGCCATCCAATTGGGTGCGGCGGCCCGGGGGTCGTTTTTAAACAGGGTTTTTCCCAAGGAACTTGGGATACCTCCGTTTACGCCAATCAACAGGAGCGTGTAATTCAGCGACCACCGGGGTTGTTTCCATGCAGCAGTTGTCAACAGCGAAGTGCGGGTATAGTGATTGTTTTCCCGGTAACCATTGGACCGTAAGTGGCTGATACTGCCCCAGAGGTTTGCCTTTCTCCGGTGAAGGTTTCCGGACAGATGGGTTTTAGCGGTATTGAAACTTCCGAACTGTGCACCCAGCGTTCCTTCATGAAAGTTCTTTACCGGAGTATACAGGTTGATACTGCCACCCAATCCGGAGCCATAAAGTGCGGAAGAGGGTCCTTTTATTACTTCAAGCCGTCCCAAACTTTGCATATCGATCTCTTCGGGTGTTGAAACGCCGTCGGAAGTGGTAAGCGGTATATCGTTGAGATAGGCCCTTATCCGGTTGGTGTTAAAAGGTGTCCGGCTACCCATCCCCCTGATGGTAATCCTGCCGGTGGCATAGGTTCCGCTTTGCATAGACACACCGGGCAGGGTATTGAGGGTTGTGGCCAGACTGGTGCCGTCCGACAGGCTAAGGTTCTTTCCGGCAAGCACGGATATACTGCCGGGTATGCTACGCAAGTGCCCGCTCACATGGTATGCTTCCACTTCTACTGCATCCAGCAGGATGACCGTATCGGCCGGCTGAGCATGAACCATCAAAAAACCGGATGAAAACAGGGAAAAGAATAAGGAAATTGCTGATCTCATGTCCGTGTAACATTTCCGGCCGGTTTATTCCATCGGGATCAACCGCACAATTTTTCCGGGATCTTCGATAGCAACGTAGATCAATCCATCAGGGCCCATTACTACGTTACGCACCCGCCCTATGCCTTCAAGAAGCTTTTCACGATGGATTACCGAATGGCCGCTGATCACCACACGTTCGAGGTATTGAAAACGAAGTGAGCCTACAAGCAGGTTGTTCTGCCATTGCCTGTAACGGTCACCTGTTACAAAAGTCATTCCGCAGGGAGCAATTGAAGGTGTCCAGAATAAAACAGGCTGTTCCAATCCTTCCTTTTCAGTGAGTTTGGTGAGTATGGTACCATCGTAATTGATCCCGTATGAAATAACCGGCCAGCCGAAGTTCAGTCCCGGTTCAACCAGGTTAAGCTCATCGCCGCCCCGGGGACCATGTTCCGAGACCCACAGCTCGCCGGTTAACGGATTAATTGCTGTACCCTGTGGGTTACGGTGACCGAAGCTGTATATCGAGGGAATAGCTCCGGGTGTATCAACAAAGGGATTATCTGCCGGAATCGATCCATCGTCATGTATGCGGTGGATCTTACCGTTGGTGTTGTTCAGCTTCTGGGGAAAATCAAAATGCTGACCACGGTCTCCGATCCCGAAAAAGAGATGTCCCTTGCCGTCAAATGCCAGCTTGCATCCGAAGTGATGACCCCGGTCGGTCTCCGGTGTGCCTTTGAAAATAACCTGCTGGTCTGTCAGCGTGTTACCCTGAAGCCTGGCCCGCATGATTGCCGTATTCCCGATACGTCTCCGGCTTTCGGAACCGGGAGATGAGTAAGATATGTAGATCCAGCCGTTTTCTTCAAAGTCGGGGTGCAGAGCCAGGTCAAGCAATCCGCCTTGTCCGAATGCCATAATGGGTGGCAGACCTTCGATGGGGGGTGAAAGCCTCCCTGCGGAAAAGCGATGAAGCGTTCCGGCACGCTCGGAGATCAGCAGGTCGCCACCGGGAAGAAAAGCCAGTCCCCACGGAACATTTAATCCGGATACTACAGTATCCACAGCATATCGTTGTGATTCTGATTCAATAACACTGCCAGCTGTCACTGCCGGTTTCAGCCTGCTCCTGTCTTCGGGTATCCCCTTTTTAACATAGCCTGCGAGGGCTTCCAGTTCGGCATCTGAGAAGGTTTTTTGAAAGGCAGGCATGCCAATATCCTCGATACCGAATTTGATGCTGCTGATCACGGAAACATTGCCTGCTTCGTCCATCCATGACTTCGCGGCAAATTTTTCGAGATTGTCGCCATGGCATCCGGCGCAGTAATTTTGATAATTTGAAGCAGCAGTTTTTTCTTCGTAAATAACACGTGTTAAAACGGGTTTACTGATCGTCTTAAAGCCAATCAGTCCCAGTAAAACCAGCAGGATGAAACTCAATAGTATAATTGCAGCCCGTTTCATATTCTTTTAACGAAATTTCAAACATAATATTGGACAGGAGACCGGCACAGTTTTATCGCTTATGTATTGTTACTCTTAATCAAATCATCAATTTCATCCAGGTGAAGTTTAAGATGCGTCAAATAACCTGTTATGCCATCTTCAAGTGAAATAAGTTTTTCCCCGCTATTCCACTGATTGGTTAATTTCGACGGATTAACCTGCTTTATAATATGAACAATATGCATGTTTGAAAATTTCCACAGAT
>Ga0209751_10004299_pt1 | contig 13668 bp, 12 predicted proteins | sample RifCSP13_1_FD_184019 | JGI IMG/M metagenome (GOLD analysis project Ga0209751, IMG submission 184019) | Soil microbial communities from Rifle, Colorado - Rifle CSP2_sed 13_1 (SPAdes) (version 2) | ecosystem: Environmental > Terrestrial > Deep subsurface > Rock core/Sediment | place: Rifle... | reverse complement strand
CGGTCGCTACCACCCACCGTGGACGCCGCCCGGCCGTGAGCCCCGCCCCGAACCGACCGACCTGAAGGCACAGGCGAGGGCGGCGACCCGGGTGCGGCGGATGCGCTTCTACCCCGTCCGCGTCAGGGCGGGCCGCATCGAGGTCGCCGTCCCGGACTAGGCGCCGTGCCGCTGCACGGTCCGCGTAACGCGGTGGGCCGTGCCTGGAATGCCGCACGCATACGTCACCTGCAGTATGCTGCGCGCCTCATGCGTCGCCTGCCGGCGGCGGGAGTCGGTGCCCTGATCGTGGCACTGGCAGCGGGGATCTTCCTCCAGACAGCCCCAGCGACCGAAGCCGCGTCGTCCTGCACGGGCTGGAAGAGCACCGTGGTCCCGCCCCTCCACATCAACGTCCTGCGCACCGCGCTGGGCAGGGTCGACACCGTGCCGTTCAGGCGGTACGTGGAATTCGTCCTGGCCGCCGAGTGGGGCCCCTCGAACCCGCCGGAGGCCCTGGCGGCCGGCGCGGTCGCCATCAGGCAGTACGCCTGGTACCACGCCATGGCCGGCCACTGGCGCGGTGGGCGCTACGGGGGCACGTGCTACGACGTGCGCGACACGAATGTCGACCAGGTCTACCAGCCCGCGACGAAGACGCCCACCGCGAAACACCACGCCGCGGTCGAGCGATCCTGGTCGGTTACCCTGCGCAAGCACAGCCGGAAGGATCCGAGCGGCCGCTTCTTCCTCACGTCGTACAACGGCGGCTCGACATCCCGAGCCTGCGGTTCGGGCGTGACCGGCTGGAAGCTGTGGCAGAGAGGGGCCGCGGACTGCGCCGCCGAGGGATACAGCTTCGAAGCGATCCTGCGCACCTACTACGGGCCGAGCCTGCGCGTGGTCACGATGGGGCGCCACGACCTCGACGGCGATGGCCGTGACGATATCGGCGTCTTCGTCGGCGGAGCCGGCCCGGACACCACGTATCCTCTCGTCCTGCCGTCGCAGGGCGACACCCTCCGCACGCTCTCCGACGAGCCGCTGAGCTTCCCCCTCTCCGGCTTGCTGGGGCGGGTCACGGCCGACCTGACCGGCGACGGCACGGCGGATCTCGCCGTCCTCATGCGCACCGCCAGCGGCGTGCAGATTCGCGTCGTCCCGGCCGCAAAGAGTGGCTTCGCCCGTGCCGAAGTCTGGTGGGACAGTGCAGCCCCGGATCGCGGGCTATCGATCACGGAGGTCCAGCTCGTGACCGCGGACTGGGACGCCGACGGGAAGGCGGACCTCGGGCTCGTGGCGCCGGTTCCGGGCGCACCAGGAACGGCAAGGCTGTACGAGCTGCGTTCGGATGGCGCCGGCCTGAAGTCGCCGGAACCGGCATGGGAGGGGGCGATCGACCCGCGGAACGCGACCGTCTACGGCGGCGACTTCAACGGTGATGGGCGTGGAGATCTGGCCGCCGTCGAGGATCACCGCGGCGGAGACCCGACCGCTGCCGGCCATGAAAGGCGGCCGGGCCTGGCCTTCGTGGTCGTGCCTTCCCGGCGGGACGGGGAAGGATTCGGGCCGGTCGCGGTCTGGTATGTGGAACGCGCCCTCGCCGGTGACGCCGCCCTCCCGGTCGAGGCCGACGTCGACGGGGACGGGCGTGACGACATCGTCCTTCTCGTCCGGAACGGTGAGACCGGGTTGACGGTCTACCTGTACCGGGCAGGCGGCGGCTCATTCACGAGATCCATGTTGGCCAGGCTGGCGGCCGGATTCCCGTGGGCGGGGCTCAAGGCCGGCGCCGCGGACCTGGACGGGAACGGCTTCGAGGACGTCTTCGTCCTGTCCGCGGCCGGCTCCGGGACCCGGTTCCGTGCCCTGCTCTCGAGCGCGACAGCTGTTGCGGTAACCGATTGGGGAAGCGACCGCGACCTTGACTGGTCGACCGCGAGCCCGTTCTAGTCGGATCGTCGTCGCCGGCGTGCTGGCGCTGGTGGGCGTGGTCTGGATCGGGCAGGGGCTCGGCTACGTGCCGGGCAGCTTCATGACGGGTGACCCGTTCTGGGCCCTTGCCGGTGGGGCCCTGCTGGCCGTCGGAGCCGCGCTCATGGCGCTGGAGCTGCGCCGCCGTCCAGCGGGCCCGCGTTGACCGCTGCAAAGCGAGCGGCGCTTGCGAAAGGGGGCACCGCAGGATGAACACGATGGCACGAGTGTGTTGCCGCACGACCAGCACGGTGCGACACTACGCGCACCCGGGGCATCGCCCCGTGGCATGAGGAGGAAGCCGATGCGTACGTTCCCGCGCACCCTCGTGGTGCTCATCGCACTGGTCGTGGTCGGCGCAGCCTGCCAGGCGGGCGCGACCCCGACTCCATCGCCGACCGGGCAGCCAACGGGCGAGCCCACGGCGACGCCCACCGAAGGGCCCGCGACGCCGAACCCGGATGACCTGCTCGCGGTCGTGAAGGCGCGCGGCAAGCTGGTCGTCTCCACAGACGCGGCCTACCCACCCCAGTCCTCATTGACGGATGGCAAATGGGAGGGCTTCGACGTCGACGTGGCCACCGAGATCGCCAAGCGGCTCGGCGTGACGGTCGAGTTCACCGCGCAGGACTGGTCGGTCATCACGGCGGGGAGCTGGGCCGGCCGCTGGGACGTCAGCGTCGGCTCGATGGCCATCACCACCGACCGCTCGCAGATCTTCGACTTCAGCCCGCCCTACTACTACACGCCCGCCCAGATCGCGGCCAGCACGCAGTCGGGCATCACCGACCTCGCTGGGCTTGCCGGCAAGACCACCTGCGTGGGTGAGGCGACCACGTACTACACCTGGCTGACCGGGACGCTCGACTTCGGGCCGGGGGCTGTCGTCACCACCAAGCCGCCCGAGGGGGTCAAGACGGTGACGCGGACGACCGACCGCGATTGCGCCAACGAATGGCAGGCCGGACGCCACGAGTTCGAGGGCTGGATGAGCTCGAGCACGACCGTGGAGGAAGCGATCAAGGCCGGCATCGGGATGGTGAAGGTCGGCGAGCCGCAGTTCTACGAGCCGCTGGCCGTGGCCGTCGACAAGAGCGGCCCCGCCCACGGGGAGTTCATGCAGGCGCTCGACGGGGCCATTTTCCAGATGCACGCTGACGGAACACTCTCGCAGCTCTCGGAGCAGTGGTTCGGCATCGACCTGACAGTGAAGATCGGCGGCTAGCCGGATAGCGCGAAACGGCGGGGCCGCCGCCACGAGCGTCCCCGCCGACCTTCTCCGGGGAGGCGCACCATAGCCAGCCTCTCGGCGCGGGCGGGCCGCGGCGGGGCCCCCCCTGCGCGGGCGCCGGGTATCGTCGCGGCCGTCGAGGACGCCCGGCGGCGCCAGCGCTTCCGCTTCCGGCTGCTCTTCGCCCTGACGTGGGCCGTTTTCGTCGGCGGGCTGGTGGCAGCTCTGGCGGCCGCGGGCAAGGTCGACCTCGCCTTCATCCGAGCCCAGGCGCCGATCATCCTCGCAGCGGCGCCGCTGACCATCTTCATCTCCATCGTGTCGATCTCGATCGCGGTGGTCTTCGCCGTGCTCGGCTCGCTGGGGCGCATCTCGCGGAGCGCGCCCATCTACGCGCTGGCCACCCTGTACGTCTCGCTCGTGCGCGGCACCCCCCTGATCGTGCAGATCCTCTTCGTCTACCTCGCCCTGCCCCAGTTCGGGATCGTCCTTCCTGCGCTCCAGACCGGCATCCTCGCCCTGGCCTTCAACTACGGCGCGTACATGACGGAGATCTTCCGGGCCGGCATCCAGGCTGTGCCGCGAGGTCAGCTGGACGCGGCCCACGCCCTCGGCATGACCGACCGGGACACGCTTCGGCGGATCGTCCTGCCACAGGCGCTGCGCATCGTCACCCCGGCCATCGGCAACGAGTTCATCGCCATGATCAAGGACTCCGCCCTCGTCTCGATCGTCGGCGTCCAGGAGATGCTCTTCTTCGCGCGGATCATCGGCTCGCAGAAGTTCCGCAGCTTCGAGACCTTCATGATCGCCGCGCTGGTGTACTGGATCCTGACCATGACCTTCTCGTTCTTCCAGGAGGCGCTCGAGCGGCGACTGGCCGAGAGCGACCGGCGGATATGAGCGCCCAGAGCGGCGGACGCCTCGCGGTCGATCCCGTGCACGCTTCCGGCTCGGGACCGATCGTGCGGCTCATCGGCCTCGAGAAGTACTACGGGACCAATCACGTGCTCCGTGGCTGCCTGCTCGAGGTCATGCCCCGTGAGACGATCTGCGTGCTGGGGCGCTCCGGCTCGGGCAAGACCACGCTCCTGAAGTGCATAAACTTCCTCGAGGAGCCGACCGTCGGCAGCGTGGAGGTCGACGGCATCCGCGTGGAGGCGAACCCGCTCCATCCAAGAAGCCGCGAGCACGCCGAGAAGATCCGCCAGATCCGCCTGCGCGCCCAGATGCTCTTCCAGGAGTTCAACCTCTTCCCGCACATGCGGGTCATCGACAACGTCATCGAGGCGCCCATGCGGGTCCGCCACCTGGCGCGCGCCGAGGCCGTCGAGGTCGGCGAGAAGTACCTGGCCAAGGTCGGGCTCCTCGAGCAGCGGGACGAATTCCCCGCCCGGCTGTCGGGTGGGCAGAAGCAGCGCGTGGCGATCGCGCGGGCCCTGGCCATGGAGCCGAAGGTGCTCCTCTTCGACGAGCCGACCAGCGCGCTCGACCCTTCGCTGGTCGGAGAGGTCCTCAACGTCATGGAAGAGCTGGCCCACGAGGGCACCACCATGATCGTGGTCACCCACGAGATGGACTTCGCCCGCGAGGCGGCCGACCGCGTCCTGTTCATGGAGGAGGGCGTGTTCATCGAGGAGGGACCGCCCGAGCAGGTCCTCGATTCGCCCAAGAACCCGCTTACCCAGGTGTTCCTGGAGCGCTTCCTGACGGAGGGGCGGATACGTCGAACGCGACCGGGTGAGGAGGCGCCCGCTCCCCTACCACCCCCCATCGGCCACACGGTCTGAGGCGAACGGCATCAGGGATCGGTTGGTGAGCCGTGGATCTGAGCCCAGCCGGTATCTTCATCGCCCGATCGGTGGCCATGGCCGGATCACTCGCCGTCGTAGTCGCGGCCTGCGGGATCGCGCCCAAGCACGAGTGAGTCGCTCGGGGCGGTGCTGTCCAAAGGCGAGCGGCAGGCGCCTCCGAGCCCTCCGGCGGCGGCGACGCGCTGGTCATGACGATCTCCCTCGCCCAGGCGGCTCGGTAGAAGCCGAGCCTTGCCTCAGGGAAGAAGCTCGAACGCCTCGACGTGGCCGGGCCGAACGAGCGAGAAGTGCCGCCGGTCGAGTGTGTAGATACGGCGCACCCCCAGCCGCTCGCAGATCGCCACGATCGAGGCATCGACGAAGCCGAGTCCGGCGTCGGCGTACCGGTCGATCAGCACGGCGGCTCGTTCGAGGTCCACCCGCACGAGCGGTTCGAGGTGCCAGTCCGCCGCGGCGAGGCCGGCCACGAAGGCCGCTTCCGCGCGCGGCCCGAGCCGGCTCCCGATCAGATAGCCGGCCTCGCACAGGACGCTCTGCGGCACAAGGAGCGCGCCACGTTCGCCCTCGAGCGCAGCGCGAACGCTTTTGTGGCCCGGGTCCTCATCATCGGCCAGGGCGTAAAGGACGCCCGCGTCGATGACGGCGGACATGTCAGCGAGTCCGCCGTCTGAGTCCCTGCCCCCAGGGCGGCGGCGAGTCTCGGTCGGCCCACACGGCCCTCGGCAGTTCGTCCCGGAGGATCTCGTGGGCCCGGCCGGCCACGTCCTCGCCCCCACCGTGGCCGATCCCTACGAAGGAGGGAAGCTCCCGCTTTCCTGTCGCCATGCGCCCGGAGACGTAGCGCTCCAACGCCTCACGGATCAGGCGAGACGTCGGGACGCCGTCCTCGCGAGCGAGGTACTCGAGCTCGGTCATCACCGCCGGATCGGCGAGGATCGTCGTCCGCTTCATGCACATATGCTAGCACATATGGCATCAGGCTTCAGCGCCGGGCGACCGCCTCCAGCAGGTAGCGCACGATCACGGCGCCGACGAAGGCGACGACGACGGCGCCGAGGAAGCCGTTTGGGTCACCGATCGCCAGCTCGCGGGCCAGAAAGCCGCCGAGGATGCCGCCAAGGACGCCGACGAGGACGGTGGAGAGGCAGCCACGGGCGGCGCGGCCCGGCACCACGGCCGCCGAGAGGGCGCCGGCGATGAAGCCGACCACGATCCAGCCGACGATGCTCAGCTCCACGGCACTCTCCTGTCGTTCCTGTCAGAAGTCCGAGATAGGGACTTGGTTGGAGCGCGAAGACCGCAGAACGGTGCAGATGTACCACCCCGCGAACTTCTGAAAGAAGATACGGGGCGTCGTCCGCGACGAGGTGCGTGTGCGGGACTTCTGACACGAACCGTAACGCCACCCGGGTAATCCACGTGGCGCAGCGGTCGATGCCCATGCGCCCGGCGCGGTCGATGCCCATCCGTCCGGCGCGGTCAATGCTGTAGCCCCGGTGTGACGAGCCACGGGCCGGGCGCCGGGACCGACGCGGAAGTCCTCAGGAGGCCCGCGGCTCGGGCGCCTCGGGGTCGAGTCCGAGCTCGCCGATCGCCTTGGCCACCTGCTTCGGGGCGATGGCCTCGGCACGGGCGAGGGCGTACAGGGCGGCGGCGGCGATGTGCTCCGCGTCCACCTCGAAGAAGCGACGGAGCGCTTCGCGCGTGTCGCTCCGCCCGAACCCGTCGGTGCCCAGTGACATGAAGGGCCGGTCGATCCACGGCGCGATCATGTGGGGCACGGCCTTGAGGTAGTCGCTTGCCGCGACCACCGGGCCCTTCGTCCGGTCGAGCTGCTCGAGCAGGAAGGGCCGGCGCGGCTTGCTGGTCGGGTGGAGGCGGTTCCAGCGATCGACCTCGAGGGCATCGTTCCGCAGCTGCTGGTACGAGGTGGCGCTCCACACCTCGGCGGCCACGTCGTAGCGGTCGGCGAGGAGCTCCTGGGCGCGCAGGACCTGCTGCATGATCGAGCCGCTGCCCAGCAGGACGGCCCTGTGCCGCCCGCCGTCAGGCGCCTCGCGGAAGCGGTACAGGCCACGCAGGATCCCCTCGCTGACTTTGCCGGCGTCGCCCTGAAGCGGCGGCATCGGGTAGTTCTCGTTGTAGAGGGTGAGGTAGTAGAAGACGTCCTCGCCGGCCTGGTACATGCGGCGGATGCCTTCGCGGACGATGGCCGCCATCTCGTAGGCGAAGGCCGGGTCGTAGGCGAGGACGTTGGGCAGGGTGGAGGCGTGGAGGTGCGAATGGCCGTCCTCGTGCTGGAGGCCCTCCCCGTTGAGCGTCGTGCGGCCGGCCGTGGCCCCCAGCAGGAAGCCCCGGGCCCGTGAATCCCCGAACGCCCAGACCTGGTCGCCGGTGCGCTGGAACCCGAACATCGAGTAGAAGATGTAGAACGGGATCATGGCCAGGCCGTGGGTCGCGTACGCGGTGCCCGCCGTGGTGGCCGAGGCCATCGAGCCGGCCTCGGTGATGCCCTCCTCGAGGACCTGGCCATCTGTGGCCTCGCGGTAGGACAGGATGAGCGCGGCGTCGACGGGCTCGTAGCGCTGGCCGAGCGCCGAGTAGATGCCCACGTCCCGGAAGAGCACGTCGAGCCCGAACGTGCGGGCCTCGTCGGGGATGATGGGCACGATGCGCTTGCCGATCCCCGGGTCGCGCAGCAGGTTGCGCAGGAGCTTCCCGAAGGCCATCGTGGTCGAGACCGCCTGGCTCCCCGATCCGGTCGCGAACTCCCCGAAGACGGCGTCGCCCGGTGGCGTGACCGGCTCGTACTTCACGACACGGCGCGGGATGCTCCCCCCGAGCGCCCTGCGTCGCTCGAGCATGTAGCGGATCTCCGCGCTGTCCATGCCCGGGTGGTAGTAGGGCGCCTCGGGCAGCTTCGCGTCGGGGATGTCGAGCTGGAGGCGGTCGCGGAAGACCTTCAGCTCGGCCTCCGAGAGCTTCTTGGCCTGGTGGGTGATGTTGCGCGCCTCGATCCCCGCCCCGAGGGTCCAGCCCTTGATCGTGTGGGCCAGGATCGCCACCGGCGCGCCGCGGTGCTGGGTCGCCGCGGCATACGCGGCGTGCAGCTTGCGGTAATCGTGGCCTCCGCGGCGGAGGCGCTGGAGGTCGTCGTCCGACAGATGCTCGACGAGCTTGCGCAGCCGCGGGTCAGGGCCGAAGAAGTGCTCCCGGATGTAGGCGCCCGACTCGACCGCGTATTTCTGCCACTCCCCGTCGACCGTCTCGTCCATCTTGTGCACGAGGACCCCGTCCACGTCCCGGGCGAGGAGCTCGTCCCACTCGCGCCCCCAGATGACCTTGATGACGTGCCACCCGGCGCCGCGGAAGGCGGCCTCGAGCTCCTGGATGATCTTGCCGTTGCCGCGCACCGGCCCGTCGAGGCGCTGCAGATTGCAGTTGACGACGAAGATGAGGTTGTCCAGGCCCTCCCGCGCGGCGACGGACAGGCCGCCCAGCGCCTCCGGCTCGTCCATCTCTCCGTCGCCCACGAAGCACCACACGTTCTGGTCGCTCGTGTCCTTGAGGCCGCGCGCGTGGAGGTAGCGGTTGAAGCGGGCCTGGTAGATCGCGGTGAGCGGCCCGAGACCCATTGAGACGGTCGGGAACTCCCAGAATTCCGGCATGAGCCGTGGGTGCGGGTAGGACGACAGGCCCGGCCCGGAGACCTCGCGCCGGAAATGATCGAGCTGTTCCTCGCTCAGGCGGCCCTCCAGGAAGGCGCGCGCGTAGATCCCCGGCGCCGCGTGGCCCTGGTAGAAGACCTGGTCACCGCCGCCAGGCGCGTCCTTGCCCCGGAAGAAGTGGTTGAAACCGACCTCGTACAGGCTCGCCGCCGAGGCGTACGTGGCGAGGTGGCCACCGATCCCCGGCGAGAAGTTGTTGGCGCGCAGGACCATCGCGACCGCGTTCCAGCGGATCATCCGCCGGATGCGCAGCTCCATCGCCTCGTCGCCCGGGAAGTAGGGCTCCTGCTCGGGCGAGATGGTGTTGATGTAGCGCGTCTGGGTGAGCGCGGGTAGCCCCACGTGGAGCTGGCGTGCGCGCTTGAGGACCTTGAAAAGGAGGAACCGCGCGCGATCCGGACCGGACTCCTCGACGACCTGGTCGAGCGAGTCGATCCACTCCTGGGTCTCGTCGGGATCGATGTCGGGGAGCTGGCGCTTGAACTCGTCGAAGAGGTCGAAGTTCGCGGGCATGACCCGGAAATCTTACGGGCGATACGATCGGGCCGTGGCCGAAGGACAGGAACGGAACGCCGCCCAGAGCGGCGCGCGCGCGGGGTACGGTCCGGGCGCAGCGCTCCTCGTGGTCGATGTCCAGAACGACTTCGCCGATCCGAAGGGCAGTCTCTACGTCCGCGGAGCCGAAAACATCATCGGACGGATCAACGAGCGGATCCGCGAGGCCGAGGCGGCCGGCTCACCGGTCATCTACACGCAGGACTGGCACCCGCCCGTCACGGCGCACTTCCAGAAGGACGGCGGCATCTGGCCGGTCCACTGCGTCCAGGGAACGTGGGGTGCCGAGTTCCATGCCGACCTGCTCGTCCTGGGCCACGCGCCGATCGTGCGCAAGGGCTCCGCAGGCGAGGACGGCTACTCCGCCTTCAGCGTGCGCGACCCGGTGAGCGGGGACGTGAGCCGGACGAAGCTCGGCGAGCTCCTGCGCGCGCGCGGAGTGGAGCGCGTCGTCATCGCCGGTCTGGCGACCGACTACTGCGTGAAGGAGAGCGCGCTCGACGCGGTGCGCCTGGGATTCCGTTCGACCGTGCTGACGGATGCCGTCCGCGCCGTCGACCTCCAGCCGGGGGACGGTGAGCGTGCCCTCGCGGCGCTCGCGTCGGCCGGCGCCGAGCTCGTCGAAGGATAGGCGCGCGCCCTAGGCGACCCAGGGGATCCTTGCCCGGCTGCGGATCGCCTCCGCGGCGATCCACGGTCCGATCGCCACGACCAGTACCAGGAGCCACTCCAGCGGACCGAGCGGCGAGGCCCGGAAGGCGTCGGCGAGCGGCGGCGCGAAGGGGATGAGCACCTGGATGGCCACCACGATCACGGCCGCGGCACCGAGGAAGCGGTTGGGGACGAGCGACCAGCTCGGCGTCGTCAGGCTGCGGTTCGCGTTCGCGCGCACGGCCTGCGCGACGACGAGGGCGGTGAAGGCGACCCAGCGAGCGTGGCCCGCTGCTCCGTCGGCCCACAGGAGCAGCGCCAGGGCGGCGACCGCCGAGATGCCACCGCCCAGGGCGACGCCGCCGAGGATGCGCGGGCTGAGGAGCGGCCGGCCGGGCGGGCGCGGTGGCCGGCGCATCAGGTCGGGCTCGCCCGGTTCCCCCTCGAAGGCGACCGAGGTGGAGACGTCGATGAAGAACTCGAGCCACAGGATCTGGATCGGGAGAAGCGGCTGGGTGAAGCCGGCGAGGGTCCCGAGCAGCACGAAGCCGAGCAGGGCCACGTGCGTCGAGGTCAGGAAGACGAGGCCCTTGAGCACGTTGTCGACGATGCGCCGACCCTCGCGCAAGCCAAAGGTCAGGGTCGCGAACGAGTCGTCGCCGAGAACGAGGTCGGCGGCCTCGCGCGCGACTTCGCTGCCCGAGCCCATGGCCACCGCGACGTCCGAGCCCTGCAATGCCGGCGCGTCGTTCACGCCGTCGCCCGTCACCGCGACGGTCCGGCCGGTCCGCTGCGCCGAGCGGACCAGGCGCATCTTGTGGTGCGGTTGCGCGCGCGAGACGACCCGGAGCTCACGGAGGCGCTCGTCGAGCTGGGCGTCGTCCCATCCATCGAGGTCCTCTCCGGTCACCGACACGCCGTCCGGAACGCCGGCGGCGCGTGCCACCGCGGCAGCGGTCGCGGGATGGTCACCCGTGACGACGAGGACCTGGATGCCGGCGCCGACCACCTCGGCCAGCGCCGTGGGGACATCGTCCCGGAGGCGGTCGGCGAAGGCGATGAGGGCGACGGTCCGCCACCGCTGGCCGGGGGCGCGTTCCGCGAGCGCGAGCACCCGCGCACCATCGGCGGCGGTTCGCCGGGCGAGGACGAGCCAGGGGTCCGCGTCGCGGCCCGTCGTCCGGCGCTCGATCACCGCTTCGGGGGCGCCCAGGCGGAGCTCGCGCTCACCCTCGGGGGTCTTCAGGGCCACGGTGCTCATCAGGGCGCCCTGGCGGAACGGTTCGGCACGCAGCAGGGTGAGGCCCTGGCGCGCGAGCAGCGCCTCCGCGACGCCGAGTTCGCCCAACAGCGCGCCACTGAACGAGCCGACCCGCCCGCCGTCGTCCCGCCATGTCGACTCGTCGGTCAGGATCGCCCGGGCCAGGACCTGCGCTCGGGCCTTCCCGCGAAGCGCGCCCTTCGGCGTTCGAACCTCGGCGACCGCGAGACGGTTCTCGGTGAGCGTGCCGGTCTTGTCGGTGACGATGAGGTCGACCGAGCCGAGCGCCTCCTCGGCGTTCAGGCGCCGGACCAGCACTCCCCGCTTGAGGAGTCGATACGCGCCCAGTCCGAGGATGACCGCCAGCAGGATCGGCGGCTCCTCCGGGATCGCGGCGATCGCGGCGGAGATCCCGGCCAGGACCGTGACGCCGAGCGCCTCGCCGCGCGCGAGGCCGAAGGCAACGACGGTGACGATGAGCCCGAGAGCGATCAACAGGAGGATGCGGACAAGGCGATCGAGCTCCCGCTGGAGTGGCGAGCGGCGCCGCCGCGGGTCTTCCAGCGAGCCCGCGATCCGGCCGAACTCGGTGGCCCGACCGGTGGCCACGACGAACCCCTCGGCCCATCCGTCCAGAACGCTCGTGCCCTGGAAGACCATCGTCAGCCGATCCCCCAACGCGGCGTCTGCGGGCAGGTCGGCCGCCGGGTCCACCGGCTCCGGGAGCGACTCGCCGGTGAGGACGCTCCGGTCCACGAGAAGGCCGTTCGCCGCCACGAGTCGCAGGTCCGCGGGCACGACATCGCCCGCGCGCAGCAGCACGAGATCGCCCGGCACGAGCTCCGCCGACGGGACCTGCCAGCCCGTCCCGTCGCGGCGCACCCGCGCGCTGGGGGCGGACGCGGAGCGCAGCGCCTCGAGGGCACGCTCGGCGCGGTACTCGGTCACCACGTCGGCGCCCACGATCGGCACGAGGGCGGCAAGGATGAGGAGGCCATCGCGCACCTCGCCCAGTGCGATGGCAAGGAGGCCCGCGGCGGCGAGGACGACGATGAACGGCTCGGTCAGCGCCTCGACGAGGACGCGGGGAAGTGTCGCCCGCTTCGCCGGTTGGAGCTCGTTGCGTCCGACCTCCACGAGGCGCGTCGCGGCCTGGACGGAACCGAGTCCTTCGATGGGGTCGCTGACCAGGCGCGCGGCGACCTCGTCCACGGCGAGCGCGTGCCACGGTGCGACGCGCGCCTCGACCTGCGGGTCACGCCCGTCGTAGGGGCCGTCGTCGTCGGTCGAGTCGGGAGACCAACCGGTCACGACGGAAGCCTAGCGCCCGAGAGGCCCGCTATGCCTCACCATGGCGACGCGTGCGCATCCACCTCCTCGACGCGACCTACGAGCTCTTTCGGGCGCACTTCGGCCGTCCGCCCCGGCGGGCGCCGGACGGCCGGCTCGTGTCCGCGACCATCGGCCTGGTCGAGACGACGTTGGCCCTGCTGCGCGAGCCGGGCGTCACGCATCTGGGGGCAGCGAGCGACCACGTCATCCGCTCCTTCCGGAACCGTCTGTACGCCGGATACAAGACCGAGGAGGGCATGCCGCCCGAGCTCCTGGCGCAGTTCGGGCTGGCCGAGGACGCCCTGCGCGCGACCGGCGTGGTCGTCTGGCCGATGATCGAATACGAGGCCGACGACGCGATGGCCACTGCGGCCGCCCGCTGGGCGGGAGCGCCAGGGGTCGAGCAGGTCGTCGTCTGCTCGCCCGACAAGGATCTTGCCCAGTGCGTCACGGACGGGCTCGTCGTCCAGCTCGACCGGCGGAAGGGGATCACTTTCGACGAAGGCGGCGTGCGCGAGCGGTTCGGCGTGTCGCCCGAGTCGATCCCCGACTACCTGGCACTGGTGGGCGACGCCTCGGACGGCTACCCCGGCCTGCCGGGCTGGGGAAAGATCTCCGCGTCGGTCGTGCTCGGAAGGTTCGAGCACCTCGAGGCCATCCCCGAGCGCGCCTCGGAATGGGGGCTCCCGATCAGCGGGGCCGTCCGCCTCGCGGCCGTCCTGCGCGAGCGGTGGGACGAGGCGCTCCTCTATCGCGAGCTGGCGCTCCTTCGCCGCGACGTGCCGCTCCCGGAGTCACTCGACGACCTCCGCTGGCGGGGCGCCCGACGGGCAGACTTCGAGGCTCTCTGCCGCGACCTGGGAACACCGGATCTGCTCGCCCGACCCCACCGCTGGCAGGACTGACCGTCGCTACCGGCAGGTGACCTCGGCGAGCCTGGCTGGCGATCCCGCCGGGAGCGTCGCCACACGCGTGGTGATCACGACCGACGCACCCGCGTCGATGGACTGCGCCAGGAACTCGACGCCGACGTCCTGCGGGCCACGGATCACGGTGCACGTCGGCCGCGCGGGCGCCGGACCCCCGTTCGTAACGCGCACGACGACCTCGAGGGTGCGGTCCGCGTGGGCGGCCTGCCCGATC
>Ga0209751_10004297_pt1 | contig 13672 bp, 13 predicted proteins | sample RifCSP13_1_FD_184019 | JGI IMG/M metagenome (GOLD analysis project Ga0209751, IMG submission 184019) | Soil microbial communities from Rifle, Colorado - Rifle CSP2_sed 13_1 (SPAdes) (version 2) | ecosystem: Environmental > Terrestrial > Deep subsurface > Rock core/Sediment | place: Rifle... | reverse complement strand
AAACCCGGGGAAATCTTCGAGCGCCTTGAGGACGGTGAAGCCGCCCGCGCTGCCGCCCATGATCGCGACCCGGCTGCCATCCACCCAACCGCGCTCGACGAAATGGCGGACCCCGCTGACGGCGTCTTGGACATCGTAGATCCCCCAGTTGCCCTGGAGTATATTCCGGTAGAGGCGGCCGTAACCCGTGCTGCCGCGATAGTTCACCTGCAGCACGGCATAGCCGCGGCTGGTGAAGAACTGCACCTGGTTATCAAAAGTAGCCGTCCTCTGGCTGGTGGGACCGCCGTGGATCAAGACCACCAGAGGCGGCAGGCCAACACCCTCGAAGGAATCATTCTGGGGGGCGTACCACAGGCCGTGCACCAGGCCTCCATCCATGCCCTTCCAGGTGACCGCCTGAGGCGGCGCATAGGCTGAGGAGGGCAGGTTCTCGGCTTGAGAGCGCCGCAGCACCTGCGTTTCACCCGAGAGACGGTGAACGACTACCCGCGGGGGTGTGCGACCACCGGAGGCGATCAGCGCAACGCGCTCGCCAGTAGGAGAAACGGCAGGCTGCTCTAGCCAGGTATACTCCTCCCCCACCAATAGCTGCTGGTGTTCGCCGTGGGCTATATCCACGCGCCACAGGCTGGCAAAGCCATGCCTGTTCTTGATATAGTAGATGAACCTGCCGTCAGGCGCAAACCCATAAGTGCGCCGCCCCTGATTCCAGGCGGGCGCGCCGTGTTCCGCTTCATCACTGGTCAACTGGCGGCGTGCGCCGCCCTCCAGATCGTATACATATAATTGCCACCAACCGGTTTCATCCGAAACATAAGCCAGGGTGCGCCCATCCGGGGAAAACGCCGGCTGGAAGATAGACCGGTCCTCCCCACCGGCGATCACCTGCTCCGCCTGCAAAACTGGCAGGCCCGCCTTGTCTGCATCCAGGTGGCCCAGGTGCAAGAATGTACCGTCCCAGGGCATGTTGGGGAAATTCCAGGATATCCACGCCAGGCGACGCCCATCCAGATGCCAGACCGGCTGCATGTAAAAATCATCCCCTGAGGCGAGCCTGGCGGGCCAGAGCTCGCCGGCGGCATCGACGATCCCCAGGCAGTCCTGACCCTCGTAGGTGTGGACATAAAGCAGCCAGCGACCATCCGGCGACAGGCTGGGCGAGGCGGCGCTGCCAAACCCAGGCGTTAGCGGCATGGCGACGCCATGTCCCAGGGCTTGGCGGTAGATCCTGCCCGAAGATGCCGCCACAAAGTAAGCAAAACCCTGCCCCACGGTAAAATCCCCGCCGCCATAACCAACCCCAGCCCGGACCGGGTAGTCGCTGTTCAGGTCGCGCGGCGCCAGACCATCCGGGGGCTGAAGCACCAGCACCCCACGATCGGCGCGTTGCTCGCGCCATACCAGGGCGCCATCCCCATCCCAGGCGAGATCGGAAAAGGTGATCCCTCGCGCCAGGCTGTGGGGAGTGATGGGACTGTCCCATAAGCCAAATTGCCTCCGCACCTTCTTTGCATCCATTTGATCCACTCCAGGCAATAAGTTGTGCGCGCTTTCCAGACCACGCAAAAGTACAGACCACTTAATATGCTCAAACCGCTCTGGGCGAGGCCGACCTGAGCAAGGCGAAGCTCTGGCGGTGAAGCGCTGAGGGTCCCAGGCGTTCCAGGGCCGCCCGGTGGGTGAGAGTACCGTAGCCTTTATGCCGCTCAAAGCCATAGCCCGGGTAACTGGAGGCCAGATCGCGCAACAGGGCGTCGCGAGCGGTCTTCGCCAGGATCGAGGCAGCCGCTACGCTCAGCGAGCGGGCATCGCCTTTCACCAAGGCGATCTGGGGCATAGGGCAATCGGGCAGTTCCAGATAATCGGTGATCAGTATCTCCGCCTCCACGCTCAGGCCAGCCAGGGCGCGAGCGGCTGCCAGGCGAACTGCGGGGACGATCCCCAAGGCATCGATCTCCTCAGACTGGGAGTAGCCGACCTGCCAGGCGAGGGCGAGCGCCCGGATGCGTCCCGCCCAATACACTCTTTGCGCCGGGTTGATCACCTTCGAGTCGTTCACGCCGGTCAGTTTAGCTCGCAAATTTGGATCGGCAGGGAAGATCGCCGCGCCCACGGCTACTGGCCCAGCCAGCGCGCCGCGCCCGGCTTCATCGATCCCGGCGACATAACGATAGCCCCGCGCCCACAAACGCGCTTCGAAAGAAAAATCCGGAGAGGGGAGCTGCCTGCCAGGCTCATGCCCGCGGACCATACCTGCCTCGCAGCGCATTCAGGTGAATCTTTAAGATATCCAGCACCATGACCAGGGCATCCTGGACAACGCTCAATTTACTCTCGGGGTTAAAATACCAGGGAATCGGCACTTCGACGATGCGATAACCGCGCCTCCTGGCAACATACAACAACTCGATATCGAAAGACCAGCCGGTAAGGGTCTGGCGGGCAAATAATTCTTCCGCAACCGGGGCGCGGAAACATTTAAAGCCGCACTGGGTATCGTGCAATCCCGGCAGGGCCAGCAGGCGGATCATCAGATTGACTAAACGACCGCCAAGATGGCGATATTCCGGCTCGTTATAGCGAACCGAGCCCGGGGTTTCTCGGGAGCCAATGGCGAGGTCAAAATTACCCAGCCGGGGAGGTAAAAACCGGGTTATCTCGCCAACCGGCATCGAGAGATCCGCATCACACATGAAGCGGTATTCGCCGCAAGATTCCAGCATGCCGCGCTGCACGGCGCGGCCTTTGCCGCGCTCCTGCTCTCGCAGGACGCGTAAGGCCGGATTGCGCCCCTGAAACGAGCGGGCAATTTCATATGTCCCGTCCACACTTCCGTTTTCCACCACCAGAACTTCAGCGGGATACGCCTGTGCGGTTAAAAATGCGATCACCTGCTCCAGGGTAACAGGCAAACGCTGCTCTTCATTGTGAGCGGGGATAATGATCGATAGAAAAGGGGCTCTCAAGAGGGCACCTGGCTGCTCCTTGCTACGCGCTCAGCAAGATGATCAGCACAAAAACCAGGAGGAGCAAAATATTAAAACCCACCATCAAACCCAGAACGACCCATTGGCGGGTGCTAAAGGGCATTTTATTGATCAATGCGGCGAGCGGTTCATCACTGGGCAAGCGATCGCGCAAGGATGTAGTTTTTTTGCCCATTATTTCATCTCTAAAAGAGAAAGCGTCCTCCTCCGGATACGGAGTGGCAGCCTGGGCCTCGCTTATGGAGGTCCCTGAGAGCAGATCTACCAGCATCTGGATGGTATTGCGATCCAGGCGACCGCCGCTTTGCAATAAGCCGGCGCAAAACCGCTCCAACCCATCGGCAAGGAAGATGCGCACATCGGGCCGGATTGTATCGACATGGGTGCCGGGGTCGGAAAAGACCAGCACTGGCTCAATCAATAACAGCGGAAAATGGTTTTTAAGGTACGTTTCAACAGCGCGCGCCATCAAAGAAGCCCGCGAGATCATGTTCGGGAGAACCGGCTTGAAAATCTGCTCGTGGTCATCCATCTGCTCCCAGACATCGCCCTTGGCCCTGAAAATCCCGCGCAGCGCGCTGGCATAGACTACCTGGATGCCGGGCGGGCCTACCAGGATCAATGGGATGGGCACATCCAGCTCCTCAAGCCTTACATTGCGCAGCATGATGAAGGTGTGGTCCAGCATTTGGGCCAGGGAATCTACAACCCAATCCTGCGCCCGGGCGTCCTGGTCCCAATCGCGGCCCAACTTGAGCGAACTCAGCACACTATCCAGCGGCGAAGCCGGGCTGGTTTTGCCGCTTTCTTCGAGAAGGTCAATTACTTTCATGTTTAGCGCTCCTCAGGCAAGGCTTGCTTCTTTCCTGGGTGTGTGGAAAGGTAAAATTGCACTGAAGCCGGATTTGATCTCCAGCCTTAGATCAGGGGCACGCCGTTCAGGCGGTCTTGATCCGCCTGCGCCTCTCCTACAATCAGCACGTCTTTACCGCCAGAGCGGACCAACCTCAAAGGCTGGGTCACCTCGAAGGTGCTAGCCATCAGAGGAATTCGGCGCCCGACTACATACTTCTTGCCGTTTTTCATGCGCTGGATCAATGTCTGGCGATCAATCAAAACATAATCGGTAAAGGTCGCCCCCCGACGTTCATAGGCACGCACCCAATCAACTTCGCCACCCGGCTTGTAATGTACGGATTCCACCACCCCATCATACTTCAGCTTTGCCATGTTCGACGCTCCCCGTCATCACAATTTCGGATCAACCCAGAGAATCGTGAAACGATGCAACCACCGTGCTGTCGGGGCGGGCGGACTCGAACCGCCGACCCCCGCGTCCCAAACGCGGTGCGCTACCGGACTGCGCTACGCCCCGAGCGAGTTGAGTATAATGCGAAGTAGTCACAAAAGTCAAGGAGATAGCATGACGGTCACACTTTCTACACTCGAGCCGGGGATTGCTCTCATACAGGTCAATCGACCCGAAGTGCGCAATGCCCTGGACTGGCAGGCGATGAACGCCTTTGCCGCCTGCATCGAACAGGCCCAGAACATGGATGCCTGGCGCGCCCTGGTGCTCACGGGCACCGGTGAGGCGTTCATCGCTGGCGGCGACGTAAAAGCGCTTGCCGCCTACCCGCGCGTTGAAGATGGCTCTCGCCTGTCCGCCCTGATGAGCAATGCCCTGAGCCAACTGGAAGCCTTGCCTTTTCCGACCATCGCGGCGATGAACGGCCCGGCGCGTGGCGGCGGCGCAGAGATCGCCCTGGCCTGCGATCTAAGGGTAATCGATGCGAGAGCAGATATAGGTTTCGTGCAGGTCAACCTGGGGCTAACGCCAGGTTGGGGGGCCGGGCAACGGCTGCTGCGCCTAACGGGATACGCCCGGGCTTTTGAATGGCTGGCAAGCGGAAAAGTCTTGAACGCGCAAGAAGCTTTTGACTGCGGTCTGGCAAACCGGATCGCCCCGCCTGGGGAGGCGTTGGCAGCCGCCCTGGAGCTGGCGCGCCGGATCGCCTCACAGCCGGCTGAAGCCGTAAGAGCCATCAAGCGCCTGTTACGCGGCGGGTTGTCCCTGCCCGCCCCCATGGCAGCCGCGCTCGAGCGCGCCGAGTTCCCCCCGCTCTGGGCATCCAGCGAGCATTTGCACGCCGTCGAGCGGTTCTTGAGTCGAAACAGCTCGGGGTGACGTGAGCCTCTCAATCGAACTGGCTTCGCTCTACCACGCCCACCACAACCAGGACCCTGAAGATATCCCCTTTTGGTTGGGGCTGGCGGAAGAAAGGGGCAGCCCGGTCCTCGAACTGGGCTGCGGCAGCGGTCGTGTATCCCAGGCTCTGGCAAGGGCGGGTCACAGCATTTACGGACTGGACAATGACCCCGGCATGCTGGCCTACTTTCAGAGCCAGATAGACCCGGAGGTGAACAGGCGCATCAATCTCCTGGAGGCGGACCTGACCAGATTTCAGCTCGAGCGTAAGTTTCCCCTGGTCATCATACCGTGCAACACCTACGGCACACTCTCGACCGAGGAGCGCCAGTCCACCTTGAGCTGTGTGACCCGCCACCTGCAACCGGGCGGCTGCTTTGCGGTCAGCCTGCCGAACCCGGCTGTTTTGCTGGAATTGCCGTCTCGCCAGGCGGCGGAGCTAGAGACGACCTTTCCCCACCCACTGGATGGAGAGCCGGTGCAGGTGAGCAGCGGCTGGCGGCGCTCAGGGCAGCGGCTTGTCTTTGAATGGCATTACGACCACCTGTTGCCTGACGGCCAGGTAAAGCGACACAGCGTGCAAATCCGGCAGACCCTGACCCCGATCGAAGTTTACCTGGAAGAAATCCAGCAGGCTAACCTAAAGCTGGCTTTCATTTATGGCGATTACAACCGCTCAAGTTATACACCGGATGCGCCACAATTGATCCTGGGGGCGACCAGCCATCTTGCCGGGTGCGTTTTCTAACAAAATATCTATGTTCTGCTTGCGCTCCTCTGATGTTGGTTGGGTACCATTATGACGCAATACGCAAAGCGATCATAAAAATACCACAAGCTGAAAGAAATTATTCAGAGGAGACCAAAAATGACGATCTACATTTCCCCCTACCGCCGCATGGCGACCTTGCGAGAGGCGATGAACCGCATGTTCGAAGAGACCCTTACAGAGAGCACAACCGGCGAGCGTGCGATGATGCTGGCAGTGGACGTCCAGGCAGAAGACGAGGCTTACGAGATCACAGCCCTGGTGCCCGGCCTGGAGGCCGACGATCTGAGCATCGAGATCTTGAACACCACCGTGGCGCTGCGCGGCGAGTTCGCCTCGAATGAAAAGAGCGAGGCGAAGTACACGGTCAGTGAGCTGCCCGCCGGCCGGTTCAGCCGGGTGATCACCCTGCCGACCGCGCTGGATCCCAGCAGGGCAGAAGCCAGCATCAAAAACGGTGTGCTGCGACTGCGCGTCCCCAAAGCCGAAGCGCATCGCCCCAAGACCATCAAGGTTATCAGCGGATAATTCGTTTACAGGCGAAAACTAAATATGGGTAATCGAGTGGAGGGCGGGAACCAGCCGCCCTCTGCTGGTTATTTCATCAAAACTAATGGGTTTTCCTGCCTGCTGGTATATTATACTTAACATTGCTAAACGGTTCACCTGGCTTTACCCTCACGTCTTAGCGGTTTAGTAATTTACATAAGAAAGCAAAAAACATGCTCCCATTACGCGATACCATCCGCTCGTATTCTTTCCCGATCGTAAATATAAGCCTGATTGTCATCAGCACACTGGTCTTCTTCTATGAAATCAGCCTTCCGGCACAGGACCTGAACAGGTTCATCTTAAATTTCGGCCTGATGCCAGCGCGGTTGAACCTTTTCGACCCCATCGCGGCGCTGATGGACCCCGGTCCCTGGCTCACTTTGTTCACCCATATGTTCATGCACGGCGGCTGGCTACATTTCCTCAGCAATGTATGGATCCTTTTCATTTTTGGCGACAACGTGGAAGACCGCATGGGGCATGGGCGCTTCCTGGTCTTCTATCTGTTGAGCGGTCTGGCTTCCGGCATGATGCAGGCGCTGGTCAATTCATCGAGCCAGGTCCCCGCCATCGGCGCCAGTGGGGCAATCGCCGGCGTTTTAGGCGCTTACTTCGTGCTTTTCCCCGGCTCCCGAGTGGTGACCCTGATACCCATCTTTTTGTTTCCCTGGTTCGTGGAAATCCCCGCCCTCTTTTATCTGGGGTTCTGGTTCGTTTCCCAATTGTATTCGGGCCTGGCTGCTCTCAACGTGCCAGAATCCGCCAGTATGGGTGGGATTGCCTGGTGGGCCCACATTGGCGGATTTGCATTCGGGGTTATATTTCACCGGCTGTTCACCCCGCCAACCCACCCTGCCCTCGCCCGGCGGCGCTCAAGATATCCCGACGAGTTGTAAAGTACGGAGATAAACGATGAGCAACGATGCTCCCCAAATCCAGGCCCCGCCTGCAGCCAGGCAGAGCAATGCGACGCGATCCTGCCTGGGGATCACATTGCGTTTGATTGCAGCCATCGTGTTGGGCATCCTGCTGGCTTTCGCCATCTTTTACGGCGCACCCGCCCTTTATCAGCAAATCGTGCTGCCATATCAAATCAGGCTGGAACGATTGGAAGACGCCCAGGCTCGCCAGACCAGCGAGTACCAGCTTTTTTCCCGCCGCCTGGACGATATCCACAGCCGCATCAACGCGCTGGAATTGCAAAACGACGCTAGCAAGCAAGCCCTGGAGGAGCTGCAAACCCTGCTCGCAGAATTGGAAAGCGCTCAAAGGGCTGGCGATCAGGCACTCGAGGCGATGAAAGCCATATCCGACGAACGCATCGCGGAGGTCGCCAGGTCGGTTGAAGAGGTAAACCAGTCCCTGGAGGAGCTGGATGGAAAACTGGCGGACCTGGAAGCCGGCCTCACCCAGACGGGGGGAGAAATCCAGGAGTTAGCCGGGCGTTTCAATGCCGAAGACGCTCCGGTTGCCGCGCTCCGCCGGGAGCTGAGATTGGTCATGGCTATGGAGCTGTTGACCCGCAGCCGGCTCTTCCTGGCCCAGGACAACCTGGGACTGGCGCGGAACGACATCCAGGCAGCCCGCAATCTGCTGGCTGATTTACAGAGGCGAGTGCCCGCCCACCAGGTTAATGCCCTGGGAGCCATCCTGGACAGCCTGGATGCAGCCCTGGAAAACCTGCCCACACGGCCCATCCTGGCTGCAGAAAATCTGGAAATTGCCTGGCGCCTGCTGCTGCAAGGCCTGCCGGGCGAGCAGCTGCTCCCCACAGCTTCTCAGGCGGAGGGCGCCACGCCCACGCCGACCAGATCGCCGTAACCGAAAAACAGACGCGAGCCAGGCCAAGCCGCGCCGCTTAACCGGTCGTAAGGGCGTGCCCCCCTGGGAGAATCAGATCAAATTCGCCGCTTCAGGAGGTCTGTCATGGAAGAAAGCAAGCGAGAACCCTCCCTTGCTGGTAAGGCAGAAGCTGAAATTGCGCCAGAGCCAGAAAAGGCGCCCGAGATTGAAACCCGCCCTAACCGTTTCATGCTGCGACTGCTGCGCTGGGTATTGGTTTTTCTCATCGTCTTCGGATTGGGCGCGGTGCTGATCATCGTCACCTTGTATGTCCCTGCCCAGCGAAGAATCCAGCAGGCGAGCCAGCGCTACGCCCAACTGGAAGATCAATCCCAGGCTGATTTTGACCAGGCAGAGCAAAAAATCGCCGCCCTGGAACTTCGCCTTAAAAACCTGACAACCGTTGAAGCCGAGAACCAGGCGCTGCAGTCCGACCTGGATGAGTCTGGATTACACCTGGTGATCCTGAGCGCCCGCACCGACGTGGCGGAGGCGCGGCTGGCGCTGGCCAAGGGCGACCTCACCAAAGCGCGCATCGCTTTGAGCAAAACCGGGGACACGTTAAAGTCACTCGAGGAGATGCTGGAGGCGGACCAGCGCAAAGTCGTTGTGGATATGCAGAATCAACTGAATTCAATCCGGGCCAAAATCGACGCGGATGCAGAGGCGGCTGAGGCGGACCTGGTTGTCCTGGCGACCTGGCTGCTGGAAATGGAAAACGCCTTTTTTGTAACGCCCTGACAAAAACCATCAATAACGCAACAACGCGCCGATGTTTCCATGTTTGCTGAGCGCCTTGTCGTCATGCAGGACTTCCACTTCGCCGCCCGACTGGATCACCCTGCGCACAGCCATCTCGACGGCATCCGCTATCTTCTCAAACTCGCCACCACAAAAAACGCATACCTCCATATTTTGAGCGGTGATGTAACCACAGCTCCGACAGCGCCTGCCGGGAGCGCGAAATCCCTCCCGGATCAGCAGCGTCTGGACGCGCCCCTCGTGAACGGCGCCAAGGGTGTCGTCCAGGCGCACCACGCCACCTCTGCCTTTCGCCGCGCCGGTGATAGCCGCCTCAACCAGTTTCAATTCCCGCTTGCGATCGGCTTCTCGCCCGATGTGCATGGCGCGCTCGAGCACTTCATTATGGCTGGCTGTCATGCTCACGGGGAAGCTGCCCACAACCAGGCTCTGCCAGGCTTTCGGCAATTGCGCTCGGAAGAGAGCCAGGTTATCCTCTGTGCCACCGAGCAAGATACGGCGCACATTATTCTCGGTAAAAAAGTGCGCCGCAAAATCTGCTGCTTCTTTAATATTCCGTTCGGTCACTTCTTCTACATTGTTGGTCCGACCAGCTATTCCGCCACGCCTGCCTGGCGCGGCCGAACCACCGCCGCGCTTCACGCGGCGCACACTTTCTCCCATAATCCCCTCCTGCTCACGCAGCTCACCCAGATGAAAATAGAACAGCCGGGCGCCCTGTTTATCCACCAGGGCAACTCCATAACCGCCATAGGAATCCAGCAAATCCACCAGGGGCTTCACATGCGGGCGATCGCTGATCCGCACCCGGCTGCGCACCGGCACCTGGATGGAAAACGCCAGGAAAAAACCTTCCTGTGCACACGAGAATACCGCCGCGCTCCGTCCTGACCAATCAAATTCGTGATCGAAAAACCGCTCAACCAACTGCACATCTTCATCCAATTCCACCTCTTTGAGCATACTTCGCATGCGTAGGCGGTGCGTCTCGGTGCCGCCCTCAACGGGCTCGGTATTGAGATACACACTTAACATAGAAGTTGGAGCTTTATACCCAAGTAGTTCCTGCAGATCTTTGTTGGTAAACATGCTAATCTCCTATAAAACTGACAGGGGTAGAAGGGGGTAGAAATGATGGTCTCATAAATCAACCCTGCTTGCGGATATTGCGCTGGCGCTGAAGGGCTAATTCAGGCCAGCCAGTTCCTGGAACAGGTCACGCTGCCGGGGCGTCAAATTGCGCGGGATTTCTACGTTAACGATGACGAACAAATCTCCACGCGCATCCGGGTTTTTGAGCCGCGGCATGCCCTGGCCTACCAGGCGGAATTTTGCCCCTGATTGGGTGCCCGCCGGAATGGTGAGCATCACATTGCCGCTAATCGTATGCACAGCCACTTCACCCCCCAAAACAGCTTTGTAAAGATCGATCTCAACATTCGTACTGAGATCGTCCCCGGTGCGCCTGAATCTGGGATCATCGGCAACCCGGATAAGCAAATACAAATCGCCCTTGCGTCCATTGGAGTCGGAATATGCGTCGGCGACCCGGATCTTGGTCCCGCTGCGCGCTCCGCGGGGTATCTTGACCTCCAGGCGACGACTATCCACCTCAATCCTGCGGGTCGTCCCGTGATAAGCCTCAGCCAGGCTGATCGTCACTTCATACTCGTAGGCTGGGAAAGCCGCCTGCCTTTGCCTGGAGGCGGGTGATCCCCTATCACCCATCCCGCTAAATATGCTGCGGAAAAATTCCGAAAAATCGCTCATCCCCCCACCAAATAAATCCTCGAAGTCCCCCACCTCCACGCGGACATTGCCGCCCCCAGGCGTGCGGGAAATCCATTCATCCCAATTGAAGCTCCCCGGGGAGCCGCCGCGTTGCTGCCAGCGCTGATACGAATCGCCTAACTGATCATAGCGGGCTCGTCTTTGCGTATCGCTCAACACCTGGTGGGCCTCATTTATCTCCTTGAATTTATCTTCAGCCTGCTTATCTTCTGGATTCCGGTCCGGGTGGTATTTCATGGCCAGTTTCCTATAAGCTCGTTTAATCTCCTCTTCACTCGCTTTGCGATCCACGCCCAGAATCTTGTAATAGTCTTTGTATTCCATCGAATTAACCTGTTAACACGCCTGCGCCGGGACGCCCAGACCCACGAGCTTGCTGAAAATTTACCTGTATTGGCGCATATAAATTGTATGCGCGTCAGCTGTCCTGAGTCAAGCACTTAGGCAGATTTTTATATTATTCTAACCCAATTACCTGCCTGCCTCCCGAATCTATGACAACCGTGCTATGATTACACAGGATGCACGGCGGTACTCAGTGCGTAATACGCAACGCTCAGTGCAGAATTTGACTTTTCTATACTCCTATGGCGAAAAAGCAGATCCTGATCTTCTCACCGGAAGCCACAATCAGCCAGTTTTTTTCGCGCGCTTTGCCCGACCCCGAAGCCTACGAGGTTACTGCAGCAAACACACTGACCACGGTGGAGTATAAGCTCAAACACCAGCCGCCGGATTTGCTGGTAGTTGATGACAGGCTCTCCATAAATCTCGGGGACGCGCCGGAAACATTATTGGCATCGACAGCAAGCCTGATTAACCACAATCCTGGGGTGCCCATTATACTGCTCGCCAGCGAGCTGACGAAAGATCAGTTGGTTAAAGCAGTCCAGGTCGGCCTTGCCGCCTGCCTCGAGATTCCGCGGCAGGCTGGCGATTTGCCAGCGGTTGTTGAAGAGGCAATCTTGCGGGGGCAGCGTCTTCGCGATTGGGGGCTGCTCGAATCCAGGCGCAGCACGAAATCCCTGCAGCAGCGAATTGATGATTTGGAGACTTTGCAGGCGATCAGCCGTTCAATCACTGCTTCGCTGGATCTCGATAAAGTCCTCACTGCGGTCGTAGATGCCGCGGTCGACCTGACCGGCGCTGAAGAGGGCAGCCTGCTGCTGCTGGAAGAAAGCAGCGGTGATCTAACCATGCGCGCCGCCCGCAACTTCGGAGATGATTTCGTGCGCACATTTCGCCTCCCGGTAACAGACACCTTACCTGGTCAGGTCTTACGGACGGGTAAGCCCATTATCCTGCAGGAGGAGACGCCCAGGAAGATTAAAACCTCCTATCTGGTCCATTCGATCATGTACGTCCCTTTAATCATCCAGGAACGCCCTATAGGCGTTCTGGGAGTGGATAACCAGCGGAGTGGTCGCACGTTTTCCAGGTACCATCTCAAATTGGTGTCCACGCTGGCGGACTTCGCCGCGATCGCCATCGAGAACGCCCGCTTATACACAAACGCCGCAACTGAACGCGAGAAGCTGGAAACTATCATGAGGTGGATCACCGACGGCGTGATCGTGCTGGATCATGAAGGCCGCCTGGCATTGATCAATCAAGCGGCTCGGCAAGCATTCGACATAGAAGATGAGCAGCCAGTAGGCAAGCCAGTTCAACAGGTGGTCAATCACCCCGAGCTGATCGAGATTCTCTCACCTCCAAATCAGGATCGACATTCGCGCAGCGAAATCAAACTGGAGGATGGTAGGGTCCTGTACGTCCAGACCTCGCCCATCCCAGAAGTGGGGGTGGTGGCGACCCTGCAAGACATCACCCGCTTGAAGGAACTGGACCGGACAAAGAGCGAATTTGTCAACACCGTTTCTCATGATTTGCGCTCTCCTTTAACTGCCATCCTGGGTTATATCGACCTGATCGAACGGGTTGGTCCGGCCAACGTAGCGCAGAAAGAGTTTCTCCACCGGGTGGGCGCCAGCGTTCAGAGCATCACAACCCTGATCAACGACCTGCTTGACCTGGGCCGAATTGAGGCAGGTATTGACACCCGCCGCGAATTTGTGCCTCTGGCAGCTTTGATCCGATTTTCGCTCGAGGCTGTGGAAGAACAGGCGGCTGAGAAAAACCTGGAGCTATTTTGCAATATCGAAGAGGAGCTGCCGCAGGTCTTCGGCATTCCCAGCCAGCTAAGCCAGATGCTGGCGAACCTGATCAATAATGCTGTAAAGTACACTCCGGCAGGAGGGCGCATTCACCTCCAGGCCAAGCGAGAAGATGGACAGATCATCCTGCAGGTTGAAGATACCGGCCTGGGCATCCCTTTCGCCGACCAGCCGCATATCTTTGACAAATTCTACCGCGCCAGCAATGTGGGCCTCAACGCCCCCGGCACCGGTTTGGGACTGGCGATCGTTAAATCCATCGTTGAGAACCACAAGGGGCGGATTTGGATGGATTCCGTACCCGGTCGGGGCTCGAAATTTACAGTGATCTTGCCGGTTGAAAGTCCTCCAACAGGACAGACCTCCGCTTAAAATCGCCTCCGCCGGGGCGGTGAGGGGTGCCCGGCGGAGGCTTTCGCCAAAGGAGGAAACAGCGATGAGCATCAGGAGAGTGTCCTGATATCCCGTCTTCTGTCTTTATCATACAGCAGATTGATCAAGCTGGTTATTGCCAAAGGTCACCCGTTATACGTGATTTTTCTCACAAAAAGGGCTGGCACACAGGCTTCATTTTAAGCCATCC
>Ga0209751_10004293_pt1 | contig 13684 bp, 10 predicted proteins | sample RifCSP13_1_FD_184019 | JGI IMG/M metagenome (GOLD analysis project Ga0209751, IMG submission 184019) | Soil microbial communities from Rifle, Colorado - Rifle CSP2_sed 13_1 (SPAdes) (version 2) | ecosystem: Environmental > Terrestrial > Deep subsurface > Rock core/Sediment | place: Rifle... | reverse complement strand
CCCGCCAACGGCTCCGGTTCGCGAGCCCGACGCCGGGCGATGAGGAACGCGACGGAGAGACCGAGCGCCGCGCCGGCGAGGTAGGGCGCGACCGGTGCACCCGGCGGTCCAGCGAGGATCCCCACCCAGACGGCGGCCGCGGCGAGCGGGAGCGCGAGGCCGCTCAAACCGTCACGAGGTCCCGGACGTTCTCCAGGATCGACGGCCCTATGCCGCTCACGTCCTCGAGCTGCTCGACCGTGGCGAACGGTCCGTTCTCGCTGCGGTAGTCCACGATGGCTTGCGCCAGCACCTCGCCGATCCCCGGAAGGGTCTCGAGCTGTTCGGCGGTGGCCGTGTTCAGGTTCACCAGCTCGGAGCCGCCTAGCGTGCCCGGTGCCGCCGAGGACGGGGCTCCCGCCGCCGCGACCGCGGGGACCACGACCTGCGTGCCGTCCGCGAGCGGAGCGGCGAGGTTCAACCCATCTAGCGCGGCCCGCCCCGTGGGACCTCCTGCGGCCTCGATCGCGTCGATCACCCGCTCGCCCTCGGCGAACTCGTAGACGCCCGGGCGGCGCACCTCGCCTGCTACGTGAACTATGAACGAGGCTCCAACCGTCGGGCTCGCGACCACCGGGGCGCCGGTCGATCGAAGAGCGCGAACGTCGACCGGCACCGGCAACGACCGGACGTACCAGAAACCAGCGCCCGCCAGCACGGCGACGAGGAGCAGGCCCAGAGCGGCCAGCTCCCCACGCGACAGAACGGACAGCCGGTCACGCAGCGACTCCCCCGACACCCGACGCCTCCACGGGAAGAAAAAGACGCGACCGAACGCTAGCCCGTGCGCGCGGGGTGCGCAGTGACGGAAGTCACTGCGGGCAGGGTCAGGCCTTGGCCGCAACCCCCTCGGGGGCGCGCCTACCGCTGCGGGCACTCGTCGAGGGGATGAGGAAGTAGAAATCCGCGCCGCCGCCCGGCGCATCCTCCACGCCGATGCGCCCGCCGTGGGCCTCCACGAGGCTCCGCGCGATGAACAGACCCAGGCCGGTTCCCAACACGGCTCTCTCCTCGATGCGCCGATAACGCTCGAAGATCGCGTCGCGTTCGGACTGGGGTACACCGACGCCGCGATCGCGCACGCCGAAGCGCACGAAGTCGCCCTCGCCCTGGACGTCGACGCCGATCACGGCTCCCTTCGGCGAGTGCTTGCGCGCGTTGTCGAGAAGGTTCGCTAGCACGCGTACGAGCCGGTCGGCGTCGCACGGCACGGTGTGCACGTCCTTGATCGAAACGGAGACGAGCGAAGCCGCGTCGCTCGCCTGTGCAGCCTCCGATACGAGGTCCTCGACCACGGACTCCGTGATCCGAAGCGGCACGCTCCCAGCCTCGATCCGAGAGACGGTGAGGAGGTCGTCGAGCAGGCGGGAGAGACGAGCGGCCTGCTCGGCCGCCCCGTCGAGGAGCTCGCCCTTCCCCTCCGGCTCGACGTCGTCGCCGACCCGTCGGATCGTCTCGACGACGCCGCGGATCGCCGCGAGCGGCGACCGGAGCTCGTGCGCGGCGATCGCCACGAACTCCGACTTCGCGGCGTCCATCTCCTGGAGCCGCTCCACGGTCGACCGTTCCCGCGCCAGCTCACGCGAGGCGGCTTTGGCCTCGCGGGCCAGGTCCTGGCGACCCCGCTCCGCCACGCGACGCAGGCGGGCGAGCGCGCCCACCGACAGCCCGGCGAGGAGCACGACGGAGACGCGGAACACGAGCGGAGCTAGCCCGATCCCGCCGTTGGCCACCATGACAGCGACGTACACGGCCGACTGGGCTAGTGCGACACCGAGCACCTCGCCGAGTCCGAACCGCATGGCTGCCGCGATCACGACCAGCACGTACAGCGCCCAGAACTCGCTCCGGGCCGCGCCGGTCGCGTGGCACCAGAAGGTCACGATCCCCGTGTCCAGCGCGACGGTGCCGGCCGCGAAGGCCCGCGTTCGCTCTACGGGCCTTGCGAGGAGCACCCACAGGGAGTACACGGCCGCGACCGCGAGCACCGCCACCGCGTAGGCGCTCGCGGGGCGCCGGACCCCTAGGGACGCCACGTAGACCACGGCCGTCACGCCCACGACGGCCGCGCGCATCACCGCGATGGAAAGCTCGAGGCGTCCGCTCTCGGACGCTCCGCGGAGCGCCACGCCCTCTCCTTCCATCGCTCTCCTTGGGCTGGCCCGAAAAGCGGCCTTCTGGGGAGGTATCGGCGCGCAACGGGCAGGTATTAGCCCTGGCTCGTGACCACGTTCACCAGCCGTGGCGCACGCACGATCACCCGGGCCACGGGCCGGTCGGCCAGGGCCCGGCGAAGCCCCCCGCTCGCCATGGCGAGCTCCCGGCACCGGTCCTCGGAGGCGTCGACCTCGACCTCGATCCGGTCCCGGACCTTGCCGTCGACCTGCACGACGAGCGTGACGGTCTCCTCGCGCGCTAGCCCGGGGTCGAACAAGGGCCACGCAGCCGCATGAACGCTCTCCGGGCGCCCGAGCGCCTCCCGCCAGAGCTCCTCCGCCAGGAACGGCGCGAAGGGAGCCAGCATCAAGCCCAGGAGCTCGGCCGCCTCCCGAGCGCCGCCTCCCGCTTCGAGCGCCGACCGCATCTCGTTCGACAGCACCATGAGCTTGGAGATCGCGGTGTTGAAGCGGAACCTCTCGAGGTCGTCGGTCACGCCGCGGACCGTCCGGTGCGCGAGCCGCCGGAGAGCGTCCGGCTCGACGGCCTCGCTCTCAGACGCCTCGAACACCACCGCGTGCACGCGCCCCAGCCAGCTCGACACGCCCGGTCGGCGATCGGCGTCCGGCGCGATCAGCTTCCAGTCGATGTCGTCCTCGAACGGCCCCGCGAAGAGCATCGTGAGTCGCAACGTGTCGGCTCCCCACCGCTCGACGAGCGGCATCGGTTCGACGATGTTGCCCTTCGACTTCGACATCGACGCTCCGCCGAAGATCACCTGGCCCTGATTCATGAGGCGTGGGAACGGCTCGGTGAAGGGAACGAGGCGCATGTCGTGGAGCACCTTCGTGAAGAACCGCGAGTACAAGAGGTGCAGGATCGCGTGTTCGACCCCGCCGGTGTACTGCGAGATCGGCATCCACCGAGCAACCGCCTCGGGGTCGAACGCGCGACGCTCGTCGAGCGGCGAGCAGTAGCGGAAGTAGTACCAGGACGAGTCCACGAAGGTGTCCATAGTGTCGGTGTCGCGACGCGCGGGCCTACCGCACCTGGGGCAGGACACGTTCACGAACGTCTCCTGCCGCGCCAGCGGCGAATCGCCGCCGGGTCGGAAGTCGACGTCGTCGGGCAGGAGCACCGGGAGCTCTTCCTCGGGTACCGCGACCTCGCCGTGCTCCTCGCAGTGGACGATCGGGATCGGCGCGCCCCAGTAGCGCTGGCGCGAGATCAGCCAGTCGCGGAGGCGGTACGAGACCGAGGCCCGCCCCTTGCCCTGCTCCTCAAGCCACCTCGCCACGGCGGAGATGCTCTCGGGCGAGCGCTTCCCGTCGAAGGGTCCCGAGTTGACCATCACCCCGGAGCCCTCGTGACAGGTGACGGCAAGCGCCTCCTCTCCCTGCGTCCCTTCCGGCTTGATCACCACCCGGATCTCCAGGCCGTACTCGTTCGCGAACTCGAAGTCCCGCTGGTCGTGCGCGGGGACGCCCATGATCGCGCCGGTCCCGTACTCCATCAGCACGTACGGCGCGACGAAGCACGGCACCTTCTCCCCGTTGACCGGGTTCACGGCATGGACACCTAGGTCGATCCCATCCCGGCTCTCCGCCTGTTCGCGGTTCGTCAGCGGCGTCGCTTGGAGGCGGTCAAGCAGGACCTTCAACCGATCCCTGGTCCCCCCGACCTCGGCCAGCCTCGGCACGAGCGGGTGCTCGGGAGCGAACACGAAGAACGTGACTCCCCAGAGCGTGTCGGGGCGCGTCGTGAAGACCTCGACCCTCTCTCCCGCTTCGACGATCTCGAACTCGACGGCCGCGCCCTCCGAGCGCCCGATCCAGTTGCGCTGCATCGTGATCACGCGCTCGGGCCAGTCCACGAGCTCGTCCATGTCGTCGAGCAGCCGCTGCGCGTAGTCGGTGATCTTGAAGAACCACTGGGTGAGGTCCTTGCGCACCACGGCCGACCCGCATCGCTCGCACTCGCCGTTCACCACCTGCTCGTTCGCGAGGACGGTCTGGTCGTTCGGACACCAGTTCGCCGGGGCGGTCTTGCGGTAGGCGAGGCCGCGCTCGAAGAGCTTGAGGAACAGCCACTGGGTCCAGCGGTAGTACTCGGGGTCGCATGTGTTGAACCGGCGCGACCAGTCGAAGGACATGCCCATGCGGGCGAAGGAGCGCCGCTGCTGTTCGATGTTCGCGTAGGTCCACTCCTTGGGGTGGGTCCCGCGCTTGATCGCGGCGTTCTCCGCCGGCAGACCGAACGCGTCCCACCCGATCGGGTGAAGCACGTTGTAGCCGCGCATCGAGGTGAACCGGGCCACGGCGTCGCCGCCGGAGAACGCCTCGGCGTGGCCCATGTGCAGGTCGCCCGACGGGTAGGGGAACATGTCGAGGGCGTAGAAGCGGGGGCGCGGGTCGCTCGGGTCCTCGGAGGCCCGGTACAGACCCTCCTCCTCCCAGCGCGCCATCCACTTCGGCTCGACCTGGGATGGGTCGTACCCGCGCATCGTGAGGGAGATGCTACCGGAGCAGGCAGGGCCTACAGAGCGTGGACGGCCACCTCGAACCGCTCGCTCGGCCCGGCGTTGCCGGACAGCGCCCCCATCAGGCGGTCGCGGATCGCGCTCATGCCCCACGCGCCCTGGACGAGGTCCTCCTCGGTGTCCCAGAGGGTCACCCAGAGCGCCTTGCCGCTCTGGCCGACCAAGAGGAAGCAGCCCTCGAACCCCTCGACGCCCACGAACCCCTCCAGCAGTGGCTCGACCGCAGCCTTCGCCTCCTCGAGCTTCCCGCCCCGCCCCACGACCGTGTCCACCCTGGCGAACACTCGCCCCTCCTCGGATCCTCCGTCGCTCCGAGCATGCCACGGCTGGGGACGGTAGGTCGGGAACCGAGCAAGTCGAATGGGACTCGCCTCAGGCGCTAACCAGCTTGTAGATGACCTTGTTCGTGCTGAAGTAGAGGCTCCCGTCCGGCCCCGCCTCTACCGAGAGAACCACACCCGACCGGCGGTAGACGGTGTCCCAGCCCCGGATCGACCGCCGGTCGGAGGTGAGACTGACCCGCCGGATCTCACCGGTGTTGTACGCGCCGAAGAACAGGCGGCCGCGGCTCCTGGCTCCCAGCCCGCAGTCCTGGCAGAACGCCGCGCCCACCGGGGCGATCGTCGTAACCGTGTACCACTCGGGTTCGACCGGGGAGGGTCCGTCCCGGTTCGTGTTGCGAGGCGCCGGAGGCGGGGTGGAGCACGTCGCCGACGGCCCCCATCCGTAATTGCGGCCGGGACGTATCCGGTTCAGCTCGTCGTTGCACTCGGGCCCGTTCTCGGTCTCCCAGAGATCCCCGCTCCTGGGATCGAACGCGAGCCCGAAGCCGTTCCGGATCCCGTAGGCGTAGACGCGGGAGTGCCGGAACGGATTGTCGTCGGGGGCCTTCCCGTTCGGGGTCATCCGGAGCACCTTCCCCTGGTTGCTGTCTAGATCCTGGGAACGGCTCGGAGAGCCACCCTCGCCTACGACCGCGTACAGCATCCCGTCGGGTCCGAACAGGATCCGCCCCCCGGCGTGATATGACCCCGCCGGGCTGCTCGAGAGAACGCGCAGGTGCCGCCCGCTGCCATGGGCGTCCTCGATCCGCACTATCTGGTTCTTGAGATCCCCGTCAATCCTTCGGGTGGCGTAGGCGTACACGAACGGCTTGTCCGGATAGGCCGGATGAAGGGCGATGCCCACGAGGCCTAGCTCGCCCGCTCCGAACACGCGAGGGACCACGAAGAAGAGTCGGTCGCTTCGCTTCTCCGGGTTATAGATGCGGATGTCCCCCTCGTTCTTGTCGACGTACCAGAGGCGCCGGTCGGCATCGAAGGTGAACGCCACCGCGCGCTCGAGTCCTCCTACGACACGCTGGGCCTTGATCCGCGCGGACGCCGGCGAGCTGCCAAGGACGGCAAGGAGCGCGAGGACCGTTGCGGACACTGCGACGACACGCTTCAAGTAGGTGGCTCCGGGTCGGCCCGAGAACCAAGGCTACCCTCGCCGCTGCCGAGCGGTCAAACTCCGGATTGACCCGCGGCACGCACCGCCTGTAGCGTCGCGGAGACGATAGGGAACCGTCGTTGGCCCCAAACGATGCCCCGCCGCGCAGAAGACCCGCGATCGCGCGGCTTGCCGCGCTCGATCCGGACACGCGATGGCTGGCGGCGCTCGTGGGTACGCTTCTCGTCTTCTACCCGTCAACCTACGCGGTCCACGGCTACCGGTTCCCGGTGGGTCCCGACGCGCCCGTATACATCTGGTGGGCGCGGCTCGCGGGCCACGAGGGCCTGTCCGCGATCCCGGGCCTGCGACCTGGAGTTCCGGCGCTCACGCTCGTCGTGGGCGGCGCTCTCGGCCTAGGCCCGGTGGCGGCCGTAGCTGCACTCGAGATCGCGCTCGCGCTGGCGACGGCGTTGGCGGCCGTCGCGCTGACCGTCGATCGCGGAAGGAAGACGTGGGTCGCGACCGGCGCCTTCACCGGTTTGTGGGCCGTCCACCTCGCGCTCGGCTACGTGGCAACGCTCGCCGCCGCGACGTTCCTCGTGGCAGCGGCCGCCGCGGTGACCCACCGATCCAGGAGCGCTGTGATCGCGGCCGCCCTACTGCTCGGGGCCGCGGGACTGTCGCATCCGCAGTTCTTCGCGATCGGCGTCGCGATCCTGCTGGCCACCGCCATCGTTGCTCGCGTGCAGGGACACGGCTCCGAGCCCGTGCGGATCGTGAAGGCCGTGACCGGTGGCCTGGCGATCACCGGCGTCGGTCTGGCGGCGATGCTGCCCGGGCCACCCGCTCTCGACGTCGACATGTCGAGGGACGACGTCCTGGAACGGTTGGGCATGCTCCCCACCCTTCGGGGCCTCTTCCGCGCGCGCCTGCTCGAACGCCTTTGGCTCTACGCCCCGATCGTGACGGTCCCGCTCGCGATCGTCGGGGGTCGCGCGGCATCCGGCTTCTGCGGAAGGCTCCTCCGCGCCTGGGGGCTCGTGCTCGTGGCAACCGGGGTGGCCGCCTACGCAACAGGGCTGTTCCCGCCGGAGCGCCTGGTCACGTTCGGATTCGTGATCCCGATCGCCACGGCGCTCGGGGTCGTGGTGCTCTGGCACAGGGCCCGCGGGAAGGTGCGCCCGCTGGTGGCGGCGCTCGCGGTCGCGTTCGCCCTCCCCGCTGTCCTCGCATGGGAGCAGACCCCACCGAAGATATGGCCCCTCCAAGTCGAGCGCACCACCGAGGCGGGCCGATACGCCTCGGCCTCGCCTCCAGGTACGCGGCTCGTGTTCATCGCCAACGGACGGCAGCCGATCGCCTCGTTCTTCGCCACGGAGGCGGCGAACGCGATCCGGGCCGCGGTTCCGCCGGACCGGATCCGGGATGTGCGTGTGGTCGTGACCGAGCTCGCCGCGCAGAGCGAGGAGAACCGCCGGGTCGCTGAGATGCTGGGCGAGCAGGCGGAGGCCGGCCTCACCCCCGAGCAGCCTGTGCTCCGGTTCGACCTTGGGCCGTTCGACCGGATGAGCTTCGGCGAGACGCCCGGTGCCCGGTTCGTCGCGGACGGCGTCGCCATCATCGGCGATCACCCTCAGCCGGCTCCGGCGCCGGTCGATCCCCTCGAGCCCTCTTCGCCGGCGGGCATCGCAGCCGCCACGCTCGGCGTGCTCGCGCTCCTCGCGGCCGCGGGATTCGGGTGGGCGAGGTGGGCTCTGGTTTCGGGCCTCCCGGCGGTCGCGCTCGCGCCCGCCTTCGGGGCGGCGACGCTCATGCTGGCCGGCCTCGCGATCGATCGAATGGGGATGCGCCTGGACGGCTGGATCGGTCCGGCGCTGGCGGTCGGTGTCGTGGGACTGTCGGGGTACCTTGCCGTTCGGCGGGTCGCCGGGAGCGGCTCGGGCGGCACCCGGCCTTGAGGCAGCCGATAGGGGGCTCGCACAAAGAGCCGCCAAGACCAGAAAACGGGTCATCCTGAATGTGACATCCGTCATAGCGCCGTCGAACACCTGTTCGCTAAGGTGCCCCCATGGATTCGCTTCGGTCGGCTCTCGAGGAGTTGCAGATGGAGGGCCTGACCCGGGTCGACGACGACGGGCTGGAGGCCGACTTCGGCGAGCTCGAGCGGGCGGCCGACGCGTTAGGCTGAGCGGCTCCGGCGGCTGGCCGAGATCGAGCGGCGGGTTCCTATCGCCGCGACGGCTACCTGTCGGTCTCATCGTGGCTCGCGCAGAAGCTCCGCATGGCGTGGTCGGCCGCGGTGCAGCAGGTGAGGACGGCACGTGCGCTGCAGGAGATGCCAGCGACCAGGGAGGCCTTGGCGGATGGCGGGATAACCCGGTCGGCGCTGAGAGTGCTGGTCTCGGCGCGTGAGACGAACGCCGAAGCGTTCGAAAGCGCGGAGCGGATCCTGGTTGACGCGGCCCGGACGCTCGGCATCCGCGACCTTCGCCGGGCCGCCGCCTACTGGCGGCAGGCCGCGGACCACGCCCAAGGAGCGCGCGAGGCGGAGCGTCTTCACGAGCTCAGGAGACTTCACGTGTCCCCCACCCTGGACGGGATGGTCCGGGTGGACGGCGATCTCGATCCCGAGATCGGCCAGACGTTCATGGCCGCGGTTCGGTGCGTCCTGGACACACACGCCCGAACCTCGGACACGCGCGACCCGCGGACCTCGGGACACCAACGGGCAGACGCCCTCGGCTATATCTGCCGCCAGTGGCTCGACGGCGCAGGCCGGCCGGTCCGTAGGCGGCGATCGTCCTCGCGTCACGGTCACGGTGGACCTGGAGGCCCTCGAAGGGCGACTGGGCACGAGGTGTGAGGTCGACGACGTGGGTCCGATCCCGCCCGAGACCGCCAGACGGTGGGCCTGCGACGCCTCGGTCAGCAGGGTCATCACCCGGGGAAGGTTCGAGCCGCTCGACGTGGGCCGCCGCACGCCGGTCGTTCCAGCCGAGCTGCGCAGAGCCGTGGTTGTCAGAGATCGCGTCTGCCGCTTCCCGGGTTGCGACCGGCCGCACGGGTGGTGCGACGCGCACCACGTGCGGCACTGGGCGGACGGCGGACCTACCGCGCTACCGAACCTGATGCTGCTGTGCCGACCTCATCACCGGCTCGTGCACAACGGATTCCGCGTGACGGTCGTGGACGGCGGACCGACGTTCTTCAGACCGGACGGTAGCCCCCTCGAAGGTCGCGGACCGCCGTAATCAGAGCAGAATCGGAACCCCACCCGCCGGATCCGGCAACGGGGCCGCGGGTAGAGTCCTCGGGTGGATCTGGCTCGCTTTCCCCGGCTCCATCGGGTCGTCCGGGTCCTCGTGCCGGCGGCGATCGGCCTGGCCGGCGCGTGGCTGGGCATGCTCGCCTGGGGTAGAGACGTGGTCCCTGTCGGGCCTTTTGGAGTGGCGCTCGATGCCGGCTTCGGCCGCGGCGTAACGGACATCGACCTGCCCCCATTCGGCCGCGTGACGGCCGATACCCACGTCTCGCCGCTCCGGGTGCGCGCGACGTGGGAGGGGGTCCACGTCCGCCGCCTCACCCAGCTGCTGCAGGAGGGGGGGCTCGAGGGCCTGGTCGAGCGCGTCGAGCAGGACCTCCTGAGCGCCGTTGCGCCGTTCGCGATCCGCGTACTCGTCGTGGGGCTCGCCGGAGCCGGGATCGTCTCCGCCGCGGTGTTCCGCCGGAACCGCCGTGCGATCGAGATCGCGGTCGCCGCGGCTCTCGTGTCCCTCGCGGGGAGCGGCGCGGTCGCCGCGGCGACATACCAGCCGGCGGCGTTCCTGTCGCCGACGTTCTCCGGGCCCCTCACGCTGGCTCCCCAGCTGATAGGTCCAGTGCGCGCCGCCACCGCGCGGTTCGACTATTTCCGCGAGGAACTCCGCCGCGTCGTCGACGGGATCGTGCGCGTTTACACCTCGGTGGGCGCGAGCCCGCTCCCGGCGAATAACGAGATCCGTATCCTGCACATCTCCGACGTCCACCTCTCGCCCCTCGGCTTCGAGTTCGCCCAGGAGCTGGCGCGCGGGTTCGACGTAGACGCGGTGATCGACACGGGCGACGCGACCTCGTTCGGCACGCCCGCAGAGAACCTGATCACGAGGTTCATCCCCGACTTCGGCGTCCCCTACGTCTTCGTCCGGGGGAACCACGACTCGCGGAGTCTTCAGGCCGAGGTATCACGGGTGCCGAACGCAGTCGTGCTCGACGGCAACGTCGCAGAGGTGGCGGGCCTGGTGGTCTACGGGCTCGGCCACCCGGTCTTCCTCAAGCACCGGGGGCTGCCGACAGACGTCGAGGCCTTCTCGGAGGAGGCCCACGCCGCCGGCGAGGTTGCCCTGGGCGACGTGGAGGAGCTGCCGCACCCGCCCGACATGGTCGCGGTGCACGACGACCGGATGGCGGAGGCGCTGGCCGGGCGCGTTCCGCTCGTCGTCTCCGGTCACTTCCACGAGGAGCGAGCGCAGGTACGAGACGGGACGCTGTACCTACAGGTGGGAACGACCGGCGGGGCAGGCCTGGAGACCTTCACGCGCGAGGGCGGGATCCCACTCTCGGCCGAGATCCTCTACTTCCGGGCGGGAACTGATCCCGCTCTCGTCGCATACGACACGATCCGCCAGTTCCCCGAGAGCGGGGACCTCACGATCGAGCGGAACCTCGTCCCCGAGGAGGGCGCGCCGGCCGAGTTCCCGCCTTCGCCGTAGCCCCTTCCGCTCCACTCGATGCCGGGCCGACTCCAACCAGGAACGCGAACTCCTATCGACCCGCGATCGTGGACCTGGCTGGACGATGTGTGAACCGCCTGCCGCTGCTTCAGGCGCTCCAGGGTCAAGCGGCTGCATGACACTGGCCGCTCCTCGGCCCCGACCAAGCAGCAGCGTCAGCGTTCAGGGGAGCGGTCCATCGAGCGGTCAGCTGGGCGGTCACTCGGCCGGTCACGATTCGGTTGTGAGATGTCGCGCCGGGTCCGTCTCACAAGGGACGTCCGCGACGAAGCAGCCGGGGAGCGAGCATCACCAACGTGTACGGGAGCCGAGTAGCCTTCGCCACCGCGCACGAGTGGGCGCGACGGCTCTGGGCGGTCAAGCGGTCGGGGCGTCTGGACGAGAGCTCAAGCGGCTGTGGCGGATCCCGCTCGTCGTGATCGAGGTCGGCTACGTCCCGTTCGATCCGGAGGCCGTGGCGCTGTTCTTCGAACTCGTGTCCTCTCGCTACGACCGGACCTCGATGATCGTGAGCCCGAACAAGACCGTCTCGGGTGGGGCCCACTCGTCGGGAGGAGGCCGCACCGGGCCAGCCGCGGGTGACCCGGTCCAACGAGGCGGTTGGCGGGTGCCGATAGCTTGGCGCGGGAGGGCTCTTCTGCCACGTCGCGCGACGCCGTCCGACCGGTGACCGAGGGCCTTCACCCCGCCCGACATCCTGATGGAGCCGGCCGACACGTACTCGCTAACGCACGCGAAGTCGGCGCTCGAGGACGCCGACTGGATCTCGGGGGACTACCGTACCGAGGGCGTGATCGTCGCGGCCGGGCCGAACGTGCGGGCGTTCGACCAGCCGCCGCTGCTGATCGATCTCGCGCCGACGATCTTGGCGGCGCTCGACGCGCCAAGCCAGGTCGAGCACACCGGCCGCGTGCTGCACGAGCTCGTGGGCTCGGACGCGAAGGTCGGGAGGTCCGAGCCCAAGCCCGGCCGTCCAGATCACCGGCATGCCGACCGGCGAGGAGTCCTCGAGCGTCAGCGACACCGAGGCCGACGAGATGGAGGAGCACCTCCGCGGCCTTGGCTACCTCGAGTAGCCGTCAGGTCACATCTCGCGGTCGGAGGGTATTTCACCGGCCGCCCCCCGTGCTCCCCCAACTCTCGACGAGGGAAGGTTTGATGATCTCGAGCAACCTCATGGCTCGATCTGTATGGAGTCCAGGATGGCCCGCAGCTCCGCTACGTCCTTCCGGGGCGAGTCAGGCGACCAGTTCGCCTCGATCACCAGACGGGTGCCGTCGACGTCGAGGATCCAGAACTCCTCGGTGCGGCCCGGCTCGGCGGCGTAGCCGTAGAACGCGTCCCCTTCTTCGGCTGCGTCGATGGCCGCGACCCAGCTCTTGAGGGTGCCGTCCACGCATCCGGCGAAGCGGCGGTCGTCTCCCTGGCCCTTGACCGGCAGGTCGGGCACGGTCAGTTCCAGGTGCTTCCCGCGGTAGCCGTAGATGGTCACGTCCTTCGGGGGCGACGTCACCCGGAACGGGGCCAGGTCCGCCAGCGCGGCAGCGAGGTCGTTGACGCTCGGTCCGACCGGTGGATCGGCCCACGAATGGTCGCGGCAACCATGCCGCACGAGGTTCGTCACCGTGGTGATGCTCACCATGACGTGATCCCCATCATCCGAGGGCTTGGCCGCGCCGATCCACATCCCCCATCCCTCGAAGGGAACCTCGTACACCACGCGGAGTGGGGTGGAGGGGTCGAGGTCGGGGTCGATGTAGTAGGTCCCAGGCTCGAGCGGTGCGTCGGACTCGAGCAGCTCCATGATGTCCTGGATCGTCGGCGTGGGACTCGGCTCGCTCGGCGCCGGTGGAGCCGACGTTCTCGGGGCGGTCGTCCCTGTATCCGGTGCGCATCCCGCCAGCGCGACAAGGAGAGCCAACCCCAGCTGCAGCCTGTGGCGAATGTTCATCCCGGGGACCTCAGTCCAGGTCGAATGAGAACGAGTCCACGACCGGCATCGCGACATCCAGCCGATCCTCGTCGATCGCGATCAGGACGCTCCCGCCGTCCGGCAGGTCGAGCAGGATCAGCCGCATCGTGGCGAATTCGGGAGATTTGTTCGGATCGCGGAGGTAGAGATCGTCGAACAGCCATATCGCGGGCGTCCCGGGACAGCTCTCGCGCCACGTGTCCGCGAGCGACACGTCGAGCTGGTAGCCCGTGAGCCCGCCGACCTCCACGGGCGACGGACCCTTCGTCGCGATCGCCGGATGGTTGGCCACCCATGTCGCGACCTCGATCGCGGAGGTGCCGACCGTGGCATCGAAGCACCCCTCCTCGTTGGGTCGCGGATCGCGGCGGACGTGCAGGCCCGCGTGACTCAACACGTACGACGCGTCCGACCACCCCGGGGTCCACAGGGTGAACGCGCCGCGCGTGTCCCACGGGTTGTTCCATCCGGCGGGGACGGTGAAGGTGAGGGCGGGCTCGAAGCGCTGCGACGTGTACGTCCCCTCTTCGAGCGGTCCGAGGCACACCCACGGCGGCGGTCCGTCCTGCGAATCCAAACACGGGCCGGTCCACGTGCCGGTCGTCTCGCCGGTGACGGTCTCCGGCGGCTCGGTCGGCTGCCCCTGGTCGCCCGGGATCGTCGTCGGCGCGCTCGAACGGATCAGGCCCACGCCCGCAACGGCGAGGAAGATGGCGCAGGTGATCCCGAGCGCGCCGGCGACCGCCGTCCTGGCCATCCGTCGGTAGCCGCGAC
>Ga0209751_10004286_pt1 | contig 13692 bp, 24 predicted proteins | sample RifCSP13_1_FD_184019 | JGI IMG/M metagenome (GOLD analysis project Ga0209751, IMG submission 184019) | Soil microbial communities from Rifle, Colorado - Rifle CSP2_sed 13_1 (SPAdes) (version 2) | ecosystem: Environmental > Terrestrial > Deep subsurface > Rock core/Sediment | place: Rifle... | reverse complement strand
TTTTTCACAGGTTGTTTTCTTGCTTTAGACGGAGGCATTCCACGTTTATGAGCCATAATTTTCTCCTAGTTCCAAAAAACACTTTTGTTATACAATAAATATTTAAAAGTATAATACAGATTCATCCAACCTTTAGTTTTTAAATGTTTTACCGTAATCTTCATGATTGATTCAACAATCTATTATATTGTTCCCACCATTGTTCACTATAATCACAATTCTTATAATAAGGAAAAGAAGGAATACCTAAAGTAAAATGAGCAAGTTTTATAGTAGGATCGAATCCATATTCTCCAACCAGCCAATTCCAAGCAAATGGCAGAAAACCAATATATCTTTCGTCGATATGTGCTAATCTATGCAGACTCGTCGTATTCAACTTATCGATTGTATCAGGATTTATTTTTCTCCAGGCTGGATGGGCACAATTCATCAGCATTACTGAAGACCAGTTCTTACGAGGATAATCTTCATTCCTTGCTTCCATGCTGGTTCCAATATACTTGAGATGATTTTTTGAAGTATAATTGTGAGGAACGACTTGAACAGCACAAGAAGAATCATATAAATCCCAAAGTTCCTTGATATCAGCAAGACAAAGCATATCTGCTCCATCTACAAACATTACGCGCCCAGAATAACCCTCCAGATAAGGGATAAGATACCGACTGTAAGTAAAAGCGTTAGTCCCAACACGAGTAATTCCGGCCATTCCAGCATTGAGAGGAATGAACGACACTGGTTGTACAGTTCTTTGAAGAACAGACGATGTGAATACATGCCAGCCAATCTCCTCCCGGACATCCCATCCGGTATAAATTTTAATGATATTAGACATGATACTTTTCCAACAAATCCTTTACCTGCATCTTGGTAATACCTTCCTGAGCGAACATAGCAGGTTTCTTCATGATACCTTCAAGAATAATTGCTACATCACATGGAGTAGTAGGAATTCCATTAATTGAAAAAGATCCATACCTACTTTCAGCAATCCTGTCTTCAATGAACTTTACCAAATTTTCTACATCCAGGAGTTCTCTGACCACATTACTCTGAACAGTAAATCGTTTTTCTTCCTTGATCCATTCCCTGAATTTGGAAACAAATGTATGAGAATTCATATCAGGACCAACTACTACTGGAAGTCTCAAGATAAGATAATTTTTGAAATGATTCTCGATATAATATTCCATATTCAGTTTATGCAAAGCATATGGAGAACCAACTCTTTTAGGATCTTCTACAGCAGTTGTACTAAAATATACTAAAAGAACATCAGGAATCACTTCTTTTCTGCAATTCTGAAGCAACTCAAGTTCCCTCATGAATTCTTCATGTTTCCTGCAATGAGGATCTGAGACTCCGGAAGCAAAAATCAACACACCAAAATCATCTTTCCATCTCTCACAAGCTTTCGCTAACATTCCATTACCTACTATCATTCTTTCTCCAATAACCACTTGACAAATTCTGGATTATCACGAATAAGAGCAAATATCATTTTCTCGATTTTTCTTACCGTATCTTCTCTAGGTTTCCAATCAATATGATGAGCCGATGTATGAATTGCTTCATGGAGTAAAGTGGATTGTATCATTACCTGACTCTGATCCTGCGATATCAGGATTAGACTCTTGTCGTGATCGCATTCCCCCATCAACTTTCCCTTGATCTCCTGAGGATATAGGATCTTGTACTCCACTCCCCCGATTCTTACTATCGAGGGATTGTTCACTTACTTCCCCTTTTTCTGGGTGCTCGGAGTCCATCCGGTTTTCCGAAGAGTTCCATACACGAATGCTCCCGTCCTTTCCTTGCTCATGTGTTTCCTGGCTGCTTGCTTCTTGAGGGCTTGTTCCAGTTTCTTGGGCATAAGTAATCTCCTCTAACGGTTTTACTACTTCTACGTCGATTACAGGTGTTTTATCTCCTCTCGCAATCTTAACAAACTCAGATGCGAGTCGGAGCAGAAAATCCTCTGGACGAACAGAGTTAACGTTTTCTTCGACATTCTTCCGACGTAATACTTGCCGGCGATCAAAAGTATCAGATAAAACTTTATTGGCAACATTCGCATTCAGAGGTTTCTTTTCTAATCTTCCAGTTTTAGGATTGAAATAACTATCTCCATTATCAATTCTATCTTCTAATAAATTAAGTGTTTTATTAACTATTTTACTGAGTTTAACATCTAACATTAAATTTTCTTCATCTCGAATAGTGGTTTCAAGTTCTTTCCACCACGCCATCGTACGCCACGAACGAATAGTACCAGGATTGACTCCAATAAGGGCAGACACTAAAGTTGCATTTCCTAATGATAAATAAGCAGTAACAGCTTCAGCTTTCTTAGTAGGAGACAACCATTTAGATTGTTTTCTTTTTACCTCAACTATTTCTCCAGTTTTACGACTTCTATATGTTCGAGGTTTTTTAATGAAGTGTTTACTTCTAGGTAAACTTTCTAAGATACTCTTGGGCTTTTCCAAATCATCTAGAGTCGTCATCTAATAATCCTATTTCTAAAAAAGGCATTTATCCAAACCATCTAATAATTAATCCAACTATTCCAAAAGTAATTAAAAAGATTCCTAAAGCAGACATCCAGTTAGTTCTGCCTTTAAGAATCTTTCTAAAAGTATAATCCAAAGGTCTCATTGAACACCTTCTGGCAAAAAAATCGGTCTTATTCGATTACTTCTTTATTATCAAGAAATTTCTGTATTTCTGGAAGACTGGAATGAAAAGTAACCACATTATACGGAATAGGACCATAATACCAATCCTGGGTAGCCATGGCACTAGCCACCCCAACAAGTTCCCACCCATGCCAGAATCTATAAGCCCAAAGTCCACCCCCTGAATTTCCAAAGGTACCAGTAGCAGTAGTAACGTAATATCTATTATCAGATTCGATTGTAAAGCCTTGTAAGGCCCCTACAGTCAATATCTCGCCTATACCCATGGGGTACCCAGCCAAGACCACAATGGCATCCTGTAGAGGCTCCTGTAAAGCCACAGAGGCATACTTACCTTCTACTCCAGAAACAATAAAAAGAAGAGCTAAGTCTTTTCCTTCATCTTTCCTGACTTCTATTGCAATTCCAACAATCTTTTTATTATCCCAAACCTGATATTTTCCATCTACCGAAACCATACAATGAGCAGCTGTAATCATCTCATGGTCAGAGATTTTCGTTGCAGAACAAAAGGTTCGGGAATCATCGCCAATAGCGAAGGTAGCCTGACGAATAGTTCCCCAATCTTCTGTATCATGAAGAGAAACTGAACCAAACAAGAAGTAAATACTTAAAATCAAAGGAAATATAAGAAGTTTTTTCATTTGTATTTATCCGAATAATCAGCAGCAGCCCTCAAAAGTGAACCACTATCTTCAAATTGTCCTAAACCAACATTACAAGATTGACACAGTAATCCTCTAATTTTATTTGTTTTATGGCAATGATCTACTGCTAATTTTTTCTTTAAATGACTTATATGAATCCAACAAATTGCACAACAATTTTGTTGATTTTTTAACATTTCTTCATATTCTTCAATACTAATATTAAAATTTCTGCGTAATTGAAAATCTTTTTGTTTACGCTTACTTTTAAAAGTCATAGATATACCTTCTGCAAAGAAGTATCCCTACTATTACCCTACACTATTTTTAATGATTTGTCAAGTACTTTTTGAATTATTTTAAAAAAACCTGTAAGAGAGGCCGAGCGGCGGACTGTGAGCGAGGCCGATATGTGCTTTTGACAGGGAACCTGTCGAGTAACCTGTCCGTTCCTTTTACGGACAGGCTAGTTCCTGTCCTAGGAACGAACTGGCTTTTGTTCGCAGGTGGAGGCCCAACCGGAACCTGCGAGAAATATATTTTTACAGTAAAGGAACTTTCTTGAACTTCTGTTGTCTAAGTACTTACTTACTTACTTACTTCTTTTCTTTCTTTCTTCTTTCTTTAGAGTTAAGAGACCTTTCTTTCTTCTTTCTTTCTTTTATGGAATACTTAATGTAGTTTCTAGTTTAGGGAACTTTAGTATAAAAAGAAAGGTATTCCAGAGAGAGGAATATCGGAGGATATTCCGAGCGATGGTCGAGTTTTATACCTAAAATAGGTATATATCTACCTAAAATGTGTAATATTATGACCTTTAAATCAGTTAATGGTTAAAATAAGATACAAAGTACCCCTAGTTTCAAAAAGTATAAGTAGTGTAGTATATCTCATTAAGTCATTTATCCGAAGGGTGGGGCTTTTCCCCCTACCCCCTCCTTCCCCCTCCCTGGATAAAAGAAATAAATATATCCATAAAAAGAATTAATGGAACTTATTGCAGTGCAACATTGTCTAAGAAGGAAGAGCTGGAGTTAGTAAGTACTTACTGGGAGATCGCAGGAGATAGCCGAAGTTAGTGAGTGTTCACTACATATCGAGGAAGTTAGTGAATAGTTACTGAGTGTCGGATTTCTTTACAGCCACAAGAATAAATGTAAGCACTTACTAGCCAACTGTAACAATTCGTAAGAATTGAACTCAACACCTTGACAAAAGTCTAACCATCAACTACATTCGTCTCTCAACCTTTCAGGAGAGTACATGTCCGAGCAAGAAATAGCAGTGCTACGCCAGCAGCGAGACAGCTTGCTCGCCTTCGTTCACGACATCCTCAGCGACCCGCGATCAACGATTAGCCAGATGCGCGATGTCGAGAGGTTGCTGCGTCAGCTTGGTTTGCCGATGCAGTCCAAGACGATCAAGTAGTCATCCCAAGACTGGAGAAACCATGATTGAAACCGCCTTCGCTACGTTAATTTACGTCACCGCTGGCTTTGTGGCGTGCGTCGGGGTTGCGGTTCTGTTCGCCATTGCGAAAGCCAAGAGCAAGTAGAGCAGCGCGAACAGGAGCAAGCATTCGTCTCTCAATTACAGAGGAGTACTAACCATGAACTACGTCGAGAAAAACTGCACCATAGAGCACAACGGCCGCAAGTTCACTGCCGGGGGTGCGGTTGTCACCCCCGAGCACCTTGTCGGCTATCTCGGCAAGCCGCGCGCCGACGGCAGCCGGTTCTTGGAGAACTGGCATGGCAAGTGGCTAGGTACGTGCTGGATCACTTCGACGTGGCGGACTTCGCGTTCCTTCACTTCGGGCACCATGCACCAAGTCCACGCGAGGGTGAACGGTGTGACCTATACCGGGCGCAGCGCAGGAGAAGGCATGCTGTTTCGCGGCCGACGCGTCAAGAGAGAACAGGCTGGTCTAACCACCACTACACTCACATCTGTAATAGTTCAACCTGGAGATCAAGCATGTTTGATCTGATCATCGGTGTACTCAGCTTGACCTTGTCCGCGATCTGGCAGGCAGCAAGTGTGACTAATGTTCTGCTGCTGCTGATTCTGCTGGCGCAGCGGTAGCCTCATAAGAGAACACGGAGCATGAGCTACAGACTTCTTCCTCTTTTGATCTTTCTGGCATTCCTGCTCCTCCTGGTGTTCACCACCACAGACGGGAAGGAACCACGAAGAGCTGTCATGACTGAGTTACTTGCCAAAGCACCCCCAGCTCCAAGATGTGCTCAGAGGGTCGTGGTGCTTCCACAGCTTGACGGAAGTGAATGGACCTTCCTCATTCCCAACCTGGACAACTGTCAGAAGACTTGAACTAAATCTTTGGTCTACTGTCTAATGCAGTGAGAAGGTAGGAATCCTCCTACCCTCAACATGGAGACTGAAATGACCGACCAAGCCACCCCGATCCGCAAGCCTCGCAAGCCGAGAAGCACCGTGCAGCTCCTCCTGTCCATCTCGGACATGGCTGGCACCGACGCCTTCAAGGTGTTTCATCAGCTCGCCACCACTACCGACTTCGTCTCGGCTGACTACCGGGCAGCCGCGAAGAAGATCCTCGAAAACCTGGAGGTGCTCAAGAATGGCGGGAACAAGATCAAGAAACTCGCCGCTGAAGCAGTCGCCTAGAGTCCTCCCTGTGCCTTCCCAAGAGGGCACAGTGGGGATCGTGCGACTACCGTGATAGCGAGGTCGTGCCATCACTCGCCCGCCACAGGAGATACACGTGCTCATCATCATCGGACTGGTTTGCATCGCGCTCGGCTGGCCCTTCCTCGGGCTCGCGCTTATCGTCATTGGCGTTGGCTTTGGCGTCGCGGCCCGCTAGATGATCAGTAGCGGACTCTCTGGCCAACACATGCTATACTGGGTTTGAGTAGCAGTGAACCCTTTTCAGGCGTGAACCAAATGAAAACCTACGCCTCCGAGGCCGCCTACGTTGCCTACGCCGCCTACGCCGCCGCTGCCGCTGCCGACGCTGCCTACGCCGCCCGCGCCGCCTACGCCACCTACGCCGCTGACGCCGCCGAGGCCGCCGCCGTCGACGCTGCCGCCACCGCCGAGGCCGCCTATGCCGCCTATGCCGCTGCCGCCGCCGCCTACGCCGCCTATGACGCTGACGCCGCTGCCTACGCCGTCGACGCCGCCGAGGCCGCCGCTGCCGCTGAGGCAGTGCTGAAATGAGTGCAGTCGACTACGCCACCAAGAGTGAACCCTTTTCAGGCGCGAACCAAATGGAAACCAATGCCTACAAACTGACCGATTCGGACATGAAAACCTATGGGGGGTTCCAGTGGCAGATTGGTACCACTTACACCACAAGAGGCAAAGGTTCTCTGTGCAGCGCCGGCTGGCTGCACTACTACCATGACCCGCTGCTGGCCGTTTTGCTGAATCCGATCCACGCGAACGTCAATAAGCCCCGGCTGTTCGAAGCGCACGCGGCCGGAGAGATGTTGTACGATCGTGGGTTGAAAGCCGGCGCAACATCCCTGACCTTGCTCCGTGAGATTGCGCTGCCTACCTTCACAATCGCGCAGCGTGCGAAGTTTGCCAGACTGTGCGCGACTTGGGCCAAAGCCTGCGTGGGTGGGCCGCGCATGGCGCCGCTGGACATCGCAGTGAAGTTGGCGCAGTTGGCCGCCGAGGCCGCGTCATGACCTATATACTGGTATTCCTCTTGAAGTGGATCTTCATTCTGTTCTTTACATTTTGGATTGGAACAGGGGCGTTAGCCATCCTGTTTGGAGATCCAGGCAACCCACCTTGCCCGAACAATGATCGAACCCCAATGGGATGCAGGTAGGTGATAACTGTGAGCAAGAAAAGAAAGAAATCTAGCACGGAATACAGAAAAATAAAGAGGAGAGGAAGCAAGAAAACACGTGAGCATGTTGTTAACCTGAATAAGCTACTCACCAAGTGGTATGCCAGGAGAGGACATGAGATCATTCCTTGCTTTATCAGCCCTGGTGTTGTCAGGGTCTTTCTCAATACCCGCTTACAATCCTCAGGCTGAGAAACCCGTAAATATGGGAGATGTAGATGTATGGTCAGGCCTGAGCACACCAGTCAAGCATGAGCGTGCAGGCCCGCGGGAAGCTGCAAAGCACTGTCTCGCCCTCAATGCCTATCATGAAGCTAGGGGAGAAGGATTCCCTGGTCAAGTAGCAGTTAATCAAGTAGCCCTGCGGAGAGCAGGGCTAGATTTCAAGAGGGTTTGTGCAGAAATCTACAAACCCGGTCAATTTAGCTGGACTTCAACCAAGAGTGGGACGCGTCCCACTGGTGCTGCTTGGTCTTGGGCAATGGCAGCAGCAGAAGAATCCCTCAAGTGGGCAGCCCACCCCGAGAAGTTCAACGATTATAGCCATAAAGCTACTTATTTCCACGCTACTAGCGTTAATCCATACTGGAATCGTGGCCTGGAATTGGTAGCAATGATCGGCGAGCACAGATTTTATAGGTAGATCGATGAAGATGAATCGTTATTGTGGGAGTTGGCAGTGGTTGCCAACAGTTAAACGCGCTAAATACTCTCTAGGGTGGTGGTACCTGGATTGGGGATTCTGGCGCTTATCAATTAGATTGGACTGACATGGCCACAGCTAAGACCGCAACCAAGAAGCAGCGTATCGCCAAGCAAGGCGATATGGGGTCTATTCGAATGGGTGAATGGTCCTCACGCGAGATGAGACGCGCTAAGAGAAGCGTAGGAGCAAACAAGGGTCGAGGCGGACGCCGCATTGTAAAGCCACCAGCAGAGGGCTGGAGTGGTGGGGATCCCGGTAAGAACGGAAGCAAATAGCCCTGCCAGGCAGGGCCACCGCCCGGGTAGACCAATTGGCAGAGTCAACAGGTTTAAGCCCTGTTTAGTGTGGGTCCGAATCCCACCCCGGGCACCAATTCAGGAGATTCATATGGAATGGCTTACAATCTTGGCAGCAATTCTTTTTGGGGGAATTCAGATTTGGACCATTAGCCAGTTGTATGGCTTGTGGAAAATAAGCGCAGCAATTCATGACCAACAAAAGATGCAGCTCGATGTACTGAAAATACATAACAATCTGTTGAAAAGCAAGTACGATTCCATCATTAAATAGGAGTAATCATGTATCATGTCATTCGTCGTTCGCTGTATTTTTGTACTTTTGCTATTCTTCTCAGCATTGCTTCGGGGTGCGCTACAAGAGTCATCGTGGAGTATAACACACAGGCGGGAACGTGCAAATCGCAAGTCCAAGGGGTGTTTGTAGCTCATGGGTTTGCAATTCCCGATGCCTGCAAGGAATGAAAATGAAACAAACTGTGATTGCCATCGCACTACTCAGTCTCGGTATTGGAGTAGCACAGGCAGGCCCCCCTTACGTTTTCAATCTGACTCTTCTCAAAGAAGAAGCCAAGCCGGCAGGTCAGCGCAACATTTGTGCCTACTCCAATACGTATAGCAATGGGGCTACCTATCTCGTTGTGATTCATGCTCCGAGCACTGATGGAGCTTGTCCGAAAGGAATTACTTGGACGGAAAGAGGAACTCAAATTGGTTCCAGTGATACATGTCAATATGATATGTACAACGGAACTACCGCATTTGCGGGGTACACAGATAGGCGTAGCAATTCATGCTGGAGTGAATCTCGCGTAGAATGGAAGTAGTTTTTTCTTTCTAGCTCGAAAGGGCTAGAAAGAGCGAACTACATAAACATACGCTCTTATATGGAGGAATCCTCAACCATGAAAAGGAAATGAAGTGAAACGCATTCTTCTAGCAATTGCTCTTGGTCTTGCTTTTTCTATACCAGTAATGGCCAATGGCAATGATAATGATGATGAAGGTAACAACCATAGCAATCGTAATCATAACCGCAATACCAATCGAAACAACAACGACAACAACAACACCAATCGAAATACAAACAGCAATAGCCAAGGTCAAATTCAACTTCAAGGCCAGAAGCAACAACAGCAGCAACTTCAAGCACAGGGACAAGGGCAGTCTCAATCCACGAAGAACAGCAACAATGCAGCTCAGTCAACCAATGTCGAGATGAGCACGCCGCGGCAAGCTGTTCCCGCTGGTGGGGTGTCTGCTGCTGGCACGACAGCTACATGCCGTGTTGCTGGTGGCGTGAGCGTTGGGGCTGTTTGGGGTGGGTTTGGCGCTTCTGGCTCAGTGCTGGATGAGACCTGCCAAGCAATCGAGGTTGCCAAAGCATTAATTTGGGCAGGTAGCAATACCGGGGATAGCGAGATGATCAAACTCGGAAATCACATTCTAATGGAAACTGCGAAAGGCTTGGTCAAACCAACTCCTTATGTGGTTCCATCGGAGGATGTGAGTTATACTCAGTAACCTGTCATGGTTACGGCGGAGATCAAGGAAATAGACAATCCATTCGTGGTAAGCGATGAAGGATTCACTCTCGGTAACAGCGCATTCGTGGTGAAAGTGTGCGGTAAGAACGTACCACGGATCTTCGGATGCGCCAGGGAAGCTAGAGAATTCCTCTACGATTACATGATGGGTTCAGCACAGTAAAACCCCAGTCCCTTCGTAAGAGGGGACTGTAATTTTATGAAAATCTGTCTTAAGTGCAGAAATCTTTTTGAGGATTCCAGCAGGGATAACTATCCTAATCACTGTCATCCTTGTGCAATGGAAATCAGGAAATACCAAAGAGATCTCAAGAGAGTCAGAACAGATTCTCAGTCAGACCAACTCAGTGATTTAGCTGAAGGCACGGGAAGATATTGGATGAAATGCCAGTGTGGTAGACATTATCTTACCGGTACTGAATACGTGCATTTCAATACTGAATTTCATAAAGGAACAGTAAAATGAAGTGGTTCCCAGGTGATCTCAAGGATGCTTGGAATAGTTGGTTTTTCGTTCATCACAATTCAATCGCAATTAATCTTCACAAAACTCAAAAAAGAAATAAAACAATTGCAATTAGACAAAATGGATATTCATATCACCATGGAAACGGTATGACTGTATCTCTTCACGTAAATAAAAATAATGGATTTATAGTCTACCACAAACTAAAATGAAACTAAAAATTGGGTGTGAGGACTTAAGTGAGAGGATAGTTTTGTCATATTGTCCTAATTGCAACCTTCCTAGGCATATGACAAAACTGAGAGCTAAGAAACAACCATTATGCCGTTCTTGTTCACTCAAACTAAGATTTACTTTAAAGCAATTTAGAATGGAGAAAGTAAATGCATAAACTAGCTAAAGAAGCAACTCTGGAAATTCTCAAGTTTTCAGAGTACAGACTTGCAAAAGGATTACAACCGATATGGCCTGCATTTTGGGGTCATACTGGGGCAGGAAAAACCACTATGGCGCGAATCATCGCGGAGGAGACAGGAAAGACAGTAGAAACCCTGTTGTTGCATTCCATGCAACCGGAAGATGTGTTAGGTTTGCCTGATCTCGGGCGCGGTCCAGTAAATTGGAGGCAATCTAGCTGGGTAGTTCAAGCAGCAGCTCAACCAACATTGGTGTTACTAGATGAAATTGACAAAGCACGGCCGGAAGTTATTGCCACGGTTCTCACCGCACTTGCGAGCCATGAAGTCAGAGGAGTACACCTCCATCCACAAACAGCTTTTATTCTGGCCGGGCAGCCGGTTCCGCCTGAACAATTTTTGGCTGATGCGACTGGTGAAGCACTCTCCGCCAGAGTAAGCTGGTTACAGATCGGTTACGATTGGGAGTCTCTCTCTTCCCACCTCAATGCAAATCTTTCTTGGCTACCAGCTCAAGAAACCCCAGCATTACCTATCTTACCACGCCCCAATCCTAGGCATTTGCATTGGGCTACAACCTGGATTAGGCAACGCCAACCAGCAAAAGAACTAGCTGAGACTGTTCTTCTGGGAATGTTTCCAAAAGAGGCAGTTGAAAAACTAATTGAATCAGCGAATGAAATTGACACTACTAAAATAGCTGGTAAGGAACTAGCGGAAGCATTGAGTGGTAATCTGGCACTCGCTGAGAAATTGCCTTTGAGTGTTCTCGGTAAAACCATGGCGGATATCTGGCATCATGGCAACATCAAGCTACTTTGCCTTGCTCTCAAAAGGCTTTGGGTTGAAGGAGACCCTGAGATGGTATATGGGGCAATGAGCACGGCCGTTGACGAGCTATCAAACAGAGCTTCGTCCAGTGGTGGGGAAATTAATGTATTGGGAATTGCAACAGAAGAACAAGTTCTCGAAGCTTTAGAAGCTACTGCTGTTGAGATTGCAGATATTTACGTGAAAAGAAATGAGAAGAAAGAAGTGAAAGAAAAATCCAAGGATAAAAAGAAATGATGATGAAGAAACATCACATCCACGGGGTTGGAGGGAACCAAGAAATGATTCTTCTTTATGGAAATGGTAATAATATAACAGTAATGGGACAAAGATGCAACAGGAAAGAGTTTTGGTCAAACAAAACTAAGATAGCAACATTTAGAAAGTTTTTTGTTGCTGGACCAATAATCTTATTTTCAGATAATGAGAGTATGAGCGCAGATGTCAAAATTTCAACTCCCTGAAAATATCAAGAGGTGGATCGCAAAGTCTGTTATTATGATAGACTTGCCCGAGGATTTTCCTTTTCCTGGCTTAGTGAAACTTACTCCTTATGGCTACCACATTGGTATCAAAAAGAATATTTATGGAGAGCAGAGAGACACCTTATTAGCCCATGAAATAGGTCACATCATTCGTGGGGATATGCTGGTAAAAAATGTAAATCCCCTACTATGGAATATTGCTGCCGATGCCTGCATCAATTCCAATCTCAGTAGACCAATTATTCAGGAACTTCAAGGGGTTGACTATGATCCTATTGCAGAAAAGTATAACCTGAATCCAGACCAAGCTCCAGGAGCTAAGATAATCTATGACCTATTAAAGGATGAAATAGAGCAACAACTGCAACAAGGTTCAATGGATCAGCATGAAGGGATGGAAGGAAATGAAGAAGAATGTAGGAAAGCTCATGTACGGACCATACTAGAAGCATTAGCTGAGGAGATAGTAAATGAAGGTAGTATCACGAGTTCAGGGAAATATGGGAATTCCAAAAGTGTCATTGCTATTCCTAAAAGGCAGCCTCTTCTTGAGAGTTGGCTACTTGCTCTCCGGTCAGCAAAGATCGGTGGTACTCCCGCAAGATTCAGATCATGGATACGTCCAGGTAGAATCCCGGGAATGAAAGGAATTGCAAGACTGTCTAGAGCTAAAGTGGCTGTTCTAGCGGATGTGAGTGGAAGTGTAGTTTCATTGCTTCCAAACATACTAGGTGCAGCAAAAGCATTACAGAAGATATGTAACGTCAAAGTAATGGTTTGGGCTACGGATGCACAATGGTATATTGGACCTGATTCCGTTACAAATGTTGGAGGAGGAACACAATTATCTTCTGCATTTAAAATCACTGGTAAAAATAACTTTGATGCTGTTGTCATTATTACGGATGGAGAGTTAGCTGATCCATCCGAATCAAACAAGATTGCTCCTGTTTGCCCGATAATCTGGTGTCTAACTGAGAATGCAAAGGCCCCATGGAAGAGATCACGAGACAAAGTGGTGGAGTTGGTGTGAATGCCTCTAATCAAAGCTGGTTTACCATGTGAATCATGTGGGAGTAGCGATGCTCTTGCGCTCTACTCAGATGGTACATATTGCTTTTCGTGTAAAAAACACACACATAAGTTGGTATTCGCGCCAAACATTCCAACAATTACCTTTCACAGCCCGAAAAATCTTGATAGGTGTAATTTTGGGTCTTTGCCCAAAGAAGCAATAAAATGGTTAAAAAAGTACGGTTTAACCGACGAGGAAATCAGTGAAAATAAATTTTCGTGGGATGTGATCAGCAATAGGTTGGTATATCCTATTAAGAACACAAATAGCGTCACAGGCTATGAAAAACGGGAGATTACTGGAGGCACTCCAAAAACTATTTGTCAGGGTAGAAAAGTAGACTCTTTCCATATAATACAACCAAATAAAGAAGAATTCAAGGGAGTGGTAGCAGTTGAAGATATTATTTCAGCAATCAAAGTTGGAAGAGTGGCAAAGGCTCTTTGCCTCTTTGGTTCACAAGTCTCCTTTAGCCAATATAATGAAATATCGCGTATTACGAATCTATTTATTTTGTGGTTGGACCTTGACAAATTTAACCAAGCGGTTAAAATAGCTCAAAAAGCAAAATCCTTTGGAATTGAAACAAAAATCATAAAAACTGATCTAGATCCTAAAATGTATTCCACCGAAGAAATAAGGAGAACAGTAAATGAAATTTAAAACTACTAAAATTA
>Ga0209751_10004285_pt1 | contig 13695 bp, 10 predicted proteins | sample RifCSP13_1_FD_184019 | JGI IMG/M metagenome (GOLD analysis project Ga0209751, IMG submission 184019) | Soil microbial communities from Rifle, Colorado - Rifle CSP2_sed 13_1 (SPAdes) (version 2) | ecosystem: Environmental > Terrestrial > Deep subsurface > Rock core/Sediment | place: Rifle... | reverse complement strand
AATTTTCGAAAATGGCGAGCGAATATTCGCTGCAAAGCTTTATCCAAGACCTGGACCGAATCACCGGCGCAGAGAGTTCGCCCGCGAAGATCGTCGCCGCGGCCAAGCCGTTGTTGGCCAAGCTGTTGCGGGAGCCGGACTGTCTTCAAGCGCAATATAAGAAGCGCGGCGCCAGCGCCTATGGGCGCTACATGCTGCACCGCGCGCGACGGTTCAATATTACAGCCGTTGTCTGGGGACCGGGCGACAATGCGAAGGCCCATAACCACGACACCTGGGGATTGGTCGGCGTCGTCGAAAATGAGATTCAAGAAACCCGCTTTCGCCGGCGAGACGACGGTTCAAAAGCCGGCTATGGCGATATCGAAGTCACCGCAGTCCTGAAGAATACCGCTGGTATGGTTTCCTGCTTAACTCCACCTGACGACGACATCCATGAAATGAATAACGTGACGAGCCGGGATACCGTGGAGATCCACGTTTACGGCAAGGACCTTGCCGACATGCCGCGTCTGCGCTTCGACATCGCGGCCAAATCGACTAAAGTGTTCGCCAGCCCAAAATACGACAACTGCTGAGCCGCCAATCCAAATTGCTAATCGAGATCCGAAGTCTTACCTCCTCTCCCTTTGGGAGAGGACAGAGGTGAGGGACAAGTGAAGTACTCGACGACGACCCTCACCCTAACCCACTTCGCGGGAGAGGGGAAAAGACTTTTACTCTGGCAATTCGTAGGATGGGTTGAGCGCAGCGATACCCATCGGCTCAGCGCTTCAGCTTCAGTTCCCAATTCAGGTACCGCTGCATATCTTCCTTGTTGCCTTTAATCGAAGGCGACAACACGACGTCGTTGGTCTCCGTTAAGCAGGACGAGAGTCCCCTTTCCGCAGGAAAACCCGCGGCGATCCACGCCCGCACTCCGCCGTCCAAAGCGTAGACGTTGTTATAGCCGCGCTTTGCAAGCGCGCGCGCAGCGAAGATCGAATGCGCGCCATCCGGACAAGAAATCAGAATCGCTTGCGCGCGGTCGGAAACGTAATTGGGCAATCTAAGCTCCAACCAGCCCCGCGACATCCACCTGGCGCCGGGCAGGTGCGCTGCTTCGTAGTTTAGGCTGCTGCCAACGTCCAATATCACGACGGACGATCGCTTCAGTAGCGTGCTCGCGTCCGATGGAGTCAGGAGGCGCACCGTTTGTCTTGCCTCGTCGAGGCTTAGCGGCGGGCTAGTTTCCCCGCCGGTCCTCACCGATCCACCGTCGCGACGCCAGCCTGCAAGGCCATCCCGTAGAACCGACACGTCGGGAAAACCCATCTGCCTATACCAGTACGCGGCCATCACCGCGCGCGCCGATCGGTTGCTGATAAAGATGATCTTGGCGTTGCGCACCGCGGTGAAATCGTCGGCGCGCTGTACCGCTTGTCCGCCTGGAATGTTGAGCGATCCCGGCAAATGCCCGGACTGGTATTCGCTCTCCGATCGCACATCGATGAGGTAGGTGACGCCCTCGTCGCTCTTCTCGCTGATTCTCTTTAGCTCCGAAGCAGATATACTAGCTATCCCCTCTTCCTCCGCCAGCCGCAGCGCAAGAGCGCGCGCGTTCTGTCTGCTCGCAGCGGATGCCACGGGCGATTTTCTGCTTGGCTTCGACTCCAAGTCGAATCCCGCCAGGACCCACCCCATAGTTCCGTTTCTAAGCGCCCGAACGTTGTTCAAGCCGAGCCGGCGGAGCGCCGCCGTGCCGATAATGCTGCGCGTGCGCCCAGCGCAATTCACCACCACCGTCCGCCCCGGTTTCCGCCGCAACTCCGCCGCCCACAAAACCACGTCGCCGCCGGGAACGTTGAGGCCGCCGGGAATACAGAAGCGCGCATATTCCTCCGGCGTTCTCATGTCGAGGATTAGGACGTCGGCAGCGGCCTCCCTCAAACGCTGCAACTCTTCCGGCGTGATCTCGGGGATACGCCGCTCATACTGGACCTTTTCTCCGAAAGCTTTGCTCGGCACATTGACGCCGCTGACGATTGGACGGCCCTGCTTCCGCCATTCGTTCAAGCCGTCTTCCAGAACGGAGACCGAATGATAACCGCATTCGGCGAGAGTCTGGGCCGCCAGTGCCGCTCGCTCCCCGCCTTCATCATAGACAACGATGGTAACGTCCCGATTGGGCACCAAATCGGCGATGCGAAACTCGATCTGGCTGCGCGGCAGCGAAGTGGAGTTCGGGATCTGGCCGTCGTTGAATTCCCCGCGCTCGCGCACGTCGAAGACCGCATAGAGACTATCTGAACGCATCAGTTCGGCGAGTTCGCCGGGAGAAATTGTTTTCATATTATCGGCCTTTAAAAACTGAAACCGGTCGGCCCTCGAATTAGCCCGCTTGACCGCCCACCAGTAACTGCTTTACTGTGGATGGAACTTTCCCCCAAGATTTAGCGCGAGTCTACCGAGAAACCTGCGGAGGATGCAATGACCAATCAACAGAGTCGCTTTCACGGTCTCTTCATCCCGCATGTAACCCCGTTTGGCGATGATGGCGCATTGGATCTCGACAGCCTCGAACGGCTCACCACGCATCAGACCTCCATACACGGTGTGGCCGGCCTGGTCTCCTGCGCCCGCATCGGCGAGGGGCCGGTGCTGGCCTTGGAAGAAAAGCGGCGGGTTTACGAAGTCGCCGGCAAGGTCGCCCGCGAGGCCGGCAAGCTGCACATCGCGACGATCGCGCCGCAATCCACCGACGAAGCGATCCGCCTGATCCGGGATTTAGAAAATCTGGCGGTGGACGCCGTCATGATCTTTCCACCGCTGCTTCTGGCCTGGGGCAAGGTCGAGAGCGAGCTCAAGTTCCGCTTTTTCGAAGACATCACCCGCGCTACCAGTATGCCTCTGGTGCTGTTTCAGGTTCCTGTAAAGAGTTATTGGTACGACCCGCCGACCATCTGCCGGATCGCGGGGCTAAATAACGTCGTCGCCTTCAAAGAGGCATCCTTCGATATCGACCTGTTCACGGAAACGATGAAACAACTGGAGCGAGCAAAGGCATCGATGGAAGTGCTTTCCGGCAACGACCGCTTCGTCGCGGAGAGCTATCGGCTCGGCGCCGCGGGCGCTCTCATCGGTGTCGCCAATGTCGCCACGGAAAAATGGGCGGCGATGGACCTCGCCGCGCAGCAAGGCGACTTTGACAGAGCGGCTGCTCTGCAGAAAGAGCTTGAAGCGGTGAAAGAGATCGTTTTCAGGGAGCCCATCGTGGAGGCGGTGGCGCGGATCAAAATCGTCCTGCAACACGAAGGTCTAATCAAGACGGCAACGGTGCGCCGCCCACAATTGGGAATATCGGAAGCAGAGCAGAAACAATTGCTCGACAGCTATCGAGCGTTGAAAGGCAACGAATTTCGCTCATCTGATCGTGTAGCCATCGCATCGTAGAGCAACGACCGACACGGCAAGCGGAATTTCACCACAGAGGCGCCGAGTTCGCAGAGTTCGGAAATTTTTCTAATCAAAGATAGTTTACTAGAATGAACTTGGAAGCCCCGCCCTTTGGGCGGGGAGGAAAAGTTCTGCCTGCCGAAGGCAGGCCGCGGCTGTGTTAACATGGTGGCATGACGATCAAGCGTACCAGCCATGCCGTCTACGATACGAAATATCATCTGGTTTGGGCTCCCAAATACCGCAAGTGGATTACGCGGGAAGACATTCGCCAACGTGGCGCAGAGCTGTTTCGGGAAATCGCTGAGGAGTTTCGGTTTGAGATTGAAGAGATGGAAGTGGCCAAGGACCCTGTGCATCTGTTCCTGAACTTTCCTCCCAAGTATGCCATTGCCAAGGTTGTGGGGATTTTGAAAAGCATTTCGGCTAGTCGGCTCTTTGGGGAGTTTCCCGAGCTGCGACGACAATTGTGGGGAGGAGAGTTTTGGGAGGATGGGTATTTTGCGCGCACAGTGGGCGATCAGGTGACGGCAGAGGTCATCAAGAAATATATTCGGTACCATCGGCACGAAGAACATCAGATTTCCCAGTTGGAATTGTTTTAGGGGTTTTTAAAGCCCCGCCCTTTGGGCGGGGTTCTTTACTCCGCGTCCTCTGCGCCTCCGCGGTGGATTCTCTCCGGCATCGGGCTCGCCACCCTTCCCGGAATCACCAGGGCAAATAGCGCAACGGTCACCGCGAGTAAGATCATCGCGCTGACGGCGAGCGACCTGTGGATGCCGATCAGCCCGCCGACCACGCCGACGGTGACGCCGCTGAACGCCTTGAGGCCGCTGTTCGACATGTTGAACAGGCCGATCAGCCGCCCGCGCAGGTTCGTCGGCGCTCTCATCTGCACGAGCGTTTGCGCCATAGAAAGAAACGTCAGGTTGAGAAACCCCGCGCCGAACAGCAGCGCGATCGCCAGCGGATAACTCGTCGAGGCGGCGAAACCGATAATCGTCACGCACCAGAGGATCGCGCAAATGGTTGCACTGCGTGCGCTCGGTCTTAACAGGCCGGTGCCTTCCAGCAGCAGACCGCCAAACACCGCCCCTGCCGCGGTGGCGCCGAGCAGCACGCTGTAAGCCCAATCTTGCTTGTCGTGACCGAAGTCGTGGGCAAACTCTGGCATTTGAGCTTGGAAGGCGTTGCCGACCAGCAGCGATGTCGCGCCGCCCAACAGAATCATCGAAAGAATCGCCGGATTGGCGGTGGTTTCGTGCATCAATTTGATCACGCCGGTTATGCTGAAACGCGGCGGCTTGCTGCTGCCGACATCGTCGCGGCCGTGGCCGGTATAGGGCAAAATGAACATATAGAAGATCATCGGCAGATACATGAGGGCGTTGATGAATAGCCCCATGGGCGCGCCGAAGAGCAGCATCGTGGCGCCGCCCACCGCCGGTCCAAAAAGTGTCGCGATGTTGCGTCCGGTGGAATTAAGCCGCACCGCGCTCTGGAGAAACTCGCGCCCGACGATATCGGGAATGATCAGTTGGCTCCCCGGTCCGCCCAGCACGCCCGCCATGCCGTGGATGACCAGAAGAACGCAGGCGTGCCAGACCTGAATCGAATCGGTCAGAAATAGAATCGCCCACAGGAGCGAAACCCCGGCGAACAACAGTTGCGCGGCTTGCAGCACCCTGCGGCAGTCGTGCCGGTCGGCGAGGGAGCCGAAGTAAACGGCAAAGAATAGAAAAGGCGTCCAGTGGCTGATAACGGCGAAGCCGCCGAGCACCGGCGAGTGAAATTTCTGGAACAGCAGCCAGTAGCTGATGACATGCTCGATGTTGTCCCCCATCTGCGACAGCATGATGACGAAAAAGTATCGCCGGTAGTCGCGATGATGCAGCGCGGCGAAGGCCATCCTCCGTTGGGATGTTGCCGGGGGCCGTTGATCGGGAAACTGAGGATTCGCAGCCACGATGGCTCTCACTCAATCTTGATGCACCGACAGATCACAGGCGCGAGCGTTCCTTGCATTGAACCACTGGAACAGTCCGGCCGCTAGCTCGATTCACTGTGCCGGCGGCCCGGAGTGGCAAACGCGAACAGGGCTAAGGTTACCGCCAACAAAACCATCGCGCTGAGTGCCAGCGACCAATGAACGCCGATCAGTCCGCCGGCAACGCCCACGGTGACGCCGCTGAACGCCTTCAGCCCCATGCTGGTCATGGAGAAAAGCCCGATGAGCCGGCCGCGCAGCTCCGGCGGCGAGAGAATCTGCACGATGGTCTGGGCCATGGAAAAAAACGTCAGGTTCAAGACCCCGGCGACAAAAAGCAGCGCTAAAGATAGAGCGTAATTGTAGGAGAGCGCGAACGCGGTAATGACTATACACCACAGGATCGCGCTGATAATCGCCGTCTTGACGCTCGGTGGAAACCAACCGCGCCCCTCCAGCATGAACCCGCCGACTACGGCGCCAGCGGCGTTGGCACCGAGCAGAGCGCTATACGCAAAGTCGGCTTTCTCAGTGCCCAGATCGTGAGCGAACTCAGGCATCGTCGCTTGGAACGCGGTGCCGACAAAGAAAGACGCGCAACCGCCCAGCGCCACCATGGTGATGATCGGCCGGTTTTCGGATACCTCGCGGATGACATCGAAGGCGTCGCGCCAACTGATAGCTCGTCGCGCAGGCGCCGCCCCTTCGCGGCTGTGGCCGGTGTAGGGTACCGTGAGCAACCAGATGGTCAACGGCAAGTAGATCATCGTATTCACCACCAGACCCATGGACGGACTTAATAAAAGCATCAGCGCGCCGCCCACGCCCGGACCGAAGAGAATACCCAATTGGCGGCTCGTGGAGTTGAGCCGCACGGCGCTTTGCAACTGCTCGGCGCCGACGATGTCATGAATCAAGAGTTGGCTGGCGGGGATCCAGAGCACGCCGGCCATGCCGTGAATCACCAGCAGAACGCAGGCGTGCCACACTTCAATGGTGTCGGTGTAAAACAGAATCGCCCAGGTCGCCGAGACGCCCATGTACATCAACTGCGCGACCTGAATGACCTTGCGGCAATCGTAGCGGTCCGCCATGGCGCCGAAATAGACGGAGAACAGGAGAAAGGGCGTCCAGTGCACCAGCACGGCGAAACCCGCCAGCACCGGCGAGTGAAATTTCTGGTAGAGCAACCAGTAGCTGATCACATGCTCGATATTGTCCGCCATCATCGCCAGCATGTTGGCGATAAAATAAGCGCGGAAATCTTTGTGATGGAGCGCCGCGAACGCGACTTTTTTGTCGGCAGCGGCGGTTGTGGATGCTTTAGATGGATCGCTGCCGGATGCCACTATAAACTCCGTTCCAGCCGCTCTTCGTTCATCCGCCCCTGGGCGGCAAATGCAAACAGCGCCACCGAAACGGCCAGCAACACCATCGAGCTCACGGCCAACGACCAGTGAATGCCGATCAGACCGCCCACCACCCCAACGGTCACGCCGCTAAAGGCGCGCAGGCCGAAAACCGACATGGAAAATAGACCTATCAATCGTCCGCGCAACTCCACCGGCGCCAGCAATTGAACGATGGTCTGGGCGATGGAGTAGAACGCGAGGTTGAGCGCCCCGCCGAAAAATAACAGGGTCAATGACAAAACATAGCTGGTGGAAAAAGCGAAACCGGTCATGATCACGCACCAGAGGATGGCGCACAGGATCGCCGACTTTACGGTCGGCGGCAGCCATTCCTTGCCGTCGAGCAAAAAACCGCCGGCCACCGAACCCGCCGCGTTGGCCGCGAGCAAAGCGCTGTAGGTGATGTCCGCCTTATCGGTGCCGAGGTCATGGGCGAACTCGGGCATATTCGCGTGAAACGCGTTGCCGACAAACAACGAGGCCGCGCCGCCGAGTAAAATCATCGTGACGATCGGACGGTTTTGCCACACCTCTTGGAGCACGCCGACGGCGTCCCACCAACGCAGGGCTCGCCGCGCCGAAGCGCCTGCGCGGGTGTGCCCCGTGTAAGGAACCACCGCCAACCAAATAGTGAACGGCAAATAGATGAGCGCGTTCACCCACAGTCCGGCGGGCGCCCCGAGCCACAACATCAAGCCGCCGCCCACCGCCGGCCCGAAAAGGATGCCCAACTGCCGGCTCGTCGCATTGAGCCGCACCGCGCTCGGCAGATCATCCGAGCCGACGATGTCATGGATCAACACGATCTCCGCGGGAGTCCAGAACACGCCAGCGACGCCGTGAATGATGAGCAAGACGCAGGCGTGCCAAACTTCGATGGCATCGGTAAAGAACAGAATGGCCCATACCGCCGAGACCGCCATATACATAACCTGCGCGATCTGGATAAGCTTGCGGCAGTCGTGGCGGTCGGCCAGTGCGCCGAAGTAAACCGAAAGGACCAGAAAGGGCAGCCAATGGCTTATGACGGCGAATCCGGCGAGCACCGGCGACTGAAATTTTTGGAACAAGAGCCAGTAGCTGATCACATGCTCGATGTTGTCGGCCATCATGGCGAGCATCGTCGCGACAAAGAACCAACGGAAATCGCGATGCTGGAGCGCCGCGAAGGCGACTTTCCTTTCAGTACGAGCGGTATTTTGCGGGTGCGAGGCAGGGTTTGTCGAAACCAAGTTGTTCTCCGGACGCAAAAAGCGATGATCTTGGAGATAACGGATATTATCGGGCTATGCAAATCGGCGAGCCGGCGAAAGTCATTTGAAAATAGAGGACAAAGGGCACCCGTCGAGGATCGAAGATGGAGGATCAAGGATCGCAGTCCTCCATTCTCGATCCTCTATCCTCGACCTTGCACCTACTATCCTCGAATTTGACTTAACTTCGGGTCAAGGGCGTCACGCAGCGCATCGCCGAGGAGATTGAAGCTCATCAGCGCGAAGAAGATGAAAAGTCCCGGCAAGAAAACTTGCAGCGGAGCGATGAAAATATTCGTCGCGGCGTGCGTCAAGAGATTTCCCCAGCTCGGTGTCGGCGGCTGGATGCCGAGACCGAGAAAGCTCAGCGTTGTTTCAGCGCGAATGGCTGCGCCAGCGTCAAGCGTGGCGGCGACGATGAGCGGCGCGAGGGAATTGGGCAGCAAATGGCGCAGCATGACGCGCCAGCGCGAAGCACCGAGGCATTGCGCCGCGAGCACGAACTCCTGCTCGCGAAAAGATAAGACGGCGCTGCGGGCCAAACGCGCCGCGTTGGTCCATTCCAGGGCGACCAGAATGATGATGATGTTGAGCAACCCCGGCCCGGCCAATTTCGACAGCACCAGCAGCAGCACGATGCGCGGGATCGTGTAGATCGTGTCCACCAGGCGCATGAGCGCGTTATCCAAAACGCCGCCAACGTAACCTGACAGAATGCCGATCAGCCCACCGAGTATCACCGTGCTGATACCGACGGTCAGTCCGACGGCAAGTGAAACTCGCCCGCCGTGCATAATGCGCGCCCAGGTGTCCCGTCCCAACTCATCCGTGCCCAACCAGTGCGTCAACGACGGCGCATGCATGCGCTCGGACAACGAGACCTGATCGAGCTGGTACGGCACCATGTGCGGGCCGGCAATGACGAGAAAAAGCAGTAAGACGAAGAAAAAGAACCCGACGTAGGCGATGCGATGTTGCTTGAAGCGGCGCCAGACGACGCGCCAGTAACCGATTTGCTGGTCCTGCCGCTCCATAGGATCAGCTCTGATACCGGATGCGCGGGTCGAGCCAGCCGTAAAGAATATCGGCGAGCAGGTTAAAAAATACCACCGTGACGGCGATGATCATTACCACAGTCATCGCGACCACGAAGTCATTGCCCATGATCGAGGTAAAGAGCAGCCGGCCCATTCCGGGGTAGGCGAAAACGGTTTCGACCACGGCGGAGCCGCCGACTACCCGGGGCATGGTGACGGCGATGATCGTGACCACCGGGATCAGGGCATTCTTCAACGCATGCCTTCCGATGACGACCCGTTCGCTCAGCCCCTTGGCGCGCGCCGTCGTTAAATAATCCTGGCGCAAAACTTCCAAAAGGCTTGAACGCATGAAGCGCTGCACTTGGATTACTTCCGACGTAGCCAGGACCGTCACCGGCAGAATCAGATGCTTAAGCCGATCGACGGTCGCTTCCCAGGATCCCGGCGCGAGATCGGCGTTGACCAGTCCAGATGTCGGCAACCAGCCGAGCTTGACGGAAAACACGATCATCAACATGAGCCCCAACCAGAACGCCGGCACCGAGTAAGCGATAAACGTCGCGCCCGTGACCAGGTAATCGCCGATGGAATATTGCCTGACGGCGGAAAAAATGCCGAGCAGAATGGCGGTGAACTTGCCAATGACGACCGCCGACAGGGTCAGCACCAGCGTGTTGATCAGCGCCGGCCGGATGATGTCGAAGACCGGCTGGCCGTACTCGCGCGAATAACCGGGGTTGAGTTGCAGCAACTGCCAGAGCCACTTCCAATACTGCACGTAAACCGGATCATCGAAGCCGTAAATTCTGCGCAGACGCTCGTAGTCCTCGGCGCGCAAGCGCGGGATATCTTGCAGCATCCGGTACAGCGGATCCCCGGGCATCAAGTAAAGCAGCAAAAATATCAGCGCGGAGATGACCAGCAGCAGCGGAACGGTCTGCAACAGCCGCCGCAAAACGTAAAGGAGCATAGCGGTTTAGCTTTCAACCAACCAATGCCGCGTCACTTCCTCGACCGGCCTGAAACGATTGGAACGACTTGAACGGCTGGAACGATTGGAACGGCTATTCTCCTATACTTTGTCCCAAGTGTGCGTGTTCCAACTGCTCGAGTTCTGCCCGCCGCTCTCTTGCCGCGGCGTGATTCCGGTGAGGCCTTTTTTCACGACCAGCACTTCGGGCGAAAAAAACAACGGCAAGTGCGGCAATGACTCGGTGAACAACTTGCAATACTCGACCTGGAGCTGTTCGGAGCGGGCCGGGGTGATGATCGAGTTCAGCTCATCCAGGATCGCGTCTTTTTTCGGATCGTTCCAGCCGGACACGTTTTCCAGGGCGAACTTGTTTTCCTGGGTCGGGATGTTTTTCGTGTGAAAGCGTTCCTGCCATTCTTCCACCGTAGCGTTGTGCGAGCCGATAAAAGCTCCCGGCCAGCGGCTGCGGTTATCCGCCGAGTTGAGCAGGCGGTTCGGCATGTTTTTGATATTCGTGCGCACGCCGATTTTTTTCCAATAATCGGCGATGATCGCCTGGGCCTGTTCATGATCGCGCCGCTCCGCCGTGCAGCGAAACTCAAACTCCATCCGCTCGCCCTTGCCGTTGACGAGCACGCCGTCTGGGCCGGGCTTCCAGCCCGCCTCGGCAAGCAGTTTTTTGGCTCTTTCCGGGTCGTGCTTATAGAGGGTCGCTGTCGCCAAGGCCTTTTTAGAGCTCTTGCGCACCCGCGAGAGCGGCATGTGCGACACGATCCTTTCTCCTTTGAAGATGTTTTGCGTCATGGCGTCGCGATCGATGGCGTGAAGCAGGGCGCGGCGCACTTTAACGTCGCTGAACCATGGATTGTCGCGGCTCAAGTTGAGCCAGGTCCAGGACGCCGGACTGGTGAGCACTTTGCCCTTGCCTTGCTTTTCCCATTGCTCGCGGAGGATCGTCGCGCCGTCGAAGGAGATCGTGCTGCGCATGCAGAAATCCACTTCCCCGGCCATGACCGCGGCCAGGTTGGTGTTGGTGTCTTCGACGGTTTTGTAAGTCATCCGGTCGATCTTCGGCCTGCCGAGGGCAAAGTCGTTGAACGCCTCGAGTTCCATGCGCGTGCCGGCGTCCCATTCGGCCACGCGAAATGCGCCCGCGCCGATGAAATTTTTGTTCCAGAACGGCAGATTGGCGAAGGCTTTCATATCGCCGGCGCTGAATGCGTCGAGCAACAAGTGACGCGGGAACGCGCGCACATGCGTGTACTGGATCGCGTAGGCTTCGTTGTAGAGGTCGTTCCAGTGAATCACGATGGTGCGGTCGTCGGGAGTTTCAATCTTCGAGATCATCTCCGGTACGAGCCGGTCCGGCATAGGAAACTGGGGATGTTTGGCAATCTGCCAACCGAACTCGAAGTCCTTGGAGGTATAGGGCTTGCCGTCATGCCATTTGAGTCCCGGACGCAGTTTGTAGACCGTGATCATAGTCTTCTTCTGCATGTCGATCTTCCACGTCCCCTTCTTGACCGACGGCAACGCTTCGGCGAGTACAGGCACGCGCTCGAGGGTTACCGGATTCTGTCCGACGAGGCCGGCGTCGACCATCGACACATGCTCGGTCTCCCGCCGGTTGTGATAGCCGAGGCTGGTAACCTGGCGCTCGCCGTGAAGGACGATTCTTTTGCGCCCAGGCTGGGCGGCAAAGAGCGTGACGCCCGGCCATGACAGCGCGCCGCTCGCCGCCGACACGCCGGCCAACTTCATGAACTGCCGCCGCGTCAGCGCACCGGACTTTGGTCTCCTGGAAAATTCTTTTCGCCGCTCGGACATAAAAGCCTCCCTATATCTTTGCGTTGCTGGTTTTCCCGCATCCATATAACTAAGGAGCATCCGCACTGTCAATCAGAATGGGTTGCCCACCGCCGCCATTCCTTGACAACCCGACAAGGCTATAGGTAGATGAGGTATATTCACCCTGTCAGCGACCTAATCCTATATTCCAATTAAAGGAGAACCGTCATGGCAATCGGCTTCGAAGACCACTGTTGGAAAGATATCGTCACCCCGGAAATTCTCAAAACCTATACGCCTTATCACCGCGAAACCTATATCGGTCAACGACCGGCGTTGTTGGCCATCGATCTTTACAAACTCGCTTACGAGGGCGGCGCCAAGGAGCCCCATGAGCTCGTCGATACCTACAAAAGCTCATGCGGCATATACGCGCACAACGCGATTAAACCGACGCAAGAGCTGTTCGCGTTGGCGCGGGCGCTCAAAATCCCGATCTTCTATACGACCACCGAAACCCGCCAAGAAGCAAAACCTGATGCGGTTCATGCCACCAACCGCCAGCGGGTGAAAATCGATCCAAGAACATTTGAGATCAAGGAGGAATTCAAGCCCGAAGCGGGGGACGTGGTTATCTTCAAGGAGCGGGCGAGCGGATTTTTCGGCACGCCGCTGGTGGCCCATCTGACTCAATTGGGAATCGACAGCCTGATCGTATGCGGCGAGAGCACCAGCGGCTGCGTGCGGGCGAGCTGCGTGGATGCTTACTCGTTAGGCTATCACGTGTCCATCGTCGAGGAATGTGTCTTCGACCGCAGCCCGCTTTCGCACAAGGTGAACCTTTTCGACCTGCATCATAAGTACTGCGATGTCATGACGCTGGAAGAAGTTAAGGAAAGTCTCCGGCAAGAGCGGCCGCGGAAAGCGAGCTAGCTCGTTCGCACATACAAACACCCGCCTACATTCATTGAGAAGCCGTCACGCTCTCGACGGCTTCGACATGGGATGGTTTCGTCACGGGATCTCGGTTAATTTTGCGGTGCTATCGGAGATGGTTGCAAACGAACCTGCTTTTGCTTCGGCCGGAGCGGAAGCTGATCCGGGATTGGGTTCAGGTGCTGAGCGGTCTGGTCCGGCGAAAGCTCTGCTCCCTCCCATCCATCCTTGATGTTATCGAGTACCAAACAACATGACCAGGACGGAAAAACTGGGAAACGTTTTTCGGGCTTTCTCTCAGTTTCACGAGAACGAACGGCTTATCGCCTGGGTGCAGCGCCAGCGGATCATCGTCTGGCTGACACCGAAGCGCCGCAAATTTATCTTGCTATTCGGCGCGCTGATCGTCGGTTTCCGCGCGACGATGCAACGCTACATGAAGTGGGACGACACCGCGGCTCAACCCTGGCTGGTTCCTCCGCTCGCCTTTCCCGTCCTTTTAGCACTGGTTTATTTACTCTACCTGGCTGCGGCGCATTTCCAGAAATTGCCAGGCACGATCCGGCGCCGCCCTCAGATCTCACTTCACCTGTTGTTTTGGGCCATGCTCGCGTTTCTCTGGCTGACACCGGACAACGGCGGAGTCTTGCGCAACGCTCTCGTTCTCGTCGCCATCTCGTTGCCGTTTCTGCTATGGCGCTCCGGCTACATGTTGCTGTCGGGACAACGCGGCAAGGCCCGGCGCACGACCTTCCGAGACCATCTGTTTTACCTCTGGCCCGTGTGGGGAGGAACCCACACACCGATCGGTAAAGGCGCCGACTACCTGTCACCGTGCGAAGCGCGAACCCCGGAGCGCTACGCTCGGTCG
>Ga0209751_10004284_pt1 | contig 13697 bp, 14 predicted proteins | sample RifCSP13_1_FD_184019 | JGI IMG/M metagenome (GOLD analysis project Ga0209751, IMG submission 184019) | Soil microbial communities from Rifle, Colorado - Rifle CSP2_sed 13_1 (SPAdes) (version 2) | ecosystem: Environmental > Terrestrial > Deep subsurface > Rock core/Sediment | place: Rifle... | reverse complement strand
CGCGTGACCGCGGTGGACTTCGGCCGCCTGTTCGCCGTGGAGGACCTCCTCGCCCATGCTTGGGAGGGGCGGGTCACCGGTCACTATGACGAACATTTCCGGGACGTGGTCGAGGAGACGTTCAAGGACGGACCCCTCGCCCCGACGGATCAGGCGGACCCCGTGCGACGCGCGGCCCTGCGGGCCTTCCAGGCCGCGTACATCCTGCAGAGCGCAGGCGAGCTCGAGCGAGCCGCGGATGCCTACGAGCGGTCCCTCCGCCTCGCGCCGAGCGCGGAGGCGCACACGTTCCTGGGGTGGACGTACAGCTTCATGGGCCGGTACGACGACGCGATCACGGAGTGCGAGCGCGCGATCGGCGTCGACCCCGCTTTCGGGAACCCCTACAACGACATCGGCGCCTACCTGATCGAGCAGGGTCGCCTCGACGAGGCGATCCCGTGGCTCGAGCGGGCGATCGCGGCCACGCGTTACTGCTGTTACTTCTACGCCCACACGAACCTCGCCCGCGTGTACGTGCAGAAGGGGATGCGGGAGAAGGCCCGGAAGTGCCTCCAGGCGGCCCTCCGCGTCAACCCGACCTACGACCCGGCGCGGGAGCTCCTGCGCCGCCTCGACGGGCACAGGGACTACTTCGCGTGAGGCCCGAGGATCGCGTCCTGGAGGGTCTCGAACTCCTCGGGCGCCAGGGTCGGTTCCGGGCCCCGGGAGACGAGGATCCGCTCGAGGCCCAGCCGGGTCTCCAGGATCAGCACGTCCTCCAGGTCCGCGGGCGATGCCGACTCGGAGGCGGGGCCGATCCGGTGCTCCGCGCGGGAGACGTCCGACCGCGGGATCTCCCGGCGGACCTCGTAGCCCTGGAACTCCTTGACGTTCCATGCGCCGTGGACCTCGAGGTGGGCCCGGAACTCGAGGAGCCTGCGGTCCGTGACGACGAGGGTGCCGCCGTGGACCGCGACGAAGGCGAGCGGACGCTCGTCGGGCTCGAGATGCCGCGCGAAGAGGGACAGGCGGTAGGGGTCCCGCTTCGAGCCGCGGGCGAGCCCCAGGAACGCCGTCCCGTCGAAGGCGTCCGCGTCCCGCACGGACGGTACGATGGGCCGGAAGGGCATGAAGCTTCCTCCGGCGTCACCCTTAATCCCATGCGCGGCATCGGGGGGCCATGCCTTCCTTCGCCGCGATCGAGCGCTCCCTGTCCTCCGGCATCTCGGACCTCCACGATTACCTCTGGGCGGGCAAGAAGCTCCCGGAGAAGGCGCTCCTCGCCCGGCTCGGACGGGCGGCCTCGGACCTGGACCGGTATGTAGGCGCGCGCGGGGCGATCACCTCGGCCGTGCGGCCGCTCCTCCGGTCGTTCCAGAAGGTTCCGACGGGCCCGGACCTATTCACGTTCCTCGACGCCGTCATGTGCATGAGCGCCGCGGTCGAATCATGCCGGACGCGGCCGAAGCACGCCGCGGCCCGGGCGGCCTCCCTCGCGGGCTCCCTCTCCATCGGACTCGCGTCCGCCGCGGACCGGTTCGACCTGGTGGAGGCGTTCGAGGGCGGCACGACCGACTTCGGCGAGTTCACCTCGCAGCTCGCGGACGTGCTCGAGGAGAAGGGCGTCCTGCGGGCGGGCGAGTTCCGGAGGGCGGTGAATCAGCCCTTCGACGTGAACGCCCTGTGGGACGCGAAGGCCCCTACGGACGCGCAGCGGATCGCCGCGGTCGCCGCGACCGGTTCCGTGGCCCTCGCGTGCGTCCTCTACGTGGACGCGATCCGGTCCCTCGGAAGGTACCGCCCAGTGCCCTTCGCGAAGCTGGCTCCCGCCGTGGAACGGATCCTCGACTGCCGGGGCGCTCACCCTTAAGCCGGACGTGCCCTTCTCCAGGAGGAGCAACGTGGGCGACAATCCTATCGACCGGGCGAAGGAGGCCTTGGAGCGAGGCGACGTGGAGGGCGCACGTGCGCAGGTCGACCGAGCCTTCGCCGAGACGCCCGACGACCCGGAGGTTCGGGAACTCTATTCCTCGCTGCACCTCGCGCGGGCCATCCGGCTCGCCGCCGTGGCCCGCGAGGCCCGGAGGAAGGACATCGTGTCTCGGGACATCCCCTATGATGAGGAGTTCCAGGACAGCCCGGAGGTCGCGAGACACTTCGAGGAGGCCCTCGCGGCGATGGACGAGGTCCTGATGGCGGTCCCCGGCCACGAGAAGGCCCAGATGACGAAGGCCGCGATCCTCTTCCGGAGGGACCGGGAGGGCGGACGGCCACAGGCCCTCGAGATCCTGCAGGCGGTCGCCGCCGCGAACCCCGCGAACCGCCAGGTCTCCCTCACAATCCGGAAGATCGAGCGGCCCTGTCCGCGGTGCTCAGACACGGGATTCTGCCCGGACTGCCGCGGGCGCGGGAGCAAACGCTTCCTGGGCATGGAGCGCACATGCGAGGCATGCCACGGTCAGGGGATCTGCCTGCTCTGCGGCGTCCTCTGATTCAGTCCTCGGGCCGTTCGCCTTCGAGGACCCCTTCCGTTTGCGCGTCGGATCCCTCAATCCATTCCACGCGGTCCGCCTTCCCGACCTCGCCGCACTCGAGGCACTCCCATCCGAGGGCGTAGTCCTCGAACATGACGAGCCCGCGTTCCTCCCGGCCGCACTTCGTGCACGGACCGAGGACGTACCCGCTCACGCGGTACGCCCGGATCACGACCTCCGCCACGAACGCCCTCCCGACCGACTCACTTCTCCGCGGGCCTAGCCTTGCCGTCGGGAGAGGAGTACCACTCGGGAATCCCCTCGTCCCCGCCGAGGTCGCATTTCGGGCAGACGTAGTCGAGGATGGGGTAATTGCCATGGGAGTGCTGGACGAAGTAGATCTTCTCGGTGCCGCACTTGGGGCACTTCTCGGGCTGGCCGCCGACGTTCTTGCGGCTGAACATTGCGACGGCCCACGCCAACGGGACCCATTAAACTTGCGGGTGCGCAAACCTCTTGGAGGCGCGGTCGCTTCCCGGGGTCGATGATCCTCCGCTTCAGCCGATTCCGGTTCAAGGAGGGAAACGAGGCCGAAGGAGAAGACATCCTCCAGAGTCATGCGACCTCGATGCGGGCCTCTGCGGGCTGCGTGAGCGTTTGGGTAGGACAGGGCAAGCATCCCTCGACCGAGTTCGTCGTCGTCGCGTTCTTCGACAGCGACGCCTCGCTGCGGGGTTTCGAGGGGGAGTTACGGGGAAACCCATCTCTGGGTGGCGACTTCTTTTCTCTCCTTCGTCTGACGTCGGTGCCACCCGAGGTCACCGAGTATGAGGTCCGGGCATCCCCATAGTGCATGGCGGGTCAGACTTTCGACCGAATTTGTGGAATCCACTGATGGCCGACGCCGTCGGCGTGGGGTTTCTTCACGAAGTCGTGGTAGAGCAGAGGGTGGTCCCGCTGAAGAATCTCCCCCACCGTGTCGAACACGTATCGCATCTCGGCCTCGGCACCGGGCGCGGTCCTCATCTCGAGAACCCAGCGAAGGGTTCGATGATTGGCGCTCCACACGATGGTGGTCGCGATTCCGTCCGGAAGGATGCGCCGCAGAGCCGACGTCCATGCCTTCTTGTCGTCGAAGCCCATATCCGCCGAGATCGTCTCACCGGCGAACTTCTCATAGGCCGCCTGGGTCGCTTCCAAGGCTCGGGTGACCTCGTCGAGATTGCTCATCCTTGCCAGCTCTGAACCTGGCACCAGAGTCATCCGGAGCTCCCTGGGACGGACGTAGCGAAGGGACTCCTGACTGATCGCGACGCCCGCACGGTGGCGCACGAGCTCATGGGTATTGCCGGACCAGCACGGCTTGCCGTTTCTGCGAACAAAGAGGAGGCCGTGTTGTACTTTGACGCAGTAGACCTTCCCGCGGTACGGCACCATACCATCGTCGTAGCCGTCGTGCCCACGGAAACGGTTCGGCCACGAGCTCCCGAGGTGCAGGTTGACATGTGGACAGAGCCTTGATTCATCCAAGAAGGAGACGATGTAGTTCGGAGCTCGCTTGGTGATCGTCACTCCGGTGGAAATTGTGTGAGAATTCATTCGGTTGTCGACGCGAATGTTCGCCGCCACGCCGGCCTTCAGCGCGAGGACTTGGACGTCATCTGCCATCCGCCGCGAGCTTGTGTAAAGGACTTCATGTCGATTCGTCCGATGCACGTTGCCGTCGCCTTTGATTAAGGCGTCCAAAAACTCGATTAGCAGCGTGGGCGGCCACCATTGGACGATCGACGGGACCCGTTTGTTGTAGGCCCCTGTTCCACATTCCTTGATCAACCAATCGTACAAGGCTACGTTCTTGAACGAAAGCCTTCGACACGGACCGACTCCCGATGAAACCTCCATGGCCCGCAATCCCATCTCCTGCACGGTCCACTTCATATCGTCGAGGACGGGCCCCGGATTCTGCGTGAGAGCGATCGAAGTGTCGCTCTTCCCAAGGCATCCTTCGGCAAGGTACAATCCCAGGAAGCGGCTAAACAGTCGAGAGCGGAACGCCGCGCCATCGTAATCCCGCGTGGACGGCCTTCCGGTCCTGCTGTCCCGCCGCAGGTAGGTCCTGCTCGTCGGTGGAAGGCGGATCCAACGAGGGCAATCGGTCTTCCACCTCACCCCACCCTTCTGGTACCGCACCCGCTTGTGCTGAATCTCACTCGCAAGGTGGACTGAGAACGGCTCCTCTCCTCGACGGTAGGCCCTCCGGTCGACGCGCTGGACCCACATGCGGTGGTTTGGCGTGACCAGTAAGTCGACCTGCTCGGATCCCACATGGTACATCGGGCCCTCGTAATCCCGCACGAAGTGCTCCTCGGCGGGCTCGTACACCAGGGTGCCATCTAGAGTCAACGATGCGAAGAGCTCCGCGCCCGTAACTGCGGGCCAAGGTTTCCACCCTTCGTTGGTGAGGACGTCCATGTCTTCCGAATAGCAGAAGACTCGACTTACATCCACGAATGCCCACGAAACCGAGGCGTGTTCCGTGATCGACCCATCACCTTTCTTCAGGACGTTTGAGAGGTATTCCTTCGGGTCCTCACGGATTCGAGTAATGTTCGGGTTGAGCCCAACACCGAAACTCTTGTAGCAAGATCGCCCAGCGACCTCGATCAGTGCTGCAGAGGGATCGAAGTCCGCTTTGGGCTCTCCGCGATACCATGTCTGCTTCTCCATCCAGTCCTTCGCGCCGAGTTCGAGGAGGAAAGCTTCGAGCGACTCGCGGTTCAACGACGTCTCTGCGATCTTGAAGACTTTCGGCTCAACCCACTGCATCCGCTTCACGTCTCCTCGGCCATCAGGCGAAGCCAGAGCTACGAAGGACCCAACTGCCCTAGTCCCTATAAGGGCTACCATGGGGACGCCGAATCACGCGTCACAGCCACCGATACAGGATCTTCCAGAACTCGGCCTGTTCGGGCTTGTGGGCTCCGCGGAGGACCGTCCCCGTGAGATGCGTCTTCATCGCGTCCAGGTTCTCGTACCCCGCGCTCATCGCGTCGTACAGGCTGACCTTTTCGAGGTTCGTCTTCTCCACGAGGATCGCCTGGGCCTCGCCCACGATCTCGTCCCTGAACTTGACGAGGAGGCGGTTCCCCGTGATGATGCTCTTCTTCTCCATCTCCGACGTGGAGAGATAGACCTGGTAGACGTACTGCTCGCGGAGCTTCTGCTCCGCCCCAGGGTACTCGACCACGATCGTCTTCGGGGGGGCGGCGTTCGCGGGGATCATGGGCCTCGGCGCTCGCATGGGGCGGCCGGAGATGAATCTTGCGACGGGCTAGAGGGCGGCGAGGATCTCGTCCGTGTGCCCCTCGACCTTGACCTTGGGCCAGATCCTCGCGATGCGTCCCTTCTCGTCGATCAGGAACGTCGTTCGGACGATCCCCATCGACTTCCGGCCGTAGAGGTTCTTCTCCTGCCAGACGCCGTAGGCTTCCGTCACCCGTCCGTCCGTGTCGCTCAGGAGCGGGAAGTTCAGGTGGTACTTCTCCTTGAACTTCACGTGGCTGTCCTCGTCGTCGCGGCTCACGCCCAGGACGACCGCACCCTTCGTCGTCACTCGGCCGAGGTTGTCGCGGAAGCTGCAGGCCTCCTTCGTGCATCCCGGCGTGTCGTCCTTGGGATAGAAATAGAGGACGACCTTCTTTCCTCGGAAGTCCTGAAGGGAGACATGGCTGCCGTCATCCGCGGGGAGCGTGAAGTCCGTTGCGACCTGTCCGACCTCGATCATTCGGTCCACCGGACGCACCCATGCGTTGGCGCGATTTAATGGCACCGCTTTCGCCATGGGTCCTGCGGAAAAGGCGGGACCGCGGGACGCTCTCAACCACGAGAATATCGGGAAAGATATCTGGTCCGCGCGTCTTAAATAGGGTGTGTCGGGTTCTTCGCTCGACATTGTCGACGGAGTGACCTTGGGGTAGCCTCATGGCCCGGTCCCGGAAGTCCACGACGGCTCGGCCGCAACCGAAGCCGAAGCCTCTCGCCCGCCCGTCCGGCTACCGCCCGACCTACGAGCACCCGAGGAACGCGAAGCCCGCGCCGCCGTCCCAGGCGGCGATCGCGGCGCAGCAGGGCCTCCTCCAGCTCACGTTCGCGCGGCATGCCAACGGATACGGGATCGTCGCCGCCGTCGCCTTCCTGGTGAATGCGTTCCTCCTCTACGCGATGAGCACCAACCCGGGATTCCCCTCCCTCCCGGGGAATTATCCGGACTTCACCCTTTGGGTCATCCCCGCGGCCGCAGGCGCCTACGCCTCTCTGGACTCCGTCCGGCTCAAGCGGGAGCCGTACAAGAGGCACTACCTCTCTCGGCACTTCGTCGCGAGCACGGTGGGCATGGCCCTCTTCTTCGTCGTGGCCGCGATGATCATGTTCATCAGCTGGACCACGAACTCCCCCTTCCTCGCCGTGCGCTCCTGGATCTTCTTCCTCGCGGTCCTCGGCGCGCCCCTCGCGATCATCTCCATGGCGATGACATGGCAAGGGCTCTCGTCGAAGAAAGTAGGGAGCATCGTGCTGTCCCTCGTCCTGCCCATCCTCATGTTCCTCCTGATCCTCGGCGGCTATTCCCTCGACACGCCCACGGGGAAGCAGCTCTTCGTGATCGCCTTCCTCGCGGGCGCGGTGACCACGGAGATCTCCGGCTCCCTCCTCCACATCATCGCCTCGAGCACGAGCGTCTACCAGCGGGAGATCCTGCGGGCGGACAACACGAAGACCGCCCTCGTCCAGCAGGAGTACGAGAAGAAGAAGGAGGCCCTCGACTACCGCGAGCGGTCCATCCGCGGTCGGGAGGCCCACGTGGAGGCCCTGCAGCAGGAGATCGACGATCAGGCGGGCGAGCTCAAGACGAAGCTCACGGACATCACCCAGCGGGAGGTCGCGCTCGAGAAGGGCATGAAGGACCTCCGGGAGCTGGACCGCAAGGTCGCCTCCGCTCGCGCGGAGATCGAGGCCAAGGTCGAGGAGCTGCGTCTCCGCGAGGCCGATGTCGGCACGGGGAAGCAGGAGATCGACAAGACGAGGCAGGAGATCACGGCCCGGGAGGCCACCTTCGCCGCGCGGGAGCAGGAGATCAAGCGGGCGTCCATCGAGATGACGTCGACGACGCGGGCCCTCGAGACGAAGAAGAAGGCCCTCGACGACCAGGAAGGCCGGCTCCAGGAGCTGGAGAAGAGCCTGAAGGCGAAGGACGCGCTCCTGCTCAAGGTCGCCAAGGACCTGGAGCTCAAGGAGTCGGAGCTCAAGATGACCTCGGAGCAGTTCGAGGCCACCCACGCCCGGGCGGAGACCTCGCGGGTGCGCGAACTCAAGGATTGGGAGAAGAAGATCCTCGCGAAGGAGAAGGAGGTCGGCTCGAAGGAGGTCGAGCTCCGGACCCTGGAGAACCAGCTGCGGGAGCGGTACGAGAACGCGACCCGGATCGAGAAGCAGTTCCAGGCGCAGCGAAAGATGCTGGAGGACCGCGAGTCCGAGATGGTCAGCCGGGAGAAGGCTGTGTCGGACCAGGAGGCCGCGATGCGCGAGCGCGTCGCGGAAGTCGAGCGACAGGCCCAGGCGGTCCAGGAGGCCCAGGGCCAGGTCGATAACAAGGTCAAGAAGTACGCGGAGCTGTTCAAGGACGCCAAGCTGAAGGAGGCCGCCGCGGGCTCGAGCCAGGAGGAAATCCGTCAGCGGGCGACGACCCTCGAGGCGCGGGAGAGGAAGCTCTCGGAGATGCAGTCGAACCTTCAGTCCGAGATCAAGCGACTGAACGAGGAGAACCGCAAGCTGCTCGAGAAGGCGAAGGAGGTCGAGGAACGCGAATCCGAGATGTCCCTCCGCGAACTCGAGATGGAGACGAAGGCCCGCGAGGCGCGCGCGGCCGCCGCGACGCCGGGGATGCGGGACATGGACCGGGAGGCCCAGCTCGAGGCGATGGAACGCCGCCTCCGCGAGCGGGAAGAGGAGTTCAAGCGGCGGATGTACCAGAAGGACAAGGAGTTCGAGATGCGGGAAGGAGCCCTGAAGGCCCACCTCACCGCCGGCGCGACGACGGAGGCCGCGGAGGAGGCCGTCGCCGTCGAGACGAAGGCGGAGAAGGTGAAGACGGGCACCCCGCGCCTGGACGACCTCCTCTACGGCGGGATCCCCTTCAACACGAACCTGCTCGTCGTCGGGCCCGCTTTCGTCGGGAAGGAGGTCGCGATCCTGAACTTCGTCGCGGAGGGCCTGAAGAAGCGCGTGCCCGCGATCCTCGTGACGACGACGAAGCTGCCGATCGACGTCGCGAAGGACATGGCCCCGATCCTGCCCACCTTCGTCGAGTACGACCAGCTCGGCCTCGTCCGCTGGATCGACGCGACGTCCCCCATGCCCGGCGGCAAGACCGTGAAGGAGAAGAACGTCTGGAGGGTGAACGGCCCGACGGACTTCGAGAACATCTTCCAGATCCTCAGCCAGCTCGACGAGGAGTTCAAAGACAAGTACCCGTACTTCCGAGTGGCCTTCCTGACGTTGAGCTCGAGCCTCACCCAGGCGGATGAGCGGGACGCGCTGAACTTCTTCCAGCGCATGGTGAACCGGCTGCGCCAGACGAAGGCCGTGAGCGTGTTCGCCCTGGAGCGCGGCATGCACTCGGACCAGACGATCGAGGCCCTCGAGCACATGGTCGACGGCGCGTTGCACTTCAAGCAGGACAAGCAGAAGACGCTCATGCACGTCGCCGGCCTGAGCGAGGTCCAGACGCGGGACTGGGTCCCCTACAAGTTCACGAACAAGGCGATCATGATCGGGTCCTTCCAGCTCGAGCGCATCCGCTGAGCACGGAGCCGAATCCTTTTAGTACGGCCTAAGACAACGGGGGCGGGTGGCCGACCCGTGGGTGTCCCTCCTCATCGGGGGGACGATCCTCCTTGTCGGGTTCGCGGCGTACCTCGCGTTCCAGCGGTACCACATCCCCGACTTCTTCGTGCTCATGGTCCTGGGCGCCGTCCTGGGGGTCGTCCCCGTCGCCCCCTTCGGGCCCGGGCTCCTCGGCTCCCTCGGCTACCTCCTGCCGGCCTTCACGAACCTGACGATCGCCTTCATCCTCTTCGAGGGCGGCCTCTCCCTGCGGCTCCAGGGGGACGCCCGCACGATCGGGACGATGATGGCCCACATCCTCGGGGCCGTCGCGCTCACGATGATCCTCGTCTGGTTCCTGGCTGCGCGCGTCTTCGGCCTGGGCGACGCCGCGTCCCTCGTGCTCGCCTTCGCGTTCTCGAGCCCGAGCGCCTCGATCGCCCTGAGCTTCGCCCCGCGGATGCACCTGAGCGACCGCGCGGAGGGCACGATCATCCTCGAGGGCGTCCTCACGAACGTCGTCGCGGCGATGGGCGTCCTCTTCGCGATCGAATGGTACGGCGCCGGAGGGACCGGAAGCGCGCTGCCCTTCGCCCTCCAGGCCGCGGGGGCGGCGGCGTTTGCGACCGCGATCGGCGGCGTCTGGCGGCTCGTCGGGAGACGCCTGCAAGGCAAGGAATTCCTGTTCATCGCGAGCACCGGGATGGCCGTCGTGGTCTACGCTGCCGCGCAGGGGATCTTCAACGGAAACGGGGCGGTGGCGGTCTTCGCGTTCGGCGTCGTCCTCGGATACCGCCCGCGAGGGGCCACCGACGCGGCTCTCCGGGAGTACGGCACCGAGTTCCGCCGGCCCGTGGACCCGTTGAAGAACTTCCAGTCCGAGGTGACCTTCGCCCTCCGGACGTTCTTCTTCGTCTACCTTGGCCTCCTCCTGGTGTCCCAGCTCGGCAGCCTGTCGGCCCTTATCGCCGGCTTCGCCTTCACGGGGGCGTTCCTCCTGGGGCGCGCGCCGACGTCCCTCGGGATCGGGCGGCTCCTCAACCTGCCGCGGCGAGAACGGCGGGTGCTCCTTGCGGCGATGGGGCGCGGGATGACGGACGTGATCCTCATCCTGCTCGCCCTCCAGAGCGGGGCCATCCCAGCCGCGCAAGGCGCGTTCATCCTCGAGATTCTGCCCACGACGGTCCTGATCTCCGCAATCACGTGCGCCCTCCTCCTCGTCTGGGCGGACCGGACGCCGCCGCCGGTTCTGGCGCGCCTGGCCCCGCCCCCTTCCCCGGAGGCTCCGGCTCCCCAGGCGAGCGCGACCGACCTGCGCTAGGCCGACGGAGCGGGCCCGAGGGGCTTCTCGCAGAGGAGCGCCTGCTGACCCCACTCCATGTTCGTGAAGCCCGCGTCTCGGGCCATCTCCAGGAGTGCAAGGTCATGGGGCAGGAACGTCTCGACGCGCGCCTTCCCCCGGTCCGCCGCGAGGACGCGGGCCTCGGCCAGGAGGGCAGCGAGGTCTCCCGTGAGCGGCTCGACCTCGAGGGCTTGTTCCACGTATCCCTCGGAGGAGCCGGAGACCACGGCGACGTGTGCGTCGAACCCGAGGATCGCCTGGTTCCGTTGCAGGGCCGCGAGCACGTCTCGGCCGACCTTGACGAACCCGTAGTCGTAGGAGACGTACCCGGCCGACCTCGCAAGAACTTCCGAGAGCCGCACGCGGGACCACAGGTCCTCGTCGGTCCGAACGGGGACGAAGCGGCTGGGCGACCTCGGGCCGGCCTCGGCTGCCATCCGCGTGAAGCGGGCGACCTCCCGCAGCCCGTTCTTCCGGAACGTCGCGACCCCCGCCTCGTTCGCCGCGGCGGTCCAGAGGCGCAGGGCCGTCCTCGCGCGGGATCGGGCGAGCTCCTCGAACGCCCGGACGAGGTCCGAGGCGACGCCCCGGCCGCGGTATTCGGGCAGGGTGCGGGCGGCGGAGAGCCACGCGGCGCCGTCGAGCAGCTCCGCATAGGTCATCGTGCCGATGAAGCGCTCCCCGTCCAGGGCGACGTAGGTCACGGCCCGCTCGAGGAAGTGGTCGAGGAAATCGAGAACGTAGTCCTCGGGACCTTCCGAGGCGGTGCACAATCCGACCCAAGCGTCCTCGTCGGCCCGCGTGACCCGTCGAGTCGACCACATCGCGGATGGGGCGAGGGCGCGGAGGGTTGAAAGGCCTTGCTCTCACCGGCGGCCGAGCTGCTGGGCCACGACGACGCCGCCAATGACCATCGCGCCGCCAACGAGCATGGACTCCGTGAGCCCTTCTCCGAGCAAGACGATGCCGCCGACGATGGCGATGAGCGTGCTCACGTACAGCCACGCCCCTGCGGCGGCCGCGGGCATCCGTTCCAGCGCCCGGAACCACAGGCTGTAGCCGATGAAGGTCGGGCACACGGAGAGGAACAGGACGGGCAGGAGGCCGGCCCAGCTCAGGTGTGCGAGATCATACACGAAGGTCGGCCAGGCCGCGATCACGACCGGCACGGTCAGGGCCGTCCCGAGCAGAATCGTATATGCGACGAAGACGAACGGGCGGTAGCGCGCGAGGTAGTTCTTCCCGAGGACGAGGTAGATCGCGGTGAAGACGACCGAGGGAACGATCTCGAGCGCGCCGAGGGAGAGGGAGAAGCGGAGCTGGCTCGCGGGGTTCGCGAAGAGGATGATCACCGCGAGGCCGACGAAGGCGAGGGCGATGCCGACTCCGCGAATCGGGCGGATCTTCTCGCGGAGAACCGGCACGGCGAGAAGGGCGATGAACGCGGGATCCGACGCGATGATCAGCGCCGCGGTCCCCGCGGTCACATCGGGGTTCGACTCGCCGAGGTTCAGAAACAGGTGGTAGCCTGTGAAACCGAGGAACCCGAGGACCAGGAGAGGGAGCCAGTCCTGCCGCGGCGGGCGGACCCGCTCGGTCTTGCGGACCGCCAGATAGCCCAGGAAGAGGACATCCGCGAAGAGGAAGCGGAGGAAGGTCAGGGTGACCCAGGACATCTCCGCGTTGGCGGCCTTGATCGCGACGAAGGCGAGGCCCCAGAAGGTGACAAGAGCGAGCATCGAGGCGTGGTCGGTCCACGAGGGCGCCTTCGTGTCGACCACGGCCACGACGGCCGAAGGTGGCCGTTCGATAAAAAGGTGGAGCCCGCGAAACGGGTTCTGCGGATCGATTTCCAGCAAAAGCTGGAAATGCGGAACGTGCTCCGGACGGTTGTCGGTTTCCAGTAATTGATGGAAATTCAGCCCAAGGTCGCGCGCGTCGCCTCATGGTCGATTCCCAAGCCCGTCAAGAGAGAATCGAGCTCCCCCAGCAGTGCAGGTCGTACGAAGACGACCGACTGGCCCATGTACCGAACGCCTTCTTTCTCTAGGAGTCCCGGGTACCGATAGACCTTGCCGCCGGAATACGTAACGTCGCCGAAGAGTCGGCGATGGAGGCGATTCGCGGACGATCGGTCCGCGCTATTCACGTCCCAGGTAACGATGAAGCCTGACTCCGCGGGACGCGACTTTCCTTTGCGGACACGACGCATCGTGGTCTTCCTGCGCATCCACGGCCTCCCGTTTCCAGCAAACACTGGAAACGAGCAGGTGCCGATGAGCCTCGTGTGAAGAGAGGCCCATGAAAGTGGCAATCCATCTCGACCGCCCCGGATGCGTCACAGCAGGTACACGTTCGGCACGTCGACGTTCGCGTCCTTGAACGGGTTCTCGACGGGCGGCGCGGCGTCCCCCGCGAGGCGCCTCGCGAGTTCTTTCTGGCCTCGTTCGAGGAGATCCGGGCTGTACGAGTACTGGATTCGCACGTAGTTCGTCGATCCCACGGAGGTCTTGCGGTTCAGGAACTTGGAGAAGTCCTTACATCCCGCTGGCTGGCGTGAGAAGACGTTCGCCATCTCGACCGCGAAACGTCCCCCGACGAAGAACGCCTTCCACTCGTCCACGTTCCGCGGGTCCAGGCGGCCTTCGACGACCCGCGCGACACCGTCCCCGTAGGTCGGGTTGATGTACTGGCGGAACGCCTCCAGGTTCGCGATCGCCTCCTCCAGGTTCCCGATGTCCTCGGGCTGCTGGACCACGGGCTTCGCCGGCGGACCGTACCACGTCGCCTGATACGGCGCATAGCGGGCGATCCCGGTGGCCGTCTCCCACTCCGCCGCGGTGCGGTCCAGGAGGAAGTGGAACTTCGCGTGGCTCAGCAGGTAATCGAGGCACAGGCTGTACTCGACCCGCTCCGCGACGTCGTCCACGTTCCGGTCCGCGTACTTCCCCAGGTCGCGCCAGAGGATACGGTGGTACTCCTCCCGCAGGGTGCGGAGGGCGGCCTCGCGCACGTAGACC
>Ga0209751_10004283_pt1 | contig 13697 bp, 9 predicted proteins | sample RifCSP13_1_FD_184019 | JGI IMG/M metagenome (GOLD analysis project Ga0209751, IMG submission 184019) | Soil microbial communities from Rifle, Colorado - Rifle CSP2_sed 13_1 (SPAdes) (version 2) | ecosystem: Environmental > Terrestrial > Deep subsurface > Rock core/Sediment | place: Rifle... | reverse complement strand
GCGTGGCTTCGGAGGGTGTCGAGGACCTTCGCGCTGAAGGGGACCCCGGGGCCCAGGTTGTCGACCGTGACGGTGCACGTCACGACCTCCTGCGCAACGGTCGTTTCATCGTGGGGCTGGCACAGGTTCGTCACGCGGAGGTCCGCGGGCGTCGGACAGGTGTCCGTGACGGTGTAATGCTTCAGGTACACTTCGTCGGCGCTCAAGACGTCGTTGTCCAGCAGAAATGCGTGGAGTTGGCCGCTGATTCCAGGCGCGGGAGGGTTGTCCCACCAGTCGATGCCCTCGGGTTCCTCCCAGGTGGCGAAATTGGGATGGTATTCGTACCGGAAGTTGCGGTCCCCCGCCTCGACCGTGGACTCAACCACCAACCGGCCTCGGGCGTTGAACATGTGGATTCCTCCGCGCTGGTCGGACACATCCTCATTGTGCGCGCCGTTGATCAGGTAGAAGTCGCCCTGGGAATCGAAGACACCTCCTTGGGTCGTTCTGAACGACCGACGCAGCGGCTCCCCATCGGACTCGTTCAACCAGAAACGGCCCAGATCGGCTCCGGGTTGAACGGCGGGGGCGGGCGCGAGGCTCGCCGCCAGATCCTGGGTGCTCTCGAAGGTGGCCATGTCGAGGCTGTACCGGTAGAGGGGATCGTCCTTGGACAACGTCCCGGGCGAGCTGTAGAGAAGGACGGCCTCGCCCTCCTGACGGAGTGCCAGCCACGCGGCGGCTCCGCCCTGATCGATCGCCGTCCAACTGACGAGATTGAGGTCCGAGGCCGTGAAGGCCGCGATTCCTTCGCCGGTCCCCTCCAGTGGAACGAAGAGGTAGCCACCGAACTGGTCGAGGTCGCCGTAGTGGTTGAAACCGGCAGCGGTGAGGCTCGGTGGCATCTCGCGGAGCACGACGCCTGGCGGTATGACGAGAAGTGAGAAGGTGGTGCCCAAGTCGAAGTCAACGGGGAAGCTCCACAGCCTCTGCGTCTGCGTGACGAACCAGTGGTCGTCGTCGTGCGCGATGCCTTGGACGTCCTCCCCCCAGGCGGTGTCCAAGTCATCGGGGTAGTTGCCGATGTAGGCTGGCGGGCACGGACCCGCCGTGGAACCGCCTGAAGTCGACGTGGCCTCCGGTCTTTCCCCCCCTCCCGTTGCAAGCAGCCCGACGGCGCTCGCCGCCAGGAAGGCAGCCAGCGTTCCCGCTAGGATCTTCTTCCTTCCCCACGAAGCTATCGGTGTCTTCATTCTCCCGCCCCCGTCGTCCACGAAGGTTGAGGATCACGGGATACGCGCAGCATCGCGTCCATTTCCGTGTCCTCGATCTGGTCGGAACGAGGGGCCGGGGAAGTAACCCAAGTGACAGGGACCGGGCCGTTCCTGTCACGAACTCACGAGCCGGACGAGCTTGAGGACGAAACCTGCAATGAAAGTCGCCAACTCCATGCGACGGGGAGTATCGCAGACGGAAGCTCACGTCTTCCGCGCGAACCGGACGCTGTCGTTCAGGTCGTCCATGTATGCGATCCGCGGCTTGTTGTCGGGTCCGAACGCGAGGGACGTGTACCACCCGACCTGTCCGTACGCTTCGACCGTCTCGATGACCCACGCGGTCCCGTTCCACGACGCATACTTCACGTCCTCGTTCAGGCCGGCCTGGAAGCTGAGATGCGGGTTTCCAGAGGCGTCCAGGGCCAGGGAGACCTCGCTCCCCGTGTTCGCCACGATCACCTGACTCTGCCAACCGGCTGGCGCCCGTCGGGCGTACTTGATGTCCTCGCCCGTGTGGTAGCCGACATGCGCGGTGTCCGTCGCGTCGAGCTTGAGCGAGAGCCCCCAAGGGCCCACGTTGGCGCCCGGCCCCTCGATCATCTCGAACGTCCAGCTGGTCCCCGTCCATCGCGCGTACTTCAGGTCGCCCGGACCATTGAAATTGATCGAGCTCGCGACCTTGTACGCGATGCGCGGGCGTCCCAAGGAATCGAGCGCGATGGAGGTTCCGCCCAGGGCTGCGGTGTTGGCACCATCGACGACCTGCCGCACCCATGCGGTGCCGGTCCAGCGCGCGTACTTGAGCCCACCCGCTGAATTGTCCCATCCTTGGCGGTAGGCGATGTGGGGGTATCCGTTCGCGTCGAGCGTGATCGAGTTCCAGCCTCCCACGCTTCCCTGGGCATCGACGGTCTCGATCGTCCAATTCGTGCCGGACCTCCGCGCCAGCTTCAGGCTGTTGGCGGCGTCGTCCTTGTAGGCGACGTAGACGATGCCGTTCGCGTCCACGGCGATGGACGTCCAACGCCCGAAATCGGAGGAGGAATCAGGGACCCTCTCGTCGGACCATCCGGTCAGGGTGCGCGTCGCATGCGTCGCCGAAAGGTCGAGCGACCAGTCGAAGTAGTACGCCAAGTGCGGGACGCCTGCGCGGTCGAGGGCCATCTCCAACCATCCCCCGCCGTGCCAAGGCTGATTGACCGCTTCGATGTACCAGCCCCCGGGCGGGACGGACGGCGTGACCACGCCAATCACGTTCGACAGGCCGGACCAGTTGCCCGCCTCGTCGACGACCTTCAGCGCGAACCAGTACATCCGTTCGGGCCTCAATCGATGGACGGTGTAGTACTCGCGGGTGCCCGCCGGCGCGGGCAACGGTTCGCCCAACGCGGGGGTCGCGGTGTCCCAGGTCTCGTCCGTCATGGGGACGTCGCCGCGGTATCGGACGTCGTACAGGTAGGCGGTGCCCGCGTAGCCATCGTCGCCGGTCGCCGTCCACGTGAGCGCCACGGAGTACGGGAGCGCCCCCGCGCCTCGCGGGTCCTTCGCGAGGTCTTCGACGGGCGCGGGCGGGATCGTGTCGATCGGGGCCGGCACCGGCGCGCGGTTCCAGGAGGGTCCCTCGCCCGTCCTCGCGACCTGCGCGCGGGTCCCGTTCGCCAGGTCGAAGACGTACAGGTTGCCTTCCCACTTCATCTCCTTGTACACGATCTTCTTGTTGTCGGGCGCCCAGCTCGGGGAGATCCCCGCCGTGATCCGTTTTGGGAACCCCGTGTTGATGTCGAGCGTGTAGACGGACCAGCAGGACGGGTCCCCGCAGGTCCGGGCGGCGAACGTGAGCACGTCGGCACCCTTCCGTGCCCAGTCGAGCCCGGAGATGTCCGCAAACCACCCCGCCACCAGGGTGTGCGTGATCCTCTGCGTGTCGCGGTCCATCGTCTTGATCGACCGTCGCCCCAGCATGTCCGTCTCGACGAACGCGATCTGGGTCCCGAAGGTGTTCCATGTGGGGAGAGAGACTCTTCCGTCCCGCGGTCCCCGGTAGAGCGTCGTGATGTCCCCGCCCGTCGCGAACATCTCGCCGAGCGAACTCCCGCGCGCGAGGGCGATCGTCGATCCCGGCGGCGACCACGAGAGCCCCGCCGCCTCCCCATCCTGGAGCAGCATCCGCGGGCTCCCGTGGAAGCGTCCCTCGACGATGCTGAGCTCCACCCGCCAGATGTGGCCGCTCTCCCAGAACGCGATGCTCTTGCTGCTCGGCGCCCAAGCTAGATAGCCGAACCAATCGTTCGAGGTGTACACGGGACCCGCGTTCGACCCGTTCGGGAACATCAGGACGAGCTGCCAACGCGTCCCGGCGCGTAGGACGTAGGCGATCTCGTTCCCCGGACAGGGGGCGAGGGGCACGGGGCCGGGCTCGGTGCTCCACGGCTTGGGCCACCCGTATCCGGGACAGGGGACGATTGTCGCAGCCGGGCTTGGCGAAACGAACGCGGCGAGGGACGGGCCGGAAAGGAACACGAGCACCAACGCGAGGATGACGCCGGTTCCCCCGACCCGGGAGCCCAACACGACCCCTGGATTGCACATCTCCGTATCAAGACCTTGTGACGCGGAACCGCCCTTCCCTGTCTCTTCACGACGGGCCTACGACGCTCGTCCGGGCTCGGTGGCGCGCCTGGCGAATCGCCCAGAAACCCTCTCGGAGGGTCAGGTTCGTGGCCTTTCCCGTCACCTAATCTTCTTGAGGTCGGAGACCCCTGAAGCCCCCCGGTGGAGCTCTTCGACCCCCGGCTCATGGGACTCCTCTCCTTCCTCGCCAAGCGGCAGGCGTGGCTGACCCCGAAGGACATCAGCCGGGACTTCCGGGTGGACGGCGAACGGCCTACGACGCGGACGATCCATCGCTGGTTCCAGTTCCTGCGCGAGGAGGGGAGCTTCGTCTATTACCCGTATCCCAAAGCGAATCTCCTCGGCCTGCAGGACGTGCTCGTCCGCATCCACGGACTCCGGAAGCCCGACGCCCTCGGGATCCTGCCGTTCGCGGCATCGTTCAACGTCGAGGTCGCCCTCGGGGCGGGCGAGCCCTTCGTGAGCCAGGGGTACTGGGTCCCCGGCGACGTCTTCCGCGCCTTTCGGGACTACTGGGGCGCGGTCGTCGACCTCGGGCTCGCGGACACCGTGGAAATCCTCCGTTCCCGGAACACGCACTTCATCTACTCGCCGTTCGAGCGGACGATCACTGCGGACGGGACCGCCCGGATCCAAGGGCCGCTCGACAACGCGCACTTCGAGGCGCTGCTGCGGCGGAACCTCCGTGAGCCCTTCGAGGTCCGGGTCGGCGAACGAGTCGCGAAATCGCCCCTCGTCATCCCCCTCGTGGTCGAGCACATCTGGACCCACTACTCGTCCCGGCAGGTCTGGGAAGCGATCCGGGAGACCCCCGAGGAGCGGATCCGGGAATTCGCGAAAGGCGCCACCCCCCACGTGCTCGGCCGGCCCGGTGCCGCGCTCCGCCTCCTGCAGCAGCAGTGGGCGGCCCTCGTGTCCGACTTCGACGAGGTCTTCCTGCAGCCACGCGTGCTGTTCGACTGGACGGCCGTCAAGAACTCCGTCTGGGCGAGCGTGACCCTCCATACGGGCACGCTCGAGCGGATGATCGAAGCCGCCGTGCGCGCGTCGCAGATCTCGATCATCACGCACCTGAAGCCCGGGATCGAGTTTGAGGACCGGTGCCACATCCTGTGCTGGCTCCCCGCCGACCAACTCCTCGCCCTGCACAAGGTCGTCCGGGAGTACCATCGCGGTCACGACCCGCCGGTCGTCGCACTCCAGGACAAGGCGGCGACCGTCGACCTGTTCCACCCGAGCTACTGCAAGGTCGATTGGCGGCTCTTCGACGCCGCCACGCTGACCTGGCGGTTCGACGGGGACGCGTACGTGGAGCGGTTGAAGGGACTCCCGGTCGAGGACGCCTGAACCAGAAAGAAAGGGGCGCGCAGGACGGGACCGTGGCGGGTCTGTGGGGGCAGGCCGGCCGTCGGTGCGGTCCTTCGCGCCGGGGGCATGCGTGGAGGGGCGATCTAGACGAGGCGCGGGACGACGAACACGATGAGGAGGGCGAGGCCGAGACCCGCGACGACCGCGAGCGTCACGGACCGGCCCGCCGTGGTCCTGCGGAACGCCGGCCGCCGGGACCGGGAGACTTCCCACGCCTCGCGGTCCCGCCTCGCGGCCTCCGCCGTGCGCGCCCGGGTCCGCATCTCTTGCTTCCGGGCCTCGTGGGCCCGCGCGTGCCGTACTTCCGGCATCGTCGGCCAGCGCGCGGCGGTCACACCCATTGACTGCAACTGGAATTCGATTCCCTGCATGTCGTTCCACCTGAGGACGCCCTTCGCGGCGGGGGCCCTAAAGGGTTGTAGCCACGTGTTGCTACACGGCCTTCGGCGTCCCGAAGTCTATTTAGGCGCGGGTCGATGCGGTCGTTCCGAGAGGTGGTCCCACGGAGGCGGAGGGCAAGTTTACGCAGACGTTGCGGGTGCGGATCGACCCCGAGCTCCTCGAGGCGGTGAAGGCGAAGTCGAGCAGCCTCCACACGGACGTGTCCACGTACGTGCGGTGGTGCATCCAGACGGGGCTGTTCCTCGACGACCTGAACGCCTTCGTGCGGACGCAGAAGAGAGAGTAACGGGGCCCGCGAACGCATGCCCGTGAAGAAGAAGGTCGTCCTGCTCGGAGACAGCGCGGTCGGGAAGACCTCGCTGATCCGCCGCTTCGTGTTCGACCAGTTCGAGGATGCGTACGTCGCGACGATCGGCGGCAAGGTGTCCCGCAAGGACCTACGCGTGGCGGGACCGAACGGCACGGTGGACCTCGGCCTCATGGTGTGGGACCTGATCGGGCGGGAGGGTTACGTGGGCTTCCACGCGGGCACGTTCGCGGGGACGAAGGGCGCGCTCCTCGTCGCGGACCTCACGCGGCGCGAGACGCTCGACAGCCTGGAGCGGTACTGGATCCCCCTCCTGTTCAAGGTCGTGGGGCCGGTGCCCCTCGTGTTCGCGGGGAACAAGGCGGACCTCGCGGGGCGTGCGTTCTCGACCGAGGAACTGGCGGCGGTGGCGGCGCGGCACGCGAAGGGAGCGACCCGCATGCTCCCCTCGCCGCTCGACGTCAGCTACGAGACGAGCGCGAAGACCGCGACGAACGTGGAGCGCGCGTTCGAGAGCCTCGGGCACCTGCTCGTGGCGGGGAGCCCGCCCGACCCCGTGAAGGAAGTGTACGAGGCGGTCGTCGCCACGGGGCTCCGCCGCTCCTCGGACCTCCGCACGCCGGTCGGCGTCCTCGACGCGATCATCGTCGACTTCTGCAAGGGCTTCGACGACCCGAAGGTCGCGATGGTGATCCTGCGGCAGGAGGTCGCGCGCGCGGGCCTCGACATCAACGACCCGTCGCCGGAAGGAATCCGGAGGGCTGTCGACTACCTCGCGGAGGCGGAGACCGAGTTCCAAGACGAGCGGGCCGTTGCAGAGAACCACGGGCGCCGACGGAAGTGGGCCGAGGGCCTGAAAGCCCCCGCCAGGCGATGATGAGGACGCCGCCCCCCGCGGAATGCATTGACGGGGCAACGTCCGAAGTTCGCGGGCTCGTTCGGCGGGCGAGCGTCTGGCCGTCGTTGCCTCAGGGCCGAAGCCGGCGACCGGCGCGCCTCCGTCCTCATCCCTGCAGGTACGCGTACTTCAGGTCCGCGCTCGTCGCGTCGTAGTAGCTGATGTGCGGGCTCCCCGTAGCGTCCAGCGCCAGGGACGCGGAGTAGCCGACGCTCCCCTCCGAGTCCACGAGCTCGAGGACCCACGCCGCGCCATCCCAGCGCGCGTACTTCAGGTCCTGGATCCCGGAGCGGCAGTCGCTGTACGCGATGTGCGGGTTCCCCGCGGCGTCGAGGTCCAGGGACGTGGAGCACGCGTACGCGTCCACGACCTGCGTCGCCCACGTCGAACCCGTCCATTCCGCAAGCTTGAGCTGGCATCCGTTCCCCGCGTACGAGATCCGGGGGTTCCCAAGGGCGTTGAGCTCGAGGGACAGGCGCTCCTGCCCGCAGTTCGATGTGTCCACGACTTGGACGGTCCACGAGCCGCCCACTCTCTTTGCGTAGCGGATCTCGCCCCCCGTCCCGTAGCTGATGTGGGGGTTTCCGGTCCCGTCCACGGCGATCGAGGTCCACCGGCCGACGCTGGTCCCGGAGTCGACCTGCTCGTTCGCCCACTGGGAGCCCGTCCACCGAGCGTACTTCACCGCGTTCTGGCCCCACTGCTTGTAGTGCGCCATGTGTGGAGCCCCGCTGCTGTCGAGCGCAAGGGAGGCGAACCAGCCCACGCCCTTCGCCTGCGCGTCCACGGTCTGCACGGACCATGCGGAACCGCTCTTCGTCGCGTACTTCAGCCACGAGTACAGGTTCAAATCCCGGGCGTAGGCAATGTGGGGCGCGTCCGAAGCGTCGAGGGCGATTGACGTGTAGTGTCCCACGTGGGCCTCCGTCGCGTCCACGACTTCGAGGACCCACGCGCCGCCCGTCAGTCGCGCATACTTCAGGGTCCCGCTCGAGTGGTCGTGGTAACTGATGTGAGGCTGCCCGAGGCTGTCCACTGCGATCGATGAGTCCGTCCCGACTGCACCCGCCTCGTCGATCGTGATCGCGACCCACGCCCCTGGCGGGGGCGTCGCGGTGGTCCCTGAGGCCCCGTTCGAGAGCGCGGAGGGGTTGCCCTTCTCGTCTACGACCCGCATCGCGAAGTGGTACGTCGTCGAGGGCTGGAGACGGTTCACCGTGAGCGTCTGCGCGGCACCGGGCTGCAGCGGGAGCGGCTCCCCCGAGACCTGATTCGCCGTCGCCCAGTTCGCGTCGGTGACGGGCGTGTTCGCCAGATACCGGAGGTCGTACAAATACGCCGTTCCCGTGTTCCCGTCATCCCCCGTCGCGGTCCAGTTCAGCTTCAGCGCGCTCGTCGTCGTGGCGGCGGGGTCCACCGCCAAATCCGAGACGGGGCCCGGCGCGGTCGGGTCGGGCTGGTCTGGGGTGACGCCGAGCGCCTTCGCCACATTGAGCCGTCCGCCCGTCACTGTCTTCCCCTGCAGGGAGGGGTTCGGGTCCACGCTCGTCATGATCGCATCCTTGACCTGCGCGTTCGTCAGCGCGGGGAATTCGGCCATCACGAGCGCGGCGACGCCGGAGACATGGGGCGTCGCCATCGACGTTCCGCTGAACCTTGCGTAGCCGCTGTTCCGGATTGTGGACAACACGCTCACGCCGGGGGCGCCGAGGTCGACCCACGATCCGTAGTTCGAAAAGCTCGCGATCACGTCGTTGTGGTCCGTTGCCGCCACGGAGATGATGTTGTCGAGATCGTACCCGGCGGGGTACATCTTCTGGCTGCTCCCCGAGTTGCCCGCCGCCGCCACGAACAAGGCACCGGAAGCCGCGATCGCGTCCCGCAACGCGTTCGAACGCGAGCCGCCGCCCCAGCTGTTGCTCGTGATTCGGACGACCTTGTTCCCGCTGCCGTCGACGAAAGAGGCAGCGTAGTTGACGCACTCGATCGCGTCTGCGTTGCTCCCAGAGCCACCTGCGCCGAGGAACTTGAGAGGCATGATTTTCACGTCCCAGTTCACGCCCACAACGCCGACCCCGTTGTTCCCCTCCCCGCCGATCGTGCCCGAGACGTGCGTCCCGTGGTTGTTGTCGTCCACCGGGTTGTTGTCGTTGTTGATGCAGTCCCACCCCCCGACGTCGTCCACGTACCCGTTCCCATCGTCGTCGACGCCGTTCCCGGGGGTTTCGTTCGGATTCGTCCAGATGTTGCCGTCGAGATCTGGGTGGTTGTAGTCGACCCCCGTGTCGATGACTCCGACGACGACCAAGCCCGAGCCGGTCTCGACGTCCCACGCCTCGAGCGCATCGATGTCCGCGTCGAGGGTACCGCCCGTCTGTCCGAGGTTGTGGAGTCCGTACAGCTCGTTCCGGAGCGGGTCGAAGGGCAGCGCGAGCGCGTGGACGACGTAGTTCGGCTCCGCGTAGCGCACGGTGGGGTTCGCGGACAGGATGCGGATCGCCTCCGGCACCGCCAGGCCCGGCGGGAGCTTCCAGAGGCGCGCACCGATGGCGGGGAAGACCTGCATCGTCGACGCCGCCAGGGAGGCGCGAGCCACCTCGATGCCCGACGCGTCCCCGGCTCGATGGAAGCCCACGAGCACCTCACCGGCCACGAACTCGTCGGCCGGGAGGTCTCCCTCGGCGGCGACCGGGGTTCGCTCCAGACGGTCCTCGACCGCGGTCGCGGGCATCGGGCCTGCGACGACGAGCACTGCGGTCACGAGCGCTGCAAACACGAGGATTCGCTTCATGGTCGGTGCCCTCCTCCTTCGGACGTACCGGCCGTGTGCCGGTATGTCACGTTGGGGCCCCCATCGCCTCCACAGGCATTAACCCCTGCTGACAGTCTCTGAGGTCCTTCCGTCACATCTCTCCTCGCGCGCGGCCGGCGCCCGCCGCGTATTGCCTGGAATCTCGACGGGCCTCGTGCGTAGGGCGGCTGGAGGAGATGGGGTCGGGGACGACGCCGTCACGCGATCCCCTAAGAGGCTACTGACACGAGGTGGCACGGTCCTGTCGTCTGCCGTTCTTATCCTTGAAGGCGATAGGGAATGCCGTGGAAGGCGAAACCGATCCCGGCACGGTCCATTCCGCGTCCGACCCGAGCGACGCGCGGTGCCTCGAGTTGCTCCGCCGCTGGCTCTCCGGCGAGGATGGCGCCCTCGACGAGTGGCTCGAGGAGTGCCCGCGCTCCGTCGACGTTCGGTCTCTCCTCCTCGAGAAGGACGGGCAGCTCGCGCGAAAGGCGCGGGAGCTGAGTGCGAAGTACCACGAGATTGTCGCACTGCGCCGAAGGGTCGAGCCGCTCGAGCGGGAGGTCCCCGTTCCACTGCCCTGACGCAACGCCTATGAGACGAGCGCCTGCCCGTATAGGTCCGCGTAGGCCTTCGCGGAGGCCTTCCAAGAGAGGTCCGCCACCATCCCGCGTTGCTGCAGGGCCTTCCACCCGCGTCCCTTTCGATGGAACTCCAGACCCCTCTTGGCGGCGTCGAGGCACGCCTCCGTCGTGTACCCCGCGAACACGAAGCCGTTCCCCCCCTTCGGGTTGGCGGTCACGTCCGTGACGGTGTCCGCGAGCCCGCCCGTCGCGCGCACGATCGGCACGGTGCCGTACCGCAGGCTGATGATTTGCCCGAGGCCGCACGGCTCGAACCGCGATGGCATCAGGAAGAAGTCCGCGCCGGCGTAGATCCTGTGCGCGAGGACCTCGTCGTACTTCAGCGCCGCCACGAAGGACGGGTTCTCCTTCGCGAGCGCTGCCAGCGGCTCCTCGTACCTCTTCTCGCCCGTGCCGAGGAGGACGGCCTGCGCGCCCATGTCCAAGATGTCGGGCAACGCCGGAGTCAGGATGTCGAACCCCTTCTGCGCGGTCACGCGGCCGACGATGCCGATCAGGGGCGCCTTCGGGTTCGCCGCCAGTCCGACCTCGCGCTGCAGCGCCGCCTTGTCCTTCGCCTTCTTCTCCACGGTCGTCTTCGTGTAGGTCTGCGCGAGGAGCTTGTCCTTGGCCGGGTTCCATACGTCGTAGTCGATCCCGTTCAGGATCCCGGACAGCTTGGCGGCGCGCGACCGCAGGAGTCCGTCGAGCTTCTCCCCGTACTCCTCCGTCTGGATCTCCGTCGCGTACGTCGGGCTCACCGTGTTCACGCGGTCCGCGTGCACGATGCCCGCTTTCAGGAAATTCAGTTGCCCGTAGAACTCGACGCCCTCCGGGTTCCACGCCTCCAGCGGGAGGCCGCTCCACTCGAACAGGTCGCGGCCGAAGACGCCCTGATGGAGGAGGTTGTGGATCGTGAGCACGCTCCGCATCTGGCGGTACCGCGGGTCGCCCGCGTGCGTCGTCCGCAGAAACGCCGCGGCCAACGCGGAGTGCCAGTCGTTCAGGTGGATCACGTCGGGCCACCAGTCCGCGGCGGGGATGAGGTCGAGGATCGCGCGCCCGAAGAACGCGAACCGCTTCCCGTCGTCCTCGTACTCGTATACGTTGGGTCGGTCGAACAGGTCCGGCGCGTCGACCAGGTAGACGGGAACGTCGTCGATGCTCGACGTCTTCAATCGCGCCTCGCGGCGATCGCCGCCAATGGGCACGGCGAACGGGCCGAGGTCCTCCTTCACCTCGCGGACGACGCCGTACCTCGGGAGCGCGATCCGGACGTCGTGCCCGAGCGCGCGCAACGCCTTCGGTAGGCTCCCCGCGACATCCCCGAGACCGCCGACCTTTGCGAGCGGATACGCCTCCGCGGCGGCGAACAAGATCCTCATGGAACCCGCGGCACGAGTCGAGGCCCGTACTTAAACGTGCGGGACCGGAGGGCCGCCACCGGAACGTATATGACGGTTGGACGGGTGGTGTGCGGGCCGTCCATGGCCACCGCCAATCCGGAGAAGGACCGCATCGCTCCCGTGGCGATCCGCGACTTCCGGCCGGAGGACTACCCCGCGCTCGTCGCGATCAACAACGCGTCGTTCCCCGACCACCCGGAGACGGAGGGCGAGTGGCGGTACGAGGACGAGCACTTCGATCGGGCCACGTACGTGCAGCGGCGGCTCGTGGCGGTGGATCGCGCCGCGGGCGATCCCGTCGGCTTCTCGGACTACTCCCACATGCCCTGGTCGTTCGACCCGCGGCGGTTCCAGGCGTGGATCAACGTGCATCCGAACGCGCAGCGGCGCGGCGTCGGCGGCGCGCTCCACGATCGCCTCCTCGAGGAAATGCGCGAGCGCAAGGCGACGGCGGTCAAGACGTCTGTGCGGGAGAGCATGACGGACTCCGTCGCGTGGGTCCAGCGTCGCGGGTTCCGCGAGGTCAGCCGCCACTGGGAGTCGCGCCTTGACCTCCAGGCGTTCGACCCCGCCACGTTCGCGAAATACGCGAACGTACCGAAGGGCCTCCGGATCGTCACCCTCAAGGATGAGCTCGCGGAGGACCCGGACCGCCTGCGGGGCGTGTACGAAATGGGCAACGCGATCGGCCCGGACGTGCCGCGGACGGACCCGTACACCGCGCCGAGCTTCGAGATGTGGCGGGACATGGTCCTCGGCCCCTGGTCGTTCCCCGAGGCGTTCTTCCTCGGCAAGGACGCGGACCTGTACGTGGGCCAATCGGACCTCGCGCGGAGCGAGTCGCAACCCGACGTGCTGTACACGGGCTTCACCGGCGTCCGGCGGGAGTACCGGGGCCGCGGGGTCGCGTGGGCGCTCAAGCTCGCCGCGCTCTCCCTCGCGAAGGCGCGCGGGTACGGAGAGGTGCGCACGTGGAACAGCACCCTGAACGCGCCGATGCTCGGGATCAACGTGAAGCTCGGGTTCGTGAAACAGCCCGCGTGGATCCAGTTCGAGAAAGACCTCACGGGTGGCGGGGGATGATGCGCGACCTGCCGCTCATCGAAGTGGCGGGGACGCCCCGGGAGCAGGGGCTCTGGCACGGGGCCGCGGCGGAGAAGGCGGTCGCGGAGAACGTGCGGACGTACCTGGAGCGGTTCGCCGCCGTCGGGAAGGTGTCGCGGGAGGAGGTTCACCGCCGCGCGTCCGCGTACCGCCGCGTGATCGAGAAGGCGAGCCCCGACTACGCCGCCGCCATGGACGGGATCGCGGAGGGCTCGGGACAGGAGATCCTCGACGTCGTCGCGCTGAACGTGCGGTACGAGATCCTGTACAGCGAGTTCGCGCACCGCGGGATGGAGCGGGCGCTCGCGGGGCCGTCCGCGGTCGGCGGATGCACGTCCTTCGCGCTCCTCCCGTCCCGCACCGCGAACGGGCACCTGCTGATCGGCCAGAACTGGGACTGGATCCCGGAGGTGCGGGGCCTCGTCGTGCGCCGCCGGGATGGCGTCAGCCCCGACCAGCTCGCGTTCACGGAGGCGGGGATCGCAGGCGCGAAGATCGGGTTGAACGCGGCGGGCGTGGGCCTCGCGATCAACGGGCTCGTCTCCAACCTCGACAGCTGGTCCCGCCTGCGAAAGCCGTTCCACGTCCGGTGCTGGGAGATCTTGGCGGCGCGCACGCTGCCGGAAGCGGAGCTCGCGATCACGTCGGCGAAGCGCTCGTGTTCGACGAATTTCGTCCTCGCGCAGGCGGGCGAGGGTGGCGGCGTCGTCGACTTGGAGGCCGCGCCGGAGAACGAGTGCCGTCTCGAGCCGGCGAACGGGTTCCTGGCGCACACGAACCACTTCTCGGACCCGGACGCGCTCGGGATCTGGCAGCCGCTCGCGGAGGACAAGCCGTCGACGTTCGACCGGCACCGGCGGATCCAGGAGGTCCTCGGGAGCTGGGCGGCGCAGGGGCGCAAGATC
>Ga0209751_10004281_pt1 | contig 13701 bp, 15 predicted proteins | sample RifCSP13_1_FD_184019 | JGI IMG/M metagenome (GOLD analysis project Ga0209751, IMG submission 184019) | Soil microbial communities from Rifle, Colorado - Rifle CSP2_sed 13_1 (SPAdes) (version 2) | ecosystem: Environmental > Terrestrial > Deep subsurface > Rock core/Sediment | place: Rifle... | reverse complement strand
GAGATCGGGCCCTCCGTGTCGACGCAGACGGCGCCGCGGGCAAGGCCGTCCGTGGAGTCCATGGCGACCGCGCGGACACGATCGTCGCCGAGATGCTGCTGCACCTCCGCGATCAGCGTACGCGTCGTGCCGTCCGCCTCGGGGACGTCGATGCGGAGGGCGGTATAGATCTCGGGGAGCCGATCCGTGAAGACGGCGTCGACGACGACGCCCTTGATCTCGACGATCCGGCCGGTGTTCGCGCTTTGCTCTCCGTTCTCGGACATGGGTCTCCTGAGGCGAGGATGGCGGCTCTGCCGAAGGGGGGCGAGCCGGCCGGGCAGTCTAGCGCAGTGAGCACGGCCAACGGGTGGGTCTGCGTTAACAGCTCCCTTCAGAACGAGCAGCCGAATCGCAATAAGGCGCGGGCTATGCTGGCCGGACATGGGGAAGTGGACGTGGGTCATCGTGGTCGTGGCGGCCGGCGTGATCGTCGCGTTTTCGGTCGCGGTCGTCGGCACAGTGCTCGGCGGAGGGGGAGGCTCGGCATCGCGGGAGGCCTACGAGGCGACGGTCGTGAACACACGCGACCGCGTCGACTTCGTCCTCGAGAGGATCACGAGGGCACAGACGTTTGACGAGCTCACTGCGCGACTCGACGAGGCCGCGGAGGTTGTCGACGACGCGGCGGGAGACCTCGACGAGGCGGGCGTCGCCGACGGATTCGACGACGAGAACGACAAGCTCGTCCGGACGCTGCACGCCCTTTCAGCCGAGCTTGCAGGGACCGCCGCGACGTTACGAGATCCCACGTTCGCGGACGCTCTGCCCCTCATCAGAACCCTGAGCTTCAAACAATGGATCGCAGCGAACCGCGTTCTCGCCGATCTCGAGAAGAAGGGAATCGAGGTCGACCCGTTGGCCCGCCACTAGCCTAGTAGCGTCGAGCTCACCGAGTCGCCTCCGACAAGACTCCGTTCCGACCCGGCGTGCCACTCGAGGGCGGCGGCGCGTATCATGATCCGAAGCCCTAGCCGGCACGACGAATGCCTGCAAGGGCAACGGTAGATTCACGCAAACGAGAGGTACGACCCCCGGCGAGACCGATGGACGATCGCGTAATCGGGCGTGCAGCCTTCCTCGGCATCCTTGGAGCCGGCATGGCCGGGCTGGTCTGGGGACGGCAGTTCGCCGAGCTCGTCGGCCGCCTCGTGCCGGACGCGGTCGCGGAGATCCTGCCGACCAAGGGCTGGCGGATCTTCACTATCCGTGGCGTCCCGCGCATCGACCCCGCCCTGTACCGACTCCGTGTGGACGGGCTGGTGGAGCGGCCCGTGTCCCTCTCGCTCGACGACCTGCGGTCGCTGCCGCGGGCAGAGCAGGTGTCCGACTTCCACTGCGTGACGGGGTGGTCCGTCAAGAACGTCCACTGGGCCGGCATCCGATTCGCCGACTTGCTCGCCGAGGCAGAGCCGCGGCCGGAGGCCCGCTGGCTTCGGTTCGTCTCCGAGGAGGCCCCCTATGTCGACACGCTCTCGTTCGAGCAGGCCCTCCTTCCCGACGTGATGCTCGCGCTCGACATGGACGGGAAGCCGCTGACGAGGCCGCACGGCTTTCCGGCGCGAGTCGTGATGCCCCGGATGTACGGGTACAAGAGCGTCAAGTGGGTGACGAGGATCGAGGTTCGTCGCGACTTCGTCCCCGGATACTGGGAGACCCACGGCTACGACAGCGACGCCTGGATCGGGAAGTCGAACTTCTTCCGGCAGGGCATCGAGTAGCGCGATGGGCCGATCGGGCGATCGAATCGGCCCGACGCCGAGGCCGCATCACGTCCGTCGCTTCGACCGTACCGAGCGGGCGCTCCACTGGATCCACGCCACGGCGTTCTTCGCACTGCTCGGCACGGGCCTCGCACTCTGGCTCCCCCAGCTCTCCGTCTGGGTGGGAAGGCGCGCGCTCGTCAAGGAGATCCACCTGTGGACGGCGGTGGCTTGGGCGGTCGCGGTCGTGCTGGTCATCATCCTCGGCGACCGGCGGGCGCTTCGCGCCGCCTGGCGCGAGATCGAAGCGATCGATCGCGACGACCGCCGCTGGTTACTCGGGCGCAGAAGACCGCAGGGGCGCTTCAACGCCGGTCAGAAGCTAAACGCCATCGTCACCACCGCATTCGCGCTCCTCTTCGCGGCGTCCGGCGTGCTCCTCTGGCTCTCTGCTCGGGACAGCCGCTTCCGGTGGGAAGGGCCAATCGTCGTGCACGACACGCTGACGCTCCTGTCGGTCGCGGTCCTCCTCGGGCATCTCTACCTCGCCGTCGTCCACCCGACGACCCGGCATGCGCTCCGGGGCATGACCCTCGGCGACGTGCGCGAGGACTGGGCCCGGAGACACCACGCGAAATGGATGGAGGCGAACGAGACACACGGCCTCCCATCCGCCGACTCCGCCATCGACGTTCCTGCACGACGGGACGCGGAGACGCCACGGAGAGCCCGGCTCGCTCGCCTTACGAGAGAGTCCCGAGGCGATCGCGGCGCCTAGATCGGTATCGCGCCGGAACCCTGGTGGTCGCCGCGCTGGCCGGACCAACGCCCGTTGTCGAGTATCAGCCGCACCTCGAGCGCCAGCTCACTGTCCGTGTCATACCGGACGGGCGTCTGGAGAGACAACTGGGACGACGAGCCTTGCCGCTCGAGCCCGGCGGTCTGGACGGCGACGCCGAGCATCGCGACCGCCAGCGCCGCCGCGAACCCCACCTGCAGACGCACGACGGACACGCGGCGGGGTCGACGGACGACGACCGGGTAGGGCGGACGCTCGAGCGGCGCCTCGCGCAGCAAGCGCGTGAGCGACGCCGCGTCGCGCGCGAACGAGCCGCACTCGGGGCACCGCGCGAGGTGCGACTCCATCATCCTCCGCTCGAGCTCCGACAGCTCTCCGTCGAGCTGCAACGAGACCTGAGCGCGGACGCGCTCGCACACCAACAGCCGACGAACCAGTCTCACGTACTCTCTGACGACCGGGAACGCGGAGAGTTAGACAAGAGGGTCAGCCGGCCTTGGAGGCCGCCGCGACATCCTCGACGAGGTCGAGTGGCTTCATCACCTCTGCGAAGTGGCAAGCGACGGGGTGGTCTCCGCCGTGCCGCGGGATCAGCGCTGGATCCTCCTCGGCGCAGATCTCCTGCGCCCTCCAGCACCGTGTCCGGAAGCGGCATCCTGAAGGAGGGTTGGCAGGGCTCGGAACGTCGCCCTCGAGCACGATCCGCTTGCGCTTGCCACGCTGGTTCGGCGTATCGATCGGGACGGCGGAGAGGAGCGCCTGGGTGTAGGGGTGCATCGGCCTCCCGTAGATCTGCTCGCGCGTCCCGACCTCCACGATCTTCCCCAGGTACATGACCGCAACACGGTCGGAGACGTGACGGACGACCGAGAGGTCGTGCGCGATGAAGAGGTACGTGAGCCCGAACTCGTTCTGCAGCTGGGCGAGGAGGTTGACGACCTGCGCCTGGATCGAGACGTCGAGTGCGGAGACGGGCTCGTCGAGCACCATCATCTTCGGGTTGAGGGCGAGCGCACGGGCCACGCCGATCCGCTGGCGCTGCCCGCCCGAGAATTCATGCGGAAAACGGTTCGCGTGCTCGGGGCTCAAGCCGACCGTGCGTAGCAACTCCTCGACGCGGCGCCTTCCCTCCCCTCGCCGGTAGATGCCGTGGATCTGCAGCGGCTCGGCGACGATCTCCCGGACCGTCATCCTCGGATTGAGCGACGCGTAGGGGTCCTGAAAGACGATCTGGATGTCCCGCCGAACGGGCCGCATCTGCCGCCGCTTGAACTCCGTGATGTCCTGCTCGTCGAAGACGATCCTGCCTGCCGTCGGCTCGATCAGCTTGATGATCGTGCGGCCGAGCGTCGTCTTCCCGCACCCGGATTCGCCGACGACGCCGAGCGTCTCCCCGCGCCGTACCGTGAGGTCGACGCCGTCCACAGCCTTCACCTGACCGACCGTGTGTTTCAAGACACCCGCCTTGATCGGGAAGTGCTTGACGAGGCTCTCGACGCGGAGGATCACGTCGCCGTTTGCCGAGGACGTGGCCTCCGAAGTGACCTCCGCGTTGGTCTCGCTCACGACGCCCCTGCTCCGGCGCCGACGCGGATGTGCGCAGCGTCGAGCTCGTCCGCGAAGTGACACGCAGAGAGATGGCCGAGACCTTCGCCGAACGCCCGCAGCTCGGGGACCTCGGTCCTGCAGATCGCCCGGCTCTGCGAGTGGGCGCAGCGAGGATGGAAGGCGCAGCCGGGAGGCGGCGTGATCAAGCTCGGGGGCTGTCCCGGAATCGGCTCGAGCCACTCCTGGTCCGCGTCGAGCCTCGCCAGGCTGGTCATGAGCCCGACCGTGTACGGGTGCCGCGGCGAGTCGAAGATCGTGAAGACGTCGCCGAGCTCGACGACCCTTCCTGCGTACATGACGACGACCCGGTCCGCAAGTTCCGCGATGAGGCCGAGGTCGTGCGTGATCAGGACAATCGCCGCGTGCGTCTCCTTCTGGGCGGCCTTCAGGACCTCGACGATCTGCGCCTGGATCGTCACGTCGAGTGCGGTCGTGGGCTCGTCGGCGACGAGGACGGTCGGATCGTTGGCGATCGCCATCGCAATCATCGCCCGCTGGCGCATGCCGCCCGAGAACTCGTGCGGGTACTGATGTACGCGCCTCTCGGCGAAGGGGACACCGACGAGCTCGAGCAGCTCTATCGTGCGTGCCTCCGCGGCGCCGTCGCTCGTCCCCGGATTGTGGGTCTTGACCGCCTCCGCGATCTGGTCGCCGATCGGGAGCACCGGGTTGAGCGACGTCATCGGATCCTGGAAGATCATCGCCATCGCGCCGCCTCGGATCTTCCGTAGCTCGTTCCTGGGCATCCGTAGCAGGTCTTCCCCCTTGAAGAACGCCTCCCCCTCGACGACCCGCCCGGGCGGCTGCGGAATCAGCCCAAGGACAGAGAGCATCGAGACGCTCTTCCCGGAACCCGACTCGCCCACGATACCCAGCACCTCGCCCGGGAACAGCTCGTAGCCGACGCCCGTGACGGCGTGCACGACCCCGTCCTCCGTGTTGAACTCGACGGTCAGATCGCGGATCTCGAGGACGGGCTCAGGCACGAGTCCTCCGCTGCGTCGGGTCGAGCGCATCGCGGAGGCCGTCTCCCACGAAGTTGATCGCGAGGCAGACGATGACGATCGCGAGTCCGGGGAAGGTCACGAGCCACCAGAGCGCGAAGCCCTCCGTCTGGCCCTCCGCGATCAGCTTCCCGAGTGCGGCCTGCGGCGGCTGGATACCGAAGCCGAGGAACGACAGGGCTGCCTCGGTGAGGATCGCGATGGCGATGATCAGCGTCATGGTGACGACGATCGGCCCGACACAGTTCGGGAGGATGTGGCGGACGATGATGCGAAGGTCGCTCGCTCCGGCCGCCTTCGCGGCCTCGACGAACTCCTTCTCCCGCAGCGAGAGGAAGAGCCCGCGCACGATCCGCGCGAAACTCGTCCAGAAGAGGAGCGCAAGGATGAGGCCTATCTTCATCGGCTGCGGAATCGTCACCGAGACCGGGCCGACGTCGACTTTCGTGTCGCCCGCACCCAGGAACACGGCGGCCGTCAGCAGGACTGCGAGCCCCGGAACCGTGAGCACGAGGTCGGTCACGCGCATGAGCAGGTTGTCCACATGGCCGCCGTAAAAGCCTGCGATCGCACCGATCGCGGTGCCGATCGCGGTCGCGAGGGCCGCGACGAACACCGCCACCCAGAGCGACGTACGGACGCCGTAGATCACTCGGCTCAGGTAGTCCCGGCCGAGGAAGTCGGTGCCGAACCAGTGGGTCCCCTCGAGCGTGGGCGACGCCGCGATGTTGTCGAGGTCGAGCGCGTCGTACTGGTAGGGAGCGAGCTGTTTCGCGAAGATGGCCACGAGTGCGAGCAGGATCAGGACCACTAGGCTCGCCACCGCGAGGCGGTGGTGGAAGAAGCGGATACGGACGTAGGTCCACTGGCTGCGGGCCTCGAGCTCGACACCCGCCTCGTAGGCGAGCCTGCGATCCGAGGGGACGCTCACGGGCTCCTCGTGGAGCGCGAGTTGGCCGACCGACTGCACGGCGGCCGGGCGGGCCACGCTGCTCGCCGCGAGCCCGATTCCTTCGCGGTCCTCTGCGAGCCTGTCGGCGGGTGGCACCTGGTCAGTCATAGCGGACGCGGGGATCGAGGTACCCGTAGGCGATGTCCGCGACCAGGTTGAAAACGATGATCAACGTGGACGTGACCATGAGCCAGGCCATGATCGGGTACGGATCGCCGACACCGAGGGCGTTGACGAAGTAGAGCCCCATCCCGTCGAGGGCGAAGACGGTCTCCGTGATGACCGCGCCACCTAGCAGCGCGCCAAAGTTGAGCGCGACGACGGTCACGAGCGGAATGAGCGCGTTTCTGAAGGCATGCCTCATCATCACGCCCCGCTCGCTCACTCCCTTCGCACGCGCCGTGCGGACGTAGTCCGCGTTGACGACCTCGAGCATCGAGGCGCGCATGTAGCGCGAGTACGACGCGATGCTGGCGACCATCAGCACGATGACCGGTAGCACGAGGTGGTGAGCCCGGTCGATCGCGAAGCTGAGCCCGCTCCCAGGGTCGACGGAGTTGAGGTTGGAGATCGGGAAGATCCGGTGGCCCGTCCACCCGTAGATGTTGACGACCATGACTTGGAGCATGAGAGCGAGCCAGAAGACGGGAGTCGCAAGCCCGAGGAAGCTGAAGGTGGTCGCCGTGTAGTCGAAGGCGGAGTACTGGCGTAAGGCCGAGTAGACGCCTATTCCGACGGCGATCAGAATGGCGAGCAGCTCGGCGACGACGACGAGCTGGATCGTGTTCTTCATCACCCGCCAGAGGTCGGGTAGGATCGGTCTGTCGTGACGCGACGTCGTCCCGAACTGGTTCGTGACGGCGTCCTTCACCCAGTAGACGTATCGCACTGGGATCGGATCGTTCAGGTGCTTGCGTTCCTCGAGGTTCTTGATCGTCTGCTCGGAGACGTTCGGCGTCATCTTCAGGAACGCGAGCGGATCGGACACGAGCGAGACGAACGAGAAGATGATGAAGCTCGCCGCCAGGAGGACGACGACGCTGTACAGAAGCCTGCGGACGACGTACGTCAGCATGTAAACGGTCCCGGGATTCGAGAAGGAAGTCCCGCCCCCGCTTCGTCAGCGGAGGCGGGACTTTGCTGTGCCGGCTCTGAGCCTAACACGCGGATGGGTGCGCTCCTACTGCCCGAGCGCCCACTCTTCCGCGTTCCAGGTGACTGCCTCCTGGGTCGGATTCCCCTTGACGTTCTTGATGTTCTTGTAGGAGAGGACGAAGTCCGGCCGGTTGTAGAGCGGAATGGTCGGAACGTCGTTCGCCATGTACTTCTCGGCTTGGTGAACCAGCGCGGTCCGCTTGGCCGCGTCGACTTCGAACTTCGCCTCCTTCATCAGCTTCGTGTACTTGCGGTTGCAGTACAGGAGGTCGTTCTGGCCGCCGCCGCACTCGTACAGATCGCCGGCCGAGTAGGAGTGCGGTGGGCTGCTGAGCCACGTGAACATGATCATGTCCCAGTCACGGCTCGGAAGCGTCGTCCCGAACACGACCGGGGCAGGGCCGAACCGCGGAACGAGCTCGATGCCGACGCTCTTGAGCTGCGCCTGGATGATCTCGAACGTCAGCGCCCGGACCTGGTTGGGAGTCGTCGTCGTGAAGCGGAACGACAGCTTGCCGACGCCCGGGCAGGAGAAGATGTCCGTGTTGCGAGCGCTCGCCTTGTCGGGCCCGCCGGTGCAACCCTTGCCCTTGAGGATGCTGATGGCCTTGGCCTGGCTGAACTTCCACTTCCCGAAGACCGGCTCGTAGTCGGCCTGGAAGGCCATGAAGTGGACGCTGTTGAGCACGGGCAGGGGGTTCGGGAGGACCGCGCCGTAGATCGCCTGCGAGATCTGCCCCCGGTTGATGCCCGTGATGATCGCCTGCCGCACGTACGGCTGCTTCAGAGCCGGATGCCCCTTCGCGCCGAACTGGAAGTCGATGTGCTCGTAGAAGAACCCGGGCTTGCTCTGGACCTGGACCTTCGGGTCTTTCAGGAAGTCCTTGATCTGGAGCTGGAACTGCGGGTTGGTGATCTGCACCTCACCCGACCGAAGCGCCTGGAACTGCGTCGCCGTGTTCGGGATGAAGCGGAAGACGATCCGGTCGAGCTTCGATGCTGGACCCGCCTTCCAGGCCGGGTTCTTCGAGATGATGATCTGCTGGCCCTTCGTCCAGCTCACGAACCTGTACGGCCCGCTCGAGGGCTCGATGCTGTCGGCCCACACTTTGTTGAAGTCCTTGCCCGCGAGGTAGGAGGTCGGAAGCGGGGCGGCCCCGTTGAACTCCTCCCAGTTGGCGTACTTGCCCTTCCAGACGATCGTGGCGCTCTTGCCCTTCGCCGTCACGCTCGTCATCTGGTCCCACCCTTCGCGGGTGACGACGTTGTTCGCGGGGTTCATCTGCACACGGAACCTCGTGACGAAGTCGGCGCCGGTGAGGGGCTTCCCGTCGCTCCACGTCGCGTTCTTCTTGTACTTGTGCGTGGTGGTAAACGGACTCGTCTTGACGATCTTGGCCTTGCCGTCCAACAGGTACGGGACGAGCTGCGCCTTGTCGTTGTAGATCGAGCCACTGGAGTGGATCTTGTTGGTGATGATGCTCATCCACAACATGGAGTCGGTCGCCCAGTTGAGCGTGTTCGGCTCCTGGTCTGCGCCGAAGACGACTGTCCCGGCGGTCTGCCGCTCAGGCGTCGCCGTGGCCGCCGGCCCGATCACGAGACTCGCGGAGACCGCGAGCGCTCCCACGAGGAGCAAGATTGTTCGCTTACGCATGTACTCCCTCCATCCGAGTGATGTCCTCGCCACAAAGCGCGCCGGCTCCGACGTCCCCGTGCGTCGACACGGGCAACGCCCCGGGCCGTAGCCGGTTCGATCCAGATGCCTCTAGCGCCATGGACAAGTGCAGGATCATACTCTGAGACGTCCTCGAGCGAATTTCGTTAGAAGGGAACAATTGTGCGGATTCCGAGGAGTAGCGAGACGAGAGGCGGCGGTGACTTCGTCGTCGTCTCGGAGGACGCGGCGCGCCTCACGGATGAGGTGGGCCCTCTGCTGGAGCGCGCCGTAGGCGTGCAGTGGTACGAGACGCTCGGAAACGAGGTCGATCTCGCCGCCCTCGCGCTCTGCCGGCTCCGGCGAGCACGGGCCGGCCAGAGGAGTGGCATCGAGCATGGCGACGCCGCGGTGCGGGAGGCGCTCAGCCGGGCGAGCCCGCCGGCGCTCGCCTGGATCGCGAGCCGCGCGATCTCCTATATGGACGAGAACGGGTTCCCGGAGGCTGTGGAGCCGCACATGCGCACGGAGTAGAGGGGGACACGCCGGGCTTATCGGTCTCGCCTCCAGAGCAGGAGCGCGAGGGGCAGGAACGCACCCGCGGCGAGGTAGGGCGCAAGGGCGACGTGCCAGCGCCGCTCGCCGCGCACGACGCTCGGCCCGCTCCCGACGAGGTCGCGCGCGGTGCGTGCCGCCGCCCCGAGGTTGTCCTCCGAGAGCACACTGCCCCCGATCTCGGTGGCGAGACGGTCGAGTGTCTCGCGGGCGGAGCGGTCGGGTCGATAGCCGGGCTCCGCGACCCCGCGGGTGAACACCCGTTCGTCGGAGCTCCAGAGGTGGAGGAACACCGTCTCGATGGCGGGCGGACGCAGGAACAACGGTCCGAGCCGCAGGCGCGTAGCTGGAAGCGTCTCGCCGTCGGTAAGCACGAAAAGAAGCCGCTTCCTGGTAGTGGGCGAGAAGAACCCTCTCGTCGCAACAGCGGAGAGCGCCTCGAGCTGCGTCGCTCGGGTGCGCAACGTGTGAACCGGGGGCGGTCGTTCGACCCCTATCGCACGGTCGAGCGTCGCCCGGAACAGGTCCTCGTCGGCACTCGGGAAGAGATGCGGGAGCGTCCGGTCGGTGACGGAAGCGAGTCCGGCTGGAACCCCGGGGATTGCGTTGCGCACCGTCTCGGCCGCAGCCTTCGCGCGCTCGATCCGAGGCGCTGCTCCCGGACTCGGTCGCGCCAGCATCGAGCGCGTCGTGTCGAGGACGAAGAAGACCTCTGCGTCCGTCCGAACGCGGTGCGTCGTCGATCGCTCGAGCACGGGCTGGGCGGCCGATAGGCCGAGGAGTCCGGCCATGGACACGAGTGCCGCCACCGGCACGAGGTACGAGCGAAGAGGGGGCTGGGTCAGACCGATCGCGCGCCGCGAGCGACGCGCGCGCTCGCGAATGTGAGCGAGCGCCGCCAGCGGGAGCAGGCACGCGAGTGCCAGGAGCGCTCCGAGCGGCGTCAGGAACGAGATGCTCACGCGCGCTGATCGGGTGCGGACACTGGGCCGCTCACGCTCTCAATAGCCGGTTCCCGGATCGCCCGTGCCGGCGCCCTTGGCGCCTCTCCCGCCCTGCGCCGGACTGGGGCCGCCGCCGCTCTCGCTGAGCTCGATACCCTCGGAGCGCGCGAGCGTCAGCTCGAGGTTGTGCTTCGCATCGGCGTTTCCGGGGTCGAGGTCGATCGCTTGCCGGAACCTGCTCGTCGCGCTTTCGAGGAGCTTCTTGCGATTCTCGTAGTCGTACAGCGAGTCCGAGAAGCTGAGGACGCCGAGCAGGTTTGCCGCCGCCGACCGCCTCTCGGTCGGGCCGCTCGCCTGGAGGATCTCCGTCAGCCGCGCGGTCGACTCGTTGCGGAGGATGACCAGGGCCGGGTCGGACAAGCTGGGAACGTGGGGGCGGCTGAGGCGCACGGCGCGGAGCGCCAGTCGAAACGCGAGATCGTCCTCGATTGCGAGGACCTCCCGTCCCATCCCGGAGGGGACGATCGTCGCCGGCTGCCAGAGACCGCGTTCCTCCGGCGCCGCGACGAACCGCACATCTCCGTCTCGCAACGCGTCTTCCCAGCGCGCGATGTCCGCCGCGAGCAGGAAGAGCCCGGCGCCGGCAACGAAGCACCCGACCATCACCGCGATCCGGAGTGCGCGCCTCATGTCCTCCTCCCGCGGGCCTGGTACGGCAGCGCGAGCCTGCCGGCGAAGCGTTCGTGTGCGGCCAGGACGAGCAAGAGGAACCCGCCGAGGAGGAGGAGTTCCACCGGCATGTCTCCGCGCGCGGGTGTGTCGAGCCGGCGGTCGTCTTCAGAGCTCGGCCCGAGCGGTCCAACGAACGCGTCGTCTCCGAGCATGGTCCGAAACAGGAGGAGGCCGTCCCGCGTCGGGGAGAGCGGCACGACGCGGACGGCGATCGGGGACTTCGCCAATCGCTCGAGCGTCCGCGCCAGATCGGGAAGGTCCTGCGGAGCCGTCTCTAGATCGCTTACGAGGAGGATCGACCCGTCCGCTATCCGGTCGCGGCGGAGCATCCTCCGCGCAAGCTCGAGCGCGACCGAGATCCGTGTCCCCGCCTGGAAGCTCGGGGTCCACGGGTTCTTCGGGAGCTGTCCTCGGGACGGCGTGTAGAAGCGGAGTATCGGCCGAAGCTCACTCGTCGGGGTCCCGGGCGGGAGCAGCTCGTACGCGATGTCCGAGAACATGACGAGGCCCGCCGAGCCTCTCGTTGCGACCAGGCGCTCCAGCACGTCTCGAACGCCGCGGAACTCGCGGTTGGTGATGCTGAGCGAGATGTCGATGACGACGACGCCGCTCCTCCCGCCCGGCAGGAGCTCCCCCCGCTCGGTATCCAGATCCCGTGCAGACGCGAGCGCTGCGAACAGCAGTCCGCACGCCGTGGCCGCGAGCAGCAAGCGCAGGAGCAGCGTCTTGCGCGCGACACTGCGCAGCGCACCCGTGTCGTTACTTGGAATCCCCGGTACGCGCCTACGCCAGCCGGCCATCGTCCTGCTCCTCCAGGTGTGCACGAACCCGGGCGACGAGAGCCCGCGCGGCTTCTTCTTCCGGCACGTCTTCCGACCAGGCGAGCTCCCGGGCCGTCTGCGTGAGTTCGTTGTCCTTCCACTGTGCGGCCTCGTCGGCGATGAGCTCGAGCGCCCTGCGCCGATCCGCGACCCCGTCCGCTTGGGCCGGGCTCTCCAGCACGGCCAGCGCGCGCTCGAGCGCCGTGAGCTCGGGCTCCGGGGGGGCCTCGGGCTCGGGGGGAGGCGCGCGTCGCGGGAGCATGCGGTAGGCGAGCACCCCCCCGCCCAGAACCAGCAGCCCGCCGGCCACGAGGAGGAGGGCGATCGCGAGCCCCGGTGCGACACCGTACGAGACGGCCGGCAGCCTGACGAGGTCCGCGCGCCAGGGTGCGGCGAGAGCATCGCGGCCCGAGAAAGCGGACGGGTGGATACGCGTGTACTGGGTGAGCGTCGGCCAGGAAACCTCGATTGCCTGTTCCGGGCCGCCCGCACGAATCGCGTACGCAACCCTGGCGGGCTCGAACTGCGCCTGAATGGTCGTCGTGCCCGGAACGCACGCGCTCGCCAGACAGCGCAGGACGAACGTCGTCTCGATCGATGTCGTGTCGCCGGCGCTCCTCACGATCCGTCTCGCCTTGCCAACCTGCTGGAAGGGAGAGAACGATCCGGCCACGCGGACGCTGTCCGGATCGATCGCCCTGGGGTTCAGCGTCGCAACGACCGTGGCCGTGACGGTGTCTCCGAAGAGTGAGATCCGCGGCCTGAGCTCGCCCTCGGCGACGATCACCGGCGCGGCCCCTCGGGGCGCATCATCGTGCTGCCCTCCCGCGACCAAGACGACGGCGAACGCGGTCGCGCCGGCGACCGCCGCCAGTCCAAGGCTCATCACGGCGCGACTCCGAGTCAACCGCTCACGCTCCTATGACGCGCCTCACCCGACGTAGCTCCGTCCAGGAGAGGAACGAGGCCAGAAGATCGGGCGGCTCGCTCGACGAGACGAGGACAGGGTCGACGTCTAGCGCCCGGAAGTCCTCCAGGAGCCCGGCGAGGCGCTCTTCGTTCGCGCGGCGCCGGTTCGCAGCTTCCTTCCTACGAAGTCTCACGTGCCCGGCACGCCCGGTATCGGGATCGCGAAGCGGAACGACGATCCCGCTCACCTCGGGGAAGGACTGTTCCCACGTCGGATCCTGGATCACCACGGGAATGACGTCCCAGCGGTACTCGAACGCGGTAAACCACACCTCCTTAGACGGCGGAGGAAGGAAGTCGGAGAGTACGAAGACGAACGTGCCGGCCGTGACCGAGCGCCGGTGCGCGGCGAGATGCTCGAACGAGCGCTCGAGCCAGTCCTGCGGCGCGCGGAAGTCGGGCGACTCGAGGCGCTCGTTCCGGAGCTTCAGGAGCTTGCGCTCGAGCTGCGGCGGCCGCCAGTAGAGATCGCCGTCCGCGTGGTCGAGGTAGCCTACGAACCCACCCGCTCCGGCGGCGCTGTCCAGGATCAGCTCGAAGAGGTTTCTCATCGCCAGTGGCTTGTCGAGCCACGGGAGCGGCGCCGCGAAGCACGCCATTCCAGGACGCCGGTCGCAGACGACCACGACCCTCGGCGCCTCCTCCGCGAACCGCTCGCGAACGACGAACTCGTCGCTTCCCCGTGCCGTCGAGAGGCGCGCCGACGCCGCCCAGTCGATCGCGTCCATGTCGTCTCCCGGCCGATACGGTCGAGAGCCGGCGA
>Ga0209751_10004279_pt1 | contig 13708 bp, 7 predicted proteins | sample RifCSP13_1_FD_184019 | JGI IMG/M metagenome (GOLD analysis project Ga0209751, IMG submission 184019) | Soil microbial communities from Rifle, Colorado - Rifle CSP2_sed 13_1 (SPAdes) (version 2) | ecosystem: Environmental > Terrestrial > Deep subsurface > Rock core/Sediment | place: Rifle... | reverse complement strand
GGTTGACCCCCGAGCCTGAGGTAGCCGCCACTTTGCTGACACAAGGATTCGTGGTCATACCGGACGGGTACCGGCAGTTCCAGCACGCCTACGCCAGCTACCTGTACGAGGGGCAGGTGTTTTTCGTGACTACGGATGGCGGATACCACTTCCTGCACCTGGCGTTCTCGAAGCTACTGCGCGACATCGAACAGAACAGGCTGCTTCCCATCCTCGAGGAGCTGGTCCTCGGCTTGGTCGAGGCGGCGCGGAAGCAGACGACCGAGCTGGAGGGTACCGACCTGGCCGAGGCCGCCCGGCGGGCCCAGCAGATATACGAGGCAGTGGCGACGTTGCTCGAGCTGGAGGTCGGCCCCACCGGCCCGCTGGCGCAGCAGGAAGTCGAACTGGCGCTCGAGGCTTCCCAGCTGACCGCGTCGCCGACCACCAGCGTGGGCGAGTGCATGCCGTTGGCATCGCTCCGCAATTGTGTGGACTACAGCCTGTTCAAGCCGCGCGGCCATTACACCCGCAACGAAGATCTGGAGCGGTACTTCCGGGCGATGTCGATGCTCGGTCAAGCTTCCTTCTTCATCCACGATGCCGGCTCCTTGCGGATCGGAATGCTCGCGGCGCGGCCGCTGATGCGAGACGCCGACTTGGCCGAGGCGTGGCGCCTGGTGTATGAACCGACTGCCTTCATGGTGGGGGTCGCCGACGACTACACCCCGTTTGAGCTGGCCAAGGCGGCGGGAGAGGTCGTGCCCGGTTGGCTGGATGATCCGGCTGTCTTTGCGGATGCCGGCGCGGTCGACGATCTGGCTCAGGAACTAGCCGCGCAGCGTCCCGTGGGGATCGACCCCGAGAATGCCTCAGCTCGCATCATGGGGGTGCGGTTTGTGCTGGATTCGTACGTCTACGACCAGCTGCGATTTCCCCATGTTGGCGACCCGCCCTATGGACGGGTCTACGCAACGACGCTCGATCTGGCGGCCGTGTTCGGGTCGGATCTCGCCTACCGGGAGCTGCAAGCCTCCGGTGAGACGGAATACACCAACTACGAGACCCAATTCGCTGCAATGCAGGATCTGGTGAACGGCCGGCCGGACGACGATTGGGCCGGCACCGTGTACGACGCATGGTTGTACGCCCTACAGCCGGTCTTGGTACCACACGGTCAGGCCTACCCGGATTTCATGAGGACCGCTGCCTGGGAGGCCAAGGGCCTGCAGACGGGGCTGGGCTCCTACGCAGAGCTGAAACACGACACGATTCTCTATGCCAAGCAATCCTTTGCCGCAGAAGGTGGGTTCGAGCCGCTGGTGGAGCCCCCCCGGCACTGGGTCGAACCTGATCCGGTGGCGTGGGAGCGGATGGGGTCGGTCATCGACTTGCTGCAGGACGGGCTCAGGAACCGGGGTCTTGTCAGTACGGGGGATGACTACGACGCGCTGATGACCGGGGTCGGGGGGATGCTGAAACGTCTGGCGGGGATTGCTCGCCACGAGCTGGACGTGTTGCCGATCTCTCAGGCGGACAACGATTGGCTGGAAAGCATCGGGTCGGTTCTGGAGGCGTTGTGGATTCAGACTTCCGATTGGGATGACACGCTGGGAATGCCCTCGGCCGACGACACCGACGCGGCGCTCATCGCCGACATAATGCGTTCGACCCTGGCGTATCTGGAGATTGGAACCGGGCGCATCGACAGGATCTTGGTGCTGGTCCCCAACGACCGCGGCCACTTTCAGGTGGCGGTGGGCGGCGTCTTCTCGTACTACGAGTTCTGGCAGGATGCAGCACTCGGGCGGCCGACCGACGAGGAGTGGAGAGCGATGCTCGACGCCGGCCGAGCTCCGGAGCGACCTGCCTGGCAATCGCCGATCTTCGGCGGGGGGGCACCCCCACCCGTCGCCGGGCTGGCCGGTGGGCTTTTCTGCCGGGATGTGGAGGCAGCCGGGTACTCGTTCGATCAGGCGCTGGCGTACTGGGTTCGGGAAGGCGGGCCGTCGCGGATGGATGCCGACGAAAACGGGATTCCGTGCGAAACCGTGTACCCGGTCGGGGAGATCCAGTCCCTCCTGGACTCCGTCGACGGGTACGGACCGGACCTCTTCTGCTATCAACTTGCGGATCGTGGAGCCGGTTTTGGCCAGGCGGTTGTGTATTGGGTGCGCGAAGGGGCGCCGGAACGCATGGATGCCGACGGGAACGGGATTCCATGTGAGACGGTGTACGACGCTGCCGAGATAGCCGACTTCATCTGGTTCGATCGATAGGGGCAGGATCCACCATGAAAGGGGGTAACTCGCGGTACGGTGGTAGTGGCAACGGCTCGCTCGAGTGCCCCCAGCCGCCGCACACCAACTTCCCGTGCCTCCGGGCATAGGAGTGCGGTTCGCCTCCCAGCCTCGGGCGACCGTTGCCAAAGTTCGCCTTCCCCGGGCGAACGAAGTCGGCAATGGGGGATGGCGAGCCGGACAAGCTCGAATGAAGGGGATCGGTTCTCACCAACTTGGCCGCTGTCCGCTATCTGCTGGTGGCCGGCGCGTGGCGCCTCATGCCACATCCCCTAGGCGGGCTGTCTCCTCACGGAGACGGGCCAGGGCGTTCCGTTCGATCTGGCGGACCCGTTCGCTGCTCAGTTCCAGCTCGTCGGCGACCTCTTTGAGGGGCCGCGGCCGCCCGTCGTGCAGGCCGAAACGCAGCGAGAGAACCGTTGCCTCTCGTTCCGGGAGCTTGCTCAACGATCGCATGATGGTTTCCTGGACTTCGAGCTCCTCGAGCGCTCGAGCCGGATCGTCCACTTCGTCATCCTGGATGAAGTCTCCGAGGATGGCCCCATCGTCTCCGATGGGAGCCTCCAACGAGGCGACCGTGTCGGTGGCGTCTAGCGCTTGCTTGACACGCGACAGGTCGATGCCGGTCTCTTTGGCGATCTCCTCAGGGGTGGGGAGCCGGCCCTTGTCGGCAGCCAGGGCGTGCTGGGCCGATCGGACGGTTCCGAGGATGTCGTGGAGGTGGACCGGGATCCGGACGGTGCGCGACTGCTGGGCGATCGCCCGGGTGATTGCCTGACGGATCCACCAGGTTGCGTACGTGGAGAATTTGAAACCCTTGCGCCAGTCGAACTTCTCAACGGCGCGGATCAGGCCAAGGTTGCCCTCTTGTATCAGGTCCAGCAGATCCATACCAGACACGTTGGCATAACGGCGGGCATTGGAGACGACGAGACGAAGGTTGGCGGTCAAGAACTCGCTTTGCGCGTCACGTCCGTCGCGTGCCGCCCTTTGCAGCCGCGCCCGCTCGTTGGCGTCGGTCGGCTCGCCGGCATCCAGCGCCCGGCGGGCCGCGTTGCCGGCTTCGATCCGTTGGGCAAGTTCAACTTCCTGGTCGGCGGTCAGGAGATCGAACGCGCCGATGCCCGCCAGGTACTGGTTGACCAGGTCCGGCGTCAGCCGGCCCCTGTCATCCAAGAGATCGCTGCCGGTATGGCGCTGATATTTCGCCATGTTCTCCCCATTCCCATTCTGCATCACTACGAACTCATGTTCGAGAGGTTTTTGTTCCCGAACTAACGGTAAACCGCGATGAGTAGGTATGCATTCCCATTCTCGATACGGCCCTGATCGGGTTTTGGATCTCCATTTCCATAATCTGCGGCTCTGCACGGCATTTCGACGTCCGGGCAAGCCGGTACAGTTCCCGGCATGGAAGTGATGGTGCCGGTCGACGTGCCGCTGCTCGGTGACGAACGCCACAAGAACTGGGCAAAAGTCGTCTATTCGGTGGACGAATCGAAAGATTCCGGGTGGGCATTCGAGGGGGATTTCGTTGCCGTTGGCGGCATTCAAGATGTTCCGGCGGGCTCCGTGATGATCGTCTACGGCGAGAAAGGCTCGCGAACCAATCCCCAGATAGCCGTGCAACTTTTCACGATCAACGCCGACGTCACGCTCACGCCACAGGGCTCTGCCAGAGGCCGGGCCTGGGCCCGAACCCTGCGGGACCGAGTGATCGAGCTGCTGGCTGCAACATCGGACGAACCACCCGGACAGCAGGACTGGGGGCCGGAGCTGGTGCTGTTCACCGACCAGGCGCTCCTCGACGAGCTCCGCCGCCGGGGCCACAACATCGTTTGATGCGTCAACGTACGGAGATACCCGTGGTGTGCTCATCGTGGTGAAGAGGCCGCCCAACGAAGGGTTGATTCCGCTCGCCGGATGACTAGTTCCGGTCTACCCAACCAGGGCGCGGATCTGGCGAATGGCCACGATCACCGAAGCAACATCGTCCACGCCGTCGAGCGCGAGGGTGCGCATGAACCGAGTGAGTCGATCGTGCGACTTGCCCCTGGTAGCCAGATAGGTTTCCATCGCTTCCTGAGGAGTCGTGTGGGGTGCTGCCTCGGTCAATACCCGCCCGGCGAGCTCCCGTCGCAGGTTGAGCAGATCTTCCTCGACGGCCTGGACGGCCCGCCGGTGCCAGCGGGATGAGGCCGGGAGCTGATCAACCCGGGCTTCGAGCCAGTTGATGCCGAACAACTGGCCGAGCAAGAAGAAGACCCGGGCCACGTACCGGATGGGTCTACCGGTGATGTGTCCCAATTCGATGATGTCGGGCGCATGGGCCAGTTCGCCCTGATAGGCGTGCCGGTAGGCCACCGCTTCTGGCACTCCTTGGCCGGCCAGTTGTTCAACGATCAGGCTTCGTTCTGTCCTCCACTGAACCGGTCCGATATCGGGGAGGGCCGCCGAGATCTCCACGAAGGCCGCCTTGGCTGCTTCGATGGCTCCGACCAGCCGTTCGGCGCGGGAGTGGGCCAGATACCAGCGCGAGATGGCCTCGACCAGCCAGTCCACCCCGCCCATCAGTTCACTTTGCAGTTCCGGCTGGATGGTGCCAACCAGGCTTTCGATGGCGTCCCACCGTTCCTCGGCACCGGTTACCTCGCGTGCGATCTGGTAGCAGCGAACCACCTCGGCCGGTTCCGTGCCGGTTTCGGCGGTGAGTCGAGACACGAACGTGATGCCTTCGGAATTGATGACCTCGTTGGCGACCAGCGTGGAGATCAGTTCCCGTCGAAGAGGATGAAGAGGAATGAGGTCCCGGAAGCGCTCGACCACCGGCCCGGGGAAGTAACCGGGCAACCTCGCCTCGAACTCAGGCCAATGAGGAAGATCGGAGTTGAGGAGGGATTCGGCCAGGCTCCGCTTGGCGTAGGCGAGCAGCACGGCCAGTTCCGGGCTGGTGAGGCCCGATCCGGACCGCGCCCGCTCAGTGATCTCCTCAGCGGTAGGCAATTGCTCGATCTCACGGTCGAGCAACTCTTCGCCCTCGAGGCTTTGCATGAGGTCCTCGTAGGCTTCGAGACGACCGGCAGAGGCCTCCACTTCCTGGGAGAGAATCTGTGCTTGAAGGAAGTTGTCGTAGAGGATCGCCTCCACGACGTCGCCGGCTACCTTCGCCACCAGTTCGTCTCTCCCGGAACGGTCCAGGTCTCCACGCTCCTCGGCCATACCCAACAGGATCTTCAGGTTGACTTCCCGGTCGGAGCAATGGACGCCTCCCGAATTGTCGATGAAGTCGGTGTTGACCCGGCCACCGGCCATGGCGTACTCGATGCGGCCCCGCTGGGTGAGTCCCAGGTTGCCTCCCTCACCGATCACCTTGCAGCGAAGCTCTCGCCCGTTGATGCGGATCGCATCGTTGGCCCGGTCGCCCACTGCGTCGTGTGATTCGTCGGTGGCTTTTACGTAGGTACCGATGCCGCCGTTCCACAGCAAGTCGACCGGGGCATGCAGGATGATCTTCATCAGCTCGTCGGGAGTCACTGCGATGGCATCGGTGCCGAGCGACTCTCGCATCTGCGGGCTGAGTTCGATGCGCTTGGCCGTACGGGGGAATACCCCCCCACCTTCCGACAGGAGCGCCTTGTCGTACGAGTCCCAGGTGGACGCGGGTAGGTCGTAGAGGCGCCGGCGCTCCGAGTAACTCACCGCCGGATCGGGGTCCGGATCGATGAAGATGTGGCGGTGGTCGAAAGCAGCGATCAGACGAATCTGGTCGGAGAGGAGCATGCCGTTGCCGAACACGTCTCCCGACATGTCGCCGATGCCGATAACGGTGAGTGACTCCTTGTCGGGGTCCCTACCCATCGCCCGGAAATGCCATTTCACGGACTCCCATCCACCCCGGGCGGTGATGCCCAGTTGCTTGTGGTCGTACCCGGCCGAACCTCCCGAGGCGAACGCATCGCCGAGCCAGTAGCCGTATTCGGCGGCCACCTCATTGGCGGCATCGGAGAAGGTAGCCGTGCCCTTGTCCGCCGCGACAACGAGATAGGGGTCATCAGCGTCGAGGATCCGAACGTTGGGGGGATGCACGACCCGCCCGCCCGCCAGGTTGTCGGTCACATCCAGCAGCCCGCGGATGAACACCAGGTAACCCCTCTTTATGGCATCCTTGAGCTCGGCCGGGTCGACCGCGCCTCGCAGGACGAAACCGCCCTTCGAACCGGTGGGAACGATGACGGCGTTCTTGGTCATCTGGGCTTTCATCAGCCCGAGCACCTCTGTGCGGTAGTCCTCCCGCCGCGTCGACCAGCGAAGTCCTCCGCGGGCCACCATGCCCCCCCGCAAGTGGATCCCTTCGACTCCCGGCGCGTACACGAAGATCTCGTAGAGCGGGTAGGGCTTTGGCATCTCGGGGACCGATGCCGAGTGCAGCTTGAAACTGAGCGATTGGCGATCGGGGCGGAAGGCGTTGGTGCGTACCGTTGCTTCGATCAGTCCGAGGAACCCGCGCAGGATGCGGTCCTGGTCGAGCGACTGGACCGTCTCGAGGTCGGCGAGGATGCTTTCGCGGAGACCGGCTGGGTCCGCATCGGTTCGACTCGGGTCGAACCGGGCCTCGAACAACTCGATCAGCTTGACAGCAAGCCCGGGGTGTTCGGCGAACGCCTCGTTGACGTACGCGACGGTAAACCCGGGATTGACGCGCCGCGCATACGTTCGGTAGGCGCGCAGGATGCCGACCTGCCGGTGGGTGAGATCGCTGAGGACGATCAGGCGGTTCAGGGAGTCGGATTCCGCCCGGCTGTGGATGATGGCCTCGATCGTTTCAGCGATGCGATCGACCCCCTCGCCGAGGTTGAGCGGGCGGCGGTCGGACCCCAGCACACCGAAATCATGGATGAACGTCGTCTGGTTGCCCCCTAGCAACCGAACCGGTACTTCCTCGATGACGTAGAGCCCTAGATCTTCCAGGATGGGCATGAGGTCCGAAAGGGGTCGCTTGCCCTCGAGCCGGTAGATGGCTACCCGGGTGAGCTGTTCACCCGGCCCCGGCTCGTTCTGCAGGCCGACCACGACCCGACGCTGGTCGGAAAGCTCGTCGAGTCGGAGGATGTCGCCGGGCGTGAGTTCGATGGGTACCGAGGTGGTGTAGTAGTCGGGCAGCCGGTCGACCCATCGCTCGGCGAGTTCCCGGCCCCGGTGCGGGCCGAATCCGGTGACAAGGAGTTCCGTCACCCGGTCCTGCCAGTTTCTGGCGAGGGCTATGACCTCATTCTCCAGGTCGTTGGCCGACACGGCGGGTATCCCGCCCTCGTCGACCCACACCGTGAAGTGGATACGGGCCGTTCCAGTATCGCCCATGGCCAGGCGATAGTCGACCGAGGTACCGTTGAACCGCTCTCTGAACAGATTTTGGAGCTCCCTGCGGAGGTCGGCGTTGAACCGGTCGCGCGGCAGGGACACCAGCAGTGAGACGTTTCGGTTCAGCAGGTCACGACGGACGAAGAGCTTGACCTGCTGGTACTCCTCCTGGGTCAAGAGTCCGGCGATGCTCTTGCGGATATCGTCGGTCGGGGTGGCGAATAGCTCGTCCTTGGGGAAGCTCTCGAAGAGTTGAATGGCCAGCTTATGGTCGTGCGAGCCTTCGATCAGGTCCTCAGCTTCGAGGATCTGGTCGAGCTTGCGGTGCAGCACGGGAATCTGCGTGGCCCGGGTCAAATACGTCTTCGAGGTGAACAAGCCGACCAATCGCGCCTCGCCGATCACCTCTCCGTCCGGGGCGAGGTGACGGACGCCCACGTAGTCCATCTTGGTGCGCCGGTGCACGGTGGACAGTCGGTTGGTCTTGGTGATCACCAACAACCCACCCTCCTCATACCTCCGGCGTAGGTGATCGGGCAGGTCGCTCATCAGCACCGGTGTCGCGAACGCCGATTCCTTGTGCTCGGCGAGTATTCCGAGCCCCGATCCGGGAACGACCGACAGCGTGCGGGCGGCGCCCTTTCCGGTGATGTGGTACTCGCGAAATCCCAAGAAGATGAAGTTGCCGTCGAGCAGCCATCGCAGGAACGCCGTCGCCTCGTCGACATCTTCGACGGGATAACGGGCCCGGCCGGCCTCTGCGACGCCCACCATGCGGTCGACGGCCCTGGTCATCGGCTCAAAATCGCGAACGACGGCTCGGATATCGGAGAGCACTGCACTCACCGCCGTTTCCAGGTGGGCGGCTTCCTCATCGTCGAGCGATCGGTCCAGCTCGTAATGCTGGACTGATTCTCTCCGTTGAGCGCGCCGGGCGTTGGTCACCTCGATGAGCCGGCCCGTCACGTCTCGGACGACCCCGATGACCGGATGCAGCACCCGTTGGACGACGATGCCGCGGGTCTGGATCTCGGCGGTCACGGAGTCGACCAGGAAGGGCGAATCGTCAACGATGAGCTCGACAACCGACCCACCGGTCTCGTAGCCGTGCGTTTGGCGGTCGGGGGTGAAGACCCGGACGGCACTGACCCCGTCCGGACGCATCTTGATGAACTGATAGACATGCTCGACCTGGTCGTAGCACTCGTCCGGAGTCAGTCGGGCCCCACCCTTGTCCGGGAGACGGCGGATATACGCTTCCGCGAAGGCAGAAAGCACCGAGAGTTCGTCTTGTGGCGCCCGCTTGGCGACGAGCTCCAGGACGGAAGTCAGCATCTGGTTATTCACGGCCGTGTCCCTGCCGGTCACCCCGCTACGTTACCGCCCTCGCGTCTCCCTCGATGCGATCGAATGAGGTTGGTGGGCACGATCGGCGAGTTGATGTTGGAGATCCGGAGCAGAACCTGCCTGGTGCTCGGTTGGCCTATCGTAACTGCGACCACGATACGACACGAGGCCCGCCATGAAGCGTGAACTCATCAAGCATGTGCTGGAGCGTGCCGACTTTGGTGCCATCGTCAAGGTTGCCGGGTGGGTCCGCACCCGGCGTGACTCGAAGGGTGGATTCTCGTTTCTCGAGCTGAACGACGGCTCGAGCTTCGATGGACTGCAAGTCATCGCCGAGGGTTCTTTGACCAATTATCGGTCTGAGGTGCAGCAACTCCATATCGGGGCGGCGGTGTCGGCCACCGGTGAATTGGTCGAATCGCCGGGCGCCGGGCAGCGGGTGGAGCTTCGTGCGGCAGAGATCGTGGTCCACGGTCTGGCGGATCCCGAGACGTATCCGCTCCAGAAGAAGCGCATCTCCTTTGAACGCTTGCGCGAACTAGCCCACCTGCGACCACGAACCAACACGTTTGGTGCCGTGGCGCGGGTTCGCAACGCCCTGGCCACCTCAACACATCGCTTCTTCCAGGAGCGCGATTTCCTGTACCTCCATACCCCCATCATCACCGGAAGCGACGCAGAAGGGGCCGGTGACATGTTCCGCGTTACAACGCTCGACCCGGCCTCGCCACCCCGGACCGAGGATCATCAGGTGGATTACTCGCAAGACTTCTTCGGGAGACCCACCTACCTGACGGTGAGCGGACAACTCGAGGCCGAGACGTATGCGAGCGCCCTGAGCAACGTCTACACGTTCGGACCGACGTTCCGGTCCGAGAACTCAAACACCCGGCGTCACCTCGCCGAGTTCTGGATGATCGAGCCGGAAATGGCGTTCGCCGACAACGAGGACAATGCAGATTTGGCGGAGGAGTACCTGCGGTACCTGTTCCGTGGGCTCCTCGACAACAATGCCAAGGATCTCGAGTTCTTCAATCAATGGGTCGACCAGGGGCTGATCGAACGGCTCACCTCGGTCGCCGAGAGCGATTTCGAACGGGTCACCTATGGCGAGGCGATCGACGTGTTGCAGAAGGCAGACGCCGGTTTCGAGTTCCCGGTCTCCTGGGGTAGCGACCTGCAATCGGAACACGAGCGCTATCTGGCGGAAACGGCCTTCGGCCGGCCGGTCATCGTGACCGACTATCCGTTCGGGATCAAAGCGTTCTACATGCGCCGCAACGACGATGGACATACGGTGGCAGCGCTCGACGTGCTGGTCCCGGGAGTCGGGGAGATCATCGGGGGCAGTCAGCGCGAGGAGCGTCTCGATGTGCTGGTCGACAGCATCGAACGGAAGGGTCTCGACGCCGCCAACTACGGGTGGTACATGGACCTGCGTCGCTTCGGGTCGGTTCCCCACGCCGGTTTTGGTCTCGGGTTCGAGCGACTGGTGCAGTTCTCGACGGGAATGCAGAACATCCGGGATGTCATTCCGTTCCCTCGTACCCCCAACAGCGCGGAGTTCTAGAGCCTCGCATACCTCCCCCTTGACGAGCGAAGCTCGTGCGGGTGGGGGGTGTCGAGTCCCACGGGTTCGACGGAGGGAGGATGGTTCCCACTACGGGAGACTGAAGACCGCACAGACCCATTAGGGTTGTTCCTCATGCCGCTGGTCGAAGCCCGTTCCCTCACCAAGAAGTTTGGAGACCTCACTGCCGTCGGCGCCATCGATTTCGCGGTCGCTCCCGGGGAATCGTTCGGGTTTCTCGGCCCGAACGGCGCCGGTAAGACGTCGGCGATGCGCATGATCGGTGCCGTCAGCCCCGTCACCGAGGGGTATCTCCGGGTTCTCGGCATGGACCCGGCGGTGGACGGTCCCGAGATACGGCGCCGCCTGGGTGTTGTGCCGCAAGATGACACGCTCGACACGGAACTGTCGGTTGCCGAGAACCTGCTCATCTACGGGCGCTATTTCGATCTTCCGCGTCCCGTGATCAGGGAACGGATCACCGAGTTGCTCGACTTTGCACAGCTCACCGAGCGGCGCGATGACAAGGTGGAGCCTCTCTCGGGCGGGATGAAGCGGCGATTGACGATCGCCCGAGCGCTGATCAATCAACCAGAGTTGCTGATCCTCGACGAACCGACCACCGGGTTGGACCCGCAAGCCCGTCACGTGCTGTGGGATCGCTTGTACCGGCTCAAACAGCAGGGCGTCACCTTGATCATCACTACCCACTACATGGACGAAGCCGAGCAACTGTGTGACCGTCTGGTGATCATGGACAAGGCCAAGATCGTGGCCCAAGGCTCCCCCCGCCAGCTGATCGATGAGTATTCGACCCGGGAGGTGCTGGAGATGCGCTTCCCGGTCGGCGTGCAGGAGACCATCCTCGACCGCCTGGACGGTCTGGCCAAACGGACCGAAGTTCTGCCTGATCGGGTGCTGCTCTACACCGGCAACGGCGAGGACACTGCGGACGAGGTGGCTCATCGTGGTCTGGAGCCGGAGAGTCTGGTGGTGCGCCGGTCGACCCTCGAAGACGTGTTTCTCCGGCTCACCGGCCGGACCCTGGTCGACTGATGACGATCCCGGCCGTTGCCCGTGTCGTCGAGGCGCATGCTCTGGTGTACCGGCGGACCTGGCGGGGGAGCGTGATCTCCACGTTCTTCAGTCCGGTGCTGTACCTGGTTGCCATGGGCATCGGGCTCGGCTCCCTGGTCGATCAAGGATCCGGACAGGCAGGTCTGGGCGGATTGAGTTATCTGGCCTTTCTGGCGCCCGGCTTGCTGGTCGCCGCGGCGATGCAGACCGGCGCCGGCGACGGCTCGTGGCCGGTGATGGCGGGCATCAAGTGGACGAAGACCTACCACGCCACCCTGGCGACGCCGGTGGGCATCCGGGACCTGGTCGTCGGACATCTCGGGTGGGTGGGCCTGCGGCTCACCTTCGTTTCGGTGGTGTTCGTGGCGATCATGGCCGCGTTTGGGGCGGTGGCATCGTGGGCGGCGCTGGCCGCGGTGATCCCGGCGGTGCTGACCGGGCTGGCGTTCGCGGCTGCCACGACCGCCTACGCCGCCTATCTGGATAGCGACACCGGCCTATCGACGCTGTTCCGGTTCGGTATCGTCCCGATGTTCCTCTTCTCGGGGACGTTCTTTCCGATCTCCCAGCTGCCGGATTGGCTGGAACCTCTCGCCAGCATCGTTCCGCTGTGGCACGGCGTCGAACTGGCGCGCAGCTTGGCGCTGGGGATCCCAACCACCTGGTCGCCGCTGGTCCATATCGGATACCTGGTGTTGTGGATCATCGGCGGCACGCTGGTTGCTTTCCGCACCTTCACCCGGAAGCTTCGCCAATGACGTCGGGGACCCTGATCTCGCGGGTTGTGCCGGCTGCGGCGTTGGGTGGGCGACGGGCCCGCCATTTGCTGGAACGGAACTTCCTGGTCTACCGGCGGGCGTGGGTGGTCGTTTTCTCCGGGTTCTTCGAGCCTTTGTTTTACCTCTTCTCGATCGGGATCGGGATCGGCGAGCTGGTCGGTGATGTGACCGGGCCGGACGGCCGCCCGGTCACGTATGCGGTCTATGTTGCCCCGGCTCTGTTGGCCTCGGCGGCGATGAACGGGGCCGTATACGAATCGACGTTCAACATCTTTTTCAAGCTCAAGTACGCCAAGACGTACGACGCCATCCTCGCCACCCCCATGGCGCCGGGTGACATCGCCGTCGGGGAAATCGTCTGGTCGCTGATCCGGGGCGCCCTCTACGCGGCCGGCTTCTTGGTGGTCATGGCGGTGATGGGGCTCATGCCGTCGATGTGGGGGATCCTGGCCTTACCGGCCGCGCTTCTGATCGGCTTCGCCTTTGCAGCGGCGGGCATGGCGGCCACGTCGTTCATGCGAAGCTGGCAGGACTTCGACCTGGTCCAACTGGTCACGTTGCCCCTCTTCCTATTCTCGGCCACGTTCTATCCGCTGGACGTCTACCCGGACTGGCTGCAGTGGGTCGCTCAGACGTCGCCACTCTACCACGGGGTGTCGGTGATCCGGGCGCTGACCCTGGGCGACGTCCACTGGACCATCATCGGCCATATTGCGTTCCTCGTTGCCATGGGTCTCATCGGGCTGGTGATCACCGCCCGGCGACTGGAGAAGCTCCTGCTCGCTTAGAGGGTCCAGGTCGAGCGCGCCGCGCCGGGAGTCGGTGCTGAGACCTACCGCCGGCGATCCAGATCGTCCAGGAATTCAACCAACGCCTCGATCGCCACCGCCTGCTGGTCCGGGCGGCTGATCAACGCGGTGCAGTCTGCCGATCCGGCCTTCGTACGCGGTAATCAGAGATCCAGCAGTTCGGGGATGTGGCCGGTGGCGTGGAGAAACCGGAGCAGACCTTCTGCGGAGATTGCGGTCGTCTTGGTGTTGTCGAGGGGATGGAAGTTGAGCGGTTCGACCTCCATCATCTGACGGTCGAGCGCGACCCGCACAGCCTGGTCGTGGTCGTTGATGACCCCGAACGGGGTCACCGCGCCCGGAATCACTCCCAGGTAACGAAGCAAACGGTCGGCGCTGCCGAAGGAGAGACGGCCGGCGCCGAGACGCTCTCCGAGGTCCTTGAGGTCGATGTCCCGGTCCTCGAGGGTGACCACCAACCACATGCGGCCTTTCTTGTTCCTCAGGAAC
>Ga0209751_10004276_pt1 | contig 13711 bp, 8 predicted proteins | sample RifCSP13_1_FD_184019 | JGI IMG/M metagenome (GOLD analysis project Ga0209751, IMG submission 184019) | Soil microbial communities from Rifle, Colorado - Rifle CSP2_sed 13_1 (SPAdes) (version 2) | ecosystem: Environmental > Terrestrial > Deep subsurface > Rock core/Sediment | place: Rifle... | reverse complement strand
TCGGCGAGATAGGCTCTGATATCGAGAAAATCCCAAGAACCGGAGGGATCAATCGGCGCACTGCTGCCGGTCGGGTCAAGTCTTTGCGGATCGATCAACCGCGCTCCCATGAGGTATCCGTCGGCCATCAGCGCGTGCGATTCCACTTCCGAAAACGAATCGAGATCAGTTCGTATGTCGGCCAGAAGCCGCTGCACTTCCTGATCCACGCCATAGGATGTTATTCGGGTCGCTCTGCCCTTTTGACCGGTTTTATCCTTTCCTCCGATCCAAGTAAGTTCTTGCTGCTGCAAATCTTGCTTTAAATGCAGAAAAACAAATTCCGCGATGTCTTTGGTGGAACGGCGCAGAACCATTCCCTTGTATTCTTCTTCCCGAACTCGATCCATCAGCACGTCGTTGCTGCGCTTCACCACCGACCACGCCTTTGTATTGGCCTCCGGGAGGTCGCCCATTTGCCCGCTCGCATCGCTGACAATCAAACGAGTACAGTAGCTGTCCAGGAGTCCCTCAATCCCTTGATTATCGTGCACCCCGCCATCCACCAGCTGCGGCGTCATCTCTTCAAAAAGATCGGTTAAGGCAAGAGGATGGAAAATGCCGGGCACCGCGGCCGACGCCGCAACGGCCACACCCAGAGGCAGCTTTTGGTACTTTGGCGCCAGACCATCACCTTCATAATAGGCCCGCCTGAGTCGAGTGTTCTTGTCGAGGTCTTCCTGCGCGCGCTGGGGGGGCGGTTCACCCAGCGAACTGGCGGTGAATCGGAAATTGTGACCCGTGTTCAGCGTCGTCGTATTGATGATGAGAACCGGCACCTTGTTGGACCGACGGTCGTTCTCGGCGACGCCTCCCTCGTCCGCGGGAAAGGGGCGAAAATTTGGCGCCTCTCCAAGCGGTTGGATTTTGAGCATCGCAAGGGGAACGTCGGGTCGTAGCGCTGGTTCAACGACCGGGGCATACAAAAACGCAGCATATAACTCGGCGATCCGATCGCTACGGGAGTAACGTCTGCCGTACATTTTCCAGTTCTTGAACATGTTAGCGAATGTCCGGGTGCGAAGATTCTTGCCAACCGCCGCCTCGAAGTGCCGTCCGAGATTTTTGACCAGATCGACATAATCCTGAGTTGTAATCTGGTCGTCAGCCTTGGCTTGAAGCAAATTCCGAACGAAAAGATAGTAGAGCGCGCCGATGATCGAGCCTCCCGAAACGGTGGAGATTACTTGCACCTGGCGAAGCATATCCACTTCAGCTAATCGAGCCAACACGCCGACGTGGAAAAAGGATGCGCGAAAACCGCCGCCGGACAACGCCAGACCCAATCGATAGGGTCGCAAGTCGGACGGCCTCTGTGCTTGTTCTTGTCTGCTCATCATTTCCTCACTCGCCGATAGAGCCCGGGCGGCGCTTCGAAACCGCTCCTTATTCCACCAAGGCTTCGACACCCTGCACTTTCATCTCCGAAAGCAATGAAAGCTAAAGATTATCCACTTTAGCGGTTTTGCCGCTTTCCGTGGCTGATACATACACACACAAACGAAAGGGTGGGCGAATCCTTTTGGCTCGTTTGTCAACTCCCAATCGTTGATTGCAATTTCATAACTCGTGGTGCCTGCTCCCGAAATCCGAGGGCCCGGGCGTTTCATGAGCTGGTACACCGGATATTTCAAGAAATGAGCTTCTTCTATACTTCTCTCCGAGTGAAAAGCTTTTTGAACTGTTCGTCATCGAAAAACTCGGCCAAGTCATCCTCCTGCGGGCTGGCATGCTCTCTATCCCAGAGATTTTTCATCGATTCGCGCTCCGCTGGATTGAGTTGCAGGACAGTCTCCGTCGCCTCAAGAGCTTTTTGTTTTACGGCGTTGAGATCATCATCGCTGGCATGCTTGACTCGACGCAGATGAGAGTGTTTTTGAGCGTACGCGCATGCTAAATACTCCCATAATCTATAGTTCGCCTCTCCGAACCGTTTGAGATAGTCCTCGCCTAACTTGATTGCTTGTTCGAATCCTCCTGGCGGGGCTTGGTAAAGCAAAGCGTGGATCATTCCTTCATAGTATTCCGGTGACTCACGCGCCGCTCGTTCCACACGGGAGAACTCCAACGTGAGAAAGAGCCGGGTCCAAAGATAGCCAATCAAAAACCCGCAGGCACCAAAGTAAGAAAGCGCAGCGGCAACCAAGCTACTGGGTACAGCAGGTGGTCCAAACGCCTGAGCCAAGAAACTCGCTACGCTCATGAAATGCGTTGGTATTTCGGCCAGCTGTACTAGACCGAGGCCAACGATTATTTTTGTTAGCCAGTCAGAGATTTGCTCGAGATTTGTATTAACGAGAAAATCAACTTGAGTTGCTTGAGCTCCCGAGCTGGCAGATTGAGTTGGAACCTGTGCTTGAGCCACCCGGGGAATCCCGAATAAGAAACCGATAATAGAACCTACCGCGAGAGCCGATGCTGCAATTATCAGAGCTACCGCGATCGAGCTTGCTGTGTTGGGCCGATTCCAAGCGTAAAGTGCAAAGACAGCCATGCCAGCATAAATGGCAAGGATAAGGGGATCGCTCCAAAGCTGACGTCTGTCACTCGTTTCTGGTTTTTGTGACAATGGATCAAACGACATAAAGCATCCCTGCGAGCTGGGTTCGGCAGTCTCGGTAGTCCTCAAATTCCGGCCGATTCGCTTATAAATAATAAAGTTGACTCATATTGGCCGGTGGCGCCTTGCCGCTCCTTGATGTAACGATCCAACAGATCTTTGAAGGTTCGATCAATTTCAGTTTTTATTTCTAATCCGGCAGTCTTGCCAATTTGTCGACTGGGATCCGGGTTGTCGTCTTTCGCGATATGTGTGGTGAGCTTGCTTTGAACCTGAGCTCGATAGTTCTTGAGGTATCTTAACCCGGATGCAATTTCCCCATTGAGGGTCGCTGTGGACTTTGGTCTACCGTTGGTCTCGTTTTTTTCCGTGAGTGTTGCTACCAATTTACTATCGGGCGGGGAAACAATCTGAGTGTAAATCGCATCGAGGTCCGCTGGCTCTACGCCGTGACCAGGCAGAGTCGTTTTCAGCTTTGGGTTGATCGACTTGATATCCTCGACAAGATTCGCACGGCTCTTCAGTGTTTGCTCTTCGTAACGCTTGGTTACGCGGTCGAACTGCCCGCCTAGCGTGGAGCGGGCCACCTTGGTTGTCGGAACTTGAGTCGGGGCTTCGCCCGTCGGAGCAGACGTCGCCGACCGCTGACCACCGCGAGCCAGGAAATTCGCGCCCATGGCGTTGCCCGCGGAAAACATAGCGAGGTTTTTAGCCGACTGGATAATGTCCGTTGGATTCGACGAGTAGCTCTTAACGTACCAGTTACCAACGTCGTCCTTGGCGATAGCGTAATTCGTTCTGCCGGCACCCGATACGCGCACCTGGTTCACGCTCTGCCAGAACTGCTTGTCAATTGTCCTATTGATGTCTATATCCTCTTTGTGCAGCTTTTCTTGGATCAAGCCATAAAATGGTAATTGGTGCCACGCGTGATCCGTCAGCATGTTCCGCCACACGCCGCCGGTCGGGTCCTGCTGAAGCACAGAGGCCGGATAGCTGTTGCGCAGAAATGTCGAGGCGGGCCGGATGTGAACCATGCCGGAGCGGTAGGCGTATAGTAGCTCCACCGCTGCTGCGCGATCTTTAGCTTGTTCGCTATTACGACCGTCAGCGACAGCGTTGACGTGATCGTAGCGGAGTGTGGCCAACATCGTGTCGAGCACATCCTTGGCGTTGGGTTTCTGGCCGTCCTCCGACACCTTGTCGCCCTTTGCCATCCATTCAGGGATTTTGATGCCAGGGAGTCCGCCCTTGGTTAGCGAAGCCGCCTGCCGATGCCAGCGTTCAAGATCCGCGACGGGGGCCGCTAGGACGCTTTCAATTTTGCGCGCAGCGTCACGCTGCCGCCCGACTTGTAATTCAATGTCTTTGAGCTTGTCCAGAGCACGGCCGGGATTTGCTGGGTCAATGGTAAATTTTGGTTCACTGAGCACATCGGCAGCAGTTTGATAAGCGCGCGCGACCTCATCGCCCGCACCACCTAGACGCCTGGCGTCAGCCTCACGAGGCCGTAGCGTGCGAATAGCTTCTTTGGCAACGTCCGAAACGGTACGTGGTTCTGTCGTTGTGCCAAACGATTTGACAACGTCGAGAATATCCTTTCGTCTCAGGATGGTAGCAACTGCGGACCATTTTTTTTCATCATCCTGATTGAACAGTTTTCGCGCGGCCGCAAGTTGTCTATTGACTTCTAGCTCGATTCCGCGAAATTTGTCCTCTACTCGCCCAGGGTTTCCGGTATCGCTCATGAACTTTGTGTCGCTCAGGACGCTTGCGGTGGTCTGAAAATCGCGCGCCGCGTCATCACCCGTGCCGCCGAGGCGTCTAGCGTCAGTCTCCAGTTTCTCAATCAAAGGAATGATCTTGCTGGCAATTTCGGCCGTGGATTGCTGGACTGTAGTGTTTTCATATTGTTCGATGGCATCATGGACTTCTTTCTGTGCGAGAACTTTTGCTGTGGTGTCCCATTTAGCTGCCTCTAATCGGGCGGCTTCCAAAGGGGATCGTCCAGGCGCCAAGGCTAGTTCAATTTGGCTGATAACTTCACCGATGGCGTCTTTGCCCCCCTTAAGCGCCTTTTCAATCAACTGTTTTCGAGGGAAATCATCTGGCTTTGACTTGAGTTCGGCGGCAATGACATTGAGTACGGCCGCGGATCGAGCCTCAGCGTTTCGGATTCCCTCGACTTCGGTTTCCCGCGCTCTCGTGAGCTGACCACGATGAGCTTCGCCTTGTCTCAGCGCGTCCACCTGCGAAAGGATCGAGTTGCCTACGGCTTGAAGGACGCGGACATATTTTCGGGTGTCTTCGTGTCGATCGCGTAACAAGGGGTCGAAGTTCGCGATGATGCTGACTTTCTCCGCAAAGTTGATCAAGCCGTCGAACAGCTCTCTTTTCCTGTCCGAAGTCTCCTTCGATCCCTGTGAGCCGAGAGGCAACCGGCTCACCCTAAGATAGTCATCAATCAGCTTTTCAATACCTTTATCGGGACGTCCGGCACCAAGCGAGTTTCCTGCGGCCCTCTGAAGAGTAGCCGCTAGACGAACATCAGCGAGGGAGCCTTTCACGTTGGCTTCTTCGAACCAATCCGCAGTGGGATAGACCACAATAAACCACTTTCCCCCTTGCCTTGTTGCAGCATAGCTCTGCGCAACTGCGAGTTGCTTCGCGAGCCAAGGTCCGGGCGGATCTTCAGCTAGCATTTGAGTCACTACGGCTCCGACCGCATTCTCAGCGTCCGGCGTCAGAGGATTGTCGGGGTCATTCAGTCGTGACATCTGTCCACGCAACATCGCGACAGAACCCGACTTAAACTCTGGGGCTATCGAGTTGTCGGTAAAGAAATTTCGTAACCCTTCGCCGCTTGTCAGGTCGCCCGCAACCCACGCCACGTCCCAGATAAGGTCGCCGGGAAGCTCGCTGAGACGCTTTCGAATCTCGTTGGAGGATAAAACTCGGATTGCTTCCTGCCATGTATGTTCGATCGCCTCCCACACCGCCTTAACCGCTGCGATCTGAGACTTCGTAGGTTCACGAAGGCATCCCCTACCCGTGTAGGGCAAATTCCGCACTCGCTTCGCCAAAAGGTCAGCACACTCGTCGGCGTCAGGCAAACGTTTGTGCTTCGCGTCGTAGAGGTAGGGTTTAACAATGCGGTAGCCCTCTTCGATTCGCGCGCTCAGGCGCCTTGCCGCGTCGGCGAACGGGCTCAGGATCTGACCCGCCGCGTCCTCGTATAGGCTGAGAATGTCGTTTACCTGCAGGGCATCGGGACTTTGTAAATCATCTTGAGGTATGACCCCTGCTTTTGACTCAGCAAGGTCGGCAGATTTTGGGCACTTGGCCCCGTCGAGCCTTTTGCCACTGACCTTAGGCTCGGATGTGCCTTTTTTTTGGTTGTCACACTCAGCCCTTTCCAGACGGTATCGCAACTTCGCGAGCAGAGGCTTGGCTCCCATCGCCATCGCGGCGGTTTGCTCGGTCTGGACGCTCTCGTGGTTGGCGAGGGCGCCTTTGTAGACATCCACGTCGATTGTTAGAACGGCGCAGCCGTTAAGCGCGAGGCTGATCACTAGGGTAGCAATTGTTAAGAATATGCGGCGCATCACTTGAACTCCTTCGCGATGTCCAGTTCGATCTCAGTAAAAGTCTTTTGGTCCGTGCGCAGCGCGATCATGGCTTGCATCAGCTCCTTTTGCAGACCCGCGTTGTCTCTTTCGAGTTGCACCTCGGCGAACTCACCGAGAGCGCCATCGATGGCCTTGAAAAACTCTTCGGGGCTACTGCCCATGAGGATGACCAGGCGATGATCGCGCGGCGCCTCGCGAAAGCCCTCGGGGCCGAATAAGACCAGCCGGCGTCCGGTCTCGAGTTTGGAAATAGCCTGGGGGTCGGCGCCGGTGATGCTGACACCGGCGCCAGCTTGCATGTTCATGCTGACGTTGCCACCTAAGGAGTCGATAACTGCAGCCGGCACCCATCCCGAAGCGAACTTTGTGAAGCTCATGAAGCTTGCTTGGCCCTTAACTGTGACCCTGTAGATGGCCTCGGGCACCTGCTCGCGCGGGTCGAAGACGCCCAGGTAGTAAATCTGCTCGATCTCGTGCGTCGGCGAGCGCGCGCCGAGGAGGGTTGTTCCAACGCTTCCTCCGACAATTGCCCGCGTCATCGGGTCACACGAGGCAGCAAGTACTCCGACCAAAATAAAAGGCACGACTCGCAAAGCCGACCTTATGAGCATTTATTGCCTCCCCGCGGTTTAGTAGTACAGTTGCCGGTATCAGGCTTCAGTTGTCGCATAATTTTTTTCCACTCGTTCTGTAGTAGGTCGTTTATGCCAATGGGTTCTACTTATTTTCACGCCGCTGTTTGGCTTGGGCCAATGTTAGATTTGGATGAAATTCGAAATGGGGTTTGTCCTTGAGGCTCTGGAAGTCTCCGCCCCAGACTAATCCCCCTCGACCACGAAGGGATGCAAGTCTTCGGGACGACATAATTCTTCCTTTGGCTTTGTTTCAGCTATCCGCGCTTTCTATCCCCAACGCGCGCCCCTGTCCAATATTAAATTCCTATGGATAAATTATAGGTTTTCCTTATAACGGCCCTTGACGTTCATGGGCCGATTGGCGTACATTCGCGCCGGTAAGAGCAGGGGATTTTTTGGGCGGCGGGGATTCCTCTACAAGGACGTAGACGATGACACTCAATCAATTCACGTTTTTCGCCGCGATCGCCAAGCATGGCAGTCTCACCAGGGCGTCGCAGGAGCTGCGCATCAGCCAGCCTTCGGTTTCGCAACAATTGCGGCTGTTGGAGCGGGACTACGGGGTCAAGCTCTACCGACGCAGCGGCAGGGGGATCGAGCTGACCGGGACGGGGCGTCTTTTTCTGAGTCGGATCACGCCGATCCTGGAGCAGGTGGCCCAGATCAAATCTATTTTCTCGCAGCAGGAAAAGCGGGCCGAGACCGGCCGCTTGAAGATCGGAGGAACGTTCGGACCGTCAACGCTCCTGCTCCCCTCGCTGGCCGCGCGATTCAAGAAAACCCATAGCGAAATCGAGATCGAGCTTAGAACCAGAAGCGTCCAGCGGCTCGAACAGTTGTTGCTCAATGGGCATGTCGAGATCGCCGTCAGCACCCATCGCCCCCATCATCATCCGGGGCTGGCCTGGGAGCCGTTTCGGCGCGAGCGAATGGTATTGTTTGTTTCTACCGCCCACCCGTTGGCACAGAAAAGCAAGGTGACCTTGGTTGATGTGCAAGCTTTCCCGCTTGTCATCAGGTCCATCAGGGGCGTTCAAGGAGCGACGGTGCGGCTGTTGAACGAATTAGCCGGTCAGGGGTTGAAATTCAAAATCGGCATGCGTTGCGAGGTGCCTGATGCGATCAAGCAGGCTGTCCAGGAAAATGCCGGAATCGGTATTGTGTTCGAGGACGTGGTGAAGCGCGAGGTGGAGCGCGGCGAGTTCAAAATACTACAGGGGCATGGGCTGAAGCTGGAATCCGACACCTACATTCTTTATCCGGATGATAAACCGCTGTCCGCCCTGGGACAAGAATTTCTCGCGCTCCTGCGCAAGGTGCGCTCCGGGAGTCGGCGCGCGAACGCCCCGGCGTCCGTCGATTCCTCGGTGGTTCACAGAACAACCAACGCGATTTCCGGCGGCACATACTCCCCAGCTTGGGGACCCGCGCTGTAAATGTTCTTGACGCCCTGGCAAGCGGCCGCTTTCGCAGGCGAGGATAGTGAGATTTCAAGGATGGGCGTGCCTTGTTCCTTGTGCCGGGCCCGGCCAGTCATAGCACCTTAGATCGCATTCGTCACCTTCCAACGCCACGGCGCCGACGTAACCGTCGCACGGATTTAACTGGCTTAAGTACCAGCCAGGAAGCGTGTTTTTCACCTGGACTCGACCTTTGTCGCCGATAAGGATTTCGACTTCATCCAGCTCACCGGACAGCCCAACACCTTTGGCCTTCAAGAACGCCTCTTTGCTCGTCCAGCACTGGTAAAAAGCCTGCCGTTGCAAATCCTCCGGCAGCGCGCGGATCGCGCTTACCTCTCTGGCCGTGAAGTATCGCTCGGCGACCTCGGCAAACGCAAATTCTTTTTTTACGTGCTCGACATCGACCCCGATCTCTCGCTCACGGGTCACGGCAATGAGCGCAACCTCGGAAGAATGGGAGAGATTGAATTCCAGGCTGTCTTTACTGAAGGTCGGCGCCAGGCGCGGCTTGCCCCGGCGACCAATTTCGAACTCCAGGTCGCCGGGAGCAACGTTCAAAAAGCCCGCCAGGATCGACCGCAGCGCGGCATGGGCGACCGTGTACAAGCGGCGATCTTTTTCGAATTTGAATCTTGCTGCCCGGTCCCGCTCCACCGTCGATATTAGATTCTCGCAACAGGCCATGCAAAGAGCGGCATCGTCCGCCCGGACCAGCCCGACATGGACTTGGCCCACCGCCAAAGTGAACTTCGCGGGCGCAACGGAGCATAGCGGATTTGATGGATTTGAGCCGGCCATTGTTCTCAAGTTTGGGCCTTCAGATTCTACCTTTAAAATCTTCAACAGAACAACTTCAACAAAGTTTATCGCGCCAAGACTCAGCCTAAGGCTGATCAGCCCCAAATCGATTGGCTGAGCCAAGAACGCAAAGAAAGACCCTTTGTCATTTCGACCGAAGGGAGAAATCTTTCTTATATCCCTCGCATCCGCTCGGGATGACGGCCCTCGGCCCGTCACCTTTGCGGCCTTTGCGTCTTTGCGCGAGCAAATCTTCCTTCGTGACCTTCGTGGTGAAAACTGTCTTTTGGTTGCGCCTTCGCCGCGCGCCAAGCTCACAGAGCTTTTATCGAATCGGCGGGCTCATGTCGACGGCCACCGACGTTCGCTCGCTTGGCGTGTTGCGTCCGGAGCGGCCCCTCCGGTCGATTTCATTTAGCCAGACGCCGATTGCTCAGCCGGTAAATGAAGGCGAGAATTTCCGCCACGACGTGGTAAACTTGAGAGGGAATCTCTTCGTTAAGATCGAGGCGGGAGAGGATCTGCAACAGGTTCTTGTCCTGACGGATCGGAATATCGTGCTGCCTGGCCAATTCGATAAGTTTTTCGGCCAGGGCGCCCTGCCCTTTGGCAATGAGCCTGGGCGCGCGGTCCTGTTTCGGCTCGTAGCGTAGCGCGGCGGCCTGCCGGCGCGTGCTGGATTCCTGTTTCATACCTTCACGTTTAGCAGCTGAAGATCGGGCGGCACCCCCAATGCCAGCGCTTCGAATTTGGGACGCTGCTCTCGTGGCATTGCACGCAACGGCCAGGCCGATAGCAGCACTTCCCGGCATCCGAGCGCGAGCAGTGTTTCGCGTAGCGAAGACATCTCATGCGTCAAGAGCCGGATGGAGTCTTCCCGTTCAACGTAAAAAATGACCCGCAGATTGCGCCCTTCCAGACGCGCGTCTATTCTCGTGCGGCCGAAATCTTCGAGTTCGAGAAGAAACAGAATATTATAGCCTTGAGCCGAGTCGTCGGCCCGGCCGCGTCCGCCCCCACCGTCCCGCTCGACGGAGAGCGCCAGGTTGGAAAATCCCCCGGCGGTGAAAAACGGAATCTGCAGCTGATAGGCGTGCCCTTCGAGCTGCGCCAAGAGACTGACCGCCTGCCGGCTCTCGAGGTCACCGAGCTGGCTGACGATGGCGTTCAACGGGGCGCCCGATAACCGGTTGGTTTCCAACTCTCCGAGAGCGCCAAGCAACAATGCCTTGAGATCATGGTCGGCGATCTCCGCCAGCCGCTCGGGGTTTTCCATCACGGCGCGCAGCAGTTTGGCTTCGTAGTGCAGCCCGCCGTCGCGCACCCAGCGCATCAAGCGCGCGGTGTCGAGCGGCTCCTTCGAGTTCAACAGCTCCGCGAGAAAATGTTTCAGCTTTTCAAGCCGGACAAGCGACGCATGGGTTACGTCAAAGAGACTGACCGCTTCGATCTTCGCTTGCAATCCGGCGAGCGACTCCCGTTCCGCCGCCGGCCCAGGCAAGTGCTGGCGCAAAAACTTCGCCGCCTCATCCTCCGGCGCCAGCTCCGGTTCAACAATCTGAAGTGTGACCTGCGGCTCGATCAGATCGACGCGCAGGCGCAGCGTTTGCCCGGCGCTGAGCCCGCCGGGATTGTTGGCCTCGACCAGCGAACCGTCCAGATCGAGCACGATCCGCCCATCGGCTAATTCTTCAATGACCAGAGCGCCGATCTCCTGCCCCACCTTGAGCGCGGGCAACCCATGCCCCCGCGGCAACTGGGTCAAATCATTGGCCCCAAAACGCCGCGCCGAAACCGGCCTAACTTCCCGCGCCTCCTGCAGGATCGTTCTGTCGAACCGCAGCAGATCAGTCCTCATGTTATTTCTATCGGCAGGGACCGCGCCGGCTTTACTGAGCAGTGGAATACCGAAGACTTCAAGAAGAGGCGCTCTCTGGCGCGCCTTTACCCATGTCAGGAAGCCGCCCATGCGCCGAGCCGCCATGAGAACGAAGGCAAACCGCCCCCAGGAGATTGGCTCCCGGCTTTCAAAGAGCGGCGGTGGCTAGACTGGAATCAGACCGCCAGCAGCGTGGCGGCGTCGCGGATGGTTTTTCCCGATGAGGTGCGCGGCAGCGATTCGCGCACCACGATGCGATCCGGGACCCTGAAGTTGGCGAGATTGGCGCGCAGGAAGGCGAGCAGCTCTTTTTCGCCGACGTGGCTTCCCGAGCGCGCCACCACGGCGGCGCCGAGCACTTGCCCGCGCTTGGAGTCGGGGATAGCAAACACGATGGTTTCCTGAACCCCGGGATAGGTGTAGATCAGATTTTCCACCTCGGCCGGATAGACGTTGAGCCCGCCGGTGATGATCATGTCGTCGCGCCGCCCAAGATGATAATAATACCCGTCCGCATCGCGCTTGCCGACGTCGCCGGTATAGAGCCATCCATCGCGGATGCGCTCCGCCGTGGCGGCCGCCTTGCGAAAGTAGCCTTTCATCACATGCGGGCCGCGAGTGATGATCTCGCCCGCCTCGCCGACGGCCACTTCCTGGCCGGACTCATCGACGATTTTAATTTCCACGCCGGGCACCGCCCGGCCGATGCTGCCCATCTTGGCCTCGGCTTTTTCGGGCTCGACCTCCGTGATCATCGGCGAGGTTTCGGTGAGCCCATAGCCCTGGATCACTTTGATATGCGGCTGCGCCGTCTGGAACGCGCGCAGCAATGGCAGAGGAATGCTCGTGCCCATCATCGCGGCGATCTTCACGCTGCTGGTGTCGTAGCTGGCGAGGTTTTTCACGCTCAACAAGAGTTGAAAAACGATCGGCACGCTCTCGAACACCGTGACCCGATGCCTTTGAATGCCTTCCAGGAGCGTCACCGGATTGATCTGGTCGAAGATCACCAGCGTATAACCTCTCTCCGCCAGTTCGTTGCACACCACCGGGCCGACGATGTGAGACATCGGCAGGATGCAGCCGCGCATCGTCGAGGCATCCGTGATGCCCATTTCCTCCATCACCATCGGATACTGGGCCAAATTCCGGTAACTCAACACCACGCCCTTGGGCTCGCCGGTGGTTCCGGAAGTGTAGAGAATCAGAGCGTCGTCATCGGCGTCGAGATGCGGCGGCGGCGGTGTGGCCGGCGCGGCGTAGCGTTTTTCGAAACTCTGCGCGCCGTCCCCGCCGACGATCCAGAGCGCAACGGCCGCCATCTCCTTGAAGACCTCCCGCATTTCCGCCAGCAGTTGGCTGTGCACGATGAGGAGCTTAAGATCGGCATCGCGAAGCACGCCTTGCAGTTCTTTTCCTTTCAAGCGCGCGTCGAGGATGACCGTCACCGCGCCGATTTTTTGCGTCGCGAAGTAGCTCAGCGGAATCGCCGCGCAGTTGGGCAAGAGCACCCCGACACGCTCGCCCTGCTTGACTCCCTCGTTTTGCAAGTGGCCCGCCAGGGCGTGAACCCGCTGGTTCAGCACGGTGAACGTCAGTTCTTCCTCTTTGGTGATGATGGCGGTCTTTTGCGGCTGGCGCGCGGCGGTCTGGTCGAGAATTTCTCCCGCGAAAAAGCCTACCGAATGGGTATCGTTTGCCATAGCGAAAATGCCCTTTGAAAAGGTTTGTACCAGCGCGACAGTTGCGCCAGCTCGCCGCGCTTGAGCTTTAGTTTGCCCTGCTGGGTGGCAAGAAACGGGTCGACGCGCGCGCGAAATACCGCGCCCCACCACTCTTTTTTACCGCTGATCAGGAATTCACCGCCGTCCCCTGGCGCCAATTGGGTGATCTCCCCGTTGACGAAACGGACAGTCCAGGCAGCGTCGGTCTCTTCCAGCGAGAGCGACAGCGACGATGTCAATCCGGTCTCTTGTCCGTCCGCCCTGAATTGCGCGTCATGATTGGCGCGCGCGACCAGCGCGGCCATGTGTTCCTTGGAAAACAACGGATAGCGCTTTCCCACCGGCGAAGCCTCGTGGCTTGGCTTCGCCGCGGTGTTGATCCCCGCGTCGGGCGCGTCCGCGACTCGCTCTTTGAAAAACTGACAGTGCACCGCCTCTTCGAGCAAGTCGGTAAACAAAAATGCCTCCTGAAAGCTCTTGCCGATGGCCACCGTGCCGTGGCCTTTGATAATCACCACCGGATAATATGTAAGTTCTTCGACGACTCGCTCCGGCTTGGTCACCGTCGGCGTATCCTGCGGGATGATCGGTACCTCGCCGATGGTGTACTTCTCTTCGAAGCTCAGCGGTGCGAAGTTATCGTGAGTCAGGGAAAAAGCGAGGACCATCGGCGGGTGAACGTGCACGATCGCCTGCGCGTCCGTGCCCGCGTAGATGGCCATGTGCATCGGCGTCTCGCTGGATGCGCGCTGATTTTTCTTGACCGGCTTGCCCGCCTGATCGATGCGGACGAGATCCTTCGCCGTGAGAAAGCCTAAAGGCGCGTGCTGCCCGGTGATTAAAAATTCTCTCTTGCTCGCGCGGCAGCTTAAGTTGCCGCCCCAGCCGCTGATCAGTCGGCGCTCGAAGAGGAGCTTTCCCCAGCGAATTATTTCCCGCTCAAACGAAATCACGAAGCCGTCGCCTTGTCTTCCTTTAGTAGCG